>Ga0153956_1000047_pt1 | contig 160818 bp, 146 predicted proteins | sample TSFL040MetaG_FD_104704 | JGI IMG/M metagenome (GOLD analysis project Ga0153956, IMG submission 104704) | Attine ant fungus gardens microbial communities from Florida, USA - TSFL040 MetaG | ecosystem: Host-associated > Fungi > Mycelium > Unclassified | place: USA: Florida, Wekiwa Springs... | reverse complement strand
CTGCTGCCTCCCGTAGGAGTCTGGGCCGTGTCTCAGTCCCAGTGTGGCTGATCGTCCTCTCAGACCAGCTACCCATCGTCGCCTTGGTAGGCCGTTACCCCACCAACAAGCTAATGGGCCGCGGGCCCGTCCCGATGCGAAGGCCGAAGCTATCTTTCCTCGCCGCCCTCATGGGCGGCGAGAACATCCGGTATTAGCCCGAGTTTCCTCGGGTTGTCCCGGTCATCGGGGTAGGTTACCCACGTGTTACTCACCCGTTCGCGGCTCTGCCCCGGGGCAAGCCCCGGTTCGTCGCTCCACTTGCATGTGTTAAGCACGCCGCCAGCGTTCGTCCTGAGCCAGGATCAAACTCTCCGTGAAGAACTTCACAAAGAGCGTCTCATGCCACTCGAGGGCCCGCCAGTACACATGAGGCGGACCGGGCAATCGACAGGGTTACTGCTCAGTACTGCTGACTTCTTACTACGGTACTTCGATTCCTTGTACCGACCGGTGCGCGAAGCAGCTCAGTCGGCTCACGAAACCTGGACACATTCCGATGGCAAGGAAGCCATCAGATGTGCATGCTGTTGAGTTTTCAAAGACCGACGCGCCCTTCGTGGAGGTGATTCCTCCTCTGTCCCGGCGCTCCGTTCAAGCTGTGGGCTTGTCCGGCGGGCAGTTGAGTTTAGCAGCTTCCCCCTGGGCTTCAAGGCCCTTTTTCTTGGGGCGGAGCGCTTTCCTCAACCGCGGCGCGGAAGAGTAGCAGCCGCTTCGCCGATCGAGGGTGGCCCGCGAAAAACTTTTCGCGGGCCGTCCTCGGTACGTCTCAGGACACCCGCAGACGTGCGAATTGGCGCTTGCCGAGCTGCAGCACGCGGCCGTCCAGCCGCTCGGCGGGAAGGTCGAGCTGATCGCCGGCGACGACCGCGCCGTCGAGCTTGACGCCGCCCTGCTGGAGCTTGCGCCGCGCCTCCGAGCGCGAGCCGCCGAAGATCGTCGCGATCACCTCCGGCAGGTGCAGCGTGCCACCGCCCTCGGCGGCGAGCGCGACGTCCGGGACGTCTTCCGGCAGCTCGTGCGCGATGAAGACGCGATCGAAGCCGGCCTCCGCCTCGGCGGCGGCGTCCTCCCCGTGGGAGCGCGCGACGAGCGCGCGCGCGAGTGCGCGCTTGGCGTCCCGCGGGCCGAGCCCGGCCGGGACGGGCTCGCCCAGCAGCAGGTCATACCAGGGCTCGAGCAGCGTGTCCGGCACGCGCAGCGTCTTGCCGTACATCTCCCCCGGCGCCTCGGTGATCCCGATCTGGTTGCCGTAGGACTTGGACATCTTGCGCTCGCCGTCGGTGCCGGCGAGGATCGGGACCGTCAGCACGACCTGCGGCGGCTGACCGTAGGCGGATTGGATCGCGCGGCCCATCAGCAGGTTGAAGGTCTGGTCGGTGCCGCCGAGCTCGACGTCGGCGCGAACGGCGACCGAGTCGTAGCCCTGCAGCACCGGGTAGAGCAGCTCGAGCAGCGAGATCGGCTCGGACGCCGCCATCCGCTTGCTGAAGTCGTCGCGCTCGAGCAGCTGCGCGACCGTCGCGTTGCGCACGAGCCGGAACAGCTGCTCCATCGACATGTCCAGCCACTCCGAGTTGAAGCGGACCTCGAGCCGCTCGTCGGTCGCGAGCACCTTCGCCGCCTGCTCGGTGTAGGTGCGGGCGTGCGCGTCGATCTCGGCCGGCGAGAGCACGGGCCGGGTCGCCGAGCGTCCCGACGGATCCCCTACGCGCGCGGTGTAGTCGCCGATGATCAGGACGACGGTGTGCCCGAGGTCCTGGAACTCGCGCAGCTTCTGCAGGACGACGGTGTGCCCGAGGTGCAGGTCGCTGGCGGTGGGGTCGAGGCCGAGCTTGACGCGCAGCGGCCGGCCCTCGGCCAGACGCGCCTGGAGCGCGCCCCTCGGCAGCGTGTCGACGGCATTGCGGGAGAGGAAGCTGGCGTCGGGCTCCATTGGCGCCAATGCTAGAGTCCGTCGCCCTCGCGGGCGCGGTCCGTCCGTCTGATGCAGCTGGCGCGGGTCGGCCACGGCAACGCGAGGCGCCAGCTCTCGCATGGACGAGCACGACCGCACGACGACTCTCCCCCGAACGCGCCGTGAAGGCACCGGCGCCGACGGCACGGACAACGTCGTCGCCCTGCCGGGCGCCGCGCCGCCGCGCCGCCGCCGCTGGCCGTTCCGGCGCCGCCGCAAGCGGATCCGCGTGCGCAAGCTGCGCGTGCTCGCGCTGCTCTTCGGGCTCGGGCTGCTGGGGATCGTCTCGGCCGTCTTCGGGATGCTGATGGCGGTCGCCTCCGACCTGCCGACGCTCGAGGAGCCGTCGCACCTGAACTCGCTGATCGAGGCGCGCGACGGCTCCGTGCTCGACAACCTGACGGGCAGCCAGAACCGCGTCTCGCTGCGGGCCGACCAGATCGCGACGGTGATGAAGGACGCGATCATCTCGATCGAGGACAGCCGCTTCTACACCAACAACGGCGTCGACCTGCGCGGCATCGCGCGCGCCGCGGTCCAGGACCTGACGAACAAGCGCGCCGCCCAGGGCGCGTCGACGATCCCGCAGCAGTTCGTCAAGCTGACGCTGGCGGCGCAGAACAACCGCACGATCCTCGAGAAGCTGCGCGAGGCGGCGATGGCCTACCACCTCTCGCGCAAGTGGTCCAAGCAGCGGATCCTGCGCGACTACCTGAACACGATCTACTTCGGCAACGGCGCCTACGGGATCGAGGCCGCCGCGCGCACGTACTTCGGCACGGCGCATCCGGACTGCGGCCACCCGACCGGCAAGAAGTGCGCGTCCGAGCTGACGCCGCCGCAGGCCGCGCTGCTCGCCGGCATCGTCCAGAACCCGAGCGGCTACGACCCGGTCGCGCATCCGCAGGCGGCGCGGCACCGCCGCAACACGGTGCTGCAGCACATGCTCGTCCAGCACTACCTGACGCGCGCGCAGTACTCAGCGGCGCTGGCGGCGCCGCTGCCGACCGCGAAGACGCTGACGTTCGCCGCCGACGACTCGAAGGACGCCTACTTCACCTCCTGGGTCAAGCAGCAGGTCGTCGACAAGCTCGGCGGCGGCCAGCAGGGCGCGCAGCGGGCGTTCAACTCCGGCCTGGTCGTCAAGACGACGATCGACCCCAAGCTGCAGAGCGCCGCCGAGGCGGCCGTGCGCCAGTGGCTGCCGAACCCGTCGGGGCCGCAGGCGGCGCTCGTCGCGATCAGCAACACGACCGGCGAGGTGCGGGCGATGGTCGGCGGCACCGACTACGGCGCCCGCCCCTTCAACCTGGCGACGCAGGGCCAGCGCCAGCCCGGCTCCTCGTTCAAGCCGTTCGTGCTCGCGCAGGCGCTCGCCGAGGGCGTCTCGCCCGAGTCGACCTGGGAGTCCAAGCCGCGGACCTACGTGCTGACGGGCGGCGAGCACTTCACGGTCCACAACGACGACGACAGCTACGCCGGCGTCACGACGCTCACGAGCGCGACGACCTACTCCGACAACACGGTCTACGTGCAGGTCGGCAAGCAGGCGGGGCGCACGAAGGTCGCCAGCCTGGCGCGCCACATGGGCATCCGCACGCCGGTCTCGACCAACTTCACGATGTCGATCGGCGGCCTGCACGAGGGCGTCACGCCGCTCGACATGGCGCACGCCTACGAGACCTTCGCCAACGACGGGCGCTTCACCTACGGCTCGCTGTCGCCCGGGCAGGGGCACCACCTGCCGGTGCCCGGGCCGGTCGGGATCGACTCGATCAGCAAGGGCGGCAAGCCCGTCAAGCTGCGCAACGGCAAGAAGGCGGTCAACCACGTCCGCCACAAGACGGTGCTGGACCCCGGCGTCGCGCAGGAGGTCGGCAAGATCCTGCAGACGGTGGTCCAGAAGGGCACCGGCACCGCCGCGCAGATCCCGGGCGTGACGATCTCCGGCAAGACGGGCACGACCGACGACTACGCCGACGCCTGGTTCGTCGGCTGGACGCACGACTACACGGTCGCGGTCTGGGTCGGCTACCCGGACAAGTTCAAGCCGATGAAGAGCGAGTACCAGGGCGGGCCGGTCTCCGGCGGCACCTTCCCGGCGCAGATCTGGCACTCGTTCATGACGCAGGTGCTCAAGTGGGACCCGGTGCCGAAGGCCGAGCCCGGCCAGGACTCGGCGGACGGCAGCGGCGCCGGCTCCTCCTCGGTCGAGGGCGCGCCGACGGACGGCGTCGGCGTCGGCACGACGAGCGACGGCAGCGGCGGCGCGACGTCGAGCGACGGCACCGCGACCGGCGGCGACACGAGCGGCGCCGGCGGCAGCGCGGGCAGCGGCACGGGCAGCGCCGGCGGCGGCACCGGCACCGGCACGACTGGCGGCGACACCGGCACCGGCGGCGGCACGACCGGCGGCGGCAGCGGCACGACCGCGCCGCCGCCGACGACGACCACGCCGCCCACGACGACCGCGCCGCCGCCCAGCACGCCCGCCACGCCGCCGACGACGACCGCGCCGCCGACCGGCAGCGGCGGCGCCGGGACCGGCGCGGCGACGGCGCCGCCGGCGACGACCGGCTAGCTCCGACAGTCGGCGCGGCGACCGCGGCCGGACGGCGCGCGGCGATTCGGGCGACGACCGGCTAGCGCCACGACCGGCTAGCGCCACGACCGGCGAGCGCGGCGACCGCGGCCGGACGGCGCGCGGCGATTCAGGCGACGACGGGCTACGAGCGCGCGGCGGCCGCCGGCCGCAGCCCCGGCGGCCAGGGCTTGGAGACGCAGCGGCTGCCGAGCGCGCAGAAGCGCCACGGCAGCTCGGCCGCCTTCGTGATGCCGATCCGCGGGCCGACGACGTGCGCGACGGCGTGCCAGCGCTGCGGGCGGCCGAAGATCCGCACGGGACCGTCGATCAGGCTCGTCCCGTGCGCCTCGAGGTCGACGCCGAGCGCCTGCGTCAGCTTGCCCGGGCCGTTGCAGAGGTCCTCCCAGCGCGCGACCTTGCGCCGCGCGCGCATCGCGCCCTCGCCGCGCAGCGGCTCGAGCGCGCGGATCAGCACCGCCGCGCCGACGCCCTCGGGCTCGCAGACCGCGTTCAGCAGCGCGTGGATCCCGTAGGAGCGGTAGACGTAGGCCGTCCCGGGCGCGCCGTGCAGCACGACCGTGCGCGGCGTGACGCCGACGAACGAGTGCGCCGCCGGCTCGCTGAAGTGGTAGGCCTCGGTCTCGACGATCACGCCGGCCGCGTCGCCGTGCGCGACGACGCAGCCGAGCAGGTCCGGCGCGACCTTGAGCACCGGCCGGTCGTAGAACGCCGCGGCGAGCGGCGCGGCGCTCACGTCAGCGAGGCCCGCGCCAGCTCGAGCTGCTCGCGCACGCGCGCCAGCGCCGTGCCGCCCTCGCTGACCTTCGACTCCAGCCAGGAGCGCTGCGCGAGCACGGCGTAGAAGTCGTCGTCGAGCACGTCAGAGTGGCGCGCGAGGTCGTCGCGCGTCAGCTGCGAGAGCGTGCGGCCGGACTCGACCGCCTCGCGCACGAGCCCGGCGACGATGCCGTGCGACTGACGGAACGGGACGCCGCGCTTGACGAGCAGGTCGGCGACGTCGGTCGCGGCGATCAGCTCGTCGCTGGCGGCGTCGGCCAGCCGCTCGCGGCGGAACTCGATCCCCGCGAGCATCCCGTGCGCCGCCGCGATGCTCAGCTCGAGCGTGTCGACGGCGTCGAACAGGTGCTCCTTGTCCTCCTGCATGTCCTTGTTGTAGGTCAGCGGCAGGCCGTGCATCACGCCGTGCAGCCCGGTCAGATGCGCGACCAGCCGCGGCGCCTTCGCGCGCAGCAGCTCGGCGGCGTCCGGGTTCTTCTTCTGCGGCATGATCGACGAGCCGGAGGCCCAGGCGTCCGAGACCTCGCAGAAGCCGAACTCCTCCGAGGACCAGAGCACGAGCTCCGCGCCCAGGCGCGAGAGGTGCGTCGCGCAGGTCGCGGCGGCGCTCAGGTAGTCGAGCACGAAGTCGCGGTTCGAGACGGCGTCGATCGAGTTCGGGACGACGCCGTCGAAGCCCAGCTCGCTCGCGACCAGCCGGCGGTCGGTCGCGAAGTTCACGCCGGCCAGCGCGCCGGCGCCGAGCGGCAGCAGCGCCGTGCCCTCGAGCACCAGCTCGAAGCGGCGCGCGTCGCGGCCGAGCATCCAGAAGTAGGCGAGCAGGTGGTGCGAGAGGTAGACCGGCTGCGCGCGCTGCAGGTGCGTGTAGCCGGGCAGCGACCAGTCGACGTGCGCCTCGGCGAGCTCGAGGATCACGCGCTGCAGCGCGCGCAGCGCGGCGACGGCGGTCCGCGCGTGCGCGCGCGTGAACATCGCGACGTCGGTCGCGACCTGGTCGTTGCGCGAGCGCGCGGTGTGCAGCTTGCCGCCGACCGGGCCGACCAGCTCGGTCAGCCGCCGCTCGACCGCCATGTGGATGTCCTCGTCGTCGTCCCGGAACGGGAACGCGCCAGACTCCAGCTCGGCGGCGACGCGGTCGAGGCCGGCCAGCAGCTCGTCGCGGTCGGACTCGGCGATGATGCCGGCCGCGGCCAGCATCGTCGCGTGCGCGCGCGACTGCGCGACGTCGTGCGGCGCCAGCCGACGATCGAACGAGATCGACGCGTTCAGCGCCTGGAAGACGGGATCCTGCGGCTCAGAGAAGCGTGACACGGCTGGCCATTCTGGCGGACGCCGCTCAGGCGACCGGCGCGCGGCCCAGCACGGCGGCCAGCTCGGAGGTCACGCGCGCGACCTGCTCCTCGCGCATGCGCGGGAAGAACGGCAGCGCCAGCGAGCGCGCGGCGACGTCCTCGCAGATCGGGAACTCGCCCTCGCGGTGGCCGAACGTCTCGCGGTAGTAGGACATCAGGTGGATCGCCGGCAGGTAGGCCTTCGCCGGCACGCCGCGCGCGGCCAGCGCGCGGATCGTCTCGTCGCGGTCGACGCCGCGCGGCAGCTGCACGACGAAGACGAACCAGCCGCGCACGTCGCCGCCGGCGTCCTCGCAGGGCAGCTCCAGGCCCTCGAAGCCGGCCAGCGCGGCGCGGTAGGCGGCCGCGACGCGGGCACGGCCGGCGAGCATGGCGTCGAGCCGATCGAGCTGCGCGAGGCCGATCGCCGCCTGCAGGTCGGTCAGCCGGTAGTTGAAGCCGAGCCGGTCGTGGTCGAGCCAGTCCATGTTCGGCGCGCGGCCCTGGTTGCGCTCGGAGTCGACGCGCTGCTTGTGCGCGGCCGAGCCGAGCGTCAGCATGCCGCCCTCGCCGGTCGTCAGCTGCTTGTTCGCGTAGAAGCCGAAGGCCGCCGGATGGCCGCGCCCGCCGACCGCGACGCCGTCGGCGTGGCGCGCGCCGAGCGCCTCGCAGGCGTCCTCGACGATCGGCAGGCCGAGCCGCTCGAGCGCCGGCAGGTCGGCCGGGTAGCCGAAGATGTGCACCGGCAGCAGCGCGCGCGTGCGTTCGGTCACGGCCGCCGCGGCGGCGGCCGGGTCGATGTTCAGCGTGCGCGGGTCGATGTCGACGAAGACCGGCCGCGCGCGCTCGAAGATGATCGCGTTGGCCGACGCGACGAACGACAGCGGCGAGGTGACGACCTCGTCGCCGTCGCGCACGCCGACCGCGCGCAGGCCGAGGTGCAGCGCGGCCGTGCCGGAGGAGACGGCGCTGGCGTAGGGCGCGCCGAGCCGCGCCGCGAAGGCCTGCTCGAAGGCCGGCACGCGCGGGCCGAGCGAGAGCTGGCCCGAGCGCACGACGTCGAGCAGCGCCCGCTCCTCCTCGGCGCCGAGGACGGGCTGCGCGAGCGGGATCGGCTCGCTGCCGCTGCCGCTCACGAGGCCGGCTCGCACACGCGCAGCATGCCCGCCTCGATCGAGTCCACGAGCGCGTCCCAACTGGCCTCGATGACGTTCTCGTGCACGCCGATCGCGCCCCAGGTCTGCGTGCCGTCGGAGGCGTCGACGAGCACGCGCGTGGTCGCGCCGGTCGCCTTCCACTCGTCCATCAGACGGACCTTGAAGTTGACCAGCTTGATCTCGCTCAGGTGCGGGAAGCGCTCGGAGATCGCCTCGCGCAGCGCGCGGTCGAGCGCGTGGATCGGGCCGACGCCCTCGGCCGTGCGCACGTAGCGCTCGCCGTCGACCCAGATCTTGATCGTCGCCTCGGTCTCGACGTGGCCGTCCTCGCGCTTCTCTGCGATCACGCGCCAGGACTCGAGCCGGAAGAGCGGCTCGTACTCGCCGGTCTCGCGCCGCACCAGCAGCTCGAACGAGCCGTCGGCGGCCTCGAACTGGAAGCCGCGGTGCTCGAGCGCCTTGACGCGCTCGATCACGCGCGCGGCGGTCGCGTCGTCGAGCTCGCCGCCGGCGCGCGCCAGCACGGTGCCCTTGCCCGACAGCTCGGAGACCAGCACCTCGCGCGTGTTGCCGACGACGGCCGGGTCGATGTGCTCGAACGTCGCCGGGTCGACGTTGACGCCGGCGACGTGCAGGCCGCCCTTGTGCGCGAACGCGTTCTTGCCGACGTAGGCCTGGTTCGGGTCCGGCGTCAGGTTCAGCAGCTCGGCGACGTGGTGCGAGGCCTCGGTCCAGCCCTCCAGGCTCGGCACGCACGCGCAGCCGAGCTTGAGCTGCAGCGTCGGCACGATCGACGTCAGGTTGGCGTTGCCGCAGCGCTCGCCGTAGCCGTTCATCGTCCCCTGCACGAGCACGGCGCCCTCGGCGATCGCCGCCAGCGAGTTGGCGACGGCGACCTCGGCGTCGTTGTGCGTGTGGATGCCGAGCGCGGCGTCCGGCAGCGCGGCGCGCACGGCGCGCACCGCCTCGGCGACCTGCGGCGGCAGCGAGGCGCCGTTGGTGTCGCACAGCGTCAGGTTCTCGGCGCCGCCGGCGAGCGCCGCGCGCAGGCACTCGAGCGCGTAGCCGGCGTCGTCGCGGTAGGCGTCGAAGAAGTGCTCGGCGTCGTAGATGACGCGCTTGCCGGCGGCGACCAGGAAGGCGACGGACTCGCCGATCATGCGCAGGTTCTCGGCGCGGTCGACGCGCACGACCTTCTCCAGGTGCAGGCCCCAGGTCTTGCCGACGATCGTCGAGACCGGCGTCCAGGACTCGGCGAGCACGCGCAGCGCCGCGTCCTCCTCGACGGCGACGCCGCGCCGGCGCGTCATGCCGAAGGCGCAGACGGCGGCGCGCAGCTCGGCCTCGCGCAGCAGCTCGAACAGCTCGAGCTCCTTCGGGTTCGAGGTCGGGAAGCCGGCCTCGATCAGCGGCACGCCGAGGCCGTCGAGGATCTGCGCGACGCGCACCTTCTCCTGCACCGAGAGCGACATGCCCTCGCCCTGCATGCCGTCGCGCAGGGTCGTGTCGTAGATCGCGATCCGCCGCGTCATGAGGTCGACGCGGCGGTCGGCACCGGGTCGAGCCAATGCGCGTAGCGCTCGCTGCGGCCGTGCAGCGCGTCCTCGAAGACCGCCTGGATGCGCTCGGTCACCGGGCCGCGCGCGCCGCCGCCGACGGCGTACTCGTCGACCTCGCGGATCGGCGTCAGCTCGGCCGCGGTGCCGGTCATGAAGATCTCGTCGGCGGTGTAGAGCTCGCCGCGCGCGACGTCGCGCTCGACGACCTCGTAGCCGAGGTCGCGCGCGATCTCGATCGCCGCCAGCCGGTTGATGCCGGCGAGGATGTCGTTCGCGAAGCCGGGCGTGGCGATGCGGCCGTCGCGCACGAGGAACAGGTTCTCGCCCGTGCCCTCGGAGACGAAGCCGCGCCCGTCGAGCAGGATCGCCTCCTCGTAGCCGGCCTTGTCGGCCTCGATCTTCGCCAGGATCGAGTTCAGGTACTGGCCGGAGGCCTTGGCCTGCGGGATCAGCGAGTCCGACGGCACGCGCCGCCAGGAGGCGACCTTGGCACGCACGCCGCGCGCCTTGCCCTCCTCGCCGAGGTAGGCGCCCCACTCCCAGACGGCGATGATCACCTCGACCGGGCAGTCCAGCGGGTACAGGCCCATCGGGCCGGCGCCGCGGAAGACGAGCGGGCGGATGTAGCACGAGCGCAGGCCGTTGCGCGCGATCAGCTCGTGCGTCGCGGCGCGGATCTCCTCCTTCGAGAAGGGGATCTCCATGTGGTACAGGCCGGCCGATCGGAACAGGCGGTCGATGTGGTCCTGGTGGCGGAAGATCGCGGTGCCGCGCTCGGTCTCGTAGGCGCGCACGCCCTCGAATACGCCGGTGCCGTAGTGCAGCGCGTGCGTGAGCACGTGGACCTTGGCGTCCTCGTGGGCGACGAGCTCCCCGTTCATCCAGATCAGGCCGGCCTGGCTCACGTCACTTCAGCTCCCTCAGGACCGCCTCGGTCGTCTCGGCGGTGTTCGCGCTTCCGCCCAGGTCGCGTGGGCGAACGCCTCGCTCGAGGGCACGGTCGACCGCCGATTCTACGGCAGCGGCGGCCTCCTCCCGGCCGAGCCCGTGCCGCAGCAGCATCGCGGCCGAGAGGATCATGCCGAGCGGGTTGGCGACGCCGCGGCCGGCGATGTCCGGCGCCGAGCCGTGGACCGGCTCGAACATGCTCGGCCTGCTGCCTCGCGCTCCGCGCTCGTCACCGCTTCGCTCGCCGGCGCCGAGGCTGGCGGTCGGCAGCATCCCGAGCGAGCCGGTCAGCATCGAGGCCTCGTCGCTGAGGATGTCGCCGAACATGTTCTCGGTCAGGATCACGTCGAACGAGCGCGGCTCGGCGACCAGCCGCATCGCGCAGGAGTCGACCAGCTGGTGCTCGAGCTCGACCTCGGGGAACTCCTCGGCGGCCAGCCGCGTGACGACCTCGCGCCAGAGCCGGCTGCTCTCGAGCACGTTCGCCTTGTCGACGCTCGTCACGCGCGTGCGCGCCGCCTTGAAGGCCACGCGCGCGATCCGCTCGATCTCGGCGACCGAGTAGATGCAGGTGTCATAGGCGCTGTCGCCGCGGCGGCCGCGCTCGCCGAAGTAGAGCCCGCCGGTCAGCTCGCGCACGATCAGCATGTCGGTGCCCTCGACCAGCTCGCGCTTGAGCGGCGAGGCGTCGAGCAGCGCCGGCACCGGCCGCACGGGCCGCAGGTTCGCGAACAGGCCGAGGTCCGCGCGCAGCCGGAAGAGGCCCTGCTCGGGCCGCACCGCGTCGGGATCCGTCGAGTCCCACTTGGGACCGCCGACCGCCGCCAGCAGGACGGCGTCCGACTGCTCGATCGCCGCCATCGCCGCGTCGGTCAGCGCCGAGCCGTTCGCGTCGATCGACGCGCCGCCGACCAGCTGCTCGTCGTAGGTCAGGTCGTCGGCTACCGCGTCGAGCACGCGGACCGCCGCGGCGGCGACCTCGGGGCCGATCCCGTCACCGGGCAGCAGAGCGATCTTGGGCATGGAGCTCCTCGTGGACCTTCGATCAGAGGTTGGACGTGACCGGGCCGGAGCGCTCGCGCTCGGCCTCGTAGGCATCGATCTCGGGCGACTTCTGCAGCGTCAGCGCGATCTCGTCGAGCCCGTTCAGCAGCCGCCGGCGGCGCTCCTCGTCGAGCGCGAACGGCAGCGTGCGGCCGGCGAAGCGAACCTCGAGCGCCTCGAGGTCGATCTCCGCCTCGCCCGCCGCCATCAGCGCCTCGACCTCGGCCTGCGGCAGCACGACCGGCAGCAGGCCGACGTTGGTGCAGTTGGAGAAGAAGATGTCGGCGAAGCTGGCGGCGACGATCGCCTTGAAGCCGTAGTCGAGCAGGCCCCAGGGCGCGTGCTCGCGGCTCGAGCCGCAGCCGAAGTTCGGGCCGGTCGCGAGGATCGGGTTCTTCGGCAGGCTCCAGCCCGGCTCCTGCGCCCAGTCGTAGAAGAGGAACTCGCCGAAGCCCGTGCGCTCGATCCGCTTGAGGAACTGCTTCGGCATGATCTGGTCGGTGTCGACGTCGGCGCGCGGCAGCGACGTGACGCCGCCGGCGATGACCGTGATCGCGTCCATGTCTCGCTAGCTCCAGGTGCGGATGTCGACGAAGTGGCCCTCGATCGCCGCCGCGGCGGCCATCTGCGGCGAGACCAGGTGCGTGCGCCCGCCGCGGCCCTGACGGCCCTCGAAGTTGCGGTTCGAGGTCGAGGCGCAGCGCTCGCCCGGCTCGAGGATGTCCGGGTTCATGCCCAGGCACATCGAGCAGCCGGCCGTGCGCCAGTCGAAGCCGGCGGCGCGGAAGACCTCGTCCAGGCCCTCCCGCTCGGCCTGGCGCGCGACCTGGACCGAGCCGGGCACGACCATCGCGCTGACCGTGCCGGCGACGCGCCGGCCCTTGATCATCTCGGCGGCGGCGCGCAGGTCGCCGATCCGTCCGTTGGTGCAGGAGCCGATGAAGATGCGGTCGAGCTTGACCTCCTGCAGCGGCGTCCCCGCCTCCAGGCCCATATAGGTCAGCGCGCGCTCGTCGGTCTCGCTGCGCGGCGCCGGCACCGCGCCGGCGACGGGCGCGACTTGGCCCGGGTTGGTGCCCCAGGTGACGAGCGGCGAGAGCGCGGCGGCGTCGACCTCGAGCTCGCGATCGAAGCTCGCGTCGGCGTCGCTGCGCAGCTCGCGCCACTGCGCGATGGCCGCGTCGAGGTCCGCGGCCGCGCCGGCGCGGCCGCGGATCCACTCGTAGGTCGTCTCGTCGGGGGCGATCATGCCGGCGCGGCCGCCGCCCTCGATCGTCATGTTGCAGACGGTCATCCGCTGCTCCATCGTGAAGCCGTCGATCACCTCGCCGGCGTACTCGACGACGTGGCCGGCGGCGCCGTTGGTGCCCATCTGGCCGATCGTGCCGAGGATCAGGTCCTTCGCCGTGACGCCGCGGCCGAGCCGGCCCGTGTAGCGGATCCGCATCGCCTTCGGCTTCGGCTGCGAGAGCGTCTGCGTGGCCAGCACGTGCTCGACCTCGCTGGTGCCGATGCCGAACGCGAGCGCGCCGAAGGCGCCGTGCGTCGCCGTGTGCGAGTCGCCGCAGACGATCGTCATGCCCGGCTGCGTGACGCCGAGCTCGGGGCCGATGATGTGGACGATCCCCTGGCGCTCAGAGCCGAGCGAGTAGAGCGGGATGCCGAATTCGTCGCAGTTGGCCTCCAGCGCCTCGACCTGGCGGCGCGAGAGCGCGTCGCGGATCTGCGAGCTGACCGCCGTGCCGTCGGTCGGCACGTTGTGGTCGGCCGTCGCGAGCGTGCGATCGGGGCGGCGCACGTCGCGGCCGGCGAGCCGCAGGCCGTCGAACGCCTGCGGGCTCGTCACCTCGTGGACGAGGTGCAGGTCGATGTAGATCAGCCCGGGCTCGATCTCGTGCGCGGACCAGATCTTGTCGAACAGCGTCGTGGGGCTCATGAGCGGCGCAGGCCGGCTGACACGATCGCCAGCAGCACGGCCTCCTCCTTCCCGTGGTTGGCGAAGTGATGGGGCAGATCGGCGTCGAAGGTGACGGTGTCGCCGGTCGCGAGCTCGTGCTCGGAGCCGTCGACGTGCAGCGTGACCGAGCCGGCCTGGACCGTCGCGGTCTCGCGCGCGCCGGGCTCGTGGCGCGGTGGGTCGCCGGCCGCACCGGTGACGGCGCCGGGCTCGAGGCGATGGCGCGTCAGCTCGGCGCGCAGGCCGGGCAGCGGCGGCGTCAGCAGCTCGTAGCTGTGGCCGGCGGCGCCGCCGCGGCGGCCCTCGCCGGCGCGCACGACCGAGACGCTGCCGCCCTCGTCCAGGCGCAGCAGCTGCGAGAGCGAGAGCTCCAGGCCGGCGGCGATGCGCGCCGCGACCTGCAGCGTCGGGCTCGTCTCGCCGCGCTCGACCTGCGAGAGCATCGGCGCCGAGACGCCGGAGCGCTCGGCGAGGTCGCGCAGCGAGAGGTCCATCGCCTCGCGCAGCGCCTTCACGCGCGGCCCGACGGCCGCGGCGCCGGGATCGCTGACGGCCGCCATACGTTTGTACGCTATCACGTACGGACGGCTGACGGCCGTGCGCTCCGGCTCAGCTCACGGCGCCTGCGTGAGCTCCGGCGCGAGCTCGCCGCCCTCGCCCTCCTGCGCCGCCTCGAGCACCTTGCGCTCGACGTTCGAGAGCGCGCGCGTGTAGGCCAGCGCGGCCGCCTCGACGATGTTCGTGCTGACGCCCTGGCCGGCGGCCGAGGAGCCGGCCAGCTCGAGCACGACGCTGGCCTCGCCGAGTGCGTCGGCGTTGGCGGTCGTCGCCTCGATGCGGAAGTCGCGCAGCTTCGCCTCGCGCCGCGTGGCGGCGTTGATCGCGTGGAAGATCGCGTCGATCGGGCCGTCGCCGGTGAAGTCGCCGCGCACGCTCTCGCCGCTCGGCGTGACGATCGAGACCGTCGCGTGCGGCGGACGCCGGTTGGAGGCCTCGACGTCGAACCACTCGAGCGTGTAGGCGCCCTGGTCGTCGCGCAGCTCGTCGGTCACGAGCGCCTCGACGTCCAGCGCCGTCACCTGCTTCTTCTTGTCGGCGAGCGCCTTGAAGCGCTTGAAGGCCTGGTTGAGCGCCTGGCCGTCGACGCTGTAGCCGAGCTCCTGCAGCGCCGACTGCAGCGCGTGGCGGCCGGAGTGCTTGCCGAGCACGATCGAGGTCGAGTCGTCGACGCCGACGGACTCGGCCGACATGATCTCGTAGGTCGAGCGCTCCTTGAGCACGCCGTCCTGGTGGATGCCGGACTCGTGCGCGAACGCGTTGCGGCCGACGATCGCCTTGTTCGGCTGCACCGCGTAGCCGGTCAGGCGCGAGACGAGCCGGCTGGCGCGCGCCAGCTCGCGCGTGGTGACGCCGGTCTGGAAGCCGATCTCGGCCTCGCGCGTGCGCAGCAGCATCACGATCTCCTCGAGCGACGCGTTGCCGGCGCGCTCGCCGAGGCCGTTGATCGCGCACTCGACCTGGCGCGCGCCGGCCTGCAGGCCGGCGAAGGAGTTGGCGACGGCGAGCCCGAGGTCGTCGTGGCAGTGGACTGACAGCACGACGTCCTTCAGGCCTGGAGCGAGCTCGTACAGGCGCGTCAGGAAGGCGGCGTACTCCTGCGGCATCGCGTAGCCGACGGTGTCCGGGATGTTGATCGTCGTCGCGCCCTCGTCGATCGCCGCCTGGACGACCGCGGCGGTGTACTCGACGTCGGCGCGGGTCGCGTCCATCGGGCTGAACTCGACGTCGTCGACCAGCGAGCGGGCGTGCGCGACGGCCGCGCGCGCCTGGCCGAGCACGTCCTCGCGCGTCGAGGCCAGCTGGTGGCGGATGTGGATGTCGCTGGTCGAGATGAAGGTGTGCACGCGCGGGCGCTCGGCGTCGCGTACCGCCTCCGCCGCGCGCTCGATGTCGGCGGACTGCGCGCGCGCCAGGCCGGCGATCACCGGACCGCGGACCTCGCGGGCGATCGTCTGGACGGCGAGGAAGTCGCCCGGCGAAGCGATCGGGAAGCCGGCCTCGATCACGTCGACGCCGAGCCGCGCGAGCTGCTGCGCGATCTCCAGCTTCTCGGTCGCGTTGAGCGAGATGCCCGGCGACTGCTCGCCGTCGCGCAGCGTCGTGTCGAAGATGATCACCCGGTTGGGATCCATGGGACTGCTCCTTTGCTTGGTCTCGTTCCTGCTTCTTCGGTGTGAGTTCGCGGCTTCGCGGCCGCCAGCGCGCTATTCCCCCCGAGGGGGGAGGAGAAGAAGCAGGGAAAGGAGACCGTGCAGACCCACGCGCCGACGAGTCTACACGCGCCGCCAGTCTCGTCTCGTCATCGTGACGTCGTGGCGCCCCGGGCTCTCCGGCACGTTGCGCGCGAGCACGTCGGCGAGCGAGCGCGTGGTCTCGATCACGCGCAGGCCGGCGGCCGAGAAGGTCCGCTCGTTGAACACGCGCGGCGCCAGCAGCGGGTTCGTCAGCGCCTGCGAGAAGGCGTCGACGCCGACGAGCCGGCCGATCAGCGGCGGCAGCACCGAGTTCGGCCGCGGGTCCTCGGCGAACAGGCCGGCGTAGAGCTCGATCCTGTCGACGCCGCCGTAGACCTCGCGCAGTGCAGCCTGGCGCTCCGGGTCGCCGCTGATCTGCTCGAACGCCGTCACGCGCGGGAAGCGCGCGAGCTCGCGGTAGGCGTTGTAGCTCGCCAGCCCGACGGCGCGCGCCTCGCGCACGCTCGCGAGCTCGACCTCGCGCAGCGCCGGGTCGGTGTTGAGGATGCCGATCTGGTTGGCCGGCTGGCCTGAGGCCTCCTCGAGCAGCGGTCCGATGCCGTGGCGCGTGACCAGCTCGGTGTTGAAGAGCGTGTCCCAGATCGTCAGCGGCTCGCCGCCGACGCGCAGCTGCGACGGGATCAGGCTGTGCCAGCGGTAGAGCAGGTTGAACTCGATCGCCATCCAGTTGGTCCGGTACCAGGCCGCGTGCGCGAACGACCAGGGCTCGGCGCGGAACTGGAACAGGTAGGGCGCGATGTGGTTGATGTACTCGTTGATCACGATCTTGATCAGCAGCACGATCAGGATGTTGCGCGCGGTCGCGTAGAGCCGCTCGTCGTCCCAGTCCGGGTGCTCTGAGGCGAGCATGTCGGCGAGCCGGTTGTGCTCGCGCAGGAAGAGCACGTTGAGCAGCACGAAGCCGATCTGCGAGTTCGTCGTGTCGCTGCCCGTCGCGAACAGCGTGGCCAGCCGCTCCGGCGGCACCTGCTCGATGCGGGCGACGCTGAGCGCCGCGAACTCGGGCTTGACCGCGCCGTTCTCGTAGAGGTAGGGCGGGAACTCGGCGCCGGCGATCGTCTGGCTCTTCAAGCGCCCGCCGGCGTGCGTGCGCAGCGCCTCGGTGATCTCGCGCCTGACGCCGTAGAGCGGCGTCATGTCGAGCTCGTGGGTGCTGTCGTTGCGGCGCGGGTCGCGCGCCGGCGAGCGGTCGCTGCGCAGGAAGCCGTCGGTGAACCACTGCGCGAAGTAGGCGAACAGCAGCGTCGACTTCGGGCACTGGACGCCGGCGCCGCGGCGCGTGAAGAGGTCGGCGACGCGCTCGGCGGGCGGCAGGCCGGCCTGCGCGACCGGCGGCAGGTGGCGGCCGTCGTAGCTGCGGTCGGTCAGCGACTCCCAGGACGCGTACGGCGCCATCGTGCTGAGCGGCGCCGGGCGCGTCGGGATCTTCATGATCGCGACGTCGATCAGCGCGCGGTTCACGCGCCGGCGCACGGGGTCGATCCGCTCGATCAGCCGCCAGGCGGGCTCGAAGCCCGTCAGGACGTGGGTCTCGAGCCGGTTGGCCCAGCCGTCTCTCGATGTGTCGCGCATGCGCGCATCCTCGCCGCTCAGCGGCTGACGTGGATCCCGAGCGCGCGCGGCGCCGCGGCGACCGCGCGCGTCAGCGGATCGACGGCGCGGCCGGCCTCCTGCAGGCGCTCCATGCGCAGGAAGGCGCGCCGCACGAGCTCGCCGCCGGCCCAGGCCAGCGGCTCGCCGGGGACGCCGACCGGCGCGGCGTCGTCGAACGCCAGCTCGGTCGCCTCGCCGGCCGCCAGCGCGGCCAGCGCGCGGCCGGCGAGGTGGCTCGGGCCGACGCCGTTGCCGGTGAAGCCGAAGGCGTAGTGGACCGGCGCGCCGGGCAGCGAGCCGATCTGCGGCAGGTGGCTCGGCGAGACGTCGATCGGGCCGCCCCAGGCGTGCGCGATCGCGCGGCCGGCGAGCTGCGGGAAGGTCGCGAGCAGGTGCTCGCGCGTCTGCGCGACGACACCCGGATCGACCTCGGCGCGGCCGTGCAGGCGCGCGCCGACGGCCGGGCGGCCGCCGCCCCAGCCGAACGCGATCCGCCCGTCCGGCGTCGTGCGGAAGTAGTGCACGAAGGTGCACGCGTCGGTCACGCATTCGCCCCCGGTCCAGCCGATCCGCTCGAGCACGTCAGGCACCGGCTCGGTCAGCACGATGTGCGAGGAGGTGACGGCGAGCCGCCGCGCGAGCGGCGCGAAGCCGCGCGTGGCGGCGTTGATCGCGAGCACGGCGGCGCCGGCGCGGACGCTGCCGGCGGCTGTCTCGGCGCGCACGCCGGCGCCGCCGTCGGCGCGCAGGGCGCGCACGCGCGAGCGCTCGTGCAGGCGCGCGCCGGCGGCCTGGACGCGGTCGCGCAGGCCGAGCGCCAGCCGCGCCGGCTGCACCGTCGCGTCGTCGACGACGAGCAGGCCGCGGCGGAAGCGCGGCGAGTCGCAGCGCGCCCGCGTCGCGCGCTCGTCGAGCGGCCGCACGCGCTCGCGCGGCGCCAGCGCCAGCACGGCGTCGAGCAGCGCGTCGTGCGCCGGCGCGGTCGCGGCCAGCAGGTAGCCGGCCGGCGTGAACCAGGCGTCGACGCCCTGCTCGCCGCACCAGGCGCCGATCGCCGCGACGCTGGCGCTCGAGGCCGTCGCGATCCGCTGCGCGCGCGCCGCGCCGAAGCGCTCGACCAGCTCCGGCAGCTGCACCCAGAGCGTCTCGCAGAAGCCGCCGTTGCGCCCGCTCGGCCCGTGGCCGGCGCGGTCGGCCTCGAGCACGACGACGTCGGCGCCGCGCGCGCGCAGCTGCCAGGCGGTCCAGAGGCCGGTGTAGCCGCCGCCGATCACGACGACGTCGGCGCTCGTCTCGCCGTCCAGCGCCGACGCGGGCGCGACCGCGCCGGCCTCGGCGAGCCAGTAGCCGTGCGCGTCGTGACGCACTAGCTCACGAAGAAGCGCTCGGAGGCGTCGCGCAGCACGGCCTCGGTCTTGGCGACGAGCTCTTCGAGCTGCTCGCGCGTGCAGATCAGCGGCGGCGCCAGCTGCAGGACCGCGTCGCCGCGGTCGTCAGGGCGCGCGATCAGGCGCTCCTCGAGCAGCCGGCCGGCGAGGAAGCCGCGCAGCAGCTGCTCGCGCTGCTCGGCCGGGAAGCGGCCGTCGCGCGCGTCGCGCACCAGCTCCAGCGCCCAGAAGAAGCCGGCGCCGCGGACGTCGCCGACGATCGGCACGCGCTCGCGCAGACCGGCCAGCGCGTCGCGCAGGAAGCCCTCCTGCTCGCGCACGTTCTCGAGCACGCGCTCGCGCTCGAAGATCTCGACGTTGCGCAGCGCGATCGCCGCGCTCAGCGGGTGGCCGCCGAAGGTGACGCCGTGCGCCAGCATGCGGCCGTCCTCATACAGCGGCGCCGCGATCCGGTCGCTGACCAGCACCGCGCCCATCGGGGCGTAGGCCGACGTCAGCCCCTTGGCGACCGTGATCAGGTCAGGGCGGATGTCGTAGCGCGTGGAGGCGAACCACTCGCCGAGGCGGCCGAAGCCGGTGATCACCTCGTCGGCGACGAGCGCGATCCCGTAGCGGTCGCAGAGCGCCCGCACGCCCGGCCAGTAGCCGTCCGGCGGCGTGTAGCAGCCACCGGCGTTCTGGACCGGCTCGGCGATCAGCATCGCGACGGTCTCCGGGCCGGCGGCGACGATCGCACGCTCGAGCTCGTCGAGCAGCCGCGCCGCGCGCGCCGCGTCGTCGCCGGCGTCCGGGTCGCGGAAGCCGTTCGTGCTCGCGACCCGCACGACCGGGATCGGCGCCGCCCCGAACGGCTCCTTCATCGCCCGCACGCCGGTGAACGAGAGCGCGCCGAGCGTGACGCCGTGGTAGGCGATCTCGCGCGCGATCGCCTTCGTGCGCTGCGGCTCGCCCTTGGCCAGGTAGTGCTGGCGGACGATCTTCCAGGCGGCCTCGACGGACTCCGAGCCGCCGCTCGTGAAGAAGACGCGGTTGAGGTCGCCGGGCGCGCGCTCGGCCAGCGCCGTCGCGAGCCGGATCGCCGGCGGATGCGCCGTCGCCCAGGTGGTGTTGAAGGCGAGCGTCGAGAGCTGGGCGCCGGCCGCCGCCGCCATCTCCTCGCCGAACGAGTAGCCGAGCTGACAGCAGAACAGCGACGAGAGCCCGTCGAGGTAGCGGACGCCGTCGGCGTCGACGACGTACGGCCCCTCGCCGCGCTCGAGCACGAGCAGCGGCTGGGCGTCAGGTCCGTAGGCGCCGTTGCGGGTGAAGTGCAGCAGCAGATGCCGGTGCGCGGCCGCGCGCAGCTGCTCGGCGGCAACCGGGTCGGCGACAGTCATGCCGCGCATGCTCGTCAGCGCGACGCCCGGACCGCAATGGGCGGAGTGTCGCGTTCAGGCGCGAATTCGCGGACGCTCCGTCAAGCCGCGGCGGAAGCGCAGCGCGCGCACCGCGAGGTGCAGGCCGAGCGCGACGTCCTCGTCGTCGAGCGCGACGCCGAGCAGCTGCTCGATCCGGCGCAGCCGCAGGTAGAGCGACTGGCGCTCCAGGTGCAGTGCCCTGGCCGCCTCGGCCTTGCGGCCGCCGGCGGCCAGGTAGGCCTCGAGCGTCTGCAGCAGCGCGCGCGTGCGCGGCCCGTCGTCGGCCAGCAGCGGGCCGAGCTGCTCGTCGACGAAGGCGTCGAGCGCGGGCGTGTCGCGCAGGTCGTGCAGCAGGTCGGCGACGCCGGGGCGGCGGCCGTCGTACCAGCGGCGCACGTCGAGCGCCGTCGCCGCGCCGGCCGAGCGGCGCACGCGCCGCAGCGCCTGGCCGGCGGCGAGCCAGCCGTCGCCGGCGGCGCCGATCGCCAGCGCCGCGTCGGCGGGGCCGAGCCCGTGGCGCTCGAGCGCGGCGTGGAAGAGCTGCGCGACGTGCTCGGCGAGCGCCGCGTCCTGCTCGCGCGCGCCGATCGCCAGCAGCGCCAGCAGGTCGACGTCGCGCGGCCCGAGCAGGACCGAGAAGCCGGAGCCGGCGAGCGCGGCGCGCAGCTCGCCCGCCAGGCGCGTCCAGGTGACGCCGTCGCTGGCGCGGGCGCCGGCGCCGCCCGCGTCGCGGCGCCGGTGGCGGTCCGGCGCGCGCCAGGTCGCGGCGACGGGCAGCAGCCGCCCGCGCGCGCTGAAGCCGAGCGCCTCGGCGCGGCGGCGCGCGTCGGCCTCCTCGACGTGCCCCGCGGCCAGCTCGGACAGGAAGGCGCCGCGCGTGCGCGCGCGCAGCTGCTCGTCGTGCTGCTGGCCGAGCAGGTCGATCGCGACCGCGACCGCGGCGCGCTCGAGCGCGACGCGGTCGAAGTCGTCCAGCGGCCGCTCGAGGCCGATCGCCAGCAGCCGCCCCCAGGAGGAGCCCATCAGCCGCACCTCGACCGCGCGCATCCCCTCCGGCTGCTCGCCGCGCGCCTCGGCGCGGCGCGCGTCGGTCCAGGCCGACAGCGCGAGGTCGTCGCCGACCGGGCCGGAGACGTAGGAGACGAGCGCGTGCGCCGAGTCCTCGAGCACGACGGGGTTGCCGACGGCGCCCGCCAGCTCGGCGAGGATCGCCGGCGCGCCGCGGCCGACGAGGATCAGCTCGGTGAAGCGGCGGTGGATCTCCTCGCCGCGCCGCAGCAGCTCGAACTGCGCGTGCAGGACGGCGCCGTGCACGGCCTCGGTGATCTCGATGAAGCGCACCGGCCGGTGGAACGCGACGACCGGCACGCCGCCGGCGCGGCAGGCCTCGAGCACCGGCGTCGGCACCGCGCGCCAGCTCGTCCCCAGCTCGATCGCCAGCGCCGCCAGCCCCTGGTCGACCAGCGAGCGCGTCCAGGCGCGCTGGTGCGCCGCCGCCGTGCCCGCCCCGAGGCCGGTCGTCAGCACCAGCTCGCCGCCCTTGAGCAGGTCGTCGGGGTCGGGCATCTCGATCACATGCGCCCAGCGCAGCTCGCGCGCCAGCGCCGCGTCACCGCCGCCGCCGACGACCTCCGGCAGGGCGCGGCGGACGACGGGGAGCTCGAGCACGTCGAGGAGGCGCAGCATGACGGTCCGTCATGCATGATGCCGGAGGACCCGACCGAACGTCCATTGTGGCGTTCGGCTCGAGGCGCGACTGTGCAGCCGGGAGAGTGGGACGAGAGGAGTGATTGCGTGGCCGCCGAGGCCGAGACCAGCGACATCCACCTCGAGCGCGTCAGCAAGCGCTTCGCCGAGACGACCGCCGTCGACGACCTGACGCTGTCGATCGAGCGCGGCGCCTTCTACGCGCTGCTCGGGCCGTCCGGCTGCGGCAAGACGACGACGCTGCGGATGATCGGCGGCTTCGAGGACCCGACGCAGGGCCGCGTCTTCCTCGGCGGCGCCGACGTGACCGACCACCCGCCCTACAAGCGCGACGTCAACACGGTCTTCCAGTCCTACGCGCTGTTCCCGCACCTGAGCGTCGAGCGCAACGTCGCCTTCGGCCTCGAGCGCAAGAAGGTGCCGCGCGCCGAGGCGCGCCGGCGCGCCGCCGAGACGCTCGAGCTGGTCCAGCTCGGCCACCTCGCCAAGCGCAAGCCGGCGCAGCTGTCCGGCGGCCAGGCGCAGCGCGTCGCGCTCGCCCGCGCGCTCGTCAACCGCCCGCGCGCGCTGCTGCTCGACGAGCCGCTCGGCGCGCTCGACCTGCGCCTGCGCAAGCAGCTGCAGATCGAGCTCAAGCGGATCCAGCGCGACGTCGGCATCACCTTCGTGCACGTCACGCACGATCAGGAGGAGGCCATGAGCATGGCCGACACGATCGCCGTGATGAACAAGGGCCGGATCGAGCAGGCCGGCGGCGCCGCCGACCTCTACGAGCGCCCGCGGACCGAGTTCGTCGCCAACTTCCTCGGCGTCTCGAACCTCGTCGACGCGAAGATCCGCTCCAACGGCGGGCCGTTCACGACTGTCGAGACGCACGACGGCGCGCTGCTGCGCGTGCCGTCCGACCGCTGCGCGGCGGCCGCCGGCACCGGCGCCGTGCGCGCCGGCGTGCGGCCGGAGAAGATCACGCTGCTGCCGGCGCAGGCGCCGGCGCCGGACGGCGCGAACGTGCTGCGCGGGCGCGTGCTGGTCGCCGCCTTCCTCGGCATCTCGATCCAGTACGTCGTCAAGGCGGCCGGCGGCGAGGAGCTGAACGTCTTCGCGCAGAACGTCGACGGCGCCGAGCCCGACTCGCTCGGCGCCGGCCGCGAGGTGCAGCTGGCCTGGCGGCCGGAGCACACGTTCGTGGTGGACCGTGGCTGACCTGACGCGCCGCCGCTTCATCGGCCGCGCCGGCTCGCTCGCGCTGGCCGGCTCGCTGCTCAGCGGCTGCGGCATCGAGGGGACGATCGCGGCGGCGCGCAAGGACCGCCCGAAGACGCTGAACGTGCATCACCCGAAGGTCCCGATCGGCAACTGGACGTTCTCGAACTGGCCGCTGTACATCGACAAGTCGGTCCTGCGCTCGTTCGACCGGATCTACGGCGGCCACGTCAACTACATCGAGGAGATCAACGACAACGACGACTTCTACGGCAAGGTCCGCCAGCAGCTGCAGGACAACCGCCCGATCGGCCGCGACATCGTCGTCCTGACCGACTACATGGCGGCGCGCTGGGTGCGCGACAACTACGTGACGCCGTTCGACAAGTCCAACATGCCGAACTTCGTCGAGAACCTCGTCTCGAACCTGCGTTCGATCCCCTATGACCCGAAGCGCAACTTCACCGCGCCGTGGCAGTCCGGCGCCGTCGGCCTCGGCTACGACCCGAAGCTGACCGGCCGCGAGCTGCACTCGGTCGACGACCTCTTCGACCCGAGGTTCAAGGGCCGCGTGACGATGCTCTCGGAGCCGTACGACTCGGCCTGCACGGTGCTGCTCGGGATGGGGATCGACCCGACGCACGCGACGATCGACCAGATCCTGCAGGCGATCGACAAGATCGCCAAGGCCAACGACGCCGGCCAGTTCCGCCGCTTCACCGGCAACGACTACACGACCGACCTGACCAAGGGCAACGTCTGGGTCGCGCTCGCCTACTCCGGCGACCTCGTGCAGCTGCAGAGCGACAACCCGAACCTGCGCTTCTCCTACCCGCAGGAGGGCGCGATGCTGTTCACCGACAACATGCTGATCCCCGAGCACGCGGCGCACGTGTACGCCGCCGAGACGATGATCAACTACGTCTACGAGCCGGAGGTCGCGGCGAAGATCGCGCTCTACGTCAACTACCTGTCGCCGGTCGACGGCGTGCGCGCGATCGTCGAGCGCTCGGACCCCAAGCTCGCCAACAACCCGCTCGTCTTCCCGTCTGACGCGATCCGCAAGCGGCTGTACCCCTACCCGGCGCTCTCGGACGCCGACGAGGCGACGATGAAGCAGGCGATGGCGAACCTGACGGGGGCCTGATGCGGATCTCGCTGAACACGCGCCGGCGGCTGCTGCCGTGGCTGTTCCTCGGCCCCGGCCTGCTCTGGCTGCTGATCTTCTTCCTCTACCCGCTGCTGAACCAGGCGAGCGTCTCGCTGATGAGCGGCGACCCCGAGCACGGCTACACGCTGACCTGGGCCTTCCACACCTACTGGGACGCGATCTCGACCTACAAGGCGCAGTTCGGCCGCTCGATCCTCTACGCGGCGATCGCGACGGCGCTGTGCCTGATCATCGCCTTCCCGCTGGCCTACTTCACGGCCTACAAGGCGGGCCGCTTCAAGGGCCTGATCCTGCTGCTGATCATCCTGCCGTTCTTCATGTCCTACGTGCTGCGGACGGTCGCCTGGCAGCTGATCCTGGCCGACAACGGCTGGGTCGTCGCGCGGCTGCGCGACGTCGGCGTGCTCGGCGCCAACGGGCGCCTGCTGGCGACCAGCACGGCCGTGATCGCCGGCATCACCTACAACTTCCTGCCCTTCATGGCGCTGCCGCTGTACGTGTCGCTGGAGAAGATCGACCGACGCTACATCGAGGCTGCGACCGACCTCTACGCCAGCCGCGCGACGGCGTTCCGCAAGATCACCGTGCCGCTGGCGCTGCCCGGCGTCTTCGCCGGCTCGCTGCTGACCTTCACCCCGGCCTGCGGCGACTTCGTCAACGCCGCGCTGCTGGGGACCTCGCGCCAGTTCATGATCGGCAACGTCATCCAGTCGAAGTTCCTGAACATCCTCGACTACCCGACGGCGGCCGCGCTGTCGTTCACGCTGATGATCTTCATCCTGATCGGGATCTTCGTCTACGCGCGGCTGCTCGGCACGCGCAACCTGACCGAGGCGGCGTTCTAGATGGCCGTCGCCGAGGCCACGTCGGTCGGCGCGCCGGCGGCGCCGGACGGCCCGCGCCCGGCCGGGCGCGGCCGCGTCCGCGTCTGGCTGCTCGGCGTCTGGTCGGCGCTGGCGCTGCTGTACCTGTTCATCCCGGTCTTCATCGTCGTCTTGTTCTCGTTCAACGACAACAAGGGCCGCTTCAACTTCACCTGGCAGGGCTTCACCTTCAAGCACTGGCAGCACCCGTTCGCCGACCCGGACCTCGCGAAGGCGCTGACCACGTCGCTGGAGATCGCGCTGATCGCGACCGCGATCGCCACCGCGCTCGGCACCTTCATGGCGATGGCGCTCGTGCGCTACCGCTTCCGCGGCCGCGCCGCCGTCGACTTCTTCGTCTTCATGCCGCTGTCCTCGCCCGAGGTCGTGCTCGGCGCCGCGCTGCTGGCGCTGTTCCTGACGCTGAACATCAACACCGGCTTCGTCACGATCGTGATCGCGCACGTGATGTTCTGCATCTCCTACGTCGTCGTCACCGTCAAGGCGCGGCTGGAGGGCATGGACCGCCACATCGAGGAGGCGGCGATGGACCTCGGCGCGACCGAGTGGGTGACCTTCCGCAAGGTGACGCTGCCGATGATCGCGCCCGGCGTCGCGGCGGCCGCGATGCTGGCCGGCGCGCTGTCGATCGACGACTACGTGATCACGTCCTTCAACGCCGGCCAGACCCAGACGTTCCCGCTCTACATCTTCGGCGCGACGCGCCAGGGCGTGCCGCCGGAGGTCAACGTGCTGGCGACGCTGCTGCTGCTCGCGGTGCTGGCGCTGATGGGCGTCAACCTGCTCGTGCAGCGGGCGCTGGCGCGGCGTGACCGCGCCCGCACCGGCGTCGCCGCGAGCTAGCGGCCGCTAGTCGACCCAGCCGAGGCTGCGCGTCACGGCCTTGCGCCACTGGCGCAGCAGCTCGGCGCGCTCGCGCTCGCCGATCCGCGGCGTCCAGCGCCGCTGCTCGGCCCAGTGCTCGCGCAGGTCATCCAGGCCCGGCCAGAAGCCGACCGCGAGCCCGGCCGCGTAGGCGGCGCCGAGCGCCGTCGTCTCGGCGACGACCGGCCGCACCACCGGCACGCCGAGCACGTCGGCCTGGAACTGCATCAGCGTCTCGTTGACGACCATGCCGCCGTCGACCTTCAGCTCGCCGAGCGCGATGCCGGCGTCCTCGCGCATCGCGTCGACGACCTCGCGGCTCTGGAAGGCCGTCGCCTCGAGCACGGCACGGGCGATGTGGCCTGACGTGACGAAGCTCGTCAGGCCGGCGATCACGCCGCGCGCGTCGGCGCGCCAGTAGGGCGCGTAGAGGCCCGAGAACGCCGGCACGACGTAGCAGCCGCCGTTGTCGGCGACTGTCCGCGCCAGCGCCTCGACCTCGCTCGAGCCGGCGATCAGCCCGAGGTTGTCGCGCAGCCACTGCACGAGCGCGCCGGTGACCGCGATCGAGCCCTCCAGGCAGTAGACCGGGTCGGCGTCGGCGAGCCGGTAGCCGACGGTCGTCAGCAGTCCGTGCGCGGAGGCGACCGGCTCGCGCCCGGTGTTCAGCAGCAGGAAGTTGCCGGTGCCGTAGGTGTTCTTGGCCTCGCCGGGCGCGAAGCAGGTCTGCCCGAAGGTCGCCGCCTGCTGGTCGCCGAGCATGCCGGCGAGCGGCACGCCGGCGAGCGCCGTCGTCGCCGCCTCGCCGTAGCGCTCGCTGGAGGCGACGATCCGCGGCAGCGGCGCGCGCGGCACGCCGACGGCGTCCAGCAGCGCGTCGTCCCAGTCCAGCGTGCGCAGGTCCATCAGCAGCGTGCGGCTGGCGTTGCTGACGTCGGTCAGGTGCAGCGCGCCGCCGCTGAGCCGGTACAGCAGCCAGCTGTCGATCGTGCCGAACAGCAGCTCGCCGGCCGCGGCGCGCTCGCGCGCGCCGTCGACCTCGTCCAGCAGCCAGCGCAGCTTCGGGCCGGCGAAGTAGGTCGCGATCGGCAGGCCCGTGCGCGCGCGCAGCCGGTCCGGCCCCGGTGCGCCGGCGATCTCGCGGCAGAGCGCGTCGGTGCGCGTGTCCTGCCAGACGATCGCGTTGTGGATCGGGCGGCCGCTCGCGCGCTCCCAGACGACCGTCGTCTCGCGCTGGTTGGCGATGCCGAGCGCCGCCACGTCGGCCGCCGTCGCGCCGGCCGCCGCGAGCGCGCCGCGGATCGTGAGCTCGGCGTGCCGCCAGATCTCCTCGGCGTCGTGCTCGACCCAGCCCGGGCGCCGGTAGAGCTGCCGGTGCTCGCGCTGGTCGCGGCCGACGATGCGCCCGCCGCGGTCGAAGAGGATGCAGCGGGTGCTCGTCGTGCCCTGGTCGAGGGCGGCCACGTAGCGGCTCATGCCGGGCATGATGCGCCGATCGGCGGCCGCGACGCCCGCCCGCGTGTGCGGGCGGGCGTTCAGGCGGCGGGTCAGTCCAGCGTGATCGCGCGGCCGGCGACGAAGCCGTCCGAGCCGGCGATCTCGCGCACGACGGCGTCCGGCACCGGCGTGTCGGTCGTGATCGCCATCACGGCCAGGTCGGTGCCGCCGGCGGCCTCCTCGGCCGCGCGGCCGACCGCCGCCGCCGAGATGTTGATGCCGTGATCGCCGAGCGCCGAGCCGACGCGGCCGACCATGCCCGGCACGTCGCGGTAGCGGAACAGCACCAGGTACGGGTCGTCGATCTGGACGTTGAAGCGGCGGCCCGAGGCCTCCAGCAGGTGCGGCCGGTGGCGGCGGCCGAGCGTCGTGCCGACGACGCGCTGACGCTCGGAGCCGGCGACGACCGTCACGCGGATCAGGTCGGCGAAGTCGCGCGCGTTGGCGTCGCGCGTCTCGCTGATGCCGATGCCGCGCTCCTCGGCCAGCGCCGGCGCGTTGACGAGGTTGACGTCCTCCTCGGTGCGGCCGGCCAGCAGCCCGTTGAGCACCGACAGCGTCAGCAGGCGCGTGTCGCGCTCGGCGATCCGGCCGAGGTACTCGACCTCGATCCGATCGATGCCGTCGGCCAGGCCGGCGGCGACGCGGCCGAGCCGCGCCGCGAGCGGGACGTACGGCCCGAGCGCCTCCATGTCCTCGGCCGAGACGGCCGGGATGTTGACGGCGGTCGAGACGACGCCGCCGGTCAGCGCGTTGACGACCTGCTCGGCCGTCTGCACGCCGGCACGGTCCTGCGCCTCGGCCGTCGAGGCGCCGAGGTGCGGCGTCACGACGACGTTCGCGTAGCCGAACAGCGGGTGGTCGGTGATCGGCTCGCTGACGAAGACGTCGAGCGCCGCGCCGCCGACCTTGCCGGAGTCCAGCGCCGCCTGCAGGTCGGCGTCGACGATCAGCGGCCCGCGCGCGACGTTGACGATCCGCACGCCGTCCTTGCACTGAGCGAGCGTCTCGCTGTTGACGATGCCGCGCGTCTCGGCCGTGTTCGGCAGGTGCAGCGTGAGGAAGTCGCCGACCGCCAGCACGTCGGCCGGCGCCTCGACGCGCTCGACGCCGAGCTCGCGGAAGCGGTCGGCGGCGACGAACGGGTCGTAGGCGACCACGCGCATGCCGAAGGCGCGCGCGCGGATCGCGACAAGCTGGCCGATGCGGCCGAAGCCGAGGATGCCGAGCGTCTTGCCGTCGAGCTCGGTCCCGCCCAGCTTCGAGCGCTCCCACCGCCCGGCCGTCAGCGAGGCGTGCGCCTGCGGGATGTTGCGGGCCAGCGCGAGGATCAGCGCCAGCGTGTGCTCGGCGGCGGCGACCGTGTTGGCCTCCGGCGCGTTGGCGACGACGATGCCGCGCTTGGTCGCCGCGGCGACGTCGACGTTGTCGACGCCGACGCCGGCGCGGCCGATCACGCGCAGCTGCTCCGCGCGGGCGATCAGCTCGGCGTCGAGCTTGGTCGCCGAGCGGATCAGGATGCCGTGGTAGGAGCCGATGCGGTCGGCCAGCTCCTCTCGGCTCCAGCTGGTGCCGAGGTCGACGTCGAAGCGCTCGCGCAGCAGGTCGACGCCGGAGTCGGCGATCTTCTCGGCCACGAGGACGCGAAAGGGCTCGGTGAGAGTCATGTTCTTGAGAGGCGTTCCTGTTGACGGGGAGGAGCTCCGGAGCCTAGTCGGGCTCCGTGAGCCCCCGAGTGCTCAGCCCTCGACGAACTCCGTGTCGATCCAGTCCATCATGCCGCGCAGCTCGCGGCCCTCGGTCTCGATCGCGTGGCCCTGGCCCTCGGCGCGCAGGCGCTGGAAGTTCTCCTGGCCGGCGCGGTTCTCGGCGATCCACTCGCGCGCGAAGGTGCCGTCCTGGATCTCCGTCAGCACGTCCTTCATCGCCTGGCGCGTGGTCTCGGAGATGATCCGCCGGCCGCGCGTCAGGTCGCCGTACTCGGCCGTGTTGGAGATCGAGTGGCGCATCCCGGTGATGCCCTTCTCGTACATCAGGTCGACGATCAGCTTCAGCTCGTGCAGGCACTCGAAGTAGGCCATCTTCGGGTCGTAGCCGGCGTCGACGAGCGTCTCGTAGCCGGCCGTCACCAGCTCGGAGACGCCGCCGCAGAGCACCGCCTGCTCGCCGAACAGGTCGGTCTCGGTCTCGTCCTTGAAGGTCGTCTCGAAGACGCCGCCGCGCGTGCCGCCGATGCCCTTGGCGTAGGCCAGCGCGAGCTGCAGCGCCTGGCCGCTGGCGTCCTGCTGGACGGCGACCAGGCAGGGCACGCCCGAGCCCTCGGTGTACTGGCGGCGCACGAGGTGGCCGGGGCCCTTCGGCGCGACCAGCGCGACGTCGACCTCCGGCGGCGGCACGATCTCGCCGTAGTGGACCGAGAAGCCGTGGCCGAACAGCAGCAGGTTGCCGGGCGCGATGCCGTCGCGGATCGACTCCTCCCAGACGGCGTGGTGCAGCTCGTCCGGCAGCAGGACCATCACGACGTCGCCGCGCGAGGCGGCGTCGGCGACGTCGGTGACCTCGAGTCCGGCGGCCTTGGCGTGCTCGATCGACTTCGAGCCCGGCCGCAGGCCTACGACGACGTCGATCCCGGAGTCCTTCAGGTTGCGCGCGTGCGCGTGCCCCTGCGAGCCGTAGCCGAGGATGGCCACGGTCTTGCCGGACAGGAGGGTCAGGTCGGCATCGTCGTCGTAGAACATGGTCCGGCAGGTTAAACGGTCGCCACGGCGACTCTGGCGGCCGCCGGGATGACGAGCGAGTCGTCGGCCTGCAGGAACGGCTCGGCCGCGCGCTCGAGGTCGGCCAGCACGTCGCTGCGCGTCGCGTGGTCGATCCGCTCGTCGACCGCCGCGACGATCGACGAGACCTGCGTCATCGCGACCCACCAGCCGTCGACGCTGTCGTAGCGCAGCGCGAAGTCGATCTCCTCGGACCGGTAGTCGACGAAGCCTGCCGCCGCCAGGTGCTCCTCGAGCTCGCCCGCCGGCGACCAGTTGAACTGGCCGGGGCCGGCGCCCAGCCGCTCGGTCAGCCCACGCGCGGCGAGCACGCGCACGCCCGCCGCCGACCACTGGTTGCGCTCCGGCGGGCACCAGACGGCGAGCGCGACGCGGCCGTCCTGCTTGAGCACGCGGCGCGTCTCGCGCAGCGCGTCCTCGCCGTCGTTGAGCAGCATGTAGCCCCAGCGGCAGAGCACGCCGTCCAGCGACGCGGCCGGCTGGTCGAGCGGCAGGTTGGCGTCCATCTGGCGGAAGCGGACGTTGTCGATCCCCTGCTGGGCCGCGCGGCGCTGGGCCGCGGCCAGCATCTCGGGCGCGAAGTCGCTGGTGATCAGCGCCCCGCCGGGCTTCAGCAGCTCGGCGGCGAGGAAGCCGACGTCGCCGATGCCGGCGGCCAGCTCGAGCACCGTCGCGCCCGGCTGCGGGTCGAGCGCCTCGACGAGCCAGGCGGACACGGGCATCGTCGCGGCGCGGAACCAGTCGGCGCGCGCCTCCCAGCCCTTGGCGGCGCGGATCCAGCGGTCTCGGGACTCCTCGGAGGTGGCCATGCCGCGGACGCTAGCGTCAGCGCAGCTGCCGGCGCAGCAGCTTGCCGGCCGGGTTGCGCGGCAGCGCGTCGACGGCCTCGATCGCCTTCGGGACCTTGAAGCGCGCCAGCCGCGCGGCGCAGAAGCCGCGCAGCTCGCCCGGCTCGACGGTGGCGCGCAGCACGACCGCGGCGACGATCGCCTCGCCCCACTGCGGATCGGGGCGGCCGAAGACGCCGGCCTCGGCGACGGCGGGATGCTCGAGCAGGACCGCCTCGACCTCGGTCGGCGCGACGTTCTCGCCGCCGCTGACGATCGTGTCCGACTTGCGGCCGATCACGAGCAGCCGGCCGCGCTCGTCGAGCCGGCCGAGGTCGCCGGTGCGCAGCACGCCGCCGCCGGCGACGGTCGGCCCCTCGACGAGGATCTCGCCGTCGTCGGCGATCGCCAGCCGCGCGCCCGGCAGCGGGAAGCCGGAGGTCTCGGTGTCGCCGGGCTCGGCGATCGCGACCGCCGAGCAGGTCTGCGTCAGCCCGTAGCTCGGGCAGACCGGCCAGCCGGCGGCGCGGGCGCGCGTCAGCAGCGTCGGGTCCGCGGGCGCGCCGCCGAGCAGCACGGCGCGCAGCCGCGGCCCCGGCGCGACGCCGGCCTCGAGCAGGCGGCCGAGCTGCGTCGGCACGTAGGAGGCGAGCGTGACGTCGCGGCGCTCGGCGACGTCGAGCACCGCCGTCGTCGCCGCGATCGCCGAGCGCAGCAGCGTCATCAGGCCGCCGACGTGGCTGAGCGGCAGCGGGCAGAGCCAGCGGTCCTCGCGGGCGCTGCCGAGCGCGACGGCGCAGGCCAGCGCGTTGGCCAGCACGTTGCCGTAGGTCAGCGCGACCGGGCGCGGGACGCCGGTCGTCCCGGAGGTGTGGACGAGCAGCGCGACGTCGTGCTCGTCGGGCAGGTGCGCGACGAGCGCGCCGCCGCCGGCCTCGCGCAGCGGCGCGTTGACGACGCTGCCGGCGGCGGACAGCACGGCCGCGCGCTCGCGCTCGCCCCAGCGCAGGTCGATCGGCACCGGCACCGCGCCGCGCAGCAGGCAGGCGTGCAGCGCGACCGCGAAGTCGATCCCCGCCGGCAGCGCGATCGCGACGCGGTCGCCGGCGCCGGCGTCGAGCGCGGCGCCGCGCGCGCGCTCCAGCAGCTGCGCGTAGGTCAGCGCCTGCGTGGCGGTCTCGACCGCCGTCGTCCGCGGCCGCATCGCCGCCGCGCGCTCGAGCCAAGGCTGCATGCAGGCCAGCCTACGGCGGCGCGCGGCCGACACCGCGCCGGACCGACCGACTACGCTCCCCGTCCCGTGGGCACCGAATGGACCTCAGCAGGCGAGTACACGGACATCCGCTACGAGCTGTCCGGCGACGGCATCGCCAAGATCACGATCGACCGCCCGGAGGTGCGCAACGCCTTCCGCCCGGAGACGCTGATCGAGCTCTCGCAGGCGCTCGAGGCGGCGCGCGAGGACACCGGCGTCGGCGTGATCGTCCTGACCGGCGAGGGGCCGCTGGCGTTCTGCTCGGGCGGCGACCAGCGCGTGCGCGGCGACTCCGGCTACGTCGCCGGCGGCGCGGCCGTCGGGCGCTTCCACGTCAGCGACCTGCACGTCCAGATCCGCCGGCTGCCGAAGCCGGTCGTCGCGATGGTCGCCGGCTACGCGATCGGCGGCGGCCACGTGCTGCACCTCGTCTGCGACCTGACGATCGCGGCCGACAACGCGCGCTTCGGCCAGACCGGCCCGCGCGTCGGCTCGTTCGACGGCGGCTACGGCGCCAGCCTGCTGGCGCGGCTCGTCGGGCCCAAGCGGGCGAAGGAGTTCTGGTTCCTCTGCCGCCAGTACGACGCGCGGCAGGCGCTCGAGATGGGCCTGGTCAACACCGTCGTGCCGCTCGACCGGCTCGAGGACGAGACGGTCGCCTGGTGCCGCGAGATGCTCGCCCTCTCCCCCTTCGCGCTGCGGCTGGTCAAGGCCAGCTTCCACGCCGAGGAGGACGGCTTCGCCGGGCTCCAGCAGCTCGCCCACGACGCCAACCTGCTGTTCTACGCCAGCGACGAGGCCAAGGAGGGCCGCGAGGCCTACCGGGCCAAGCGCGCCCCCGACTTCACGTCGTTCCCGAAGCGCCCGTGAACGGCGCCCGCGTCTGGCTGCTGGCCGCACGCCCGCGGACGCTGCCCGCGGCGGTCGCGCCGGTGCTCGTCGGCACGGCGCTGGCGGGCACGCTCGGCACCTTCAAGCCGCTGACGTTCGTGGCGACGCTGCTCGGCGCGATCCTGATCCAGGTCGGCGCGAACCTCTCCAACGACTACAGCGACGCGCGCCGCGGCGCCGACACCGAGGACCGGCTCGGCCCGGTGCGCGTGACCGCCGGCGGGCTCGTCCCGCCCAAGCAGGTGCTGATCGCGACCTACCTGGCCTTCGGCCTGGCGGTGCTGGTCGGCGTCTACCTGGTCGTCACCGCCGGCTGGCAGCTGCTGATCGTCGGCGCCGCCTCGATCCTCGCCGGCGTGCTCTACACCGGCGGCCCGCGCCCCTACGGCTACGAGGGGCTCGGCGAGGTCTTCGTCTTCCTCTTCTTCGGCCTCGTCGCCGTCACCGGCACCTACTTCTGCCAGCGCCAGGAGCTGACCTGGGAGTCGTTCGCGCTGGCGGTCCCGGTCGGGCTGCTGGCGACGGCGATCCTCGTCGTCAACAACGTCCGCGACCTCGAGACCGACCGCCGCGCCGGCAAGCGCACGCTGGCCGTGCGGATGGGCCGCGGCCGCACGCGGGCGCTGTACGCCGTGCTCGTCTACGGCGCCTTCCTGCTCGCGCCGGTCGCCTGGCTGGCCGGCGGCACGGGGCTGTCCGTCTGGCTGCTGCTGCCCTGGCTGGCGCTGCCGCTGGCGGCGCGGCTGGTGCGGCTGGTGCGCGCGAAGGTCGACGGCCCGTCGCTGAACGGCGCGCTCGCCAAGACCGGCATGCTGCAGCTCGTCTTCTGCGTGCTGCTGTCGATCGGGCTGCTCGCGAGCTGAGCTGAGCGATGGCCGAGCTCGCCGTCCGCAGCGTCCGCCAGCGGCTGCGGACGCCGCTGCGGGCGGCCTGGGGCGGGCTGCGCGAGCGCGAGCTGCTGCACGTGCGGCTGAGCGTCGGCGCCGGCGACTTCGGCGACGGCGAGGCGGCGCCGCTGGAGCCCTACGACGGCGTCGCGCTGGCGGCGGTGCGCGCGGCGCTCGACGCCTACGCGCGGATCGCGCGCGAGGTCGCGCCCGAGCAGCTGCTGGCGGCCTGCGCGCGCGAGCGCGACCTGCCGCAGGCGCTGGCGGCCGTCGACCTGGCGCTCTGGGACCTGCGCGCGCGCCGCGAGCGGACGCCGATCGCGCGGCTGATCGCGGCCGACGCCGCGCCGGACGTCGCCGTCAACGCGACGATCGGCGCGCTCGACCGCGCCGGCGCCGCCGCCGCGGCGAGCGCCGCGCGCCGTGCCGGCTTCGGCTGCCTGAAGGTCAAGGTCGGCGTCGGCGACGACGGCGGCCGGCTCGCCGCCGTGCGCGCCGCCGCGGGACCGGAGATGGCGATCCGCGTCGACGCCAACGGCGCCTGGGCGACGCCGGATGAGGCGCTCGCCAACCTGGAGCGGCTCGCCGGCGTCGGCATCGAGCTGTGCGAGGAGCCGGTGCACGGCGTCGAGCCGCTGCGCGCCGTGCGCGAGCGCTCGCCGATCCCGATCGCGATGGACGAGACGCACGGGCCGGCGTCCGGCGCCGCCGACCTGGTCTGCCTGAAGGTCGCGCGCGGCGGCATCAGCGGCGTGCTGGCGGACGCGGCGCTGGCGCGCGCGGCCGGCGCCGAGGTCTACCTCGCCTCGACCTACGACGGGCCGCTCGGCATCGCGGCCGGCGTCCACGTCGCGGCCGCGCTGCGGGTCGCGCGCGCCTGCGGGCTGGCGACGCTGGCGGCCTTCGACGGACCGCCGGGAGCGCTGCATCCGCGGCAGGGGCGGATCGCCGTGCCGCCGGCACCGGGCGGCGAGACCACCCCGTAGTCTTCGCCGCATGGCACCCACATGGCCCGAGAACCCGGACGATCCCGTCGATCCGGCCCTGGCCCCGCTGATCGAGGCGGGCGAGGGCGAGTCGGAGGGCTTCGAGCTCGCCGAAGCGGACCTGATCGAGCACGCCGAGCACGGCGACGAGCACTCGACCGAGCCGATCATGCGCGACGCCATCGACGACGACTTCTCCGGCGACGACTACGCCGAGTCCGACGAGGAAGCCGACCCCGACTGGTAGATCGCCGCGGCGACCGCCGCCGGCGCCTCCAGCTGCGCGGCATGGCCCGTGCCCGGCACGACGCGGACCGTCGCGTCCGGAAGCCGCTCGGCCATCCGCCGCGCGATCGCGCGGAACTTCTCGTCGCGCTCGCCGGCCAGCAGCGTGACCGGCAGCGTCAGCTCCGGCAGCCGCTCCCAGAGCGGCGACATCGTGCCGGTGCCGAGCCCGCGCAGCGCCGCCGCCAGGCCGTGCGCGCTGTTGCGCAGCCGGTCGGCGTTGGCGGCCGCGCGCACGAGCGGCGGCTGGCCGGCGAACAGCGGCTGCGTGCCCCACTCGGCGGCGAAGGCGGCGACGCCGATCGCCTCGATGCGGTCGGCCAGCGCCGCGTCGGCGGCGCGGCGGGCGGCGCGCTCGGCCGGATCGGCGATGCCGGGGCTGGCGCCGACGAGCACGAGCCGCTCGACCTGCGGCGCCAGCGCCAGCGCCGCGTGCAGCGCGACGCGGCCGCCGAGCGAGTAGCCGACGAGCGTGAAGCGGTCGTCCGGCGCCAGCGCGCGGACGTAGGCCGTGACGGCGTCGAAGCTCGCCGTGCGGCCGGCGGACTGCCCATGCCCCGGCAGGTCCGGCACCAGCGCGCGATAGCGTGGCGGCAGCGCCTGGACCGTCCGCCGCCAGCTCTGGCGGGTCTGCGTGAAGCCGTGCAGCAGGACGATCGTCGAGGCCATCCCCGAATCATGCCTGGAATCGACACGTACATCGGCCTGCGCGCCTTCGTCGACGAGCTCGCGCGCTGCGGGCTGCGCGACGCCTGCACCTCCCCGGGCTCGCGCTCGACGCCGCTCGTCCTCTCGCTCGCGCGCGACGCGCGCCTGCGCTCGACCTCGCACGTCGACGAGCGCGCGGCGGCGTTCTTCGCGCTCGGCACCGCCAAGGCCTCGGGCCTGCCGGCCGTGCTCGCCTGCACCTCCGGCACCGCCGCCGCCGGCTACGCGGCGGCCGTGATCGAGGCGCGCGAGGCGCGCGTGCCGCTGATCGTCCTGACCGCCGACCGCCCGCAGGAGCTGCGCGACGTCGGCGCCGGCCAGACGATCGACCAGCTCAAGCTCTACGGCGGCGCCGTCAAGTGGTTCGCCGACGTCGACGACGCGCCGGCCGACGCGGCGCGCCTGCGCTGGCTGCGCCAGCTCGCCTGCCGCGCCGTCTGGACGGCGCTCGACGGCCGCCCCGGCCCGGTGCACCTGAACTTCGCGCTGCGCGAGCCGCTGGTCGTGCGCGAGCCGCTGCCGGCGCCGGACGCGATCGGCCCCGGACGCGCCGGCGGGCGGCCCTGGGTGACGCGCCCGCGCACGCGCCTGCAGGCGCCCGACGCGCTCGTCGCCGGCCTCGCGCAGGAGCTCGAGCGGCGGCCGCGCGCGCTGCTCGTCGCCGGCCGCGCCGAGCGCGACGGCGCGCTCGGGCCGGCGCTGGCCGCGCTGGCCGAGCACGCCGGCATCCCGCTGCTCGCCGACCCGCTGTCAGGCGCACGCCGCGGCGCCGCCGCGATCGCGCACTACGACGCGCTGCTGCGCGACGCCGACTGGGCCGCCGCGCACGCGCCCGAGCTGGTCCTGCGCGTCGGCGACCTGCCGACCTCCAAGCCGCTGCGCGGCTGGCTCGCCGGCGCGGCCGAGGCGCTGCAGATCGCCGTCGACGCCGAGGGCGCCTGGCAGGATCCGGACGCCGTCGTCGGCACGCTGGTCGCCGCCGAGCCGCGGCCGCTCGTCGAGGCGCTGACGGCGCGCCTGCCGCGCGCGGCCGACGCCGCCTGGCTCGACGGCTGGCGCCGCGCCGACCGCGCCGCCGCGCAGGCGATCGCGACGACGGTCGGCCCGAGCGGCCTGAGCGAGCCGCGCGTCGCCGCCGAGCTGGGCGCCGTGCTGCCGGCGGCGGCGACGCTGCTGGTCGCCGCCTCGATGCCGATCCGCGACGTCGAGACCTTCTTCCCCGCCCGCCCGGACCCGTTCCGCGTGCTCTCCAACCGCGGCGCCAACGGGATCGACGGCACCGTCTCGACCGCGTTCGGGATCGCCGCGGCGAGCGCCGGGCCGACCGTCCTGCTGATCGGCGACGTCACGCTGGCGCACGACGTCGGCGGCCTGCTGGCGGCGACGCGCAGCGGCGCGCGGCTGACGATCGTGCTGATCGACAACGGCGGCGGCGGCATCTTCGACTTCCTGCCGGTCGCCGGCGCCGGGCCGGAGTACGAGGATCACGTCGCGACGCCGACCGGGCTCGACTTCGCGCACGCCGCGGCGCTCTACGGCGTCGGCTGGGAGGTCGCGCAGGACGCGGCGGGCCTGCGCGCCGCGCTCGGCCGCGCGCTCGCCGCCGAGCGCTCGACGATCGTCTGCGTGCACACCGTGCGCGCCGAGAACGTCGCGCTGCACCGCCGCGTCTGGGCGTCCGTGGCGGCGGCGATCGCGTCTGGCGACGACAGTCCCCGCGGGAGCGAGCGCTAGTGCCGGCGATCTTCGTCCTCGCCTTCGTCGCCTTCCTCGTGCTGGTGGCGCTGTTCGTCGTCGTGATGGTCGTCGTCTTCCGCGCGCGGCCGAGCCGCCACAGCGACGTGGACTTCCCGCCCAGCGGCGGCGGCGACTGGCCCAGCCCCGGGCAGTGACGCTCAGCCCGCCAGCACGGGCAGCAGCGCACCGAGCTTGATCTCGGTCTCGGCCAGCTCGGCGACCGGATCCGAGTCGCGCACGACGCCGACGCCGGCGTACAGCCGCGCCTCGGCGCCGCGCAGCAGCGCGCAGCGCAGGCCGACGCAGAACTCGCCGTCGTCGTTGGCGTCGGCCCAGCCGATCGCGCCCGCGTACCAGCCGCGGTCGAGCCCCTCGAAGGCCGGGATCAGCGGCGTCGCGGCGGCGTGCGGCTCGCCGCCGACCGCCGGCGTCGGATGCAGCGCGCCGGCCAGCTCGACGACGCCGAGCGGCGCCTTCAGCTGCGCGCGCACCGGCGTCGCCAGGTGCTGGATGTTGGCGACGCGGATCAGCCGCGGCTCCTCCGGCGCCGTCACCCAGACGGCGTGCGGGCGCAGCGCGCTGGTGATGCGGTGGACGACGATCGCGTGCTCGGCGCGGTCCTTCTCGGACGCCAGCAGCCGCTCGCCGAGGTGCGCGTCGACGGCCGGGTCGGCCGAGCGGCGCGTCGAGCCGGCGAGCGCGACCGTCTGCGCGCGATGGCCCTCGCGGCGGATCAGCAGCTCCGGCGAGGCGGCCAGGAAGGCGCGCTCGCCGCGGCCGACGCCGATGACGTAGCAGGACTCGAAGCCGCTGCGCAGGACGCCGTAGACGGCCGCCGCGTCGTGCGCGCGCGGCGCGTGCACGGTCACCTCGCGCGCCAGCACGATCTTCTCGAAGTCGCCGGCGGCGATCCGCTCGACGGCGCGCTCGACCGCCGCCTCGTAGTGCTCCGGCGGCGCCGTCGAGCTGACCTGGAAGCGGCCGGTCGGCGCCGGGTCCAGCAGCGGCAGCGGCACGCCGAGGCGCAGGCTCGCCAGCCGCGCGCGCAGGCGCTCGGCGAGCTGCTGGGCGTCGTCGTCGGGTGCCGCCAGCGCCGCGAGCGTCAGCCGCACGTCGTCGCCGCGGCGCGCCAGCGCCAACTCCGGCACGACCAGCTCGCCGCTGCCGAAGCCGGCCCAGTGCGGCGCTCCGCCGCCGTCCGGCGCGAAGGCGAAGCCGCCGAGCGCGACGAGGCCGGCGCCGGGCGGCCCGTCCGCGGCCTCGGCGACCGCGTCGGCGGCCAGCTCGCGCCACTGCGCCGCGACCGTCGCGAAGCGGCCGGGACCGGCGGCCCGCAGCCGCTGGACGCAGCCGAGCGCCGCCAGCGCCGCGCCGTCGCGGTCGGGCTGCTCGAAGCAGAACCAGTCCTCGCCGGGCGCGCGCGAGGCGATCGCGACGGCGCTCGGGTCGACGTCGGCGCCGACGCGCGTCGTCCAGCCGAGCAGCAGCGGCCGGCCGCGCCGGCGCGCGAGCTTGACCGCCCGCTCGCAGCGCTCGCGCAGGCCGGGAGCCTCGATCAGGCGCTCGCGGCTGCTCGTCGTCTCGCGCACGCTGCGCCGGCCCGGCGCGACCTCAGGTCTCGCTGCGCCCGCGGGCGATCGCGATCTCGCCGGTGCGCGCCATCTCGACCATCCCGAACGGCCGCACCATCCGCTCAAAGGCCTCGATCTTGTCCCAGGAGCCGGTGATCTCGACGACCAGCGTGCGCCGCGCGACGTCGACGACGCGGCCGCGGAAGATCTCGACGACCTCGACGACCTCGGCGCGCACCGATCCCTCGGCCGTGATCTTGAACAGCGCCAGCTCGCGCGCGACCGTCTCATCCGGCTCGAGGTCGCGGATCTTGATCACGTTGACCAGCTTGTGCAGCTGCTTGGTGACCTGGTCGATCGGCTGCGTCGCGCCGTCGAGCGTCAGCGTGATGCGCGAGAGCGACGGATCGTCGGTCGGGCCGACGGCGAGCGTGTCGATGTTGAAGCCGCGGCGCGCGAACAGCCCGGTGATGCGCGTCAGCACGCCCGGCTTGTTCTCGACCAGGATCGAGAGGATGTGCTTGCGGCCGGTCGGGAGGCTCGCGGACGCCTCGAGCTCCTCGAGCGTCAGCGTCTCCTTGCTGGACAGGTCGCTCATCCCACCATCTCCCTCGCGGCCGCGCCCGGCGCGATCATCGGGTACGTGTTCTCCTCGCGCGTCACCTTGACGTCGACGACGACCGGTCCCGGCGTCGCCAGCGCGCTGCGCAGGTCCTCGACCAGCGTCGCCTTGTCGGTCAGCAGCACGCCGGTCGCGCCGTAGGCCTCGGCGAGCTTGACCCAGTCCGGCCACTGGCCCATGTCGACGTGCGAGTAGCGGCGCTGCCAGAACAGCTCCTGCCACTGGCGCACCATGCCGAGGTAGCCGTTGTCCATGATCACGGCCTTGACCGGGATCTCGTACTCGGCGCAGGTCGCGAGCTCCTGGATGTTCATCTGGAAGGAGCCGTCGCCGGTCAGCAGCACGCTCGGCAGCTCCGGCTGCGCGACGGCCGCGCCGAGCGCCGCCGGCAGGCCGAAGCCCATCGTGCCGAGGCCGCCGGAGTTGATCCAGCGCCGCGGCTCGGCGAAGTCGAAGTACTGCGCGGCCCACATCTGGTGCTGGCCGACGTCGCTGGACAGGATGCAGTTGCCGTTGCCGGTCGCCTCGTAGAGCGCGCGGACGAGGAACTGCGGCTTGATCTCGCTGTCGACCGAGTCCTCGTAGCGCAGCGGGTACTGCGAGCGCCAGCGGTCGATCCGCTCCCACCAGTTGGCCAGCCGCACCGGGTCCGGCGCGAGCGCGCGGTACTCGTCGAGCAGCCGCGCCAGCACCTTCTTGGCGTCGCCGACGATCGGGATGTGCGCCGGCACGTTCTTGGAGATCTCGGCCGGGTCGATGTCGATGTGGATGAACTTCGCGCGCGGCGCGAACTCGGTCAGCTTGCCGGTCACGCGGTCGTCGAAGCGGGCGCCGATCGCGACGATCAGGTCCGCCTCGTCCATCGCGTAGTTGGCGGCGCGCGTGCCGTGCATGCCGAGCATGCCGAGCCACTGCCGATGCGGCGCCGGGAAGACGCCGAGGCCCATCAGCGTGCTGGTCACCGGGAAGCGGCCCTCGAGCGCGAGCGCGCGCAGCTCCTCGGACGCGTTGCCGTGGACGATGCCGCCGCCGGCGTAGAGCACCGGCCGGTTGCTGTTCGCCAGCGCCTTGGCGGCGAGCCGGACCTGCTTGGAGTTGCCCTCCAGCGTCGGCTGGTAGCCGGGCAGGTGGACGTCGGTGACCGGCTGGTAGTCGATCTCCTCGCGCGAGAGGTCCTGCGGGATGTCGATCAGGACCGGGCCGGGGCGGCCCGTGCGCGCGATGTGGAAGGCCTCGTGGACGACCCGCGGGATCTCCGCCGGGCTCTTGATCATGAAGGAGTGCTTGACGACCGGCATCGTGATGCCGAACGTGTCGGCCTCCTGGAAGCCGTCGGTGCCGAGCAGTTCGGTGCGGACCTGGCCGGTGAAGGCCACGAGCGGGACCGAGTCCATCATCGCGTCGGTCAGCGGCGTCACGATGTTGGTCGCGCCCGGCCCCGAGGTCGCGAACATCACGCCGACGCGGCCGGAGGCCTTCGCGTAGCCCTCGGCGGCGTGGCCGCCGCCGGCCTCGTGGCGGACGAGCACGTGCTTGACGCCGGCGTCGACGAACGCGTCGTAGGTCGGCAGGTTGGCGCCGCCCGGGTACCCGAATACGACGTCCACGCCTTCGGCCTTGAGGCATTCCATGATGGCGTCGACGGCACGCATGCTCAGCGTTCACTCCTTCGGGATGGACGTCCCGCCCGCGTCCTGCGGGCGGATCCAGCCGGTCAGTCTATCGGCGCCCGAGGGACCAGGATTCGGGCTCGATCGCCGTATCCGGGAACTCCAGATCGGCCCCGCAGCGCATGCACATGGCGTCGTGCAGCTTGACGATCCGCCCGCAGCTCGGGCATTGGCGGCGCAGCTCGTGGCGGTCCGAGCGGTAGGCGACGGCGGCCATCAGCCCGAGCACCGGGATGATCGCGCCGATCACGAACCACATGAAGAAGGACGAGCCCTTGATCCGGCCGACGGTGCCCGTCGCGACGCCGAACCAGAGCGCGAAGATGACGTAGATCACAGGCCGCCGCCCATCGCCCTTGCAGCGTACTGCGCCGGCTGAGCGTCGCTCGGGCGCCGCGTGGCGCCCGAGCCTGGCTCAGACGCCGAGCTGCTCGCGCAGTAGCCGGTTGACCTCGCCGCCGTCGGCGCGGCCCTTGGTCTCGCGCATGATCGGCCCGACGAGCGCGCCGATCGCCTTCGCGTTGCCGCCCTTGACGCGCTCGACGACGTCAGGGTGCGCCGCGATCACCTTCGCGACGATGCCGGCCAGCTCGTCGCCGCCGTCCATCGCCGCCAGCCCCTCGCGCTCGACGATCGCGCCCGGCTCGCCGCCCTCGGCGACGAGCGCGTCGAGCACCGTGCGCGCCGCCGCGGCCGTGACCGTGCGGGCGGCGGCAAGCTCGACCAGCGCGCCGAGCGCCTGCGGCGTCACCTTCGTCGCCGCCGGGTCGCCGGCGCGCGTGCGCAGCTCCGTCACCCAGACGGCGACCGCGCGCTTGTCGGCGCCCGGCACCGACTCGAAGTAGGCGCCCCACTCGGGCTCGAAGGCGAACAGCCGCGCCGTGTCCTCGGGCACGCCGAGCGACTCGTAGCGCGCGGCGCGCGCGGCCGGCAGCTCCGGGACCGCGGCGCGCGCGGCCTCGAGCATCACCGGCGTCGGCACCAGCGGCACCAGGTCGGGCTCGGGGAAGTAGCGGTAGTCGTGCGCCTCCTCCTTCGAGCGCAGCGAGCTGATCCGGCCGCTCGTCGGGTCGAAGTGCAGCGTCTCCTGCTCGACCCGCCCGCCGCTCTGCAGCAGCGCGACCTGGCGCGCGATCTCGGCGTTGATCCCCTGCATGACGAAGCGGAACGAGTTCATGTTCTTGAGCTCGGTCTTCGTCCCCAGCTCGCGGCTGCCGACGGGCCGCACGGAGACGTTGGCGTCGCAGCGCAGCGAGCCCTCCTCCATGTTCACGTCGCTGACGCCGAGCTGGCGCAGCGTCTCGCGCAGCAGGATCAGCCAGTCGCGCGCCTGCTCGGCCGAGTGGATGTCGGGCTCGGTGACGATCTCGGCCAGCGGCGTGCCGCCGCGGTTGTAGTCGACGACCGAGGCGTCAGAGCCGTGGATCCGCCCGGACTCGCCGACGTGCACGAGCTTGGCGGCGTCCTCCTCGAGGTGGATCCGGTGCAGCCGCACGTCGCCGAGCCGGCCGCCGCCGCAGAGCGGGACGTCGTACTGGGAGATCTGGTAGCCCTTCGCCAGATCCGGATAGAAGTAGTTCTTGCGGTGGAAGATCGAGCGCGGCGCGATCTCGCAGCCGAGCGCGAGCCCCATCATGATCCCGTACTGCACGGCCTGCGCGTTGGTCACCGGCAGCGTCCCCGGCAGGCCGAGGCAGACCGGGCAGGTGCGCGTGTTCGGCGGCTCGCCGAAGGACAGCTCGCAGCCGCAGAACATCTTCGTCCGCGTCTGCAGCTGGACGTGGATCTCCAGCCCGATGACGGGCTCGTAGTCGGTCATCGGCGCGCCTCCGAGCCGTCGAAGCCGATCGCCCGCTCGAGCGCGTGCGCCGCGTTCAGCACGCGGTTCTCGCTGAACGCCGGCCCGGCGATCTGGAAGCCGACCGGCAGGCCGTCGCTGAGGCCGTTCGGGATCGAGATCGCGGGGATGCCGGCGAGCGACATCGGCACCGTGCAGAAGTCGTTCAGGTACATCGCCAGCGGGTCGGCCGTCTTGGCGCCGAGCTCGAAGGCGACGCCGGGCGCGGTCGGCGTGACGATGAAGTCGAAGTCGCGCCAGGCGGCGTCGAAGTCGCGCGCGATCAGCGTGCGCACCTTCTGCGCGCGGCCGTAGTAGGCATCGTAGTAGCCGGACGAGAGCGCGTAGGTGCCGAGCATCACGCGGCGCTTGACCTCGGCGCCGAAGCCCTGCTCGCGCGTGTGCGTGTACATGTCCAGCAGCGACGGCGCGCCCGCCGCGCGGAAGCCGTAGCGGACGCCGTCGAAGCGCGCCAGGTTCGAGCTGCACTCGGCCGGCGCGATCAGGTAGTAGGCGGCGAGCGCGTGCGGCGCGTGCGGCAGCTGCGCCGGCTCGACCGTCGCGCCGAGCGAGCGGGCGAGCTCGAGCGTGCGCTCGAAGGCCGCGAGCACGCCCGGCTCGATGCCCTCCCCCGTCAGCTCGCGCGGGACGCCGAGGCGGATGCCCTTCAGGTCCTGCGCGCTCGGCAGCTCGACCGGCTCGCGCAGGCCGACCGACGTCTGGTCGCAGGCGTCGCGTCCGGCCATCGCCCGCAGCGCCAGCGCCGCGTCGGTCACGTCGCGCGTGAACGGGCCGGCCTGGTCGAGCGAGGAGGCGAAGGCGATCATCCCGTAGCGGCTGATCGCGCCGTAGGTCGGCTTCAGGCCGACGATGCCGCAGAGCGCCGCCGGCTGGCGGATCGAGCCGCCGGTGTCGGTGCCGATCGCCCACGGCGCGATGCCGGCGGCGACGGCGGCCGCCGAGCCGCCCGAGGAGCCGCCGGGGACGCGCGTGCGGTCCCACGGGTTCAGCGTCGGGCCGTAGGCCGAGTTCTCGGTCGACGAGCCCATCGCGAACTCGTCCTGGTTGGTCTTGCCGAGCAGCGCGGCGCCGGCCTGGCGCAGGCGCGCGATCGACGTCGCCGTGTAGGGCGGCCGGTAGCCCTCGAGGATCTTCGAGCCGGCCTGGCTCGGGACGCCCTCGGTGCAGAAGAGGTCCTTGACGGCGATCGGCACGCCGGCCAGCGGCGCTTCGCGGTCGAACGCGGGCGCCGCGTCGGCGACCCACGTGTAGGCGTTCAGCTCGTCCGCCGCCGCGCGGGCGCGGTAGTGCTCGAAGTACTCGGCCGCGTCGAGCTCGCCCGCGCGGATCGCGGCGGCCGCCTGCGCGGCGGTCAGCTCGATCACGACGCCCCCGGGCTCGGGACGCGGAAGCCGCCGAGCGCGGCGTCAGGCGCACCGGCGAGCGCGACTTCGGCGGGCAGCGACGGGCGCGGCTCGTCGGCGCGCAGCGTGTTCTCGACGTCGGTCACGTGCGAGGTCGGCGGCACCTCTGACAGATCGCCCAGCTCGGCGATCGTCTCGATGTGCGCCAGCACGTTCGAGAGCTCACCCGCGAAGCGCTCGACCTCCTGCTCGGAGAGCTCGAGTCGGGCGAGCCGGGCGACGTGCAGCACCTGGTCTCGGCTCAGCATCGGCGGGGAGTCTAGGAGCTTGCGACCAGCGTGCCCGACTAGGGCACGGGCCGGATCGGCACGCGCGGCGGCACCGCTCCCGGCGTGCGCTCGTCGGCCATCGCCGACCAGGCGCCGGTCAGCGTCAGGATCGCGCCGGCGAGCGCGATCCAGGCGCCCGAGCGGACGGCGAGCGCGCCCGGCGGATCGATCAGCCGGAACGCGACCAGCACGAGCGCGACGACGCCGCCGACCGTCGCCAGGACGGCGAGCGCGACCGGCTTCGCCGGCCCCTTCGCGACCGCCGTGACGAGCGGCAGCAGGAGCGCCGGAACGGCCGCCAGCGCCAGCAGCACGTCGATCGCGCTGAGCGCCTGCCAGCCGCTCAGCGGGCTGCCGCCGTCGGCGTACCAGTGCAGGAAGAGCGAGACTACGAGCAGCACGGCGCCGAGGCCGGCGACGACGTCGGCGATCCGCAGGCGGCCCATCAGGCGGCCGCCATCCGCGCCGCGGTCAGCGTGTTGCGCAGCAGCATCGCGATCGTCATCGGGCCGACGCCGCCGGGCACCGGCGTGATCAGCCGCGCGCGCTCGCGCGCGGACTCGAACTCGACGTCGCCGACCAGCCCGGCGTCCGTGCGGTTGACGCCGACGTCGATCACAATCGCATCTGGCTTGACCCAGTCGCCCGCGATCAGCTCCGGGATGCCGACGGCGGCGACCAGCACGTCGGCGCGGCGGCAGACCGCGGCCAGGTCGCGCGTGCGCGAGTGGCAGGTCGTGACCGTCGCGTTGGCCGCCAGCAGCAGCTGCGAGACCGGCTTGCCGACGAGGTCCGAGCGGCCGACGACGACCGCCTCGGCGCCGGTCAGGTCGACGTCGTGGCGGCGCAGCAGCTCGATCACGCCGGACGGCGTGCAGGGGCGCAGGCCGGGCCGGCCCTTGGCCAGCAGGCCGGCGGAGATCGGCGTCAGGCCGTCGACGTCCTTGCCGGGCAGGATCGTCTCCGCCAGCGCCGATCCGTCGACCTGCGGCGGCGTCGGCAGCTGCAGCAGGATGCCGTTGACGGCCGGGTCGGCGTTCAGGCGCGCGAGCAGCGCGGCGACCTCGTCGTGCGGCGTGGCCGCGTCCAGGCGGTGGTCGAAGCCGCGCACGCCGACCTCGGCGCTGGCGCGCTGCTTGCCGCCGACGTAGACGGCCGAGGCCGGGTCGTCGCCGACCAGCACGGTCGCCAGGCCGGGCGGCTCGTTGCCGGCGGCGACCCACGCCGCGATCTCGTCGCGCACCTCAGCCCGAATCTGCTGGGCGATCGCCTTGCCGTCAATCAGCTCTGCCGTCATCGCCGGCGAGGCTAGTACACGCGCTATGCCGCCGGCCGCTCGCCGACCGCGGCGACGCCCGCGCGCCGCTCGCCGGGCCGCCGCGCGCGCCGGCGCAGCGCCAGGAACGCGAGCGCGCAGAGCGCCGACAGCAGCAGGTAGGGCAGCTCGTCGCCGGCGACCGCGCCGAGCTGCGCGCCGCCGAGGTCGCCGATCGTCTGCCCCGCCGCCCAGAAGAGGTTCATCAGCCCGAAGGCGAGCCCCTGCTCGAGCCCGATCGCGTCGGCGCCGTCGGACAGCAGCGCCATCGTCGGCGCCCACAGCAGGCCGATGACCGGCGAGCCGACGACGACCAGCGCGCCGAACAGCACGGCGCCGTTGGGCCACGGCAGCAGCGCGAAGACGACGCAGCCGCCGAGCATCGCGCCGAGCAGCGGCACGACGTGGCCGCGGCGGTCCGACACGCGCCCGGCGATCGGGCTGACCAGCGCCTCGAGGCCGGCGGCGACGAGCCAGACGGCGCCGATCGCCGCCGCGCCGGCGCCGAGCGCGCTCAGCCGCAGCGGCCCGAGCACGCTGAGCGTGCCGAACAGCAGGCCGGGGAGCAGCAGCAGCGCCAGCGCCGTGCGGACGTCGCCGTCGCCGAGCGCGCGCCGCAGCGCGCGCACGTCCTCGCGCGGGCTGCCGCGCTCGCCGAGCGCCGCGCCGTGCGCGACGGGCGTCGCCAGCGTCCAGGCGATCAGGCCGAGCCCGACGACGCCGACGCCGCAGAAGACGGCGGCGTGGCCGACGGCGTCGGCGACGACGCCGAGCACCGGCCCGAGCAGCGCGCCGGCGATCGCCGTGCCCATCACGGTGCCGATCAGCTGGCCGCGGCGCTCGGGCGGCGCGGAGATCGCGACCCAGGCCATCGCGCCCGACCAGGAGGCCGCGCCGCCGACGCCCTGCAGCGCTCGCGCCAGGTCGAGCAGCACGATGCTGTCGCCGAACGCGAAGGCGACGCTGGCCAGCGTCATCAGGCCGAGGCCGGCGAGGATCGTCTCGCGCGCGCCGATCCGCGCCGCCATCCAGCCGCCGGGCAGGCCGCCGAGGAAGGTGCCGGCCGGGTAGGCCGCGGCGAGCAGCCCGGCGCCGGTCTTCGAGAGCCCGAACTCGTCGGTGAAGGCGGGCAGCAGCGGCGTGATCGCGCCGTAGAACGACGTGTCGACGAGTACGACGACGGAGGCGAGGACGGCGATCGGGAAGCGGCGCACGGCCCTTCGATGCTAGGCGGCTGGTGCCGCTGTCCCGGGCACGCCGGGCCGGGCCGTCGCGGGTTCGAACCGGCGCAGCTAGCGCTTGCGGATCGGCGCGTAGTCGGCCATCAGCTTGCGCTCGGAGCCGTCGCCGGCGAAGCGCACGACGACGATCCCGCCCGGCTCGGTCGCGATCACGACGCCGTCGCCGAAGGCCGCGTGGACGACGTCGTCGCCGGTCCGGAAGACCTGGCCGGCGCCGTCGTCGCCGGCCGCGGACGCCTCGGCCGCGGCCGCCGCCGCGCCGGCCCAGGAGGCGGCGCGGCCGATCGCCGGCAGCCCCGCCGCGATCCGCGCCGGCTGGTCGGTCAGGTCGCGCGGGATCTCGTCGATGAAGCGCGAGCGCACGCCGAGCGACTGCGCGCCGCCGAACGAGTTGCGCCGGCGCGCGTAGGTCAGCGTCAGGTCGCGCATCGCGCGCGTCACGCCGACGTAGGCGAGCCGCCGCTCCTCCTCGACGTTGCCCTCGTCGAGCGCGCGCGAGTGCGGGAAGACGCCGTCCTCCATGCCGATGATGAAGACGATCGGGAACTCCAGGCCCTTGGCGTTGTGCAGCGTCATCAGCGTCACGAGCCCCTCGTCGTCGCTGATCCCGTCCGCGTCCGCCAGCAGCGCGATCTGCTGCAGGAACTCGCCGAGCGAGCCGCCGTCGGGCGCGCCGGCGTCGTACTCGCGCGCCACGCGCACCAGCTCCTCGAGGTTCTCGAGCCGGCCCTGGGCCTCGATCGTCCGCTCGGCCTCCAGCGCGTCCGTGTAGCCGCTCTCGCTGAGCACATCCTGCAGCAGGTCGCCGACCGGGGCGTCCGCCTCGAGCCGCTCGCGCAGCCGCCGCATCGTCGCCATGAAGCGCGCCAGCGCCTTGCGCGCGGCGGCGCCGAGCCCGGGCACCGCGCGCTCGGCGGCGTCCCAGACGGCGATCCCCTCGGCGTCCGCGAAGCTGATCACGCGCGAGAGCGACGTCTGCCCGAGCCCGCGCCGCGGCGAGTTGGCCACGCGCGTGAAGGCCGTCTGGTCCTGCGGGTTCACGAGCAGCGTCAGGTAGCCGATCGCGTCGCGGATCTCGGCGCGCTCGTAGAACTTCGTGCCGCCGATCACCTGGTAGCCGATCTGCGCGCGCACGAGCATGTCCTCGAGCACGCGTGACTGCGCGTTCGTCCGATAGAAGACGGCGATCTCCGCGCGCGAGACGCCCTCGTCGACGAGCCGCTGGATCTCGGCGCCGACGAAGCGCGCCTCGGCGTGCTCGTCGGCCATCTCGCGCACGCGGACGGCGTCGCCCTCGCCGACGTCGGTCCACAGGTGCTTGGCCATCTGGCCGCGGTTGTGGCCGATGATCGCGTTCGCCGCGTCGAGGATCATCTGCGTCGAGCGGTAGTTCTGCTCGAGCTTGATCACGGCGGCGTCGGGATAGTCGTCCTGGAAGTTGAGGATGTTCGTGATGTCGGCTCCGCGGAAGCCGTAGATCGACTGCGAGTCGTCGCCGACCACCGCCAGATTTCGGTGCTCGGACGTCAGCAGCTGCAGCCAGCGGTACTGCGCGTGGTTGGTGTCCTGGTACTCGTCGACCATCACCCAGCGGAAGGCGCCGGCGTAGCGGTCGCGCACCTCCTGGAAGAGCTCGAGCAGGTTGACCGAGCGCATCAGCAGGTCGTCGAAGTCCATCGCGTTCATGCGATGCAGCTCGCGCTCGTAGTGCTCGTAGACGTCGGCGACGGTCTGCTCGAAGTAGGAGCCGACCAGCTGGCGATAGTCGTCGGCCGAGCGCAGCTTGTTCTTGGCGTCGGAGATCTGCGACTGGACGGCGCGCGGCGTGAAGCGCTTGACGTCGACGTCGAGGTCGTCGAGGCACTTCTTGACCAGCCGCCGCGAGTCGGCCGCGTCGTAGATCGTGAACTGGCGCGTGTAGCCGAGCCGCTGCGCGTCCGCGCGCAGCATCCGCGCGCTGGCGGAGTGGAACGTCATCACCCACATCGCGCGCGTCGCGCGGCCGACCAGCAGCTCGACGCGCTCGCGCATCTCCGCCGCGGCCTTGTTCGTGAACGTGATCGCGAGGATCTCGTCCGCGCGCGCGGCGCCGGTGCGCAGCAGGTAGGCGATCCGGTGCGTGAGCACGCGCGTCTTGCCCGAGCCGGCGCCGGCGAGGATCAGCAGCGGGCCGGCGCCGTGCGTCACCGCCTCCCGCTGCGGCGGGTTCAGCCCCTCCAGCAGGGACTCGATCGCAGCGTCCGTCGGCATCGTCCGATCCACGATAGATCGCGCCCCGGTCGCCTCCGCGGGCGCGCCAGAATCGGAGCGTGCTGACCGACGACATCCGCGCCGCGGCGGCGCGCGTGACGGCGCGGGCGCGCAGCGTGCGGATCGTCGACGCCGCGATCGAGCCGTACGCCGCGACGCTGCCGAGCGCACCGGCCGCGCCCGCCCCGCCGGCCACCGGCGACGACGACGAGCTCGAGCGCCGCGCGGCCGGCTCGCTGCAGCTGAACGCGATCAACTTCGGCTCCGGCTGGTTCCCGACGCTGCGCAAGCCGCCCGGCCGCTCGGGCTTCCGCACCGTCGAGGCGGGGCTGCGCGCGCACGGTCCGTGGGGCGCCGAGGCGCTGACGCGGCTCGACCGCGACGAGCTGGCCGCCGCGCTCGGCCAGGATCCGGAGCACGAGCTGATCGGCCGCTTCGTGGGCCATCTGCGCGACCTCGGCGAGCAGGCGCGCGACGAGCACGGCGGCGCCTTCCTGGCGCTCGCGCGCTGCGGCGAGGGGTCGGCCGAGGCGCTGGCGACGCAGCTCGGAACGCGGGACAGCTGGCGCGACGTCTCGCCATATGGACATGGCGATCGAGTTCCCTTCTTCAAGCGGGCGCAGATCGCGGCCGCCGACCTCGCGCTCGCGGGCATCGCGCCGGCACGCGACCTGCATCGGCTCACGCTGTTCGCCGACAACCTCGTCCCGCACGTCCTGCGGCTGGACGGCGTGCTCGCGTTCGCGCCGGAGCTGGTCGAGCGGATCGAGGGCGGCCAGCTGCTCGAGCACGGCTCGGCCGAGGAGGTGGAGATCCGCGCCGTCGCGCTGCACGCCGTCGAGCTGCTGGTCGCGGCGCACGGCCGGACGACCGCCGCCGCCGTCGACGGCGCGCTCTGGAACCGCGGCGGCGAGCCGCGCTACAAGGCCCGCCCACGCCACCGAGCGCGCTGCGAGGCGTACTAGGAACGGACCGGCGTTGAGGAGACTCAACAACCAATCGTCGAACCCACCCAGCCAATCTGGAGTGAGGTCCGACAAGATACGGCGGGGTTGTAGAAAGGCGCGGATGAGGGTCCTGCGCCTCGCCTAACTAGGAGGGCGGATGCTGAGAAGAGGGTTGCTTCCCGTGGCCGTCGCAGCGGGGGTCTTGTGCTTCGCGCAAGGCGCCTATGCGGCGACGCTCACGGTCGACGACGACGGGGCCGACTGCCCCGCCGCCGGTTTCACGTCGATCCAGGCGGCGGTCGACGCCGCGGCCACGGGCGACACCGTCGTCGTCTGCCCGGGCAAGTACGCGGAGGGCTCCGGCGCGCCTGACACGAGCGCGCTGACGATCGCCAAGTCGCTCACGATCAAGGGCGCGGGCGCCGACCTCGTCTCGATCTCGCCGAAGTCGAGCGGCCCCACCGGCGGCAGACTGCTCGGCGACACGACGGACCTGCGCGACGGCCTCGGCGACGTCGTCGCCGTCGTCGGCACGCCGGCGCAGCCGCTGACGGTGAACATCTCCGGCGTCACGGTCGACGGCTACGACCCGACCGGGCGCCCGGTCGCCGTCGAGGCCGGCATCCTGTTCCTGGACGCCAAGGGCTCGATCGTCCGCAGCCGCGTGACCGACGTCGTCACCAGCGAGGGCGACAACGCCTACACGCGTCCGGGCGGCTGGCGCGGCCCGCAGCCGGGCATCGGCATCGCGCAGACCTCGGCGGCGCTGCTGGCGCCGGTCGACGGCGCGCGCAAGCTGACGATCGACCGCACGCGCGTCGAGAAGTACAACCAGATCGGCGTGCTGATCGACGGCGCCCAGAACGACAGCGCGCCGTTCCTGGCCTCCGGCGTCGTCGACTGGGGCGTCATCACCGCGAGCCAGATCATCGGCCGCACCGAGTGCGTCAACTACCAGGGCACCGGCGACTGCTCGTCCGTCGGCCTGCTGACCAGCGGGCCGCTGTTCGGCCAGGACGGCCTGCGCGTCACCAACGGCGCGTACGCCACCGTCGACAGCTCGCTGATCTCGCAGAACCTCGTCAACGGCAGCGGCGCACCGACGCGCAACTCGGCGACCAACAACGCGAACCTGACGCTCGGCGCCGGCGTTCGCTACGTCGCCGCGAAGCTGACCGGCTACGCGTCCGGCACCGGCCAGGTGATCTACTCGAAGATCAGCCAGAGCAACATCGTCGACAACGCCTATGGCGCCATGAACCTGGCGGCTGACGACGCGACCGCGGCGACCGGCAATCCGAACGCGTCGCCGACGCAGTCGCCCGGGAACATCCTGCAGGCCGAGGGCAACTGGTGGGGCCTGCGCTACAGCTCGACCACCAACAGCGGGCCCGCGATCTCGCCGACGACCAACCCGCAGGTTCCCGAGAACCCGGTCAACGGCACGGCGACCGCGGACACCGTCGACGGCGGGACGACGTCGAACGCCGTCGACTTCTTCCCCTACCGCGCCGGTCCTCAGGCCGACCCGCAGGACGGCGAGTGGCCGGTCCTGACCGCGCCGCTGCCGATCGACGACGCCGCGCCGACCGTCGGCCTGACGGCGCCGCAGAGCGCCGCGCCCGGCGCGACGATCGCGCTGACCGCCGTCGCCGACGACGACATCGGCGTCAAGCAGGTGCGCTTCGTCGACGGCTCGACGACGCTCGGCACCGTCAAGGCGCCGCCCTACACGCAGTCCGTCACGATCCCGCAGGACGCGGCCTGTGACACGACGCGCAGCTACGGCGTCGTCGTCACCGACTCGGCCGGCCAGACGGCATCGAGCAGCGCCACGGTGCTGGTCGACTGCACCGACGACAACGGCGGTGGCGACGAGGGCGGCGGCACGCCGACGCCGACGCCGACGCCGACGTCGGGCCCCGGTCCCGTGATCCCGCCGACGATCGCCTTCGCCGCGACGCCGTCGACGCTCAAGCGCGGCACGGTCGTGACCGTGAACGCGAGCGCTCCGGCCGGCGTCAAGGACGTCAGCGTCCTGCTCGGCACGCGCGAGCTCTGCCGGCTCAGCACGGCGCCGTACCGCTGCACGGTCGACCCGACCGGCGCCGAGGTCGGCACGCAGGCGCTGCGCGTCGTCGTCACCGACAACGCCGGCGCGTCCGCCGCCGTCAGCGCGAGCGTCACGGTGCCGAAGTTCACCGCCAAGCTCAAGCTCTCGATCAAGAAGGGCAAGGCCAGCCACGGCAAGGCCAAGCGCTCGATCAGCGGCACGCTGCAGCTGCCCGCGGGCGTCACGCGCGCGCAGGGCTGCAAGAGCGGCAAGGTCACCGTGACGATCAAGCGGTCCGGCAAGTCCGTGCTCAACCGGCAGCTGCGCCTGTCCGCGTCGTGCACGTTCAAGGCGTCGATCAGCGGCGCCGGCACGATGCAGTCCTACGCGGTCAGCGCGCGCTTCGGCGGCAACGCCACGCTCGCGAAGGCCAGCAAGACCCGGAGGTTCTCCTGATGTCGCTGCGTCGTAGCGCCATCCGCAGCGCGGTCGCCCTGGCCGCGGTCGTGCTCGGCGCGGCCGCGACCGTGCCCACCGCGGCGCGCGCGGACTTCAACCTCAGCAGTTGCACGGCGGTGAACAGCTACGCGCCCACCTCGGAGATCCCGTCGTGGGAGTCGTACTTCGCCGCGCATCCGGACCCGGACGCCGTCCTGCCGCTCTCGGCCGGCAGCTCCGGCGCCGGCGGCGGCGCTCCGGTCAACGGCAGCGGCGCGCCGAACCCGCGCGGCCGCAATCTGAACAAGGTGATCGTCGAGTACTGGGACGGGCTGGTCGCCGCGACGGCGAGCAACCCTGACGTGCGCGTGATCAAGAAGGACCTCGGCACGTCGGTGCTGGGCCGCGACCTGGCCTTCTACGTGATCGGCACGCCCGAGCACATGGCCAACCTCGACGGTCCCAACGGCGACGCCGCCTTCTGGCGCGGCGTCCGCTCGGGCGACATCTCGACGCAGGACGGGCTCGACGCCGCCGGCAGCCGGCCGGCGTTCGCCTGGGCGACGGCGACGCCGCACGGCGGCGAGGCCGCCGCCGGCGAGGCGATCACGCGCGAGGTCTACGAGCTGGCGGCGCGGCGCGACTGCGAGAACTACAAGCGCCTGAACAACCTCGACATGTTCCTGATGCCGGTCCGCAACCCGGACGGGCACGACGGCATCACGCGCACCACCTCCTGGGGCTTCGATCCGAACCGCGACTTCGGCACGACCAACCAGAAGGAGAACGCGCTCTTCGTCCCGGAGATGAACCAGTACCCGGGCGTCTTCTTCATCGACGCGCACCAGCAGTCCAACGGGTACTTCTTCCCGCCGAACGAGGATCCCGTCAACCACGAGATCAGCCACTTCTCGCTGGACTTCATCCAGAACCAGATCGGCCCGGCGCTGCAGCGGACCTTCAACGATCAGTCCTCGCAGTACCAGAACTACCACAGCTACGACCTCTTCACCCCGGAGTACGGTGACACCGTGCCCTCGCTGGTGATGGGCGCGGCCGGCATGACCTACGAGAAGGGCAGCAGCGAGGTCTACGCCAAGCAGGTCTACGACCACTACCTGGCGATCGACACGACGATCAACCTGACGTCGAACGACAAGATCAAGGTGCTCGACGGCTGGGTCTCGCAGTGGCAGGAGGCGATCCACCAGGGTCAGGCCTGCCAGCTGCAGCAGAACGTGCTCGTCAGCCCGCTGCACGACACGATCCAGCAGCAGCCCGACATCAACGTCTGCGGCTATTTCTTCAAGCCGGGCCAGCACAGCGGTGACGTCGCGTCGCTGGTCAAGCAGCTGCAGAGCGTCGGCGTCAAGGTCTACACGCTCGACGCGCCGGCCCAGGTCAACGGCTACCACGAGTTCGGCAAGGCGACAGTCGACGGTCAGACGCTGCCGGCCGGGACGATCTGGATCCCGCTCACGCAGGGGACCAAGCACTGGATCGAGGCGGTGCTCGAGGAGAACCCCTACATCCCGTACAACTACTACTACGACGTCGTCACCTGGTCGTACCCGCTGCAGCGCGGCCTGGCCGGCTCGGGCTTCCTGACGGTCCCGATGGACGGCGCGCAGCTGACGCAGATCGCGACGCCGGACTTCGGCTCGGCGCCGTCGGACGCCGCGCCGGTCTACGCGTTCAACACCGACTCCATGCAGGGCCTCGGCCTCGCCGTCGACCTGCTCGGCAAGAACGTCAACGTCTACCGCGCCAAGCAGGCCTTCGACAGCGGCGGCCGGCACTACTACACCGGCGCGGCGCTGGTCGACGGGCCGTCGCTGGCGGCCAGCGGGGTCGACCTGAACGCGCTCGCCAAGGCGCGTGAGACCGAGGTCGACGGCCTCTCCGGCTACCCGGTCCAGCGCTACCAGCTGACCGTGCCGAAGATCGGCCTGTTCACCGGCGCGGCCTCGATCCCGACCGACCCGCTGTACATCTCCGGCAGCAACGTCGCCGGCGACAGCGGCCACTGCGCGCTGAGCGGCCTCGGCTCGAGTGCGACCAGCTTCTGCGAGGCGCTCTTCACGCTGACGCAGAAGGACAAGATCCCGTCGAACCTGATCGTCCCGGTCACGACGACGGACCTGACCAACGACGTCCTGGCGAGCCAGCACTTCACCGCGCTCATCAACCCGGGCCAGTCGATCGCGACGATGTCGGGCAACCCGGCGACGATCACGCCCGCCGGCCTCTCGCTGCAGTCGTTCATCAACGGCGGCGGCAGCTACGTCGGCTGGAACGCCAACGGCGCCACGGCGCCGCGCTCGGTCGGCGCCGGCACGCTGACGACGAAGTCGATCGCACAGCTGCTGACGCCGGGCTCGACGTTCGACGGCAGCTACGACACGACCGACCCGGTCGCCTGGGGCTTCGACCTCGGCGGCTGGATCTACCGCGACTCGTCAGGCAACGCCGTCTTCGACCAGACGACGCTCGGCAGCGGCACGTCGGTCGTGACGTACGCGCCGTCGGTCGCCAGCGACCCCGGCCACTACGGCTACCAGACCAACGGCGCGCAGCTGGCCGGCTCGCCGGCCGTCGTCGACACGCCGTTCGGCGCCGGTCACGCGGTCGTGCTCGGCTTCAACCCGTACTTCCGTGCCTGGAAGGAGCAGGACGAGCGGCTCGTGCTGAACGCGGTGCTCTACCCGACGGGCGCGGCGCTGGCGCCGAGCCTGCCGCAGAGCCCTGACACGCCGGCGGCGAGCGGGCTGCAGCAGCAGGCCGCCCAGGCGCCGGTCGCGGGCCAGATCGCGCCGGCCGCGCAGCCGCTGCCGGCGGCCAAGCTGCCGACGAAGGCGCCGGCGGCGGCGGTCAAGGCCGCCAAGAAGAAGAAGGCCGCGAACGCGGATCGCGACGTGCGCATCCAGGTCAAGAAGGCGGACGCCAAGAAGCTGCGCGCGGCCGTCAAGAAGGCGCACATCAGCAAGTCCGTGCGCCGCAAGATGCGCTACATCTCGCGCAAGGGCTCCCTGACGCTGGTCGTCAAGGGCGTCCGCACCGGCGACGAGCACACCCGCAGCACCTGGGTGTCGAACATCAAGCACGAGCTCGACGTGCGCCACGTCAGCCCGCGCTACGCGCTGGTCTAGCTGACTCGCGTCCCCGCCTCCGGAGCGATCCGGAGGCGGGGCGTCGCCGCCCGAGCTCCGCAGGCGCCACGGCGCCCCGCGCGGGCGGCGGCGGCGGCGCGCGTCAGTCGACGACGACCACGTCGAGCACGCGCGGCCCGTGGACGCCCTCGACGCGCTCGAGCTCGATGTCCGAGGTCGCCGACGGGCCGGAGATGAACGTGATCGGCCGGCCGTCGCGCGCGGCGCCGGCGAGCGCCGCGATCGCGTCGGGCACCGACGGCACGACGTCGCGCGCGCGGACGACGCAGACATGGCGGTCCGGCACGAGCGTCAGCGCGCGGCGGCCGCACACGCCGGCGCCGTCGAGCACGATCGTGCCGGTGTCGGCGATCGCCAGCGCGCAGCCGCTCAGCACGGCGTCGAGCTCGTCGAGCGCGGCGACGCTCAAGGCCGGGTCGTCGACGACCGCGTCGATCCCGTCCGGCAGCGCGAGCGCCGCCGGCACGCCGGTGCGTCCGCGACAGAGCGAGCGCAGGAGGGCGGCGAGCCCGTCGGCCTCGACGCGATGCACGGTCGCCGTGTAGTCGGCGACGCGCTCGCAGAACAGCTCGACCGCGCCGGCGCGGTCGAGCGTGCCGGCGACCCGGTAGCCGCGCGGCACCTCCGGCGGCCGCGGATGCGGGCCGATCGCCGCGCGCACGCGCGTCAAGATCGCGGCCTGCGCCGCACCGCTCGCCGCCGACGTCACACCGCCCGCCGAGCTCGCGGCCCGCGCCGCACCGCTCGCGGCATCGCCGGCGCCGCCGTCCCGCGCACCCGGCTCGCCGCTCACGCGCCCACCCCCGGCGCGCCGCGCCGCCGCCACCACTCGCGGAACGTCGCCTTCGGCGGCTCCGGCAGCTCGCGCATCGCGCTCCAGCCCGGCACCGCCGCGTTGGCGATCGGGCCGCGGCCGAGCCGCGCGAGCCGCTGCGCGCCCTCGTAGCGTCGGCGCGTCGAGAACGCGGTCGCCATCGCGCGCATCGCCAGCCCCTCGACGCTGAGGCCCGACTTCTGCTCGCGTACGACGCGCCCGCGCAGGTGCACGAGGATCGTCGGGATGTCGATCTTGACCGGGCAGACCTCGTAGCAGGCGCCGCACAGCGAGGACGCCCAGGGCAGCGTCGGCGCCTGGTCGAGCCCGCGCAGCTGCGGCGTCAGGATCGCGCCGATCGGCCCCGGGTAGACGGACTCGTAGGCGGCGCCGCCGACGCGCTCGTAGACCGGGCAGACGTTCAGGCAGGCCGAGCAGCGGATGCAGTGCAGCGCCGCACGCCCGACCTCGTCGCCGAGCACGTCGGTGCGGCCGCCGTCGAGCAGCACGAGGTGGAACTCCTGCGGACCGTCGCCCGCGCGCACGCCGGTCCAGAGCGACGTGTACGGGTTCATCCGCTCGGCCGTCGAGGAGCGCGGCAGCAGCTGCAGGAAGACCTCGAGGTCGCGCCAGCTCGGCAGCAGCTTCTCGATCCCCATCACGGTGACCAGCGCCTTCGGCAGCGTCAGGCACATGCGGCCGTTGCCCTCGGACTCGACGACGCAGATCGCGCCCGTCTCGGCGATCGCGAAGTTCGCCCCCGAGACCGCGACCGGCACCGAGAGGAACTTCGCGCGCAGGTGCGCGCGGGCGGCGTCGGCGAGCGTCTTGGCGTCGCCGTCGAGCCGCCGCCCCGCCGCGATCGTGCGCTCGAACAGCTCGCGGATCTCGACACGGTTGCGGTGGATCGCCGGCACGAGGATGTGCGACTGCGTGTCGTCGCCGAGCTGGACGATCAGCTCCGCGAGGTCGGTCTCGATCGCGCTGATGCCCTGCGCGGCGAGCGCCTCGTTGAGCCCGATCTCGTCCGTCAGCAGCGACTTGACCTTGATCACCTCGTCGCTGCCGTGCGCGCGGGCGACGTCGGCGACGATCGCGTTGGCCTCGGCCGCGTCGCGCGCCCAGTGCACGATGCCGCCGGCGGCCGACACCGCCCGCTCGAGCCGCTCCAGCTGCTCGGGCAGCGTCGCCAGCGTGCGCGCCTTGATCGCCTCGGCCGCGTCGCGCAGCTGCTCCCAGTCGGGCAGCTCGGCGACGGCGCCCGCCCGCTTGTCGCGGATCCGCTCGGTCGCGTGGCCGAGGTTGCGGCGCAGCTGCGCGTCGCGCAGCGTCGCGTGCGCGGCGGCCTGGAAGCTCATTCCTGCGCCGCCAGGATCTCGGCGATGTGCATCGTGCGCATGCCCGCGCGCTGGCGCCGCAGCGCGCCGCCGATGTGCATCAGGCAGGAGCTGTCGGCCGCCGTGCAGACCTCCGCGCGCGTGTCGAGCACGTGGCGCAGCTTGTCCGAGAGCATCGCCATCGACGTCTCCGCGTTCTTGACGGCGAACGTCCCGCCGAAGCCGCAGCACTCCGTCGCCTGCTCGAGCTCGACGAGCTCGATCCCGCGCACCGCCTCGAGCAGCCGCCGCGGCCGCTCGCCGACGTGCAGCATCCGCAGCGAGTGGCAGGTCGGATGCAGCGTGACGCGGTGTGGGAACGACGCGCCGACGTCGACCACGCCGAGCCGGTCGACCAGCAGCTCCGTCAGCTCGAAGGTGCGGTCGGCGACCGCCGGGATCCGCTCGCGCACCAGGCCGACGCAGGAGGCGCTCGGCGAGACGATCGCGTCGGCGTCCGCGAACACGCGCTCGAAGCGCCGCAGCAGGCGCGCGGCCTCGTGCTCGTAGCCGGAGTTGACGTGCATCTGCCCGCAGCAGGTCTGCTCCTCCGGGAACGTGACGCGATGGCCGAGCCGCTCCAGCAGCTCCACCACGGCGCGCCCCGTCTGCGGGAAGAGCGTGTCGTTGAAGCACGTGATGAAGAGTGCGACTTGCATACAAGGCGCCACCTTACTCGCTCAGTGCGTAGGCTTCGTGCATGGACGCTGCGCTGCTCGGGCAGCTCGCGGAGGCCGTCGGCACGGACTGGTTGTACACGGCCGAGCACGACCTGCGCGTCTACGAGTCCGACGGCCTGCTGCAGTACGCGGCGACGCCCGCCGCGGCCGTGCTGCCGGGCAGCGCCGCGCAGGTCCAGGCGGTCGTGCGCGCCTGCGCGCGGGCTGGCGTGCCGTGGGTCGCGCGCGGCGCCGGCTCGGGCCTGTCGGGCGGCGCGCTGCCGATCGCCGAGGGCGTCCTGATCGTGCTCTCGCGGCTGCGGCGGGTCCTCGCGATCGACCTCGAGAACGCGCGCGTGCAGGTCGAGCCCGGCGTCACCAACGCGAGCGTCAGCGCCGCCGTCGGCCCGCGCTTCTTCTACCCGCCGGACCCGTCGAGCCAGATCGTCTGCTCGATCGGCGGCAACGTCGCCGAGAACTCGGGCGGCGCGCACTGCTTCAAGTACGGCTTCACGACCAACTACGTCACCGGCCTGGAGCTGGTGCTGCCCGACGGCGAGCTGATCGAGCTCGGCGGCCCGGAGCTGGACGCGCCCGGCTACGACCTGCTCGGCGCCTTCGTCGGCTCGGAGGGCACGCTCGGCGTCGCGACGAAGGTCTGGCTGCGCGTCGTGCCGGCGCCGGAGGCCGTCAGGACGCTGGTCGCGTTCTTCGACAGCACGCGCGAGGCCGGCGAGGCGGTCTCGGCGATCGTCCAGGGCGGCGTCGTCCCGGGCGCGATCGAGATGATGGACGCCCGCGCGATCGAGGCCAGCGAGGCGATGGCGCACGCCGGTTGGGTGGCTGGGGATGGTGCCCACCGGGCGGCGGCGCTCTTGGTCGAGCTCGACGGCGCCGCGCACGAGTGCCACGCGCGCTTCGACGAGGTCGTCGCGATCTGCGCGCGCTGCGGCTCCGACGACGTCCGCGTCGCGCGCGACGAGGCCGAGCGGCAGCTGTTCTGGAAGACGCGCAAGGCGGCGTTCCCGGCGATGGGCCGGCTGGCGCCGAACTACTTCGTCCAGGACGGCGTGATCCCGCGCACGCGGCTGCCCGACGTGCTCGAGCGGATCGAGGAGCTGGCGCGCGCGTACGACCTGCTGGTCGCCAACGTCTTCCACGCCGGCGACGGCAACCTGCATCCGCTCGTCTGCTTCGACGCCGCCGTCCCCGGCCAGGCCGAGCGCGCCGAGGAGCTGTCGGGGCTGATCATCGACGTCTGCCTGAAGGTCGGCGGCTCGATCACGGGCGAGCACGGCGTCGGCGTCGACAAGCGCAAGCACATGCCGAAGATGTTCGCCGAGGCCGACCTCGACGCATTCCAGCGGCTGCGCTGCTCGTTCGACCCGGCCGGCCTCGCGAACCCCGGCAAGCTGATGCCGACGCCGCGGCTCTGCGGCGAGGTGCCCGGCCCCTACCGCCAGCACCCGCTCGAGGCCGCGGGCCTGGCCGAGCGCTTCTGACGATGGCGCGGCCGGGAACGCTCGCCGAGGCGGCCGCGCTGCTGCGCGAGCTGAGCGCCGCGGGCCGGCCGGTGCGCCCGGTCGGCGGCGGCACGAAGCCGTGGGGCGCGCCCGACGCGGCCGGCGCCGAGCCGCTCGAGACGGGCGGGCTCGGCCGCATCCTCGAGCACAACGTCGGCGACTTCACGGCGGTGCTGGAGGCCGGCGTGCCGTTCGCCGCGGCGCAGGCGGCGTTCGCCGAGCACGGGCAGGCGCTCGCCTGGGACCCGCCGGCCGGCGGCGGCGCGACGCTCGGCGGGATCATGGCGACCGCCGACTCGGGCCCGCTGCGGCACCGCTTCGGCGGCGTCCGCGACCTCGTCGTCGGCGTCGGCGTCGTGCTCTCGGACGGCACGGTCGCGAAGGCCGGCGGCAAGGTGATCAAGAACGTCGCCGGCTACGACCTGGCGAAGCTGTTCGCCGGCTCGTTCGGCACGCTCGGGCTGATCGCGACGCTCGCCGTCCGCCTGCACCCGGCGGCGACCGCGACGGCGACCGCGAGCGGCGCCAGCGACGACCCCGAGCGGCTGCTGCGCGCCGCCGTCGCGCTCGCGGGCGCGCCGCTCGAGGCCGACTGCCTCGACGTCGCCTGGGCCGACGGCGCCGGCGAGCTGCTCGTGCGCTACTCGGGCGGCACGGCCGCGCGGCGCGCGCAGGAGACGGCGGCGCGGCTCGGCGAGCTGCTCGAGGCGCCGCGCGCGGACGAGGACGACGCACCGCGCTGGCACGCGCAGCGCGCCCGCCAGCGCGGCGCCGCCGTGCTCAAGGTGTCGGGCCTGACGACCGATCTGCCGCGCGTCGTCGCCGTCGCGCGCGAGCAGCGCGCGACGGTCGCCGGCCGCGCCGCGCTCGGCCTCTACTGGCTCGCGTTCGAGCCCGCAGCCGGCGACGCGCTCGCGCAGCCCGGCGCCGCCGCCCGCGACGACCTCGCGCGGCGCGTCGCCGCGGCGCGTACCGCGCTCGCCCCGCGCGCCGCGACGCTGCTCGACGGCGCGGCGGCGACGCTCGCGCTCGACCCCTGGCCGGCGGCCGGCAGCGCGCAGGTCGTGATGGAGCGCCTGAAGGCCCGCTTCGACCCCGCGCGCACGTTCCGCCCCGGCAGCTTCGTGGCGGGCATCTGATGGCCGCTCACGCCGGCACGCTCGCGGTCGAGCCGCGCCAAGCAGCGCCGGACGGTGACGGGCGATGACCGGCGCCTGGGACGAGCAGCGCCCGCCGGAGCTCGACCTGATCCGCGACTGCGTGCACTGCGGCTTCTGCCTGCCGACCTGCCCGAGCTACGCCGTCTTCGAGGACGAGGCCGACTCGCCGCGCGGGCGCATCCTGCTGATGCGCGTCGGCCACGAGCCGGGCGCCGAGATCTCGCCCGAGATGGTCGAGCACTTCGATCGCTGCCTCGGCTGCATGGCCTGCGTCACCGCCTGCCCGTCCGGCGTCCACTACGACGCGCTGATCGAGCGCACGCGGCCGCAGCTGGAGCGCAGCCCGGCGCGCACGCGCGGCGAGCGCGCCTTCCGCACGGCGTTGTTCGCGGTGATGACGCATCCCGCCCGATTGCGCGCGCTGGTCGCCGGCGCGACGCTCGCGCCCAGGCTCGCGCCGCTGGCGCCGCAGCCGCGGCTGCGCGCGCTGCTGGAGCTGGCGCCGCCGGTCTCCCCCGCCGCGGCGCTGCGGCGGCTGCCGAAGCGCCGCGCCTCGCGCGCGCCGCTGCGGCGCGGCCGCGTCGCCTTCATGCAGGGCTGCATCCAGCGCGTCGTCTTCGGCGACGTCAACGCCGACACCGTCGCGGTGCTCGCCGCCGAGGGCTGGGACGTCGAGAGCCCGCGCTCGCCGCGCTGCTGCGGCGCGCTGCAGCTGCACGCCGGCGTCGAGCCGGAGGCGCTCGGCCTGGCGCGCGCGACGATCGCGGCCTACGAGCGCTTCGACCACGTCGTCGCCAACGTCGCCGGCTGCGGCTCGGCGATGAAGGACTACGGCCGGCTGCTCGCCGACGACCCGGCCTGGGCCGAGCGCGCGGCCGCCTTCTCGGCCAAGGTCGTCGACGTCCACGAGCTGCTGGCCGCGCACGAGCCGCAGGCCGTGCGGCATCCGATCGAGCTGCGCGTCGCCTACCACGACGCCTGTCACCTCGCGCACGCGCAGGGCGTGCGCGCGCAGCCGCGCGAGCTGCTGCGCGGGATCCCGGGTCTGGAGCTGCTCGAGCCGGCCGAGTGGGAGCTCTGCTGCGGCTCGGCCGGCATCTACAACCTGCTGCAGCCGCAGGCCGCGGCGACGCTCGGCGAGCGCAAGGCCGCGAACCTGCGCGCGACCGGCGCCGACGCGATCGCCGCCGCCAACCCCGGCTGCGCGCTGCAGCTCGCGCGCCACCTCGAGCTGCCGATCCACCACCCGCTGACGCTGCTGGCCGCGTCGCTGCGCGGCCGCCGCCCCTAGGCGGCGTTCAGCAGCTCGCGCAGCTGCTCGAGGTCCTGCGTCAGCTTCTGCTCGAGCCGGCCCTGGATCACCGGGATCACCATGCGCGCGCCGAACGACGTCGCGTTCGCCTCGAGCGACTGCGTGATGCGGCTGCCGGAGGCGATCGCCTCGACCGTGAAGACGTTGACGACGTCGACGCCGTTGGTCGAGAAGCGCACCTCGGCGCTGTGCGGCGGCTCGTAGCGCGTCAGCTCGTGCTCGAGCGTGATCGTGCTGCCGCCGATCCGCAGCCCCTGGCGCATGCGCGAGCCGGTCGCCAGCGGCGGCGGCGTGACCAGCTCGTAGGTGGCGATCTCCGTCGTCCACTGCGGCACCTTGTCCAGGTCCAGCAGCCACGGGAACGCCTCGGCCGGCGACTTGTTGACCTCGATCGACTGTGAGAAGGAAGGCACGGCCGGCAGGCTACCCGCCCGCGGGGCTCGGACCGTGGCTGGGTCGCAGCGCGACGACGTCGGCCGCGGGCGCCGGCTCCTCGCCGCGCAGCCGCGCGACCTCGCGCTCGAGCTCGGCGACGCGCGCCGACATCAGCTTCAGCGCGTCGGCGATCGGGTCCGGCAGGTGCACCCAGTCGGCGTCCGGGCCCTCGGGCCGGCGCCCGTCGACGCGCACCGGGTGGCCCGGTACGCCGACGACCGTCGAGTTCGGCGGCACGTCGTGGATCACGACCGAGTTGGCGCCGATCTTCGCGCCGTGCCCGATCGTGATCGGGCCGAGCAGCTTGGCGCCGGAGCCGATCGTCACGTTGTCCTGGACCGTCGGGTGGCGCTTGCCGGTGGCGAAGCCGGTGCCGCCGAGCGTGACGCCCTGGTACATCGTCACGTTCGCGCCGACGTCGGCGGTCTCGCCGATCACGACGCCGGTGCCGTGGTCGACGAACAGCCCCTGCCCGACGTTCGCGGCGGGGTGGATCTCGATCCCCGTCCAGGAGCGCGAGAGGTAGGCCAGCGCGCGCGGCAGCGCGGGGACGCCGGCGTCGGCGAGCGCGTGCGCGACGCGGTGCGCGAGCAGCGCGTGCAGGCCGGGCCAGCCGAGCAGGATCTCGGCGGTCCCGACGCCGGCCGCGGCGGGGTCGCGCGCGCGCACCGCGGCGACGTCGTCGCGCAGCTCGCCGAGCACGCGCCGCGCTCTCGACAGCCCCAGCATCTCCCACACGGTATTACTCGCCGCAGTCGGGGCAGTCCGGCCGCCGCGCGCAGGCGACCCGCCGCAGCTCCGGCGCGGCGAGGTCGACCTGGACGTAGGCGTCGCGCAGCGGCGCCGCCGCGCCCGAGAGCAGCTTCAGCGCCTCCAGCGCCTGCAGCGAGCCGATCGCGCCGGCCGCCGGCCCGAGCACGCCCGCCGCCGGCGCGTCCGCCGCCGGCGCCGGGAAGGCGCAGCGATAGCAGGCCGTCGCACCCGGGCGGATCGTCATCAGGAACCCGCTCCAGCCGCACGCGCCGGCGACGATCGACGGCACGCCGGCCGCGCAGCAGGCGGCGTTGAGCACGTAGCGCGTCGCGTCGGACTGCGAGCAGTCGACGACGAGGTCCGCGTAGTCGATCAGCCCGCGGACGTTCTCCTCGTCGACGTGGACGTGGTAGGCCTCAACGAGGACCTCGGGGTTCAGGTAGCGCAGCTTCGCCGCGGCCGCCTCGGTCTTCGGGAAGCCGACGTTCGGCGTCAGGTACAGGCCGCCCTGGCGGTGCAGGTCCGAGCGCTCGACGACGTCGGCGTCGACGACGCCGACGCGGCCGACGCCGGCGCCGGCGAGCGCCGTCGCGACCTGCGCGCCGAGCGCGCCGAGCCCGATCACCGTCACGCTGGCGTCGCGCAGCGCGACCTGCGCCAGCTCGCTCCACTCGGGCAGCGCCAGCTGGCGCGCGTAGCGGTCGCGCTCGTCCTCGTCGAGCAGCGGTGAGACGGCCGGCGCCGCGATCGTCTCCTCCTGCAGCGGCGGCAGCGCGAGCTTGAGCTCGTCCGGATCCGGGATCCGCTTCGCCGCGGCCGCCGCCAGGTCGCGGAAGAAGCCGCGCCGCGAGCTGCCGCTCATGCGCGCGCGAGCCCGCCGCGCGGGCCGCCGAGCTCCGGTGTGAGGACCACGTGGGGTACCGTAGCGACCCGCATGACGCGACCGTCATATCTGATCCTGCACGGCTACCAGGGCTCCGGGCCTGGCCACTGGCAGACCTGGCTGGCGGGACGGCTGCGCGCCGGCGAGGCGACCGTCGCCTATCCCGACCTGCCGGACCCCGACGCGCCCGACCTGCGCGCCTGGCAGGCCGCGCTCGACGGCGAGCTGGACGCGCTCGAGATCCCGCCGATCGTGGTCTGCCACTCGCTCGCCTGCCTGCTCTGGCTGCACCACGCCGCCGCCAGCGCGCGGCCTGCCGCGCGCGTGCTGCTGGTCGCGCCGCCGTCGCCGTCGGCGCTCGAGCGGATCGGCGTCGAGGGCTTCTGGCCGGCGCCGCTGGCGCCGGCGCCGCTCGCCGCCTCGGTCCTCTACGGCGCGCGGCTCGTCTGCTCCGACGACGACCCGTACTGCCCGGAGGGCGCGCGCGGCCTCTACGGCGAGCCGCTCGGCCTGGCGACCGACCTGCTGCCGGGCGCCGGGCACGTGAACCCGGAGGCCGGCTACGGGCCGTGGCCGGCGGTCGAGCGCTGGGCGCGCGAGGCCGCCGCGCCGCTCGAGCCGGCGCCGGCGGCCTGAGCCGCCCGGCACCCGTCTCAGCTCGCGATCGCGGCCGGCTCGGGCGCGAAGAACGGCGTCGAGACGTAGCGCTCGCCGGAGTCCGGCAGCACGACGGCGATCCGCTTGTCCTTGGCCTCCGGCCGCGCCGCCACCTGCAGCGCCGCGTACAGCGCGGCACCGCCCGAGATGCCGGCCAGCACGCCCTCGCGCCGTGCGACCAGCCGCGCCGTCTCGATCGCGTCCTCGTCGTCGACCGGGATGATCTCGTCGAGCAGCTCGCGCTCGAGCACCGGCGGCACGAAGCCGGCGCCGATGCCCTGGATCTTGTGCGGCCCGGGACGCTCGCCCGAGAGCACCGCCGAGGAGCGCGGCTCGACAGCGATCACCTGCAGCCGCGGGTTGCGCTCCTTCAGGAAGCCGCCGGTGCCGGTGATCGTCCCGCCGGTGCCGACGCCGGCGACGAGGTAGTCGACCGCGCCGTCGAGCGTCTGCCAGAGCTCCGGGCCTGTCGTGCGCCGATGCGCGGCCGGGTTCGCCGGGTTCGAGAACTGGTCGGGCAGGAAGGCGTCGCGGTCGCGCGCCAGCGCCCGCGCGGCGGCGAGCGCCTCGTTCATGCCGCCGAGCGACTCGGTGATCTGCACCTGCGCGCCGTAGAGCCGCAGCAGCCCCTCGCGCTCACGGCTCATGCCCTGCGGCATCGTCAGCACGAGGTCGTAGCCCTTGGCGGCGCAGACGAAGGCCAGCGCGATGCCGGTGTTGCCGCTCGTCGCCTCGACGATCGTCGTGCGGCCCGGCTCGATCCGGCCCTCGGCCTCGGCGGCCTCGATCATCGACACGCCGATGCGGTCCTTGACCGAGCCGCCGGGGTTCAGCATCTCGAGCTTGCCGAACAGCTGGCCGCCGCCCGCCGGCGCCAGCCGCGTCAGCTGCACGACCGGCGTGCGGCCGACGTGCTCCGCAATGGTGATCGACATGTCCCCCATTGCGAGGAAGCGTAGACGGGACGCGGGCGCGGAGCGCCGCCGGCGCGCTCAGGCCGTGACGTCGCGCGAGCGCATCATCGTCAGCCCGATCGCCAGCAGCACGGCCGCCCAGGCCAGCAGCACGAGGCCGCCCGGCACCTGCGCGAGGTAGTCGGTGCTGCCCGTGCCGGTCCCCGACAGCGCCGTGCCGGCGCCGTTGAGCCCGTAGACCGGGACGATCTTGTCGAGGCCGCTGATCGCGCCGACCAGGTTCTCGACGAGGAACAGGTAGATCAGCGAGCCGACGATCGCGCCGACCTGGTTGCGGATGATCGCGCCGATGCCGACGCCGACGGCGCCGTAGAGCGCGGTCGCGATCGCGCCGCCGACGATCAGCTTGGCGGCGTGCGAGAAGGTCGCCTCGGTCGGGATGTTGCGCGAGCTGACCAGCAGCAGGCCGATCAGCGTCACCAGCAGGCCCGAGAGCAGCCCGTAGATCAGGCCGACCAGCAGCGTCGCGCCGAGCTTGCCGAGCCCGAGCCGGATGCGGTCCGGGACGACCAGCGCGCTCGGCGTGATCGTGCCGTGGCGGTACTCGCTCGTGACGGCGAGGATGCCGAGCACGAGCGTGAAGATCTGCGTCAGGCCGGTGATGCCCATCAGCTGCAGCAGCACGTCGCGGCTGTCGCCGGTGAACTTCGCCGTCAGCGAGGCGACGACGACGATGATCACGACCAGCGCCAGCGGCAGCAGCGTGACGCCGTAGAAGGTGCGCGTCGTGCGCAGCTTGAAGATCTCCGAGCCGACGAGCCGGATCATGACGGGCCTCCACTGGCCTCGGTGAGCTCGAAGAAGATGTCCTCCAGCGAGGAGCCGATCGGCGACAGCTCGGCGATCACGAGCTGGTGCTGCGCGACGACGCGGCCGATCTGCTCGCCCGTGCGGTTGCGGACCAGCAGGTCGACGTCGCCGCTGACCTGCGCCCCGTCGGCCAGCAGCAGCTCGCGCAGGCGGCCGGTGTCCGGGCCGACGACCTTCATGCCGCCGCCGCTGCTGGCCATGATCTCGGCCAGCGGCGCCTGCGCGACGCTGCGGCCCTTCGCGATCACGACGACGTCGTCGGCCGTCTGCGAGACCTCCGCCAGCACGTGGCTGGAGACGAGGATCGCGCGGCCCTCGCGCGCCAGCGAGCGCAGGAAGTCGCGCAGCCAGCGGATCCCCTGCGGGTCGAGGCCGTTGGCGGGCTCGTCGAGCACGAGCACGCGCGGGTCGCCGAGCAGCGCCGCGGCGAGGCCGAGCCGCTGGCGCATGCCGAGCGAGTAGCCGCCGGCGCGGCGGTCGCCGGCGTCCGCGAGCGCGACCAGCTCGAGCAGCTCGTCGGCGCGGCGGTCGGCGATGCCCGCGGCGCGCGCCATGGTGCGCAGGTGGTTGCGGCCGCTGCGGCCCGGGTGGAAGAGGCCGCCGTCGAGCAGCGCGCCGACGATGCGGGTCGGGTCGTGCAGCGTCGCGTACGCGCTGCCCTCGATCGTCGCCGTGCCGCTGGTCGGCGAGATCAGGCCGAGCAGCATCCGCAACGTGGTGGTCTTGCCGGCCCCGTTGGGCCCGAGGAAGCCGGTGATGCGCCCCTCGTCGACGGTGAAGGAGAGCCCGTCGACGGCGAGCACCTCCCCGAACCGCTTCGAGAGCCCCGAGACTTCGATCGCGTGCGCCATCGCCGCCATGTCTATCAGCGCGCCCGGCGCGAATGCGTCGGACGCACGGCGGCTCCACCCGGCGAAGGACGCCGGCGGCGGCACACCTGCGTGTGCCGCCGCCGGCCGACCCCCGGAGTCGCTAGGGGGTCGTCGTCGACAGCGTGAACGTCAGCTGCTTGCTGTACGCCCCGGTGCGGAGCGCATCGTTCGCGTCGACGTGCTGCGTGAACGACAGCCCGACCGGGTCGTTGGCGACCGGGCCGTCGTACGCGAGCAGCGTGGTCGGCGCGCCCACGCCACCGACCGGAGCTGCCGTGCCGCTCGCGCCTCGCGGGCTGCTCGCGCCGGCCTTCAGCGGCGCGGACAGCGAGAACGCGCCATTGACCAGATGGCCCGTCGCCTGCGAGCTCGGGTCGGAGACGCTGAGCGTCGCGTCACCGGCCGTGGAGGTCACCGTCGCCGAGCTCGACGCGGTGTAGTCGTTCGCGACGCCCGGCAGGAACGAGCCGAACGTCGCTGGCGCGCCGAGGCTCAGCGCCAGCGTCGCGGGGACGTCGCCGCCGACGTCGAGCGGATGCTCGGGCGGGGCGACGACGACCTCGAACGTGCCCGAGACGCTGCGGCCCGCCGCGTCGGTCGCCGTGCAGCTGACCGTCGTCGGGCCGATCGGGAACACGGCGCCCGACGCCCGCGAGCAGTCCGGCGTCAGGGCGCCGCCGAACGCGTCAGCGGCGCTCGCGTCGTAGCTGACGGCGACGCCGGTCGCGGCCGTCGCGTCGGCGGCGATCCGCTGCTGCGGCAGCGCGAGCGTCGGCTTGCGCGTCGAGACGCGCAGCATCAGCGTCTCGTTGGCGTCCAGCTGCGACGTCGAGAGCGGCTCGGTGACCTTGGTCGTCTGCTTGGTCCAGAGGTTCTTGGCGAGGTACGCCGTCTCCGGATCGAGGCCGAGGTCGCTCAGCGGCGAGCTGGCGAACGTCCACGGCGTGCTGTTCGCGTTGAACAGCACGACCGCCGTGTCGCCGTTCTCCAGCGGGCGCTGGAGCACCCACCTGCCGCCCGTGTTGGCGACCGTGAAGGCGGCCACGCCGAGCCGGTCCTGGTCGATCGCGATGACGTCCTCGTTGGTCAGGATGTCGAGGTTCTGCTGCGCCATGTTCGGGATGTCCGAGCCGGCGATCAGCGGCGCGGCGGCCATCGCCCAGAGGCTGAAGTGCGTGCGCGCCTGGGTGATGGTGAAGCTGCTCGCGCCGGTCGGCGAGCCGATCCGGTGCGGCCGCGTGACCGGCGTCGTCAGCGTGATGCCGGTGCCGCCGCCGCGCGTGAAGGCGCCCATCGTGTGCGGCGCCGCCAGCGGCGTGTCGAACGTGATGCCGGTGCCCGGCTTGCTCTGGTCGCGCACGATCTCGCCGACGTCGTGCGCCGCGCCGGCCGCGGCCGTCAGCGTCAGGCCGCTGCCGAGGCCGCGGACGGCGACGCTGCGGTCGTGGTCGCGGGTCAGCGGCGTGATCGTGACGCCCGTGCCGGCGCCGCGGGCGACGGTGCCGACGCCGGCGTGCGCGTGCACGAGCGGCTCCGACAGCGTGACGCCGGTGCCGGTGCCGCGCACGGAGATGCCGCCGCCGGGCGTGCCCGACTGGCCCGAGCCGGACGTCGTGCTGGCCAGCGGGTGCGCCACCTTCAGCGCCGACACCGTGATGCCGGTGCCCTGGTTGCGCGTCGAGCTGCCGGCCGTGTGCGCGAGCGCGAACGGGGTCGCGACGGTGACGCCGGTGCCGGTGCCGCGCGCCCGCTGCAGCACCAGGTGGCGCTCCTGCAGCGGCGTCGCCACGGTCACGCCGGTGCCGGTCGCGCCGGCCGTGCCGACGGCCGTGACGGTCGCCGTCTCGAGCGTCGCGCCGACGCCGACGGCGAGCTGCTGGCCGACGACGAAGCCGCTCGTGCTCGCGACCTTGAGGTTGGTCGCGCCCGGCGCGGACTCCGCCGCGAGGCTGGTGACGGCGCCGGCGGCGGTGCCGATCGAGGCGATCGTCGCCGTCTCGAAGAAGTCGCCGTTGGCCTCCATGATCTGCAGCGGCTGCCCGACCACGAAGCCGCTGATGCTCGACACCTTGATCGTCGTGTCGCCGACCTTGTTGCCCGTCACCGTCGTCGTCTGCGCGCCGGCGGCGGTGCCGATGCCGACGACGCGCGCGGCCTCGGTGTCCGACTTGGGCGAGCCGAGCGGCAGCGCGGTCGCCTCGGCCAGCGCCAGGTCCTGACCGACCACGAAGCCGTTGACGCTCGCGACCTTGATCGTGGTGTCGCCGATCTGGGTCGGCGCGACCGTCGTCGTCGCGGCGCCGGCCGCCGTGCCGATGCTCTCGACCGTGCGCGCCTCGTAGCGCGAGCCGCTGTCGAGCGCCAGCGGCTGGCCGACGACGAGCCCGGCGACGCTCGCCAGCTTGACGGTGCGATCGCCCGCCGCCGCCGGCGCGACCAGCGCGGACTCCGCCGCGGCGGCCGTGCCGATGCCGGTCACGGTCGCGCGCTCGGCGCCGGCGCCGCTGCCGACGACCAGCGGCTCGCCGACGCGGACGCCGCCGACGCTCGCCAGCTTGAGGTTCGTGTCGCCCGCCTGCGACGGCGCGATCGCCGTCGTCGCGGCGCCGGCGGCGGTGCCGACCGACTCGACCTCGGCGCTGTCGCCGTCGCCGAGCGTCAGCTCGTCGCCGGCCGCGATCCCGCTGACGCTCGCGACCTTGAGGTTGCGATCGCCGGCGGCCGTGGCGTCGGCGAGCGCCGTCGAGACGCCGGCGCTGCCGACGTTGGTGATCACCGGCGACTCGAACTGCCCGCTCGGCACCGGCCCGGCGCCGTCGGGGAAGTTGAAGCCGGTCGTGCCGATCGTGTCGACGAGGATCTTCTGGCCGACGGTGAAGCCCGCGGTGGCGTCGACCTTGATGTTCGTGTCACCCGGCTTGGCGGCGCTGAAGATGCCGGTCGGCGCGCCCGCGGCGGTGCCGCGCGCCTGGACGATGAAGCTCTCGACGTCGCCGTCGCCCGGCTTGTTGGCGCCACCGTCCCAGTTGCTGCCGATGCGGAACGGCGCCCCGACGATCTGGCCCTCGGTGGAGTTCGTCGTCACCTGGATCGTGGTGTCGCCGACCTTGACCGGCGCGGCCAGCGTGCTGTAGCCGCCGGTCACCGGGTTATGGCCGGCGTTGCCGATCTCCAGCATGTCCGGGTCGTTCCAGTGCCCGGGGCCGGCGTAGGTGCGCCACTGCTGGTTTGAGGTGAAGTTGCTCAGCATCGAGGCGAAGCTCGCGCTGATGTCACCGGTCGTGCGCCAGAGGTTGCCGACGTTGGCGCCCCACAGCCACGTCTGGCCGCCGCGGGTGAAGTCGCAGAGGCTGTAGACGATGTCGCGCCCGTTCGCGAGGAACTCCTCCGAGAGCTTCTTGTATCTCGTGTAGAACGCGTTCGGGTCGCTTGGCAAGCCGCCGTTGCAGGTGTCCTGCTTGAAGTAGTCGATGCCCCAGTCCGCATAGTCCTTCGCGTCGGTCTTCTCGTAGCCGTAGGTGCCGGCGACGTTCTGACAGGTCGCCGAGCCGTGACTGGAGTACAGGCCGAGCTTCAACCCGCGCGCGTGAACATAGTCCGCGAGCGCCTTCATGCCGTGCGAGAACCACTGCGGATCAGGCATCAGGTGCCCGTTCACGCGCCCCGCCTGCGTCTTCTCCGGGCCGGTCAGGCTGCGCCCGGCCTGCCAGCAGTCGTCGATGTTGACGTACTGATAGCCCGCGTCGCGCATGCCGTTCGCGACCATCGCGTCGGCCGTCGCCTTGACCAGATCCTCCGTGACCCACGGACAGCCGTACGGGTTCCAGGTGCTGAACCCCATCGGCGGTGTGAGGGCGAGCCCGTTGTACGAGTCCGCCGAAGCCGACACCGGCAGCGCCATCAAGACGATGCCGACCTGCAGCGCCACCAGTAGGCGCCACATCCGTCCCCTCATCCCATTCCCTTTCGATTGTCGACGTGCAGGGACCGGCGCGGCCCGCCCAACCCCTGGGCGGCCCGGCCGTTCGTTGCCCTTCGCCTTCAGTGGCTCTCGCTCAGCAGTGCGCCGCGACCCAGGCGCTGACGTTCGCGTTCGCCGTCGCGAGCCGGTCCTGATCGAGCCTGGAGACCGTCTTCTGGAGCCGGTCGAGCGCCGCCGGATCGGCGGCCTCGCCGGGTGCCGGCTCGGCCTCCCGCAGTGCCGGCACGAGCCGGCCGTACGCGTCCGCGATCACGCGGACGTCGCCGCGGATCGCCGCCGGCCCCGAGGCCGCGTAGCGCTCGAGGAAGTCCAGCGGACCGTCGGCCTCGTCGGCCCGGCCCGCCAGCGCCGCCTGGACCGCCGCGCGCACCGCGAGCAGCTGGCGGCAGTCGCCGGCGTTCGCCGCCGACGCGGCGGCGACCGGCCGCGCGCCGGCGCTCGCCGCCGGCGGCTCGCGCTCGCCGCCGCCGCAGGCGACGGCACCACACAGGGCGCTGACCAGCACGGGCAGCGCCGTCCTCCACGGCAACCGCATTCGCGGCTCCTCTCCAGTCGCGGGACATCGCACGCACACCGCCGCGGCACGCGGGCGTCGCGCGCTCCGGGCTCAGCCATCGACTCGGCTCCGCCGGGACGGCGCCGGCGCGCGCAGCAGCGCCGCCGTGCGCTCGGGCGCGACGTCGTTGATGAACGCCCCCATCGCCGCCTCGGACCCGGCCAGGTACTTGATCTTCGTCTCCGAGCGTTGGACCGAGTGGACGACCAGGTGCAGCGGCCGGCAGTCGTCGCCCGCGCGCACCGGCGCCTGGTGCCAGGCGGCGACGTACGGCATCCGCATGCCGTAGAGCGCGTCCAGCCGCCGCAGCACGTCGAGGTAGAAGCCGCCGAAGTCCGCGCGCGCGTCCTCCGCGAGCGCCGGCAGGTCGCGCACGGCCCGGCGCGGGAAGACGTGGATCTCGACCGGCCAGCGCGCCGCCGCCGGCACGAACGCGATCCAGTGCTCGCTGCGGGCGACGACGCGCTCGTCCGAGCGCTCCTCCGCGGCGACGATGTCCGTGAAGAGGTCGCCGCCCGTGCGCTCGCGATGGCGGCGCGCGGCGTCCAGCATCTGGCCGGTCCGCGGCGTCACGAACGGGTAGCCGAAGATGTGCCCGTGCGGGTGCTCGAGCGAGACCCCGAGCGCCTGGCCGCGGTTCTCGAACGCCGCCACCTGCTCGACGCCGGGCAGCGCGGAGAGCGCCAGCGTGCGGTCGATCCAGGCCTCCAGCACGGTCCGCACGCGGCCCGGCGAGAGCTCCGCGAACGAGGCGTCGTGCGCGTCGCTGAAGCAGACCACCTCGCAGCGCCCGGCGCCGGGGCGGCGGATCAGGGCGACGTCGTCGTCGCCCGGCTGCTGCGGCCGCGCGCGCTCCCAGAAGGCCGGGAAGCGGCTCTCGAAGACCGCCACGTCGTAGGCGTCGGCCGGGATCTCGGTCGCGCGCCCAGGCGCCGAGGGGCACAGCGGACAGACGTCCGCCTCGGCGTCCGGCGCGCCCTCGTCGACGTCGGCGGCGACGGCGACCCACTCGTCGACGAGCACGTCGAAGCGCAGGTCGGTGGCGGGCGCGTGCGGCGCCAGCACGCGCGTGTCGCGCAGCTCGCGCGGCGCGCCCGTGCCATCGTCGTCGAAGTAGATCAGCTCGCGGCCGTCCGCCAGCGTCGTCGCCGTCCGTCGCATCCGCGAGCTCATCCCTTGGTCGAGCCCAGCGTGAGACCGCCGATGAACTGCCGCTGCAGCACGAAGTAGACGATCAGCGTCGGCAGCGCGGCGACCAGCGACGCCGCCGCGATCAGGTTGTTGTTGGTGAAGAACTGCCCTTGCAACCCGGCCAGCGCCGAGGTGATCGGCCGCTTGTCACCGCTCTGCATCAGCACGAGCGCCCAGAAGAAGTCGTTGTAGATCCAGGTGAACTCGAGCGTCGCGAGCGCCGCCAGCGGCGTCCGGCAGAGCGGCATGATGATCTGCCAGTACTGTCGCCAGGCGGACGCGCCGTCGACCATCGCCGCCTCGCTCAGCTCCTGCGGGATCGTCTTCATGTAGTTCGACATCACGAACACGCAGAAGCCGAGCTGGAACGCGACGTGGATCGCGATGATCCCCCAGAACGAGTCGTACAGCGTCCCGGACTCGCTCATGAACGCCGGCAGCGGGATCTCCAGGAACAGCCGGTACAGCGGTGTGATGATCACCTGCTGCGGCAGCAGGTTGCCGGCGGTGAACAGCATCAGCAGCGGCAGGTTCAGCTTCCAGCTGTAGCGCGAGATGCCGAACGCCACGAACGAGGCCAGCAGCAGCGTGAAGACGATCGCCGGGATCGTCACCAGCGCCGAGTTCAGGTAATAGTGCGGCAGGTCGGCCTGCGTCCAGGCGTTCTTGTAGTTCTCGAAGCTGAGCGAGTGCGCGAGCGAGACGTAGCCGTGCTCGGCCGTGTCCGAGTACGGCCGCAGCGACGTGTACAGCGAGTACAGGACCGGGAACAGCCAGACGAGCGAGACGACGATCAGGAACGCGTGCACGCGCCGGTTGCCGCGCCGCGCGCGCGGCCGCACGCGGACGGGCGCGCGCGCCGCCGGCTTCTCGGAGGTCGCCAGCGCGCTCATGGCCGCTGCTCCCGGCGGAAGCTGATGACCAGGAAGCTGATGATGAAGCCGAGCGAGATCACCAGCAGGATCGTCCCGAGCGCCGATCCGTAGCCGATCCGGCTCGCCTCGCCGACGATGTTGTCGTAGACGAGCACGTTCAGCAGCTCGAGCCCGTTCTTGCCGCCGTTGATCACGTAGACGATGTCGAACGAGCCGCGCAGCGACTCGATCACCGTCACGACGACGACGATGATGTTGATCGGCTTCATGACCGGGAAGATCACGCGCCGGAACGTCTGCCACTCACTCGCCCCGTCGATCGCCGCGGCGTCGCGCAGCGACGGGTCGACGCTCTTCAGCCCCGCCAGGTAGAGCACCATGATGTAGCCGACGTGGCGCCAGCTGGCGGCGATCAGCACCGCCCACAGGTTCAGCCGCGGATCGCCGAGGATGTCCGGCGCCTCGCCGGAGCGCCCGACCAGCCCGTTGACCAGGCCCTGGTCCTGCGAGAAGAACAGCTGCGCGATGAAGCCGACCAGCGCCAGCGAGAGCATCACCGGCAGGTAGAGCGTGCTCTGGTACACGCGCGTGAAGCGGATCTGCCGATCCAGCAGGACCGCGAGGAAGATGCCGAACGTCGTCGGCACCGCCGCCAGGAACGCCAGCCAGATCACGTTGTGCCGCAGGGCCGGCCCGAACGACGGGTAGATCGTGAAGATCTGGTGGTAGTTCTGGAAACCGACCCACTTGATCGTGCCGAGGCCGCCGATCCCGTCCCAGGTCGTGAACGACAGCCCGATCGAGGCCAGCGCCGGGAACCAGACGAAGGCGATCAGCAGGATCGTCGGGATCCCGCACATCAGCACGAGCACGAGCTTGTCCGTCCGCGTGAGCCGGCTCGGACGCTTGCGCCGCTCGCGCGCGGGCGCGGCGAGTGAGTCGCGAACGGCGGTCACGACGCGAAGATCGTCTTCTTCTGCGCTTCGATCTGCTTGGTGAGCCCGGCGACGTCCTTCGGGTTCTTGATGAACGCCTGGATCGACGGGATCATCACCGTCGAGGCGAAGTCCGGCCGCGTGTCGCGGTCCATGAACTGCGAGATGTTCGACGCCTTGCCGATCAGCTCGACGGCCTTCTTCTGCAGCGCGTTGTAGCCGCTGGTGTCGGCGTCCTTGGCGGTCGCGATGTTGTTCGGGTCCGACTGCAGGTAGGTGTTCTGCGCGGCCCCTGACGCGAGGTACTCGAGCAGCGCCTTGGCGCCGGTCTCGTTCTTCGGCGACTTGGACAGCATGAAGCCGTCGATCGGCGCGTCGAGCGTGTCGGCGCCGACGTTCGAGTCGACCTCCGGGAAGTTGAAGAAGTCGAGGTCGTCGTGCGCCTCGCCCTCGAACTGCTGGCCGACGAACATGCCGAGCAGGTACATCCCGGTCTTCTTCTGGGCGACGCCCTGCGCCGCCTCCTGCCAGGTGCGCCCGAGCGCGCCCTCCTGCGAGTGCTCGAGCAGCCCGCGGAACTCGTCGAAGACCTTGGCGACCTTCGGGTCCTGCCAGGACGCCTGGCCGTTCATCAACTGCATGTGGAACTCGTAGCCGTTGATGCGCAGGTTGAGGATGTCGAACGTGCCGAAGGCGGGCCAGCCGTCCTTGTCGGCGAAGCCGATCGGCGTCAGCCCGTCCTGCTTCATCTGCGCGGCGAGCGTCTTCAGCTCGTCGAGCGTCTGCGGGATCTCGTAGCCCTTGTCCGCGAAGACGCTCTTGCGGTAGAAGAGCGCCCACGGGTAGTAGTAGAAGGGCACGAAGAACTGCTTCTGGCCGTCGGCGCCGGTCGAGGCGGCCTTCAGCGCGTCCGAGTAGTTGTCGCCGACCTTCGACCAGAGCTCGGAGATGTCGGTCGCCAGCCCGCGCTGCGCGAAGAACTGCATGCGGTTGCCGGCGAACCAGGTGAAGACGTCGTCCGGCTTGCCCTGCAGGTAGCTGTTGATCTGCTCCTGGAAGGTGTTGTGATCGACCGTGTTGACCTGCACGTCGCCGTGCTTGGCCGCCTTGAACGCGGCGAACACCTTCTCGTAGGCGTCCTTGGGCACCGCGTCGGAGGCGTTCGAGCCGAACGTGACCGTTCCCAGGCTCTGCGCTCCGCCACCGCCGCCGCCTCCAGCGCCGCCCGTCGCCGCTTTCGAGCCGCCGCCGCAGGCGGCCAGCGCCGCCGGCAGCGTCACCGCTCCGAGCGTGCCGGCAAAGCCCTTGAGCAGCTTGCGACGACTGAGCACCGTCTCAGCATCCACCATGACCTCTCCTCTCGACCCCCCGATCAGCTCCCAGAAAGCTCCGGGAACTACCAGTGAGGTGGGTATGAGATCTCGGATCCGGCGCGATGTCAAGCCCGGATCCGAAAGAATTTGGCAAGGCCTGGTGGGCTGTGTTGATTTTTGCGCGAACGTCGGCGACACTTCGCGCCGTGCTAGCCAGGCAACGACAAGAGCGGATTCTCGAAGCGCTCCGGGCCTCCGGGGGCGTGCGCGTATCGGACCTGACGGAGGTGCTGCAGGTGTCGTACATGACAGTGCGCCGCGACCTCGACGTGCTCGCGGAGCAAGGTCTAGTCGAGAAGGTCCACGGCGGCGCGACGATCACCGGCCAGCGCAGCGCCGACGAGCCCGGCTTCGAGGCGAAGTCCGTGCGCGAGCTGCCCGAGAAGGAGGCGATCGCGGCGGCTGCCGCCGAGCTCGTCAGGCCGGGCACGGCGATCGGCGTCACCGCCGGGACGACGACCTGGACGCTCGCGCGCCGCCTGCGCGACGTCCCGAGCCTGACCGTCGTCACCAACTCGATCCCCGTCGCCGAGGTGATGCGCCAGGACGGGCGCACCGACCTGTCGGTCGTGCTGACCGGCGGCCTGCGAACGCCGTCGGACGCGCTCGTCGGCCCGGTCGCCGACGCCGCCGCCCGCTCGATGCACGTCGACCTGCTGTTCATGGGCGTGCACGGCATGGACGAGCGCGGCGGCTTCACGACCCCGAACCTGCTCGAGTCCGAGACCAACCGCGCGCTCGTGCGCTCGGCCCGCCAGCTCGTCGTCGTCGCCGACCACACCAAGTGGGGCACCGTCGGGCTGAGCACGATCGCCGCGCTCGGCGAGGCCGACGTCCTGGTCACCGACGACGCGCTCGCGAAGGAGGCGCAAGCGACGCTCGCGGAGCACGTCGGCCAGCTGATCGTCGCCGAGCGGGACGCGTGAGCCGCACCGCCGCCAGGCTCGCGGACGGGCGGGAGATCATCTACTTCGACGACGCCGGCGCGCGCCCGCGCGACGTCACCGACACGCGCGCGCTGCCACCGCGGCCGCCCGCGACCGAGACCCGCTACGACCCGCTGCTCGAGGACTGGGTGACGGTCGCCGCGCACCGGCAGGACCGCACGCATCTGCCGCCCAGCGACCAGTGCCCGCTGTGCCCGTCGCGCGAGGGGCACGCGACCGAGATCCCGGCCGCCGACTACGACGTCGTCGTGCTCGAGAACCGCTTCCCGTCCTTCCCGGCCGGCGACGGCCGCGGCCGCTGCGAGGTCGTCTGCTTCACCTCGACCCACGACGCCTCGTTCAAGGACCTCGAGCCGGCGCGCGTGCGCACCGTGCTCGAGGCCTGGGTCGACCGGACGCGCGCGCTCTCGGCGCTCGCCGGCGTCGAGCAGGTCTTCCCGTTCGAGAACCGCGGCCAGGCGATCGGCGTCACGCTCAACCACCCGCACGGGCAGATCTACGCGTATCCGTTCGTCACCTCGCGCACGCGACGGATGCTCGCCGCCGCCGAGCGCCACCGCCATCGCACCGGGCGCAGCCTGTTCGCCGACGTGATCGCCGCCGAGCAGCACGCCGGCGTGCGCGTCGTCAGCGCGACCGAGCGCTGGATCGCCTTCGTCCCGTCCGCCGCGCGCTGGCCGGTCGAGATCCACGCCTACCCGCGCCGGCAGGTGCCCGACCTGTGCGCGCTCGACGACGACGAGCGCGAGGACTTCTGCGAGTTCTACCTCGACCTGCTGCGACGCCTGGACGCGCTCTACGACAGCCCGCTGCCGTACGTCGCCGCCTGGCACCAGGCGCCGGTCAACGGCGCCCGCGCCCTCTCGCACCTGCGGCTGGAGATCCTCTCCGTCCAGAGCTCGCCGACGAAGCTCAAGTACCTCGCCGGCTCCGAGAGCGCGATGGGCGCTTTCGTGAACGACACCGCGCCCGAGCAGATCGCGGCGCGGCTGCGCGACGTCGCGCTCGTCGCCGCCGGCAGCGTCACGACCTAGGCGGACGCCGGGCCGGCGCTGGCCGGTCCGGCGCTCGACCAGGCGCTTGCGATCTCCTGATTGCCAGCGCAAGCGCCGACTTGACGGCGCGCCGCTCGCTGGTCTATGGTCTCGCTTCCTTCGTTTGCGAAAGCCCTGGTTCCGCTTTCGCAATCAACCGTCCAGAGGAGAGGGACACCCGAGATGAAGCGATGGTTCGCGCTCATCGCGCTGCTGTTTGCGCTGCCGACAGCAACCGCGAGCGCCCAGTCGTACAACGGTCTCGCGCTCACGCCGCCGTTGGGCTACAACACGTGGAACGCCTTCCACTGCGGCGTCAACGAGGATCTGATCAAGCAGACCGCGATGGCGATGCACACCAATGGCATGCAGGCGGCCGGCTACGAGTACGTCGTCATCGACGACTGCTGGATGGCGGGTCGCAACGTCACCACCGGGACGGCCGACAAGGCGGCCGCCGGCCGCGACGCCAGCGGCCACCTGATTCCCGACCCGCAGTACTTCCCGAACGGCATCAAGGCGCTGGCCGATTACGTCCACTCGCTCGGGTTGAAGTTCGGCATCTACGAGGACGCCGGCACCGCGACCTGCCAGGGCCTGGCGGGCAGCCTCAACCACGAGGCCGTCGACGCCCAGGACTTCGCGAACTGGGGCGTCGACTTCCTCAAGTACGACTGGTGCAACGTCCCGCTCGGCAGCGTGCCCGGCGCGACGACCGACGACAAGGCCCGCAACCTCTACACGAAGATGAGCCAGGCGCTGCTGGCGACCGGCAAGCCGATCGTGTTCGAGTCGGCGACGCTCGGCGACTCGCGCGTGAGCTCGTGGATCTGGGGTCCCGGGATCTCGAACCTGTGGCGCACGACCGGTGACATCAGCGCCTCGTTCAACAGCATGCTGAACATCTTCACCGCGAACTCCAAGCTCGCCCAGTACGCCGGCCCGGGCCACTGGAACGACGCCGACATGCTCGAGGTCGGCACCGGCGGCTTCAGCACGCTGGCGGCGGCCGCGAGCGCGGGCGCCACCAACGTCAAGGTCGCCAGCACCGCCAGCGCGGCGGTCGGCAGCGCGCTGCGCATCGGCACGGTCGACGGCGGCGACATGGAGAGCGCCGTCATCCAGTCGGTCGGCACCGCCGGCGCGACCGGCACCGGCATCACGCTCGCCACCCCGCTCAAGCGCGCGCACGCCAGCGGCACGGCGATCGGCAAGAGCGGCATGTCGCTGACCGAGAGCCGCTCGCACTTCAGCCTCTGGTCGATGATGGCGGCGCCGCTGTTCGCCGGCACCGACGTCGTCAACATCGCCGACGAGAATCGCGAGATCCTGACCAAGCCCGAGGTGCTCGCGCTCGACCAGGACCCGCTCGGCATCCAGGCGGCCGTCATCACCAGCGACAACTCGCACTGGACGCTGCGCAAGCCGCTCGCCGGCGGCGACACCGCGGTCGCGCTGTTCAACGCCGGCGCGACGCCGTGGGCGGGCGCCTCGGCGTCGCTCACGTCGCTCGGTCTCGACAGCGGTACGCGCTACCTGGCGAAGGACCTCTGGACCGCCGCGACCTCCGCCGTCGACGGCGCCGTCCAGGTCGACTCGATCCCGGCGCACGCGACGACGCTGCTGCGGCTCTCGACCGCGGCGCCGAAGATCAACGTCCCGGCCGCGCCGATCACGGCGCAGGCGCACGAGGCGACCGGCGTCCCGGTCAGCTTCGAGGCCTCCGGCCGCGACGCCTTCGGCGACGCGCTCGCGGCGACCTGCTCGGAGCCCTCCGGCTCGACGTTCGGGATCGGCCCGCATCACGTCACCTGCAGCGCGACCGACGCCGCGGGCCGCAGCGCCGAGGCGTCCTTCGACGTCACCGTGCTGGCGCCCGAGCACCCGCTCGACGTCGGCGGCGACGTGGCCGCGACGCTCTCGCTGAGCCTCGCGAACCAGTCGGTCTCGCTGGGCGCCTTCGCGCCGGGCGTCGACGCGACCTACGCCGGCTCGACCGCGGCGACCGTGACCTCCACGGCCGGTGACGCGGCGCTGACCGTCTCGCCGTCCGTGCATCTGGTCAACGGCGCGTTCTCGCTCAGCGAGCCGCTGTCCGTGACGCCGTCGAGGTCCGCGTGGAGCGGCCCGGTGACCAACGACCCGGTCACGATCGCGTACTCGCAGCACATCGGCTCCACCGAGGCGCTGCGCACCGGCAGCTACGCCGCCACGCTCACGCTCACGCTCTCGACCACGCAGCCGTAGAGCAGAGCCGAGCACCGCTCCGGTCTCCCGCGGACGTGCCGCGGGAGGCCGGCGCGACGCTAGATGTAGTACATCGGCGCGCCAGACTCGCGGTTCTCTCGCTCGACGACGTCGGCGATCGTCGTCTTGGCGAGCACGTCGCGGGTGGCGGCTGCGGCGTCCGCGAAGATCCCCTCCGCGTCGGCGCCGAGGCGGCCGTCGAGCAGCTCGACGACCTCGAGGACCGTCACCTCGGAGGGGTCGCGGGCGAAGGCGTAGCCGCCCTTGACGCCGCGCTGGGAGCGCAGGATGCCGCTGCGGCGCAGGACCGCGAAGAGCTGCTCGAGGAACTGGACCGGCACGTCGCGGCGGCGAGCCAGCTCGCCGATCGGGACCGGGCCGGCGCCGCCGCTGCGCGCGAGCTCGGCGAGCGCGCGGACCGCGTAGGGCGACTTGGTCGTGATCGAGAGCACGCTCTCATCCTGACAGCGTCGCCGCGCCCGCGTCCTGGACCTGCGGCCAGCCGGCGCCGGCCGACGGCCCGGCCGCTAGAGCCAGCCCTGCTCGGTCGCGTGCAGAACGGCCTGCGCGCGATCGACGGCGCCGAGCTTGCCGTAGATGTTGTGCAGGTGCGTGCGCACGGTGCTGGTCGAGAGCGAGAGCTCGAGCGCGATCTGCTTGTAGACCATCCCCCGCGCCAGCCGCTTGAGCACGTCGAGCTCGCGCGCCGACAGCGGGCAGGGCTCGACCGCGCGCGGACGCTCGGCGCTCGGGTAGGGCAGGTCGTAGAGCACGGCGCGCAGCTCGCTCGGGCCGAAGCCGACGTTGCGCGCGGCGCGCAGCAGCTCCGTCGAGGAGACCGGCGAGCCCTGCGAGTAGTGCGCGAGCATGTCGGCGAGGCGCACGTACGCCGCGTCGCCGCTGGCGTCGTCGGCGTGATGGCGCTCGATCGCCGAGGCGACGCCCTGCGGCAGGTTCCAGCGCCGCGCGAGCACGCCGCCGACGAGCGCGTGATCGACGCCCAGCTCGCGCCGCTCGTGCTCGAGCCGCTCCTCCGGCGTGCGCGCGCCGCCGTGGACCTGGCGCGGATAGCCGGGATAGGCGTGGACGAGGACGAGCTTGCCGACGTCGTGCAGCAGCGCCGTGACGAGCAGCCGATCGCGGTGCGGGTAGCCGCCGGCGGCCGCGAGCCGGTCGGCGGCGCGCTGCACGGCGACGGCGTGCAGGCGGAAGCGCTCGGGCGCGGCGTCCCAGGTCTTGCCGCGCTCGAAGAAGTCGAACGTCTCGGCGTTCGCGGCCAGGCGCTGGACCGCTTCGGGCGAGAGCACCTCGACGGCGCCGACGACCGACTCGACGAGCCCGCGGCGCGGCGAGTCCATGCCGTTGGCGAGCCGCATGACGGCGATCACCAGCGCGACGTCGGACTCGATCGCCCGCACGACCTCGCCGACCGACGGCGTGTCCTCGGAGATCAGCGCCAGCAGCCGGTCGCGCGACTCGGCGAGCGCCGGGAACAGCTCGAGCGCCTCGAAGGCGGCGGTCAGCCGTTGGCCGTGACCCTCGTTGCGGGGCGCGCCGGAGGGCGCCTCGCCGCGCGGACGCGCGTCGGTCACCGACGGCGTCACGTCGGGCAGGTGGTCGCGCAGTCGAGCGGGCGGGGCTGTCGTCGGGGCATGGGTCATTTCGCCACCACCTGGTATCGGCAAGTCCATCCCGATGGTTGAGCCTCGATCCATGCTGTCTCCCTAGGCCGCCTGCCACGCCTCCAACGCCGACCCCATGCGCCTCAGGGTCTCGTCGCGCCCCAGCAGCGCGACGGTCTCGAAGATACCCGGCGACACTGTCGTCCCCGTCAAAACTACGCGTAAGACCTGAAAAAGTTGCTTTGGCTTGCGCTGTGTGCGTTCCAGCACTCCCCGAAGGGTCTGCTCGACCCCCTCGATCGTCCAGGGCGCCGGCAGCTCGAGCAGCGCGTCGCGGCAGTCCTCGAGCGCCGCCCGCGCCTCCGGCGTGCCGAGGAACTTGGCGCGTGCGGCGGGGTCGTCGACCGGCCCGTCGAAGAACGAGCTCGCCAGCGGCCAGAACTCGGCCAGCGTCGAGATCTTCTCCTGCGTGATCGCGACCGCGCCGCGCAGCCCCGTGCGCCCGGTGAAGGCCTCCAGGCGCGCCGTCAGGTCGTCGAGGTCGAGCGCGCGCAGGTAGCGGCCGTTGACCCAGCGCAGCTTCGCCTCGTCGAAGACTGCCGGGTTCTTGGAGACGCGCTCGAGGCTGAACAGCTCCTGCAGCTCGTCGACCGTGAAGAACGTCGTCGTCTCGTCATAGCCCCAGCCGAGCAGCGCCAGGTAGTTGAGCACCGCCTCGCGCAGGTAGCCGGCCTCGCGCAGGTCCTGGACCGAGGCGGCGCCGTGGCGCTTGGAGAGCTTCTTGCCGTCCGGGCCGTGCAGCAGCGGCAGGTGCGCGTAGGTCGGCGGCGTCGCGCCGAGCGCCTCGTAGATGCGCACGTGCTTGGGCGTGTTCGAGTAGTGGTCCGCGCCGCGGACGACGTGCGAGATGCCCTCGTCGAGGTCGTCGACGACGACGGCGAGGTGATAGACCGGCGTGCCGTCCGCGCGGGCGATCACGAGGTCGTCCAGCAGGACGTTCTCGAACTCGGTCTCGCCGCGGATCACGTCGCGCACGAGCGTCACGCCCTCGTCGGGCATGCGCAGGCGCACCGCGCCCTCGCCCTGCTCCGTGCCGCGGAAGCCGCGGTTGTCGTTCGCGGCCTTGTGGGCGCGGACGTCCTCGGCGCTCGCCGTCGTGCGGTACGCCTTGCCCTCTTCGAGCAGCTGGCGGACGACCTGGGCGTGGCGCTCGGCGTTCGCCGTCTGGAAGATCGGGCCTTCGTCCCAGTCGATCCCGAGCCAGCGCAGGCTGTCGAAGATCAGTTCGACGTTCTCGGGCGTCGAACGCTCGCGGTCGGTGTCTTCGATGCGCAGGACGAACTTGCCGCCCTGGCCGCGCGCAAGCAGCCAGTTGTACAGTGCCGTCCTCGCGTTGCCGATGTGCAGCGCGCCGGTCGGCGACGGAGGGAAGCGCACGTTCATGGCGATCAGGATGGCAGCACACCGCGACGGCGCCCGGCGATGCTGATCGGCTGTCACGTCTCGCCCGCCGGCGGCCCCGCGAACGCGGTCGGCCGCGGCGAGGAGCGCCATTGCACGGCGATCCAGATCTTCAACCAGAGCCCGCGCGCCTGGCGTGCCCGCGTCTACTCCGACGAGGAGGTCGCGGCCTTCCACGCGGCGCTCCAGGACTCGCCGGTCGACGCGCTGGTGATCCACGCCGTCTACCTGCTCAACTGCGCCTCCGAGGACGCCGAGATCCGCGAGAAGTCGCTCGTCGCGCTGACGGCGGCGCTGCGCTCGGGCGCGCTGCTCGGCGCGCGCGGCGTCGTGCTGCACCCCGGCTCGGCGAAGGGCGGCGACGTCGACGCGGCGATCGCGCGCGCCGGCGCGACGATCCGCGAGGCGCTGGCGGAGTCCGAGGGCTGCGAGCTGCACCTCGAGGACACCGCCGGCGCCGGCGGCACGCTCGGGCGCTCGTTCGAGGAGCTGGCGGGGCTGATCGAGCACGCCGGCGGCGACGAGCGGCTCGGCGTCTGCCTGGACTCCTGCCACCTGCTGGCCTCCGGCTACGACGTCCGCAGCATCGAGGGCGTGACGGGCGTCGTCGACGAGCTCGACCGCGTCGTCGGCCTCGATCGCCTCGGCTCGCTGCACGTCAACGACTCGATGACGCCGCTCGGCTCGAACCGCGACCGCCACGCCAACCTCGGCGACGGCGAGATCGGCGCCGACGGCATCGCCGCGTTCCTCTCGGAGCCGCGCTTCGAGGGCCTGCCGGTGATCTTCGAGGGGCCGGGCCGCAGCGGCAAGCAGGTCGAGGCCAAGGACATCGACTGGGCGCTGGAGCTGCGCCGCCGCGGCCTCGCGGCGCGCGGCGGCTGAGCGCGCTCGGCGAGACGATCGCTCGCGCGGCGTGCCGCGCAAGCAGCGGGGTCGCCCGCGCGTGGCGCCGCGAGCGGCGCCGGCGGACGCTCGAACGCGCGGCCTACGCGGCGGCGACGGCCGCCGCTGCGACGGCGGCCTCGCCGAGCAGCGCGTTCAGCTCGGCCTGGAAGCCGGCATCGCGCGCCTTGACCTTGAAGCTCGGCCCGAACTTGAGCCGCCGCAGTCCCGTGCGGGTGTGCATCTCGAGCACGAACTCGGTGTCGCCCTGGTAGCGCTCCAGCAGCTCGCGCAGATCCTCGACGACGGTCGCCGGCAGCTGCGCCGCGTGGACGCGCCGCGACATCGCGCTCGGCCGCGCGGCGGCGACCTTCGCGGCCTGCTCGCGCGCCTTCTCGCACTCGGCGTCGGTCGGAGTGAAGGCGTCGACGTCCTGCACGATGATGCAGACCTTGTTGGCGTCCTTATGGTCGACGCGGCCGCGCACGAGCACGATCGCGTCGGCCGCGACGACGCCCTCGGCGGCCGCCAGCGCCTTCTCGAAGACGACGATCTCGACCGAGCCGTCGAGGTCGTCGAGCGTCGCGAACATCATCTGCGAGCCGGTCCGCGTGCGGATCTTCTTGGACTCGGTGATCATGCCGCCGACCTTGACCCAGTCGCCGTCGCGCTGATCCATCACGTGCGCGCACGAGCAGTCGGTCTTGGCCTTCAGCGCGTCGCGCACGCGCTTGAGCGGATGCTCGGAGATGAAGATGCCGATCGACTCCTTCTCCATCGCCAGCAGCTCGGTGCGCTCGTGCTCGGAGGTCGGGATCGGCGGGTGGCTCGGCGCCGCGAACGGCGTCTCCCCCGCCGGCGCGCTGTCGAACAGGTCGAAGATCGAGCCCTGGCCGAGCTGCGCGTCCTGCTGCGCGCGCTGCCCGGCGGCCTGCGCCGAGTCGAGCACCTCGAGCATGCCCTTGCGCGTCGCGCTGGTCGAGCCGAAGGCGCCGCACTTGATCAGCGCCTCGATCGAGCGCTTGTTGACCGCACGGCCGTCGACGCGCTCGCAGAAGTCCCAGAGCGACGTGAACGGGCCGTCCTCCTCGCGCGCCCGCTTGATCGCCTCGACCGCCGCGAAGCCGACGCCCTTGACGGCGTCCAGGCCGAAGCGGATGTTGCCGTCGACGACCATGAACTCGTGGTCTGACTCGTTGACGTCCGGCGGCAGGATCTCGATCCCCATCGACTCCGCCTGGTTGACGAAGAACGGGACCTTGTCCTTGGTGTCCATCACCGAGGAGATCAGCGCCGCCATGTACTCGGCGGGGTAGGTCGCCTTCAGCCAGGCGGTCCGGTAGGCGATCAGCGCATAGCAGGCCGCGTGCGACTTGTTGAACGAGTAGTCGGCCGACTTCTCGTTGGTCGCCCAGAGCGACTCGATCACGTCCGGCGCGGTGCCGGAGGCGCGGCAGCCCTCGATGAACTCGGGCTTGAGCTTGGCCATCGCCTCGCGGTTCTTCTTGCCGATCGCCTTGCGCAGGTCGTCCGCCTTGGCGCCCGAGAACCCCGCCAGGCCCTTGGCGATCTGCATCGCCTGCTCCTGGTAGAGGATCACGCCCTTGGTCGACTCGAGGATCGGGCGCAGGCGATCGTCCGCGTAGCCGACCGTCTCCGGGTTGCGCTTGCCGCGCGCGTAGGTCGGGATCTGATCCATCGCGCCCGGGCGGTAGAGCGCGTTGAGCGCGATCAGGTCCTCGAACTCGGTCGGGCGCACCTTGCGCAGCGACTCGCGCATGCCCTCGGACTCGAACTGGAACACGCCGACCGAGTCGCCGCGGGCCATCATCGCGTAGGTCGTCTCGTCGTCGAGCGGCAGCCTCGCCATGTCCGGGCGCGTGCCGGTCGAGCGCTCGATGATGTCCAGCGCGTCCTCGATCACGTCGAGGTTGCGCAGGCCGAGGAAGTCCATCTTCAGCAGGCCGAGCTCCTCGACCGGCTTCATCGAGAACTGCGTCACCGTCCGGTAGACCTTGCCGCCGTCCTCGCCGGTGCCCGCGTCGGCGAGCTGCAGCGGGACGATGTCGGTCAGCCGGCGGTCGGAGATGACGACCGCGGCGGCGTGGATCGACGCGTTGCGGACGATGCCCTCGAGGCCCTGCGCGACGTCGACGATCTGCTTGGCGACCGGGTCCTTGGCGACCTCGTTGGCGAGGTCGGCACCCGGCTGCAGGCACTCGTCGAAGCTCGGCGGCCGGCCCATGATCGGGTCCGGGATCAGCTTCGCGAGCTTGTCGCCGATCGCGTAGTCGTGGCCGAGCACGCGCGCGGCGTCGCGCGTCGCGGCGCGCGGGAACATCTTGCCGAAGGTGATGATCTGCGCGACCCGGTCGTCGCCGTACTTCTCGGTCACGTAGCGGATCACGCGCTCGCGGCCGCGGACGGAGAAGTCGATGTCGATGTCCGGCATCGAGACGCGCTCCGGGTTCAGGAAGCGCTCGAACAGCAGGTCGTAGCGGAGCGGGTCGAGGTCCGTGATCCGCAGGCAGTAGGCGACCAGGCTGCCGGCCGCCGAGCCGCGGCCCGGGCCGACCGCGATGCCGTGGCTCTTGGAGTAGTTGACGAAGTCCCAGACGATCAGGAAGTAGGCGTTGAAGCCCATCTTGTCGATGACGCCGAGCTCCATCTCCATCCGCTCGACCGCGGCGGCCGACGGCGGATCGCCGTAGCGCTCGCGCAGGCCCGCCTCGACCAGCCCGCGCAGGTAGCTCTTCTCGTCCTGCCCGTCGGGGCAGTCGTAGCGCGGGATCAGCTGCCCGCCGAGCGCGATGCCGACGTCGCAGCGCTCGGCGATCTCGAGCGTCGACTCGAGCGCGCCCGGGAAGTCCTTGAAGGCGTCCGCCATCTCCTGCGAGCTCTTCAAGTAGAACTCGTTCGTCGAGAAGGACATCTTCGGCGCGGCGAGCGTCGACTTCGTCTGCACGCAGAGCAGCGCCGCATGGTGGTGGAAGTCCTCGCGGCGCAGGTAGTGCACGTCCGCCGTCGCGACCAGCGGCCGGCCGGTCTCGGCGGCGAAGCGCTTCATCGCCTCGTTGACCTGCTCCTGCTCGTCGAGGCCGTTCTTCTGGACCTCGAGGTAGACGTCCTCGGGCCCGAAGACCTGGACGAGCTGGTCGATGTGCTCGCGCGCCTCGCCGAGCTTGCCGTCGACGATCCGCTGGCTCGAGCGCGAGGCCAGGCAGCCGGTGAGGCAGATGACGCCCTCGGCGTGCTGGGACAGCAGCTCCATGTCGACGCCCGGCTTGCCGCGGTGCAGGCCCTCGAGGAAGCCCTTGCTGGACAGCGTCGTCAGGTTCTTGAAGCCGGCGTCCGAGGACGCGAGCAGCGTCAGGTGGTTGCGCTCGACCTTGCGGTCGCGCACGTGGCGGTCGTCGACGAAGTAGGCCTCGAGGCCGAGCAGCGGCTTGATGCCGTGCTTCTTGGCGGCCTTGTAGAGCTCGACCGAGCCGTTCATGACGCCGTGGTCGGTGAGGCCGATCGCGGGCTGGTCATAGGCCGCGGCGCGCTCTGCCAGGGCGTCGATCTTGCAGGCGCCGTCCAGCAGCGAGTACTCGGAGTGGACGTGCAGGTGGGCGACGGAAGGCGAGCTCACGGGCTGGACACGATATGGAGGGAGGCGGACGGCACCGGCCCGCCGGCACCGGTAGAGCCCGCACGTTGCGGGCGTTGCCGATGCGCGCCCCGGCGGCGCCGCGGCCGGAACGACGTCGCGGCGACGGCCGCCATCGCGAACGACGGGCCGGCACCGCGAGACGCCATGCCGACGTAGGCGCCGCCGCGGCGCGGTCTAGGGCTTGCGGATGCGGTCGGTCCAGCCGGCGAGCGTCGCCGCCGCGACCGCGTCGCCGCGGACGCGCGGGGCCGCGCCGGCGGCGGCTGGCTCGTCGCGCAGCAGCGCGTCGAAGGTCGCCCGCGGCATCGTCACGGTCGCGTCGGGCGGCGCGTCGGGCCGCGTGTCGCTGACGCTGACGCCGGCGCCGTCGCGAGCCGTCACGTACCAGCGGCGCGGCGTCTCGCCGTCGACGATCTCGTACGCCACCGTGAAGCCGTGGCCACGCGTCCACGCGGGGTCGATCGCGTACGGCAGCACCGCGAAGGCGAGCGCCGGGTCCAGGCGGGCGCCGGCCCGAGTCGCGTCCGCGAGCGTCCCGGTCGAGGCCGCGAGCGGTCGCAGCGCCTTCGCGCGGCGGCGCCGGCGGCCGCTCAGGCGGCGGACGTTGAAGTCCGCGCCGGCGAGCAGCTCGGCGAGCGTCACGGCATCGCCCTCGATCGCGAAGCGCGCCTGGCGGCGCGAGCGCCGGCGCTCGATCGGCTCCGTCGTCGCCGCCCGGTTCGCGACGGTGACGCCGTAGCTGCCCTGGCCGGCGATCGTCAGGTCGTAGGCGAGCGCGTCGCCGAGCGCGATGCCCTGCGCCGGCAGCAGCGCGGCGAGGATCGCGGCGGCGGCGGCGGCATCCTCGCTCGCGAGCGCGGCGACGGCCTTGCGCAGCGAGCGCGACGGCGGCGCGAGCGCACCGTCGCCGCCGGTCGGCGGCGCGGCGGGCGGCGGCGCGGGCGACGTCTCGGCGGCCGGCGAGACGGCGGCGGGCGGTGCCGGGACGCCGGGAACGGGCGGCGCCTCGTCGATCGGCTCGTGGCTCGCGCGCAGCGACGCCGCGGCCGCGTCGAGCCCGGCCAGCAGCTGCCGCGTCTCGCCCTCCGGCGGCGGCGCGACCGCGTCGGCGGCCAGGGCCTGCTTGGCGGCGTGGCGGCTCAGCTCGGCGAGCGTGCCGGCGCCGGCGGCCTGCTGGCGCGCCTCGCGCTCGCGCGCCTCGCGCTCGGCGGCCAGCGCCGTGCGCAGCTCCTCGGCCTCGCGGCGCGCCTGCGCGGCGGCCTGCTCGGCGGCGGCGACCCGCTCGCGGCCGGCGGCGACCTCGTCCCTGAGCCGCGCGACGCTCGCGCGCGTGACGGCGTGCGAGCTGCGCTCGGCGTCGAGCTCGGCGGCGGTCGTCGCGAGCGCGGACTCGACCGCGGCGTGCGCCGCGCGTGCGGCGCCGAGGTCGGCGCGGACGCTCGCGAGCGCGGCGGCCGCGGCGTCGTAGGCCGAGCGCTCGTGCTCACGGGCGCGGGCGAGCGCGGCCGCCGCGCCGGCGAGCTCGCGCTCGAGCGCGGCGCGCCGCTCGGCCCAGGCGTCGGCCTCGGCGGACGGCGGCGGCGCGGCCTGCGGCGGCGTCGCCCAGGTCGCGGGCGGCGCCGAGACGCGCTCGTTCGCGGACTCGCGCGGCGGCTCGACGGCGCCGCCCGCAGCGTTCGGCGGCACTGCCGCAGCGCTCGCGGCGCCCCCCTGCGGCTCGGGCGCAGCAGCCGCCTCGCGGCCCTCCGCCTCCGGCGCCCTCAGCGCCTCACGCTCCTCCGGCGCCGCCACGCCGAGCGCGTCGCGACCCTCCGGCGACGTCGGCGCAGCGGGCGCTCCGCGGTCCTCGCCGGACCGCTCCGGCGCGGCGGGCACGCGCTGGTCCTCCGGCGGATGGGGTGCGGCTGCCGCGGCCATCGCTTCGTCGACCGTACTCCACCCCGGCCCGCTCGTGGAGCTCGCGTCGGCGGTCGCCGCGCGCAGCGCGCGCAATCCCTCGAGCACGGTCGGCGCGACGACCTCGGCGCCGGGCTCGGGCAGCGCCAGGCGCAGGCCGTGCGGCCACTCCAGCGCCGTCTGGTCCCAGCCAGCGGCGACGATCGGCGCCGAGATCAGGAACGACGCGCGCCAGGCCTGCCCCGCGACGAGCCGCGAGTCGGTCCGCGGCTCGATCCGCTGCTCACCGGCCGGCGAGCGCAGGACGAGGACGGGATGCCCGGCCGGCGCGACCCGCCCGTCGACGTGCAGCAGACGGCTGCCGGCCAGCGACGGCAGCCACTCGGTCCGCTCGATCGCGGTGCCGTCGGGGAAGGCTGAAGAGGGCGACTCGACCATCTGCGGGCGCCCATGGTGCCAGGTCGCGCGGTCAGACCGGCGCTACCGCTGCGGCAGCCGCGCACCCGCGTCGGCACCGCCGCGACGCGCCGCGGCGACGGCCAGCCCGGCGAGCACGGCCGCGCCGCCGCCGAGCAGCAGCGGCTTGACCAGCGCCCGGCGGCCACCGAGGCGATGGCGCACGTACCACTTGCCGCCGAACCAGACGGCCCGGCCGAGGAGCGAGTAGAACATGCCCGCGGACGCTACCCGCCGCGGGCCGCCGCCGCGCCAGCGGACAGCCCGCGACCGCGGCCGCGAGCTGACCGGCAGCTCGACGGCCGCGGCCGTGCTCGCTAGTCCTGCTGGCGCGAGCGGTGCGCCATGCGCGACTGCAGCGACCAGATCTCGATGAAGCCCGGCGAGGCGGACTGCGAGAAGAGCCCGCCGGACTGCGAGAAGGTCGCCAGCTGCGCGTCGTAGACCGCGTTCGGCGACTGGCGCGTGACGACGCGCGCCGAGCCCTTGTAGAGCTTCAGCCCGATCGAGCCGCTGACGCGCTCGTTGACGTGGTCCGCGTAAGCCTGGATGTCGCTGCGCAGCGGCTCCCACCAGAGGCCCGCGTAGACCAGGTAGGCCCACTTGCGATCGAGCTCCGGCTTGAACTGGTTCTGGTGGATCGTGCCGACCAGGCGCTCGAGCTCGCGATGCGCCTGCAGCAGGATCGCCGCCGCCGGCACCTCGTAGATGTCGCGCACCTTCAGGCCGACGATGCGGTCCTCGATGTGGTCGACGATGCCGACGCCGTGGCGCATGCCGATCGCCGCCACGCGCTCGAGCAGCTCGACCAGCTCGAGCCGCTGCCCGTCGACCGCGACCGGCAGGCCGCGCTCGAACTCGATCGTCACGACCTGCGGCTCGTCAGGCGCCAGCTCTGGGCGCGTGACGAGCTGGAAGACGTCGTCGTCGGGCGCGTGCGTGAGGTCCTCGATCCACTTGCCCTCGGACGAGCGGCCCCAGAGGTTGTCGTCGATCGAGTACGGCGCGCTCTCGGTGCCGCCCTTGACCGGGATCCCGTGCTTGCGCGCGTAGGCGATCTCCTCGTCGCGGCCCATCTGCCACGAGCGCACCGGCGCGATCACCTTCAGCTCCGGCGCGAGCGTCGCGACCGTCGCCTCGATCCGCACCTGGTCGTTGCCCTTGCCGGTGCAGCCGTGGGCGATCGTGTCGCAGCCCGTCTTGCGCGCGTACTCAACCGCGAGCTTGGCGATCAGCGGCCGGCCGAGCGCGGTGAAGAGCGGGTAGCCGTCGCCGTAGTCGGCGTTGGCCTTGATCGCCGGCGCGATGTAGTCGCGCGCGAACTCCGCGCGCGCGTCGACGACGTGGCAGTCGAGCGCGCCGAGCTGCAGCGCCTTGCCGCGCACGACGTCGTAGTCCTCGCCCGGCTGGCCGAGGTTGACGGTGAGCGCGACGACCTCGGCCTCGTACTCGTCCTGGATCCACTTGAGCATCACGCTCGTGTCCAGGCCGCCGGAGTACAGCAGCAGCACGCGGCCGACCTCGCCGCGCTGCGCCAGGTAGCTCGCTACGCGCGTCGCTCCGGGCTCGGCGAGGCGGTGGACTTCGGTGTTGGGATCGCGGGGCTGCTCGTTCACGGCGAGACAGCCTACGAGGCGGAGGCTAGGAGCGGCGTTGACGCGCGATCGCGCGCTCGTAGCGGAAGCCCTCGCCGTCGTCGGCCTCCTCGTAGCCGACGTCCTCGGGGCTGTCCTCGGCGTCGCGGACGTCGGCGAGCCAGCGCGCGCCGGAGAGGTCCGTGCGGCCGGCCGCCTCGTCGAAGGCGCGGCCGCCGTCGACGTCGACCAGCTCGGCGCTGCGGCGGTGCAGCGCCGGAACGGCAAGCGCCTCGCGCGGGTCGCCCTCGGCGGCCAGGCTGGCGGCGACGAGGCCCTGGACGATCGGCTCGACGCTCTCCAGGCGGACCGCCAGCGCCGCCATCCGCTCGCTGAAGACGAGCAGCAGGCCGGCGCGGACGCCGTCGACCGCCTCGCGGAAGACCGCCTGGCGGCCTGGCGAGGCCTCGCTGAACGCCCGCACCACGCGCGCCAGCTGCTCGTCGTCCGCGCAGGGGATGCGCGCGCGGTAGTAGCCGTCGCCGGGCGGCAGGTCGAGCTGGGCAAGCAGGTCGCGCAGGTCCATCGTCGCCAGGGAGAGTAGCCGCGCGGCGGACGCGCTCGCTACAGCAGCGCGGCCAGGCGGCCGAGCGCGTCGTCGATCTCCTCGTCGGAGACGATCAGCGGCGGCAGCAGGCGCAGCGTCGTCGGGCCGGTCGCGTTGACGACCAGGCGCTGCTCGGTCAGCGCCCGCCGCACGAGCGCCGGCGCGTCGGCCAGCTCGGCCGCGACCATCAGCCCGCGCCCGCGCACGTTCGTGACGCCGGGCAGCGCCGCCAGCCCCGCGCGCAGGCGCTCGCCGCGCGCGCGCACGGCGGCCAGCAGCTGCGGGTCGTCGAGCACGTCGAGCGTCGCCAGCGCGGCCGCGGACGTGACAGGGCCGCCGGCGAAGGTCGAGCCGTGGTCGCCTGGCGCGAAGACGTCGGCCAGCCGCGGCCCGATCACCAGCGCGCCGATCGGCAGCCCGCTGGCCAGGCCCTTGGCGACCGTCATCGCGTCCGGGACGACCGGCGTCTGCTCGTAGGCCCAGAGCGTGCCGGTGCGGCCCATGCCGGTCTGCACCTCGTCGAAGACGAGCGCCGCGCCGACCGCGTCGCAGGCCGCGCGCGCGGCGCGCAGCGCGTCGTCGTCCAGCGCGTGCACGCCCGACTCGCCGCGCACGACCTCCAGCAGCACCGCGGCGGTGCCGTCGCCGACCGCGCCCGCGATCGCCTCGGCCAGCGGCGGCACGACGCGGAAGCCGGGCACGAGCGGCGCGAACGGCGCCTGCTTGGCCTCCTGCGGCGTCGCCGACAGCGCGCCGTAGGTGCGGCCGTGGAAGGCGCCATGGACGACGACGATCTCGCCGCGCGGGCGCGCCTTGCGCACGAGCTTGAGCGCCGCCTCGTTGGCCTCGGCGCCGGAGTTGCAGAAGAAGACGCCGCCGCCGAGCGAGCGCGTCACCAGCCGCTCGGCCAGCTCGACGTTCGGCGCGTTCGTGAAGAGGTTCGAGACGTGCAGCAGCCGGCCCGCCTGCGCCTGGATCGCCGCGACCACGCGCGGATGGCAGTGGCCGGTGTTGCAGACGGCGATGCCGGCGAGGAAGTCGAGGTAGCGGTGCCCGTCGGCGTCGCGCAGCCAGCAGCCCTCGCCGGCGGCGAACTCGACGGGGAAGCGCGCGTAGGTCGGCGCCAGGAACGTCATGAAGCGGGCCTCACCTTCGTGCCGATGCCGGCGTCAGTGAACAGCTCCAGCAGCAGCGAGTGCGGCTGGCGGCCGTCGATGATGTGGGCGTACGTGACGCCGCCGTGGATCGCGTCGACGCAGGCCTGCAGCTTCGGCCGCATGCCGCCCTGCGCGCTCGCCAGCGCCGCCTCGACCTCGTCGGCGCCGCACTCGGAGATCACCGACTCCGGGTCGGCCGGGTCGCGCAGCCAGCCGGCGACGTCGGTCAGGAACATCACCTTGTAGGCGCCGATGGCGCGCGCTATGGCGCCCGCCGCCTCGTCCGCGTTGACGTTGTGCGAGCGGCCGGCGCGGTCGTTGCCGACTGACGCGATCACCGGGATGTAGTCGGCGGCGATGTGGCGGATCACGCCGCTGTCGACGCGCTCGATGCGGCCGACGAAGCCGATGTCCTCGCCGGCCGGGCCGGCCATCGTCGCGACGCGGAAGAGCTGCCCGTCGTCGCCGGAGAGCCCGACCGCCGGCTGCCCGTGCCGGTTCAGGCGCGAGACGATGTCCTTGTTGACCTTGCCGACGAGCACCATCTTGGCGATCTCGACCGTGTCGGCGTCGCTGACGCGCAGGCCGCCGACGAACTCGACCGGCATGTCGAGCCGCCTCATGTAGGCGGTGATGTCCGGCCCGCCGCCGTGCACGACGATCGGGTTCAGGCCGACGTACTTGAGCAGCACGACGTCGCGCGCGAAGTCCTCGCGCAGCGCCGGGTCGGTCATCGCCGCGCCGCCGTACTTGATCACCACGGTCTTGCCGTGGAACTCGCGGATGTACGGGAGCGCCTCCAGGAGCGTGCCGATCCTGCCGCGCCCGAGCATCGCCGCGGCGTCCTGCTCCGGCACGGCGGGCTCGTCGCCGCTTCGCTCGTGCATCACGTCGTGTAGTCCGCGTTGATCGTCACGTACTCGTGCGAGAGGTCGGAGAAGAAGACCTCCGCCTCCGCCGCGGCCGCGTCGCCGAGCGCGACGACGTACTCGACCTCGTCGCCGGCGACGGCGCGCGCGAGCGCCGCGGCGTCGTGCGCGACGGCGGCGCCGGCGGCGCAGACCTGGACTCCCTCGATCCAGATGTCGGGCGCCAGCGGGGCGTCGTAGAGCGCACCGCCGACGGCCTGCGCGATCCGGCCCCAGTTCGGGTCGCCGCCGTGCAGCGCCGCCTTGACCAGCGGCGAGTTCGCGACGGCGCGCGCGGCCTGCGCGGCGACGCGCTCGTCGGCGCCGCGGACGACCAGCCGGGCGACGCGCGCGGCGCCCTCGCCGTCGCGCACGATCGCCAGCGCGAGCGTGCGCAGCGCCCAGTCGAGCGCCTCGCCGAGCCGCAGCTCGTCCTCGGACTGCGGCGCGACGCGCACGCCGGCGGCGCCGGAGGCGATCAGGATCGCCGTGTCGTTGGTCGAGAGCTGGCCGTCGACCGAGATGCGGTCGAACGAGCGCTTGACGCAGACGCCGAGCAGCAGGTCGGCCGTCTCGGGCGCGAGCGCCGCGTCGGTCTGGACGAAGCAGAGCATCGTCGCGAAGGCCGGCGAGATCATCCCGGCGCCCTTGGCCTGGGCCGTCAGCCGCACGCGGCCGGCGGGCAGCTCGACGTCGACCGCGATCTCCTTCGCGTACTTGTCGGTCGTGCGGATCGCGGCGCTGAAGTCCGCCGCACCGTCGCTCGCGAGCGCGCCCGACGCGTCGCGCAGCCCCGCGAGCACGCGCTCGATCGGCAGCGCGACGCCGATCACGCCGGTCGAGGCGACCGCCACCTGCGCGGCCTCGACGCCTGCCAGCTCGGCGGCGGCGCGCTGCATCGCGCGCGCGTCGGCCAGCCCCGGCGCGCCGGTCGCGGCGTTCGCGTTGCCGGCGTTGACGGCGACCGCGCGCAGCGCGTCGAGCCGCGCCTCGTGCTTGCAGACCAGCACCGGCGCGGCCAGCATGCCCGAGCGCGTGAAGCGCGCGGCGCTGACCGCGTCCGCGGCGTCGCAGACGAGCAGGCCAACGTCGGCGGCGCCGGACGCCTTGACGCCGGCGGCGACGCCCGCGGCGCGGAAGCCGCCCGGCAGCTCCCCCGCGCGCTCGCGCACGTGGGCCGGCCGCACCAGCCAGCGCGAGCTCACCGCAGGCCCTCGCCCTCGGGCCGCCCGAACATCAGGTTCAGGTTCTGCACCGCCTGCGAGGCCGCGCCCTTCCAGAGGTTGTCGATCGCGGCGAAGACGATCACGCGCCCGCTGCGCGGGTCCTGCTGATAGGAGACGCGGCAGAAGTTGGTGTCGCGCACCTCGAGCACGCCGATCGCGCCGGGCCGCAGCTCGACGAACGGCTCGCGCGCATAGGCGTCGTCGTAGAGCTCGGCCAGCTCACCGTCGCCGAGCTCGCGCGCTGGCGTCACGTAGCAGGAGACCAGCTCGCCCTGGGCGAGCGGCAGCAGGTGCGGCATGAAGCCGATCGTCACGCCGGCCCCGAGCGCCGCCAGCTCCTGCTCGATCTCCGGCGTGTGCCGGTGGCCGCCGACCTTGTACGGCGTCACGTTCTCGTCGGCGGCGACGAAGTGCGTCGCCGGCGCCGGCTCGCGGCCGGCGCCCGAGACGCCCGACTTGGCGTCGACGATCACGTCGCCGAGCAGCCCGGCGCGCGCCAGCGGCGCCAGGCCGAGCAGCGTCGCCGTCGGATAGCAGCCGGGGTTGGCGACGAGGTCGGCGCCGCGCACGTGCTCGCGCGTCAGCTCGGGCAGCCCGTAGACGCCCTGGCCGAACAGCTGCGGCGCCTTGTGCTCGCCGTACCAGTCCTCGTAGACGCCGCGGTCGCGCAGCCGGAAGTCGGCCGAGAGGTCGACGACGCGGACGCCGCGCTCGCGCAGCTCGGCGACGACCGGCGCCGCGGCGCCGTGCGGGTAGGCGACGACCGCCGCGTCGACGCCGGCGAGCCGGTCGGGCTCGTAGCGCTCGAGCTCCAGCGGCACGCGCGTGCGCGGGTGGACGTCGTCGAGCCGCCGGCCGGCCTCGGCGCGCGCGGTCACGCGCGCCAGCTCGAACGCGGGATGCGCGTAGAGCAGCTGCGCGGCGATCGCGCCGGCGTAGCCGGTCGCGCCGAGGACGGCGACGCTAGCCACGCAGCTCGCCACCGAGCTTGCCCGCGGCGGCGACGATCTTCTCGCGCCGCGCGCGTACCTCGTCGTCGGTCAGCGTGCGGTCGTTGGCGCGGAACTCGAGCCGCAGCGCCAGCGACGTGCGGCCCTCGGACGCGTAGACGTCGAAGACCTCGACGTCGCGCAGCAGCGCGCCGCCGGCGCTTCGCACGGCGTCGGTCAGCTGCGTCGCGTGCACGTCCGCGGGGACCCAGAAGGCGAGGTCCTGGCGGATCGACGGGAAGCTCGTCATGTCCTCGAACAGCGGGTCGAGCACGGCGTGCGCGAGCACGACGCCGAGGTCGAGCTCGAAGCCGGCGACCTGCTCGAGGTCCCACTCGGCCGCGACGCTCGGGTGCAGCTCGCCCAGCCAGCCGGCGTCGGCGCCGGCGACGCGCACGCGCGCGGCGCGCCCCGGATGCAGGAACGGCTGCGGCGCGGCCTCGACGCTCCAGCTCACGCGCAGCGCCGCGAGCAGCGTCTCCAGCACCGCCTTGGCGGCGAAGAAGTCGGCCCGCGGCGGTGCCTCCTCGCGCCAGGACGGCGGCCGCATGCGGCCGCTGAGCAGCGCGCCGAGGTGCTGCTGCTCGTCCGGCAGCGGCGTGCCGCGCGTCTCGGCCTCGGTCACCGCACGGCCGTGCGGCTGCTTGAGGTAGACGGCGCCCTCCTCGAACAGCCGCACGTCCTCGGCGCCGCGCGCGCGGTTGTGGCGCAGCGAGTCCAGCAGCGAGCCGAGCAGCGTCGTGCGCATCACCGACTGCTCCTCCGAGAGCGGGTTGCGCACGCGCACGGGGTCGGCGAGCAGGCCCTCGAGCCGCAGCCGGCGCGCGACGCTCGGCGACTGGAAGCTCCAGCCGAGCGCTTCGCTGAGCCCGGCGCCGACGAGCGCGTCGCCGGCGCGCCGGCGCAGCCGCTGGCCCGCGCTCAGGCGCCCGGCCGCGCCGCGCCGCGCCGGCAGCGTCGCCGGCAGCTTCTCCAGCCCCCAGAGCCGCGCGACCTCCTCGACCAGGTCGACCTCGCGCGCGACGTCGTTGCGCCGCCACGGCGGCACGGTCACGTCGAAGCTGCCGCTGACGCCGAAGCCGAGCCGCTCGAGGATCTCGCGCGTGTCCGGCTCGGGCACGTCGGCGCCGAGCAGCGCCGCGATCCGCTGCGAGCGCAGGTGGATCGTTGCCGGCGCCGGGCCGGCGCCGCCGACGTCGACGGTCCCCGCGACGATCCGCGCGCCGGCCAGCTCGACCATCAGCCGCGCGGCCAGCGCCTGGCCGTCGATCGCCTGCTCGGGCGCCAGCTGCTTCTCGAAGCGGCCCGAGGCCTCGCTGCGCAGCGCCAGCCGCGTCGACGTGCGCTGGATGCTCGGCCCGTTCCAGGTCGCGGCCTCCATCAGCACGCGCGTCGTCGTCGGCTGGACCTCCGAGCGCTGGCCGCCCATCACGCCGGCGATCGAGGTCGGGCCGTCGTCGTCGCAGATCACCAGCATCCGCGCGTCCAGCGTGCGCTCGACGTCGTCCAGCGTCGTGATCCGCTCGCCGTCCTGCGCGCGCCGCACGACCAGGTGGCCGCCGGCGACGAGGTCGAAGTCGAACGCGTGCAGCGGCTGGCCGGTCAGCAGCATCACGTAGTTGGTGATGTCGACGACGTTGTTGATCGGCCGCTGCCCGGCGGCGCTCAGGCGCGCCTTCAGCCAGGCCGGCGACGGCCCGATCTCGACGTCCTCGAACAGCCGCGCGGTGAAGCGCGAGCACAGCTCCGGCGCCTCGACGTCGATCCGCACGCCGGCGACCGGGCCGTGCGAGCCGGGATCCTCGGCCCACGGCGGCGGCGTCAGCGGCGCGCCGGTCGCGGCGTGGACCTCGCGCGCGACGCCGTAGATCGACAGGCAGTCGGGCCGGTTCGGCGTGATCTCCAGCTCCAGCACCTCGCTGGCGATCGGCAGCACGTCGGCCAGCGGCGTGCCGGGCAGCAGCTCGTCGTCGAGCACCATGATGCCGTCGTGCTCGCCGCCGATCGCGACCTCGTCCTCGGCCAGGATCATGCCCTCGGAGGCGACGCCGCGCAGCTTCGCGCGCTTGAGCTTGCTGCCGTCGGGCATGATCGCGCCCGGCTGCGCGACGGCGACCGTCTGCCCGGCGGCGACGTTCGGCGCGCCGCAGACGATCTGCGCCGTGTCGCCCTCGCCGGTCGCGACGACGCAGACGTTGAGGCGGTCGGCGTCCGGATGGCGCTCGGCGCTCAGCACGCGGCCGACGATGAAGTTGTCCAGCGCCGCGACGCCGTGCGCGGAGATGCGCTCGACCTCGGTGCCGGTCGTCGCCAGCCGCGTCGCCAGCGCGCGCGCGTCGAGCCCGGGCTGGACGTAGTCGTGCAGCCAGATCAGCGGCAGCTTCATCGATCCGCTCCTCGCGCGCGAGTCATCCGAATTGTCCCAACATCCGCAGGTCGTTCTCGTAGAACATGCGCAGGTCCGGCACGCGGTGCTTGAGGAAGGCGATCCGCTCGATCCCCATGCCGAACGCGAAGCCCTGGATCCGCTCCGGGTCGTAGCCGGACTCGCGCACGTAGCCGAACACGTTCGGGTCGACCATGCCGGCGCCGAGGATCTCGATCCAGCCGGTGCCCTTGCAGAGCGGGCAGCGCGAGCCGTCGCGCAGCAGGCCGTCCCTGCAGTTGAAGCAGGAGACGTCGACCTCGACGCTCGGCTCCGTGAACGGGAAGAAGTGCGGCCGCAGGCGCACGTCGCGCTCGTCGCCGAAGATCGCGCGCGCGAACGAGAGCAGCGTCCCCTGCAGGTCGCCGAGCGTGACGTCCTCGTCGACCGCCAGCCCCTCGACCTGGTGGAACTGCGGCGTGTGCGTGGCGTCGTTGTCGCGCCGGTAGGTGCGGCCGGGCACGATGATGTAGATCGGCGGCGGCTGCAGCTCCATCGCGCGCACCTGCATCGGCGAGGTGTGCGTGCGCAGGACGACGTCGTCGGCGACGTAGAAGGTGTCCGCCTCGAGCCGCGTCGGATGGTTCTCGAGGAAGTTGAGCGCGTCGAAGTTGTAGTAGACGAGATCGGCCTCGGGGCCCTCGGCGACGCGGAAGCCGAGGCCGAGGAAGACGTCCTCGATCTCGCGCCGGACCGCCGTGATCACGTGGTGGCTGCCGACCGCGACGCGCGGCGCGCCGGGCAGCGTGACGTCGATCGCGTCGGCCGCCAGGCGCCGCTCGAGCTCAGCCGCCTCGAGCGCGTCGCGGCGCTCGACGAGCGCCGCCTCGATCGCGCGGCGCGCCTCGTTGGCGCCCTTGCCGACCGGGCCGCGCTCGGCCGGCGGCAGCGTGCCGACGTCGCGCAGCAGGTTCGGCAGCTCGGCCTTGCGGCCGAGGAAGCGCACGCGCACTTCCTCCAGCTCGGCGGTCCCGGCGGCGGCCGCGACGGCCGCCTCCCCTTCGGCTCGCAGCGAGGCGATGCGGTCGGCGGTGCTCATCGGCGCGTGATCCTAGTAGCGAGCTCGTAGAGGGCGATCGTCGCCGCCATCGCGGCGTTGAGCGAGTCCGCGTGGGCGATCGGGATCTGCGCGACCTGCTCGCAGGCGCCGACGACGGCGTCCGGCAGCCCCTCGCGCTCGGCGCCGACGACCAGCGTCACGTCGCCATCGAGCGCCAGCTCGTGCAGCGGCGCGCCGGCGTGCGCGACCAGCGCGACGCGCGTGCCCGGCAGCTCGGCGACGTCGCGCACGCGCGCGACCGGGACGCTGAAGAGCGCGCCCATCGAGGCGCGCACCGCCTTGTGCCCGTAGGGGTCGGCGCTGCCCGGGCCGAGCGCGACGCAGCCGGCGCCGAAGGCCAGCGCGGAGCGCACGACCGTGCCGACGTTGCCGGGATCGCCGACGCCCCAGAGCGCGACCGCCAGCGGGCCGGCCGGCCGCGCCCAGCGCTGCGGGTAGACGCCGAGCGCGCGCGTGCCCGAGCCGAGCTGCGAGATCTCGGCGAGCACGTGCGGCGCCACCTCGATCCCCGCCAGGCCGCTGCCGGTCGCGACGTAGCGCGCGCTCGGCTGCCAGCCGGCGGCGTCGGCCGCCGCCAGCAGGTCCTCGCCCTCGGCGACGAACGACGCGAGCTTGTCGCGCCAGCGCCGGCCGGCGAGCTTGCGGACCTCCTTGAGGGCTTCGTTGTGGGAGCTGGTGATCGGCAACGTGGAATGTGTCCTGAAACGAGAAAGGGCGCCACTCCGTCTCGGAGGGGCGCCCTTGAAGGCTGCGGCGGTCTGTCGGTGGTGCCTAGGCCGCCGCGGCCTCGCGAGCGCGGTCGACGAATCGGCGGAAGGTCTCGGGATCGCGCACGGCGATGTCGGCCAGCACCTTGCGGTCCAGCTCGACGCCGGCCAGCGCGAGGCCGTGGATGAACGTGCCGTAGGACATGCCCTCGGCACGCGCGGCCGCGTTGATGCGCGTGATCCACAGGCGGCGGAAGTCGCGCTTGCGGTTGCGGCGGTCGCGGTACGCGTAGGAGTCGGCCTTCATGACCGCTTCCTTGGCGCGCTTGTACGACGAGTTCGCCTCGCCGCGGAAGCCCTTGGCCCGCTCCAGCACCTCGCGGCGCTTCTTGCGGGCGTGCACTGAGCGCTTGACGCGGGTCATCGCCCGTTCCCTCCGAGCATCTTCGTGGCGCGCTTGGCGTCGCCCTTGACCAGCGTGATGTCGAGCGACATGTGGCGCTTGCGCTTCGGCGACTTCTTCTCGAGGATGTGGCTCGAGAACGAGTGGCGCGCGTGCACCTTGCCGCTCGCAGTCTTCTTGAAGCGCTTCTTCGCGCCCGAGTGGCTCTTCATCTTCGGCATGACGAGCGGCGCAGTATAGCCGCTGCGCGCGGCGCACCCGCCGCGGCGGCGGCGGTCCGGAGGCCGGCGCCGGGCGAGCCGTGCTCACCCGGCGCGGGCCGGCGGCTATGGCGTGGTCGCGGTCCGCTGCGGGGCCAGCATCATCGTCATGTTGCGGCCGTCCTGCTGGGGACGCTGCTCGACGACGGCGAGCTCCTGCAGCTCCTCGGCGAGGCGGTTGAGGATCATCTCGCCGCGCTCCGGGTGCGCCATCTCGCGCCCGCGGAACATGATCGTGACCTTGACCTTGTCGCGCGCCTTCAAGAAGCGCGTGACGTGGCCCTTCTTCGTGTCGTAGTCGTGCTGGGCGATCTTCGGCCGGAACTTGATCTCACGGACGTTGATCTGCTGCTGGTGCTTGCGAGCGGACTTCTGCTTCTGCGCCTGCTCGTACTTGTACTTCGAGTAGTCGAGGATGCGGACGACCGGAGGCTTGGCCTCGGCGGCGACCTCGACCAGGTCGAGATCCTTCTCCTGCGCGCGGCGCAGGGCGTCCTGGGTGCGCATGACTCCCACCTGCTGCCCGGTCTCGTCGATCAGACGGACCTCGGGAACGCGAATGCGCTCGTTGATGCGGGTGGTGTCGCGCTCCGGCGGTTGCCGGTCGAACCTACGCGGGACCGGCACTAGCTAGTGAATGCGCGCGGCGTCAAGAACGCGGCGCGGTCTGGAGGCGCTTGATCAACGTGCGTGAGTATAGGCCGATCATTCGTCCATGCGCAGGCGCTCGCCCAGCTCGCCGAGCGCGAACGCGCCAACGTCGCCCTCGCGGTGCCTGCGCAGCGACACGGTCCGGTCCTCGACCTCGCGGTCGCCGACGACGAGCATGTACGGCAGCTTGCGCAGCTCGGCCTCTCGGATCTTGCGCCCGATCGACTCGCTGCGCTCGTCGACCTCGACGCGCAGGTCGCCGAGCGCCTCGCGCACCTCGCGGGCGTAGGCGGCGTGACGGTCCGAGACCGGCAGCACGATCGCCTGCACCGGCGCCAGCCAGAGCGGGAACTCGCCGGCGTAGTGCTCGACGAGGATGCCGATGAAGCGCTCGAAGCTGCCCATCAGCGCGCGATGGATCATCACCGGGCGGTGCTCGGCGTTGTCGGCGCCCGTGTAGGCCAGGCCGAAGCGCTCGGGCATCATGTAGTCGAGCTGGACCGTGCCGAGCTGCCACGAGCGGCCGATCGCGTCGGTCATGTGCAGGTCGATCTTCGGTCCGTAGAAGGCGCCGTCGCCCTCGTTGAGCTCGTACTCGAGGCCGCGGTTCTCGAGCGCGCGCGCCAGCGCCGCCTCGGCGCGGTCCCACATCTCCTCCGAGCCGATCCGCTTCTCCGGCCGCGTCGAGAGCTCGAGCCGCGGCTCGAAGCCGAAGCGGTCGTAGATCGCGAAGCCGAACTCCAGCGCGCGCACGACCTCCTCCTCGATCTGGTCCTCGCGGCAGAAGATGTGGGCGTCGTCCTGCGTGATGTGGCGCACGCGCAGCAGGCCGTGCAGCGTGCCGCTCGGCTCGTGGCGGTGGACGAGGCCCTGCTCGGAGTAGCGGATCGGCAGGTCGCGGTAGGAGCGGCGGTCGCTCTTGTAGATCTGCACGTGCGCCGGGCAGTTCATGGGCTTCAGGCCCATCGGCACGCCCTCGACGTCCGTGAAGTACATGTTGTCGCGGTAGACGTCCCAGTGGCCCGACTGCTTGAAGAGCTCGGCGTCGTAGAGGATCGGCGTGTGGACCTCGCGGTAGCCGCGCTCGGCGTTCTCGGTCCGCCAGAGCTCGGTCAGCGCGTTCCAGATCGCCATCCCGTTCGGCTGCCAGAACGGCGAGCCGGGCGAGAGCTCGGAGAAGAAGAACAGCTCCAGCTCGCGGCCGAGCTTGCGGTGGTCGCGGGCGCGCGCCTGCTCGAGCCGCTCCAGGTGCGCCTCCAGGCCCGCCTTGGTCGGGAAGGCGGTGCCGTAGATCCGCGTCAGCATCTGGCGCTTGGCGTCGCCGCGCCAGTAGGCGCCGGCGATCGACGTCAGCTTGAAGGCCTTGACGCGGCCGGTCGACGGCGCGTGCGGGCCGCGGCAGAGGTCGACGAAGTCGCCGTTCGTGTAGATGCCGACGCTCTCGATGCCTTGGGTGGCGACCAGGTCCTCGATCAGCTCGACCTTGTAGGGCTGGTCCTCGGCGCGGTAGCGCGCGATCGCCTCGGCGACCGTCTGCTCGGAGCGCACGAACGGCTCGTCGGCCTTGATGTGCGCGCGCATCCGCTGCTCGATCGCCGGGAAGTCCTCCTCGTTGAGCGTGACGCCCGCGGGGAACTCGAAGTCGTAGTAGAAGCCGTCGGCGATCGGCGGGCCGATCGAGACCTTCGTGCCCGGATAGAGCTCCAGCACCGACTCGGCGAGCACGTGCGCGATGTCGTGGCGCAGCAGCTTCAGCGCGTCGCCGTCCTCGTCCTTGGCCGTGACGATCTCGACAGTCGCGCCGTCGCTCAGCGGCTCACCGAGGTCGTGCACGCGGCCGGCGTCGTAGGCCGAGCCGTCGCGCTTCTCCGTGCGCTCGCCGTCGAGGACGCGGATCGCCAGCGCCGCGCGCGCGAGGCCGGGGCCGATGTCGGCGGCGAGGTCGGCGCCGGTGGCGCCGTCGGGGAGCTCACGGACGGAGCCGTCGGGAAGCTGGACGCGCATCGCGCGTGGAGGTTAGAGGGCGCTCATGCTTCGAGGCCGGCCGGCGTCTCCACTAGTCTCGCGGAGCATGGACGCAGCCGCTTTCCGCGCGCAGTTCCCGGTCCTGGAGCGCCGCGCCTACCTGAACGCCGGGACGGACGGCCCGATCCCGCGCGCCGCCGCCCGCGCGGCCGCCGACGCGCTCGCCGCGCAGGTCGAGGACGGCCGCCAGCTCGACCACTTCGGCGCGCGCCGCGAGCTCGCCGGCGACCTGCGCGCCGGCTACGCGGCGCTGCTCGGCTGCGAGCTCGGCGACCTGGCGCTGACGACCTCGACGAGCGAGGGCATGGCGGCCGTGCTGAACGGCCTCGAGCTCGGCCCGGACGACGAGATCGTGACCTCCGACGGCGAGCACCCCGGGCTGATCGGGCCGCTGATCGCGGCGCGCTCGCGCGGGGCGCGCGTGCGCGTCGTGCCGCTGGCCGACGTCGCCGACGCGGTCGGGCCGGCGACGACGCTGGTCGCCGTCTCGCACGTCAGCTGGATCACCGGCGAGCTGGCGCCGGCGGCGCTGGCCGAGCTCGACGTGCCGGTGCTGCTCGACGGCGCCCAGGGCGCCGGCGCGGTCGCGATCGACGTCACGGCGCTCGGCTGCGCCGCCTACGCCGCCGCCGGCCAGAAGTGGCTGTGCGGCGCCGACGGCACCGGCATGCTCTACCTGGAGCCGAGCTTCGCCGAGCGCGTGCGCGACACGCGCCCCGGCTACATGGCGTTCGCCGAGGACTCGCCGCACGACATGGGCGGCCGCTTCCGCGCCGAGGCGGCGCGGCTGGACGCGCTGGCGCAGCCGCGCGAGGGCCTGGCGCTCTCGCTGGCCTCGCTCGAGCTGCTGACCGCCGCCGGCTGGGACGCCGTCGTCGAGCGCGCCACGCAGCTGGCCGAGCAGCTCGCGCAGCGGCTCGCCGCGGCCGGCCGCACGGTCGCGCCGCGCTCGCGCACGACGCTCGTCAGCTGGGAGGACGCCGACCCGGAGGCCGCGCGCGAGCGGCTCGCCGCGGCCGGCGTCGTCGTCCGCGACCTGCCGGGCACGCCGTACCTGCGCGCCTCGGTCGGCGCCTGGAACGACGAGTCCGACCTCGACCGCCTGCTCGCCGCGCTCTAACGCTCCGCGACCTCGGCCAGCAGCAGCGCCTCGGCGAGCGCGATCCGGCCGATCTCGCCGAGGTCGACCGACTCGTCGGCCGCGTGGATCTGGGCGCGCGCCGAGTCCTGCGCGCCCCAGAGCACGATCGCGGCGTCCGGATAGGCGTCGCGCAGCGCCGCGACGAGCGGCACCGAGCCGCCGCTGCCGAGCCGCCGCACGGGCTGGCCGAAGGCTCGCGCGAGCGCGCGCTCGGCCGGGCCGCCGGCCGGCGCCGGCAGCTCGATCGGCCGGCTCGCCGGCTCGACCTCGATCGCCAGCCGCGCGCCCCACGGCACGCGCGCCTCGAGGTGGCGGCGGACGGCCGCCAGCGAGCGCACGCCGTCGGCGCCCGGCGGCACGCGCACGGCGATCTTCGCGCGCGCCGCCGGGATCACGACGTTGGCGGCGCCATCGACGGCCGGCGCGTCGATCCCGAGCACGCTGATCGCGTGGCGCGCCCAGAGCCGGTCGGCGATCGTGCCGGCGCCGATCAGCTCGACGCCGTCCGGCACCGCCGCCTGCGCGCGGAACTCCGGCTCGGCGACCTGCGAGCCGGGCCAGGCCGCGTCCTGCAGCCCCGCGACGGCGACCGCGCCGCGCTCGTCGTGCAGCGTGCCGAGCACCGCGATCAGCGCCAGCAGCGCGTCCGGCGCGGCGCCGCCGAACTGGCCCGAGTGCAGCGCGCCGGGCAGCGTGCGCAGCTCGACCGTCAGCTTGCCGTGCCCGCGCAGCGACTCGCAGAGCGCCGGCTCGCCGACCGTCGGGTTGCCGACGTCGCAGACGACGATCGTGTCGGCGCGCATCAGCTCCGGGTCCGCGTCGAGCACCGCGAGCAGCTTCTGGCGGCCGTTCTCCTCGGCGCCCTCGACCAGCAGCTTGACGCCGACCGGCGGCGCGCCGCCCCAGGCGCGCAGCGCCGCCAGGTGGGCGACGATGCCGGACTTGTCGTCGGCGGCGCCGCGGCCGAACAGGCGCCCGTCGCGCAGCGCCGGCGCGAACGGATCGGCCGTCCAGCCCGCCGCCGGCGCCGGCTGGACGTCGTAGTGGGCGTAGAGCAGGACGGTCGGCTCGCCTGGCCATTCGGCCAGGATCGCCGGCGCCTCGTCGGGCACCTCGACACGGCGCACGCTCGGCGCGCCGGCGTCGCGCGCCAGCTGCTCGACGAGGTCGGCCGCGGCCGCCAGCGGCGCCGCCGGGAAGCCGTCGAAGGCGATCGACGGAAGCGCGACGAGGCGCTCGAGCTCGCGCCGGATGCGGTCGCCGTCGGCGTCGATGGCGCGACGCAGGGTCTGCTCGTCCATCGGACTGACGCTACTGCGTCCGTCACAATCGGGGCCGTGACCGACGTGCTCACGGGCGCGCATATCGCAGGGTGCCGGATCGAGGCGGTCGCGGGCCGCGGCGGCATGGGCATCGTCTACCGCGCGACCGAGCTGTCGCTGGCGCGGCCGGTCGCGCTGAAGCTGATCGCCCCGCAGCACGCCGCCGACGCGAGCTTCCGCGAGCGCTTCGAGCGCGAGTCGCGGATGGCCGCGGCGATCGACCACCCGAACATCATCCCGGTCTACGCCGCCGGCGAGGAGGACGGGCGGCTGTACCTCGTGATGCGCTGGGTCGAGGGCACCGACCTGCACCGGCTGCTGCGCAACGTCGGCCGGCTCGAGCCGCTGCGCGCGGCGCGGATCGTCGCCCAGGTCGGCGACGCGCTCGACGCCGCGCACGCCGCCGGCCTCGTGCACCGCGACATCAAGCCGGCCAACGTGCTGCTGAGCGGCGACCACGCCTACCTGGCCGACTTCGGGCTGATGCGCGAGGCGGGCTCGGCCGACACCTCCGCCGAGCACTTCATGGGCACGGTCGACTACATGGCGCCGGAGCAGTTCCGCTCGGACGCCGTCGACGCCCGCACCGACGTCTACGCGCTCGGCTGCGTGCTCTTCGCCGCGCTGACCGGCGGCCCGCCGTTCCCGCGCGAGACCGTGCCGGCGACGATGAGCGCGCACCTGCACGAGGCGCCGCCGCTGCCGCGCACGCTGCCGCTCGCCTTCCACCGCGTGCTGCAGCGCGCGCTCGCCAAGCACGCAGACGACCGCTATCCGTCGGCCGGCGACCTCGGCCGCGCCGCGCTGGCCGCCGCCGAGGGCCGCTCGGTGACCGAGGCCGAGCGCTCGGTCGCGCGCGGCGCCGCCGCGCCGCGGCCGGCGACGGCGCGCACCGAGCGCCAGCAGCTCGCGACGACGCGGCTGCCCGGCGCCGGCGCGCTGCCGCGGATCCGCCGGCCGCGGCGGCGCTGGCGCGGGCGCCTGCTCGCGCTGACGACGCTGGCGCTGGTCGCCGCCGCCGCGATCGTCTACGGCCTCGACCGCACGAGCGGCGCCGCCGACCCGCCGCCGCCCGGCGGCACCGTCAGCGCCAGTGAGGCCGAGCGCTACGCGAAGGCGTTCGCGGCCGCCTACGGCAGCGAGAACGTCGATCGGCTCGCGCACCTGCTGACGGCCGACGTCCAGCGCGTCACGCCGACCGACCGCCAGCGCGGCCGCGACACCGTCGTCGCCGCCTACAAGTCCCAGTTCGACAGCCACAGCACGATCGGCTTCACGCTCGCGAACCTGCGTGCCAGCGGCGGCGCCGCGGCGCGCGCGAGCGCCGACTACACGATCCGCTACAGCTCCGGCGCGCCGGTGACCGGGCGGATGACCTGGATCGTCATCCGCGACCACGACAAGCCGCGGATCCTGCTGATCGAGGCGCGCCCGAGCTAGCGGCCGCTAGCAGCTGCGCTTGACGATCAGCGTCACCGTCGCGCCCTTCGCGAGCGGCGCGCCGGCGCCGGGATCGCTGCCGCAGACCTCGAGCGGGCCGGGCAGCAGGCGGTCGAGGAAGCCGTCCCGGCGGTCGGACTGGACGTCGAAGCCGAGCGCACGCAGCTTCTGCGTCGCCGCGTCCTGCTCGAGCCCGGCCAGCTGCGGCAGCCGGATGCGGGCGTCATAGGTCAGGCGCAGCGAGTCGGCGTCGGCGCGGCGGCCGGGCGCCGCCGCGGTCACGTCGATCAGGTTCGCGCCGGTCTCGAGCTCGACGTTGGCCATGAAGACGCCGCCGTTGACGTCGGCGTGCTCGCCGTCGACCTCGACGCTCGCGTCGGCCGGCGAGACGCGCCCCTGGACGACGACCTTCGCGCTGCGCACCGTCGCCGCGTCGGCCGGCCCGGTGAAGCTCACGGTCACGCGCGGGACCGGCGTCGCGGATGCGGCGGCACCGCCCGAGCCGCAGGCGGCGACGGGCAGGACGAGCAGGCAGATGGCGGCGGGCGGGAGCCTCAATGCGGTCGCAGAGACGGTAGCCGTAGGATGCGCCGATGCCGCTGCCGACGACCTCTGACGCGCCGCTGTCGCTCGGCGCCTGGTGCTCGCTGCCGAGCCCGCATGCCGTGGAGGTGCTCTCGCGCGCCGGCTTCGACTGGCTCTGCGTCGACGCCCAGCACGGACTGATGGACCGCTCCGACGTCGTCGACGCGCTGCGCGCCGCCGACGTCGCCGGCGTGCCCGCGTTCGTGCGCACCGCCTCGCAGGACGCCGCCGAGCTGATGCACTGCCTCGACGCCGGCGCCGCCGGCGTGATCGCGCCGCTCGTCAACAGCGCCGCCGAGGCGCGCGCCGTCGCCGGCGCCTGCCGCTATCCACCGCGCGGCGGCCGCAGCTGGGGTCCGGCGCGGCCGCAGCTGACGCAGTCCGGCTACACGACCGAGCTGGCGAACGAGCGGATCGTCTGCGGCGTCCAGATCGAGACGATGGCCGCCGTCGAGCGCCTGGACGAGATCCTCGCGGTCGACGGCGTCGACCTCGTGCTGGTCGGCCCCAACGACCTCGCGCTCGACCTCGGGCTGACGCCCGGACCCGGCATCCGCGGCGTCGCGCACGCCGAGGCGGTCACGCGGATCGCCGACGCCTGCGCGCGCCACGGCGTCGTCGCGGCGGTCTTCGGCGGCAGCGTGGCGAGCGCGCTGGAGTTCATCCCGCACGGCTACCGGATGCTGGTCGCGGCGACCGACACCGGGCTGCTGGCGACTGGCGCCGCCGCGGCGCTCGCGCAGCTGCGCGCCGTCTAGCGCGCCTCGGGCGCCGCGCGCGCGGGCAGGCGCGTGGCGATTCCGTCGAGGATCAGCTCGACGCCGGCGCGCATCTGCGCGGTCTCGTCGAGGTGCTGGGCCTCGCTGACGAACCGCATCACCAGCGGCGCGATGCCGCTGGCGGCGACCTGCTCGAAGACGAAGCTGCCGGCGCGCATGATCTCCTCGTCGGAGGCGCCGAGCGCCGTGCGCGTGCGCTCCTCGATCGCCGCGTTCAGCGCGGCGCTCATGACCGTGAAGTGGATCGCCGAGACGTACTGCATCTTCGCGTCGATCGAGATCTCGTAGCCGTCGAAGATCCCCAGCGCCCACTCCAGCCCGCGCACGCCGTGCGGCGTCAGCGGCGGCCGGCGCATCATCGCCTCAGGCAGCCACGGGTGCGCGCGCATCAGCGTCCAGGTCGCGTCCGCGAGCGCGAGCAGGTCGCTGCGCCAGTCGCCGCTGTGGCGCTCGTCGACCGCCGGCTCCTGCAGCGTGCGGTCGATCATCATCAGCTCGAGCGCGTCGCGATCGGGCACGTGGCGGTAGAGCGACATCGCGCCGGTCTGCAGCTTCGCCGCGACGCGGCGCATCGAGACCGCCTCCAGCCCCTTGGCGTCGGCCAGCTCGATCGCCGCCGCGACGATCCGCGCACGGTCCAGGCCGCCGCGCCGCGCCGGCGCGCCGTCGTCCCGCCAGAGCGGCGCCAGACCGCTCCAGTAGCCGAGCAGGTCGCGGTCGTCGCTTGACATGCGTACAGTGTATGCAAGAGTACGGCGTACGCATCGAGTACACCGTACGCAGGAGCTGCCTTGACCCCTCTCCCACCCCATCCGCGCCGCCGGCCTGTGCCGCTCGTTCGGCGACGTGCAGGCGCTCGCCGGCGTCGACCTCGACGTCGCCGCCGGCAGCATCTGCGCCGTGCTCGGCCGCAACGGCGCCGGCAAGACGACCGCCGTCCGCATCCTCACGACGCTGCTGGCGCCGCACGCCGGCCGCGCCGAGGTCGCCGGCTTCGACGTCGTCCGCGACGCCGCGCGCGTGCGGGCGCGGATCGGCGTCACCGGCCAGAACGCGACCGTCGACTCGATGCTGACCGGGCGCGAGAACCTCGAGCTGGTCGGCCGCATGTTCCACCTGCCGCGCGCCGTCGCGCGCGAGCGGGCGGCGGCGCTGCTGGAGCGCTTCGGCCTGCAGGACGCCGCCGAGCGGCGCGCCGACGGCTACTCCGGCGGCATGCGCCGGCGGCTGGACCTGGCGTCGAGCCTGATCGCCGAGCCGATCGTGCTGTTCCTCGACGAGCCGACGACCGGCCTCGACCCGGTCGCCCGCGCCGGCGTCTGGCGCGCGATCCGCGAGCTGGTCGACGCCGGCACGACCGTGCTGCTGACGACGCAGTACCTCGAGGAGGCCGACCAGCTCGCCGACACGATCGCGCTGATCGACCGCGGCGTCGTCAGCGCCCGCGGGACGCCGGCGCAGCTGCGCGCCCAGGTCGGCCGCGCGCGCGTCCGCGTGACGCTGCCCGACGCCGACCCCGGGCGGGTCGCGACGGTGCTCGACGCGCTCGGCCCGCGCGCGCTGCCGGACGGGCGCACGATCAGCGTGCCGGCGCCGGACGGGCTCGCCGACCTCGGCGCCGCGGTCGCGCAGCTGCGCTCGCGCGACGTCGTCGTCCAGGACGTCGCGCTCGAGCACCCGACGCTCGACGAGGCGTTCGCGGCGCTGACGGGCGCTGCGGCGCCGGCGCCGCAGCCGGCCGCGGCGGACACGGCGGGCGCGGCGGGCGCGGCGGTGGCGCGATGATCGCCGTCGAGCCGCTCGACGCCGCCGGCCGCGTCCGCTTCGCCGTCGCCGACGTCCTCACCTCGGTCCGCCGATACCTGACGCGCGCCTCGCGCCAGCCGGACCTGCTGGTCGGCTCGCTGCTGATGCCGATCGTCTTCGTCGTGCTGTTCGGCTACGTCTTCGGCAGCTCGATCGCGGTGCCGGGCGGCGACTACCGCTCCTACCTGATGTCCGGCCTGTTCGCGCAGACGACGCTGTTCGCCTCGGCGGCGGTCGCCGTCGCGGTCGCGACCGACATGAAGGAGGGCGTGATCGACCGGCTCAAGACGCTGCCGATCACGCGCTCCTCGGTGCTGCTCGGGCGCACGCTCGCCGGCGTGCTGACGGGGCTGCCGTCGCTGGCCGTGATGATCGGCTGCGCGCTGGTCGTCGGCTGGCGGCCGCAGCACGGGATCGGCGAGATGATCGGCGCCTTCGCGCTGCTGCAGCTGTTCGGCTTCGCGATGGGCTGGGTCGGCGTCGTGATCGGCCTGCACACGCGCAGCCCCGAGTCGGCCGACGCGATCGCGATGCTGCCGGCGTTCCTGCTCGGCTTCGTCTCGAACGTCTTCGTCGACCCGGCGCGGATGCCGTCCTGGCTGCAGGCGCTCGCGCAGTGGAACCCGATGTCGGCCGTCGTCGCGGCGACGCGCCAGCTGTTCGGCACCGCGCAGGCGACGCCGGCGCACGGCGTCTGGTCGCTCGAGCATCCGGTCGTGACGACGCTCGCGATGGCGCTGCTGCTGCTCGCCGTCTGCGTGACGATCGGCGTGCGGCGCTATGCGCGCGTCTCGCGCTGAGCGGCGCCGGCGCGCCGGCGCAGCCGCGTGAGCGAGTGCAGCGAGACCAGCGCCCAGACGCCCTCGAGCAGCAGGAAGCCCCACTGGCGATCGTGGGCGGCGAGCACGGCGAGCGTCGCCGAGCCGGCCAGGTTGAGGATCAGGTACGTGCGCGAGTCGGTCGCGAGCGTGCCGCGCTGGGCGCCGGCGAACGCGGCGAGGACGAGCAGCGAGCCGAGGACTTGGACGACCATGGCGGGACCTCCGTCGGTGCCCGCCGTCGTCACTCCGGGTACGGCGCGCGCTCTCGTCCGGGACGGCCGCGTGCGGCGACCGCCTGCGCTCCAGTCTAGTGCCGCGGGCGCGCCGGTCAGGGCACTCCGCGACTTATTCTGCATTTGAGACTCCGATTTGATTGGATGTCGCCATGCACCTGAACGGGTTCACCGATCTGGGCCTCCGCATCATCATGCGACTGGCCGTCCTCGACCCGGAGGAGCCGGCGTCGACGGCTCGCCTGGCCGAGCAGCTGCGGGTGAGCCCGACGCATGCGGCGAAGGTGGTCGCCACGCTGAGCAGGCTCGGCGTGGTCGAGGCGCGCCGCGGGCGCAGCGGCGGGCTGCGGCTCGCCGCCGACGCCGGCACGCTCTCGGTCGGCCGCCTGATCCGCGATCTCGAGGGCGTCAAGGAGGTCGTCGAGTGCGAGGGCGCCAGCCCGTGCCCGCTGCGCCACGGCTGCCTGCTGCGATCCGCCCTCGCGAAGGCGCAGGCGGCGTTCTACGCCGCGCTCGACCCGGTCACGCTCGACGACCTCGTCGCCGCGCCGACCGGCCCGCTGTTGCTCTCCCTCGGCGCGGCCGGCGAGCGCCGCGCCGCCGAACAGTGAAGGAGTCCCCGTGCTGTCACGCACCTCCGCCGACGTCGTACGCGCGACCCTGCCGGCCGTCGGGGCCGCGATCGGCGAGATCACGCCGATCTTCTACCGCCGGCTGTTCGCCGCCCACCCCGAGCTCGAGCGCGACCTCTTCAACCGCGGCAACCAGGCGCAGGGCGACCAGCAGCGCGCGCTCGCCGGGTCGATCGCCGCCTACGCCACGCTGCTGGTCGCCGAGGACGGCCCCGAGCCCAAGCAGGTGCTGGGCCGGATCGCCCACAAGCACGCGTCGCTGGGCGTGACCGAGGACCAGTACCCGATCGTCCACGAGCACCTGTTCGCGGCGATCGTCGAGGTGCTCGGCGACGCCGTGACGCCGGCGGTCGCGGCCGCCTGGGACGAGGTCTACTGGCAGATGGCCCGCGACCTGATCGAGCTCGAGCGCGGCCTCTACGCCGAGGCCGGCGTCGCGCCGGGCGACGGCTTCCGCGAGCTGGTCGTGCGTCGGCGCACGCAGGAGGCGCCGGACACGGTCTCCTTCGAGCTCGCCGCGCCCGACGGGCGGCCGCTGCCGGAGGGCCGCCCCGGGCAGTACGTCTCGCTCGGCGTGCGGCTCGCCGACGGCGCGCGGCAGCTGCGCCAGTACAGCCTGATCGGCTCAGCGCCGGGAACCTGGAGCATCTCCGTCCGCGCGGTGCCGGCGACGCGCGGCGCGGGCGACGCGATCATCCCGGCCGGCGAGGTCTCCAACCACCTGCACGCCAACGTCTTCGAGGGCGACCGCCTGCAGGTGTCGGCGCCGTTCGGCGAGCTGACGCTGACCGAGGCCGACACGCCGCTGGTGCTCGTGTCCGCGGGGATCGGCATCACGCCGATGCTGGGCTTCCTGCATCACCTGCGCGACGCCGGCTCGACGCGGCCGATCACCGTGCTGCACGCCGACCGCACGCCGGCGCGCCACGCCCACCGCGCCGAGGTCAAGGACCTCGTGGCGACGCTGCCGCAGGCGACGCTGACGCGCTGGTACGAGGACCTCGGCCCGCGCCCGGAGCGCGAGGACCTGATCGAGGGCCTGGTCAGCCTCGACGGGATCGAGCTGCCGGCGGACGCCGACGTCTACCTCTGCGGCCCGGTGCCGTTCATGGCGTCCGTGAAGGCCGCGCTGGTGCGGCGCGCGGTGCCCGAGGAGCGGATCCGCTACGAGATCTTCGGGCCGGACCGCGAGCTGGCGGCCGCCTGACGGACGCGCGGAGCGGCCTGCACGCGCTGGCGGCAGGCCGCTCCACCCGGTTCACGCGCCGCGGATCGCGGCGGCGACGCGCGCGTCGGCGATCGCGTCGTCGTCGGCGAGCATCAGCGCGCTCGCGAGGACGCGAACGAGGATCGCGTCGTCGTCGATCGGGAGGTACAGCTCGGCCGCGCGGCGGCGCGGCTGCGGCAGCGACCTGATCCGCAGTTGCACGTCGTTCGGCGACATGCGGACGAGGCCGCTGCCGAGATGGATCCGGTAGCTGCGAAGCCGCCCGCGGACGACGAGGTGGGGATCGTCGAGCTCGCAGCGGTCGGCGATCGACAGGCGCGGCAGCAGCGCCGCGATCAGGTCGCGGCGAACCTCGCCCGCGACGGAGAGCTCGCCGAAGTTGACCTCGCCCCAGTAGCGCCGGAAGCGGCGCCCCTCCGTGCGCGCGTGCCAGTCGGGGTCGGCGCCGATCGACGTCACCGAGACGAACAGGTCGACGTCGCGCAGCGCCTCGCTGAAGACGACCGGCGGGACCTCCGTCAGCGCCAGCGGCTCATCGGTCATGCCGCGGAAGAACCGCAGCTGATCGCTCGTGCAGTAGCGGTACAGGCCCGACGGATCGGGCTCGATCTCCTCGATCGGGTCGAAGAAGAGCTCCGCGCGGACGCCGGCGTGCTCGTAGCGCCGGCGCGCGACGCCGTGCTCGATGCCGTCGTCCCAGTACGCGGCGGACACGGGCTCCCAGCCGCGTCGCTTCATCAGCGCGCGCGCCTGCGTCTGCCGGAACACGTGTCCGGCGAAGCGGTTCGAGTGCGCGCCGCCGCGCTCCTCGGCCGGAGCGATCACGTACAGCTCGCGAAACGCCTGCCGGAACGGCTGGACGATCAGGTCGGTCAGCAGCCGCCGGCGCCACGCGAGCACGGTCTCGCGCGACGATTCGAGCGGATGCCAGAGCGAGACGGCGCCGGCTCCCGCGACGCTGCGCGTCGTCCCGTCGACCGTGCTGACGCCGGCTCGGTCGATCGGCAGGCCGAGGATCGCGCCGCCGGCGCCCGTGAAGCGCCAGACGAGCCGGCGCGTGAGCTGCCCGGTCAGCGGGTGATCGAGGTAGAGCCGCGCCCAGGTCTCCGGCTCCCGGGCCAGCAGGCCGTCCAGCCGCGCGCGCTCGGCGGCCAACGTCCTGCGAATCGCCTTGGCCAGCTCGCGCTGTGCGGCGATGTCCTGCGCGTCGGCAGCTCTCGCGGCGGCCGGGAACGTCGTGCGGCGGCCGCCGTCCGGGCGGACGAAGTACACGCGGGCGGTCAGGTCCTCGACCGTCACGACCGCCGCACCGCCGGCGACGTCGACGCTGAAGCTGCCGTGCCGATCGAGCCCGTGGGCTTCGACCACGCGCTCGAGCAGCTCGACGCGACGCAGGCCGCGCTCGCCTGCGATCGCGTCGATCGCGCTGTCGATCTCGCGGTGCAGGCTTACGGTTGTACGGTCTGCGCATGGAGCGGGAGACGGGCGCGGCGGCGCGGCGGGTGGTCCTGCTCAACGGACCCGCCGGCGTCGGCAAGACCACGACCGGCCGGCAGCTGGCCGCGACCGCGCGCAACGGCGTCTGCGTGCACGGCGACGACCTCAAGCGCTTCGTCGTCAGCCGCAACCCCGAGACGGTTCAGGGCGGGCTGAGCTACGTCGGCGGCGCCGCACTGGCCGACGTCTTCCTCGACGCGGGCTACGACCTGGTCGTCTTCGAGTTCGTCTTCGCGCGCCGGCGGCACGTCGAGCGCTTCCTGCGCGCCCTGCGCTCGCCCGTGCCGGTGCACCTGCTCACGCTCTGGGCGCCGCTGGCCGCGGTCGCCGCACGCGAGGCCGCCCGCCCCGACCGCGAGCGCCTCGGCGCCCGCGTCGGCGAGTGCTGGCACGAGCTGGCGGCCCACCTGGACGAGCTCGGCGTGCGCATCGACGCCGCTCGGCCGGTGAGCGAGGTCGTCGACGCCGCGCGCGCGGCGCTGGAGGACGGCCGCGCGCTGCTCACCGACTCGGCCCAGGAACGCAAAAGGCCCGCAGGTGCGGACCTTTCAGTGGGCGATACTGGGCTCGAACCAGTGACCTCCGCCTTGTCGAGGCGGCGCTCTCCCAGCTGAGCTAATCGCCCTGGGAGGCCCGGAAGAGTAGCAGCGTCCCGGGCGCCCGCCCGCCGGCTACGCGGGCGGCTGGTCGACGCGCACCATGTTCCCGGAGGGGTCGCGGACGGCGAAGTCGCGCGTGCCCCATGGCTGCTCGGTCGGCTCCTGGACGATCTCGGCGCCGGCGGCGCTCAGCTTCGCGAAGCTCGAGTCGAGGTCGTCGCTGTGGAAGTGGACGCCGTTCATCGCGCCCTTGGCGACCAGCGCGGCGATCGCCTCGCCGTCGGCGGCGCTGCCGTTCAGGTAGTTGGTCAGGACGATCGAGACGCCCGGCTGTGCGGCGCTGCCGACCGTGATCCAGCGGAAGTCCTCGCGGGCGACGTCGTTGCGCAGCTCGAGCCCGAGCGTGTCGCGGTAGAAGGCCAGCGCGGCCTCCGGGTCGTGGACGATGACGAAGCAGGTTGAGAGCGTGAGCGACATGCCGGCAACGCTAGTGCGCCAGCAGCCGACCGGCTTCTTCGATCCTGCTCGGCTTGCGGCTCGGGCGCGTCAGATCGCGCGCGAGGCAGCCGGGGACGTTCGCGAGCGCGCTGTGATCGCGCGCCCGGTAGGCGGTCGGCGTCTGGCCGACCAGCTCCGTGAAGCGCGCGCTGAAGGACCCGAGCGACGTACAGCCGACCGCGAGGCAGACCTCGGTGACCGACATGTCGCCGCGCCGCAGCAGCGCCTTCGCGCGCTCGATCCGGCGCGTCATCAGGTACGCGTACGGCGTCTCGCCATAGGCCGCGCGGAAGCAGCGTGCGAAGTGCGCCGTCGACATCAGCGCGGCGCGAGCGAGCGCGGCGACGTCGAGCGCGGTCGCGTACTCGCGGTCCATCAGGTCGCGAGCGCGGCGCAGATGCGCGAGGTTCTCGAGATCCTCAGGCGTCACGCAGCGAGCGTAGCCGCGCGGGCTGGAGAGGCGCCGACCAGAATCGAACTGGTGTACACGGCTTTGCAGGCCGCTGCGTAGCCACTCCGCCACGGCGCCGAGTGGGCCAGTGATCTTAGTGCGAGCCCACTCGGCACCGATGCGCGGCACGTCAGCTGACGGTCAGCGTGCCCTTCATGCCGGCCGCCTCGTGGCCCGGGACCGGGCAGTAGAACGTGTACTTGCCCTTCTTGAGCGTCGCCGAGACCTTCGAGGTGCCGCCCTTGCCGACGACCTTGCCCTTCTTGTTGACGCCCTTGCCGCGCAGCGCGATCGCGTGGCGGACGGTCGACGGGTTCGAGAGGATGATCGTGACCTTGCCGGCCTTGGCCTTGAGCGACGTCGTGTTGAACTTCATCGCGCCGTTCTTGGCCGCCGTCAGGTGCAACGTGGTGCCGGCCGCGGCGCGCGCCGCCGGTGCGGCGTGCGCCGCGCTGGTCGCGACGGTGCCGCCGGTCGCGATGGCAAGCACGGCCGCCGCGGCGGCGATCTTGCTGGCTCGCATCTCGTGTGCCTCCTTTGAGAAGGGCTTGGGGAGTCCGAAGCTCCACTGGTACAGCGTCCGGATGAGCGGGAGCCTACGACTCGCGAGCGGCGTTCATGAGCGGCGGGCGCCGCGAGCGCGCCGCGGCCCTGCCGCTAGACGGCCGGGAGCTCGTCGAGCGGCTGCGACGGCAGCGGCACGCGCGCGGCCTCGTAGGCCTCGATCATGTCGACAGTCTCCTTGACGAGCAGCCGCTCGGTCAGGCTGTCGAGCTTGTCGCGATGCTCGGTCAACAGTGAGGTGACCTCGCGGTGCGCCGCGTCTACGATTCGCCGCACCTCGCGGTCGACCAGCTCCTGCGTCGCCTGCGAGACCTCCGAGACGCCGGGCAGCAGCGGCCCCTGGCCCTCGGACGGGATCACGGCGATCGGGCCGATCGCCGGGCTCATCCCCCAGCGGCCGACCATCTGGCGGGCGATCCCGGTCAGCTGCTGGATGTCGGACTCGGCGCCGGCGGAGATCGAGCCGTAGACGACCTCCTCGGCGACGCGGCCGCCGAGCGCGACCTTGATCCGCGCCTGCAGGTAGGGCTCGTCGTAGTTCGTGCGATCGCTGTCGGGCGCCGAGATCGTCACGCCGAGCGACATCGTGCGCGGGATGATCGAGACCTTGCGCACCGGGTCGGCGCCGGCCGTGAGCATGCCGACGATCGCGTGGCCCGCCTCGTGGTAGGCGGTCCGCTGCTTCTCGGCGGGCGAGAGCACGATCCCGCGCGGCGCGCCGAGCACGATCTTCTCGAGCGCGTCGGTGAAGTCGGCCTCGTTGACCTTGACGTGCTGGCGCCGCGCCGCCAGCAGCGCCGCCTCGTTGGCGAGGTTCGCGAGGTCGGCGCCGACCATGCCGGGCGTGCTGGCGGCGATCCGGTCGAGGTCGACGTCGGCGTCCAGCGGCAGCGAGCGCGAGTGGACGTCGAGGATCTTGCGCCGGCCGTCCTTGTCCGGCGGCGGCACGGTGACGCGGCGGTCGAAGCGGCCGGGCCGCAGCAGCGCCGCGTCGAGGATCTCGGGACGGTTGGTCGCGGCGAGCACGATCACGGTGTCGCCGGTCTCGAAGCCGTCCATCTCGGTCAGGATCTGGTTCAGCGTCTGCTCGCGCTCGTCGTTGCCGCCGCTGAACGGGCCGCCGCCGGCCGAGCGCGCACGGCCGATCGCGTCGAGCTCGTCGATGAAGATGATCGCCGGCGCCGCGTCCTTGGCCTGCTTGAAGAGGTCGCGCACGCGCGAGGCGCCGATGCCGACGATCGCCTCGACGAACTCGGAGGCGCTGAGGCTGAAGAACGGCACGTCCGCCTCGCCGGCGACCGCGCGGGCGAGCAGCGTCTTGCCGGTGCCGGGCGCGCCGGACAGCAGGACGCCGCGCGGGATCCGGCCGCCGAGCCGCTGGTAGCGCTCCGGGTGCTTGAGGAAGTCGACGACCTCGGTCAGCTCGGCCTTGGCCTCGTCGATGCCGGCGACGTCGGCGAACGTGACGTGCGTGTCGCCGCCCTCGACGCGCCGCGCGCGGCTGCGCCCGAAGGCGCCGAGCGCGTTCATCTGGCCGCCGCCGACGCGGCGGCCGAGCCAGACGAACAGGGCGACCAGCAGGATCACCGGGCCGAAGCCGAAGATCAGGTTCGTCAGGACGCCGCGGCCGGCGTTGATCGACTCGGCGGAGATCTCGACCTTGTTGTCGAGCAGCAGCTGCGACAGCTGGTCGGTGTCGATGAAGGTCGGGATCTCGGTCTTGAAGTTCTTCGCGCCCTTGGCGTCCTTGCTCGGGTAGTGGACCTCGGACTTGAAGACGCCGGCGACCGTCGTGTCGGTCGCCGAGATGCGCGCGACGTTCCCGTCCTTGACCTGCTGCAGGAACTCCGGGTTGTAGGGGATGTCGACCGACGGCGCCTTGCCCGGCGCGATCAGCGCGACCCCGAACCAGTTGATCGCGGCCAGCAGGACGATGATCAGCCAGAAGCCGCGCGTGCCGGGCATCCGCGGGAAGCGGCCGGGCTGCTGCGGCGGTCCGCCCCCGCCGGGACGCGACGGCGCGCCGCCGCCGTTCGGGCGCGGCAGCGGCGTCCGAGGGCGCCGCTCGGTCGGGGCATCCGCCATGGCCTGAGGGTACCTGGGCCGAGGCTCCGCCCCGGACGGCTATACTCCGGCGCCTCGCGCGGCTGTAGCTCAGTTGGCTAGAGCGTCTGCTTGCCATGCAGAAGGTCGAGGGTTCGAGCCCCTTCAGCCGCTTCGCGAAAGAGCCCCGCTCCGGCGGGGCTCTTCTTGTTGGACGGCGCCGCGGCTAGCGCGGCGCCGGGCCGTGCGTCGTGACGACCAGCGCGCCCGCGGTGGGCGCCTCGGCCGCCGCCGAGAGCGCCTCCAGGCGCCGCAGGAAGGCGCGCGCGACGCGCCGCGCGTGCGCCTTCGCCAGCTCCGCGCGCGGGCCGGCGAACAGCTCGTCGACGGTCTCGCGCCAGAGCGCCAGCCAGCGCTCGAAGTGGCCGGAGCGCAGCGGCACCTGGGCGTGCAGCAGCGCGTGCGGGCGGAAGGCGCCGCCGCTGTAGCTCTGCGCGCCGAGCAGGATCGTCTCCCAGAAGGCCGTGATCCGCGGGACGTGCGCCTCCAGGTCCAGCCGCGCGACGTCGGTGAAGAGGAAGCCGATCATCGGGTCCGTCAGCGCGCGGCCGTAGAAGGCGCGGACCAGTCGCTCGCAGTCGGCGCGCGTCTCGATGTCGTGCGGCATCGCCATCCACTATGGCGAACGCCGGCGGGCGCGCCGAGCCGCCGCCGGCATCGACCGGAAGGTGCATTCCTCGAACGCGGGGGTTGCGCTCTGCGGCAGCATTCGAAATGTTTGTGGCAGTGAACGTCCGGTCACCGATCGTCGCCGCGCGGAAGGTCCTCGTCGTCGATGACTCCCCGTTGATGCTCTCGGCCGTCGTGCTCGGGCTCGCGGGGAACCCCGGCTGGGAGGTCTCGACCGCACAGAGCGGCCGCGACGGCATCGCGCTGGCGGCGCGCGTCCAGCCGGATGCGATCCTGCTCGACGTCATCATGCCCGACCTCGACGGACCGGAGACACTGCGCGCGCTGCGCGAGCAGGAGACGACGCGGGCGACGCCGATCATCTTCCTGACCGCTGACGTGCAGCAGCGCGAGCGGCTGATCGAGCTGGGCGCCGTCGGCGTGATCGAGAAGCCCTTCCAGCCGGACGCGCTGGCCGGGCAGCTGAGCGAGGTGCTCGGCTGGTCGCACGAGCGGCGGGACCTGCAGTGATGAGCGAACGAGGTGGACGGTGAGAAGGCTCGGCATCCAGAGCCCGGCGCGTGCGATCGCGCTCGCGGGCATCCTTATCGTGCTGCTGATCGCCGTCGCGGTCAGCGCGGCGATCTGGCGCTACGACGCGGCGCAGAACAGCTACCAGAAGGTCGCCGACCAGGCCGAGGGCACGCTGATCACGCTCTCGGACATGCGCGAGAACGTCGCCGAGCGGCGCGAGGCGCTCGACAGCTACGCCGCGACGCACCAGGCGGCGGAGCTGAACCAGCTCTCGACGCTCAAGCAGCGCTTCGACGACCTGCTCACCCGCACGCAGGCGACCAGCCGCGACGACGCGCAGGCGCTCACCACCGTGGCGCAGCTGCGGACGCTCAACCAGCGCACCGAGGACGCCCAGCAGCAGGCGCTGCAGTCGCGCACTCCCGACACGACGGCGATCGGCGCCGCCGTCGGCACGCTCGGCGACCAGCTCAACACCTTCGTCAATCGCGAGGAGGCCAAGGTCGCGCCGCTCGTCGCCAACGCCCGCTCGGACGCGCGCGTCGCGCGGCTGGTCGCGATCATCGTCGGGCTGATCGCGGCGCTGGCGACGATCGCGCTCGTGATCTACGTGCAGCGGCTGCTGGCGCGGCTGCTCGGCAGCGTGCGCGAGAGCACCGCGACGCTGACGCGCTCGGCGCTCGACATGCACGCGACGACGCAGGAGTCGGCCTCGGCGCTGGCGGAGCAGTCGGCCGCGGTGGCGGAGGTCGCCGCGACCGCCGACGAGCTGAGCTCGACCGCGACCTCGATCGCCGCCGGCGCCGAGAGCATGGCGAGCGCGGCGCAGCAGACGTCGGCGACGGTCGAGGACATGCGCGAGCAGGTCGCCGCGATCGCTGAGCGCTCGCTCGAGCTGGGCCGCTCGAGCCAGGAGATCGGCGAGATCCTGACGCTGCTGACGGAGATCGCCGAGCGCACCGACCTGCTGGCGCTGAACGCCGCGATCGAGGCCGCGCGCGCCGGCGACGCCGGCCGCGGCTTCACCGTCGTCGCGGCCGAGATCCGCAAGCTGGCGGAGCGCTCCGGCCGCTCGACGGAGTCGATCCGGGCGATCATCACGCGCGTCCAGGACGCGACGACGGCGACGATCCTCGCGACCGAGCGCGGCACCAACCAGGCGGACGAGATCGTCGAGCTGATGCAGAGCTCGACCGTCGACCTCGAGGAGAGCCGCCGCGCCGCCGAGCAGCAGCGCGCGGCGACCGAGCAGGTCGCGGTCGCGCTGAGCGGGATCCGCGGCGCGGTGCAGCAGCTCGTCGCCGAGCAGGACGGGCGCGTCGCGACGACCAAGCAGGTCGAGGACCTGACGGGCGAGCTCGCGCGGCTGCTCGAGCAGCACGGCCTGCAGGTGCAGAACGGCCACGCCCCGCAGCCGGCATGAGCGCGCACGTCTGCGTCGCGCTGGGCGCCGAGCGCTACGGGATCGCCGTCGAGCACGTGCGCGAGGTGGCCCAGCTGGACACGGTCGTGCCGGTGCCCGGCGCCGCCCGCTGGATCGCCGGCGTGCGCCACCTGCGCGGCGAGATCCTGCCGGTCGTGCGGCTGCACGACCTGCTCGGCGCGCCGGCCGGCGACCCGCGCCGCGTCGTCGTCGTGCGCGACCGCGACCGCAGCGCGGCGCTGGCGGTCGACCGCGCCGACGCCGTCGAGGACCTGCCCGAGCCGGACGGCGCCGGCGAGCGGCTGACGCGCGGCGCCGTGCTGCACCGCGACGCCGTGCTCGGGATCCTCGACGTGCCGGCGATCCTCGACGCGGTCGGCGCACGCTGATGGACGACGCGCTGCTCGAGATCTTCCGCGAGGAGTCGCTCGAGCGCGTCGACCGGATCGCCGCGACGCTGCTGGCCGCCGAGGCCGGCGGCAGCGGCGGCGCCGAGACGATCGCGCAGCTGCTGCGCGACGCGCACTCGATCAAGGGCAGCGCCGGCATGTTCGGGCTCGACAAGGTCGGGGCGCTGGCGGGCGCGATGGAGGACGTCCTCGCCCGCTCGCGCGAGCGCGGCGAGCTGGAGCCGCGCGCGATCCCGGCGCTGCTCGGCGGCGCCGACGCGATCCGCGCGGCGGTGACCGACGACCCGCAGCGCGTCGGCCCGGCCGCCGACGCGCTCGCGGCGCTCGGCGCCGACGACGCGCCGGCGCCACCGACCCGCGCCGCGCCGCCGACGCCGACGCCGCCCACCCGCGCCGCGCCGCCGACGCTGCCGCCGCGCGCCGTGCCGACGCCGCCGCCCAGGCGCGCCACGCTGCCGCCGCGCGCCGAGCCGGCAGCGCCCGTGCGCTCCACGCCCAGCGCACGCCCGACAGCGACGCCGACGTCGACCGCACGCCCGACGACGCCGCCCGCACCGGCCGCACGCCCGACGACGCCGCCCGCGCGCCCCGCACCGACGCCCACGCCGGCCGCCGGCTCAACGCCGCCGCCCGCGCCGCCCGCGCGCCCCGCGCCGGCGGCGGGCGGCGCCGATCCGGGGCCGCGCGCCTCGCTCCCCGGCGCGCCTGGCGTGGCCACGGCCGTGCCGGCCGCGGAGCCCTCCCCCACCCACAGCGCCATCGAGCGGACGCTGCGCGTGCGCGCCGACAAGGTCGACCGGCTGCTGGCGAGCGTCGGCGAGACGGCGCTGCACAACCGCCGCATCGAGCACATGACGACGCGCGACGGCACCGCCGGCGAGGCGCTCGCCGACGAGCTCGACCGCGGCCGGACGCTGGTCGCCGACCTCCAGGACGCCGTGCTCGACCTGCGCACGCTGCCGCTGCAGACGGTCGTCGGCGGGCTCACGCGCGCGGTCCGCGACAGCGCCGCCGAGGTCGGCCGCGAGGTGCGCCTGGAGCTCTCGGGCACCGACACGCCGCTCGACCGGACGATCCTCGACGGCATCGGCGACGCGCTGATCCACCTGCTGCGCAACGCGATCTCGCACGGGATCGAGCCGCCCGAGGAGCGCGAGCGGCTCGGCAAGCCGCGCGCCGGCCACGTCCGGATCGACGCCGAGCAGCGCGGCGGCATGGTCGCGCTGACCTGCGCCGACGACGGCCGCGGCGTCGCGCGCGAGCTGCTGGACCGCGTCCAGCCCGGCGAGACGCTCGCCGACCTGCTCGCCCAGGCCGGCTTCTCGACCGCCGGCGCCGTCTCGGACCTCAGCGGCCGCGGCGTCGGGCTCGACGCCGTCAAGCGCCACGTCGAGGGGCTCGGCGGCATGCTCGAGGTCGCCAGCACGCCGGGCGAGGGCACGGCGGTGACGCTGCTCGTGCCGCTGACGCTCGCCGTCATCACCGTGCTGCTGTTCGAGCGCGGCCGCCAGGTCTTCGGGATCCCGCTCGCGGGCGTCGAGCGCGCGGTCCGCGGCGGCCGCGACCACATCCTGCACGGGCGCCGCTCGCTCGAGCTCGACGGCGAGACGCTGCCGCTGACCGACCTCGCCGACTCGCTGGGGATGGACGCGCCGGCGTTCGCGGAGAGCACGCCGGTGATCGTCGTCTCCAGCGGCTCGCAGCGCGCCGCCGTCGAGTGCGACGCGCTGCTCGGCGACCAGGAGGTCGTCGTCAAGTCGCTCGGGCCGCTGCTGGCGGCCGTCCCCGGCTACATCGGCGGCGCGATCCTCGACGACGGCGGCATCGCGCTGCTGCTCGACCCGGCGTACCTCGTCCGCACCGCGGAGGTCTCGCCGCGCGAGCGGCGAGCGGCGCAGGAGCGCGCCGGCGAGGGGCCGGCGACCGTGCTCGTCGTCGACGACCAGTTCACCGTGCGCGAGCTCGAGCGGACGATCCTCGAGGCCGCCGGCTACCGCGTCCGCACGGCCGAGGACGGGCGCGCGGCGCTGGCCGTGCTCGACGAGGACGGCCGCGTCGACTGCGTCGTCAGCGACGTCGAGATGCCGCGGATGAACGGGCTCGAGCTGCTCGAGGAGATCCGCTCGCGGCCGCAGCTGGCGACGCTGCCGGTCGTCGTCGTCACCTCGCGCGCCGACGAGGAGGCGCTCGCGCGCGGCGCCGACGCGGGCGCCGACGCCTGGGTCGTCAAGTCGCAGTTCGAGCAGCAGGCGCTGCTCGAGACGATCGGTCGCCTGATCGGGCCGCGGTGACGGCGACACCGGTTCGCGTCGCGATCTGCGACGACTCGAAGGCGTACGCGGAGGGCCTGCGCCGCTTCCTGGAGACCGATCCGCGGCTGCGCGTGGTCGCGATCGCGGGCAGCGGCGACCAGCTGCTGAACGGGCTCGGCGACAGCCGCCCGAACCTCGTCACGGTCGAGGTCGCCCGCTCCGGCGACGGCGTCGAGACGATCCGCCGGCTGGCGACGGCGACGCGCGCCGCGATCGTCGCGGTCAGCGCCCACATCGACGACGCCGACGACCCGCTGATCCCGGCCGCGCTGGCGGCCGGCGCGGTCAGCGCGATTGACAAGGCGCAGCTGCGGCTGGTCCTGCGGCTGACGCCGCGCGCGGTCGCGCTGCGCGAGCGGCTGGTGCGGCTCGCCGGCGGCGAGACGGCCGCGCCGCTGCGGCCGCCGAAGCCGCTGGCGTCGTCGCGGCGCGCCGAGCGGCGGCCCAGCGACGGCACGCGCGAGTGCTCCGCGAGCCGGCCGGTGCCGCGCCGGCAGCCGCCGAACGATCACGCGGACGGCGCGCCGGCCGCCCGCCCCGCCGCCGCGGACGCCGCCGCGCCGGCGTCCGCCAACGGCAACGCCGCGCGGCCGGCGGGCGAGGGACGGCTGCCACGGCCCGGCGTCGCGCGGATCGTCGGCGTCGCCGCCTCCGCCGGCGGGCCGAACGCGCTCGTCGACGTGCTCGGCGTGCTGCCGCCGAGCTTCCCGCTGCCGATCCTCGTCGTCCAGCACATCGCGGTCGGCTTCGCCGCCGGGCTGGCGAACTGGCTCGACGCGGTGATCGCGCTCGAGGTCCGGCTCGCGCGCGGCGGCGAGCTGCCGCGGCCGGGCGTCGCGATCGCGCCCGACGGCGCGCACCTCGTGCTCGCCCCCGACGGACGTCTGCAGCTCGACCGGCGGCCGCCGCGCGGCGCCCATCAGCCGTCGGCCGACGCGCTGCTCGGCTCGCTCGCCGCCGTCGCCGGGCGCGGCGCCGTCGCCGTCGTGCTGACCGGGATGGGCCGCGACGGCGCCGCCGGCGTCGCCGCGATCCGCAGCGCCGGCGGCGTCGCGCTCGCCGAGCGCTCCGAGCACGCGCACCTCGCCGGGATGCCGGTCGCCGCCGCCGACGCCGGCGCGACGCCGCTCGAGCGCGGCGAGATCGGCCGCACGCTCGCCGCCCTGGCGGTGCGCCGATGACGACCGCCGAGCTTCGCGCGCTCGCCGCGCTCGTGCAGCGCAGCAGCGGCATCGCCGTGCCCGAGAGCCAGCTGCCGTCGCTGCACGCGGCACTCGCGCGCGTCGGCCCGCAGCTGACGGCGCAGCAGCTGCTGCGCAACCCCGACGCGACGCGGCTGGAGCGGCTGATCGACGAGGTCTCGGTCAAGGAGACCTTCTTCCTGCGCCATCCCGAGGAGCTGGCCGAGGCCGACTGGCCCACGCACGCCCGCCGCGCCGCCGCGGCCGGCCGGCCCGTGCGCGTCTGGAGCGCCGGCTGCTCGACCGGCGAGGAGGCCTACACGCTGGCGCTGCTGGCGGCCGAGGCGCTCGGCAGCCCGGCGCCGCTCGACGTGCTCGGCAGCGACCTCTCGCCGAGCGCGCTCGCGACGGCCGAGCGCGGCCGCTACGGCGCCCGCTCGATGCGGCTGCTGAACCCCGCGCGGCGCGAGCGCTGGTTCACCAGCGGGCGCGAGTGGAGCGTCGGCGGCGAGCTGCGCGCGCTCGTCCGCTTCATCCGCCACAACCTCGTCGCCGACCCCTTCCCGCCACTCGGCGAGCCGCCGTTCGACGTCGTCGTCTGCCGCAACGTGCTGATCTACTTCGACGCCGACACGGTCGCGCGCGTGATCGCGTCGCTCTCGCAGTCGCTCGTCCCCGGCGGCCAGCTGCTGCTCGGCACGATCGACCGGCTCGGCAGCCGCACCGCGCCGTCGCCGCGCCCGGCCGTCGCTCCGCCGGCCAAGCGCCCGCGCCGCCGCGCCGCCCGCCACGGCCGGCCGGCGCCCGCGCGCCCGACGCGGATCGAGACGGCGACGCGGCCCGCGGCGGCGCCCGTCGAGCCGCCGCCCGCGGCCGTCGCGCCGACGCCGGCGCCCGCCGCGCCGCTCGCCGCCGCGGACGCGCCGCCGCGGACGGCCGCCGACGACGCCTTCGAGGCCGGCTCGCGCGCGCTCTCGGACGGCGACGCCGCCAGCGCCGTCACCGCCCTGCGCCGCGCCCTCTACCTCGACCCGCGGCGCGCCGTCGCCGCGCTCCAGCTCGGCCGCGCGCACGAGCGGCTCGGCCAGCTCGACGCCGCCCGCGGCGCCTACGGGCGCGCGCTGCGGCTGGTCGACGAGACCGCCGACCCGGACGCGCGGCTGTTCGACCGCGTCGGCGCGGCCGACGTCGCCGCCGCCTGCCGCGCCCGCCTGCAGGCGCTCGACGCGGAGGCCGGCCCCTCGCGCCGGGCGAGCTTGAGCGAATCTTGACGATCGCTCGACGGGGCGGTGATGGCCCGGTCTTAGCTTGACGGTCATGGCCACGTCGTCCCCAGTCGAACAGCCGGCCCGGATCCGGGTCCTGATCGCTGACGCCGACCCATTGGCGCGCCGCGCGCTGCGCGACGGCCTCAGCGCCGCGACGGACTTCATCGTCACGGCCGAGACCGGCAACGGCGTCGAGGCGGCCGAGCTCACCGCGCACTACCGGCCCGAGCTGATCGTCCTCGCGACCGTGCTCCCCCAGCTCGACGGCGTCGCGGCGCTCAAGCGGATCGTCGCCAGCTCCCCCGGGACGCGCGCGCTGATGCTCGCGCCGACTGGCGACGACGCGATCGGCACGGACGCGATGCTCGCCGGCGCCGGCGGCTTCGTCGGCAAGGAGCTGGGCGTCGAGGGCCTCATCGAGGTGCTGCAGCGCATCGTCGCCGGCGAGACCGTCATCTCCCCCGAGCTCACCTGCCGACTCGTCGAGCACCTGCGCGCGACGCCCAAGCACGGCGTCGGCATGCGCCCCGTCCGCAGCGCGCTGAGCCCGCGCGAGTGGGAGGTGCTGGATCTGATGACGACCGGCAAGACGACCGCCGAGATGGCCGACGAGCTCTACCTCTCGACCGAGACGATCCAGAGTCACATCAAGAACCTCAGCCGCAAGCTCGGCGTGCACTCGCGCCGCGAGGCCGTCGAGCGCGGCCAGCAGCTGCGCCGCGTCGGCGGCCAGGACCGCCTCAGCGTCGCCGCCTGAGACGCCCGCGCCGGGCGCTCGCGCCCGGCCGGCCGCGCGCCGCGCGAGCGCTAGCCCGGCAGCTCGAAGCGGTAGCCGACGCCGCGGATCGTCCGCACGTAGCGCGGGCTCGCCGGATCGTCGCCCAGCTTGTGCCGCAGCTTGGACAGGTGCACGTCGACGACGTGGTCGTCCCCGAACCACGACTCGCCCCAGACGTGCTCGAGCAGCTGCCGGCGCGTGAAGACCACGCGCGGCTCGGCGGAGAGCGTGTCGAGCAGGTCGAACTCGATCCGCGTCAGCTCGATCTCCGCGCCGCTCATGCGCACGCTGCGCGCGGCGACGTCGATCTCGAGCTCGCCGAAGCGCCGCGGCGCCGGCGCGTCGCTCAGCGCCGGCCCGATGCCGCGCGGCCGCCGCAGCATCGCGCGCACGCGCGCCGCCAGCTCGCGTGACGAGAACGGCTTGACGACGTAGTCGTCGGCGCCGACCGACAGCCCGATCAGCTTGTCGACCTCGTCGTCGCGCCCGGTCAGCATCACGACGTAGGCGTCGCTGAAGCGCCGCAGCTCGCGGCAGACGTCGAGCCCGTCCAGCCCCGGCAGGTTGAGATCGAGCACGACGACGGTCGGCGACAGCTCGCGCGCGAGCTGCAGCCCCTCGACGCCGTCGGCGGCGACGGTCACGGGGAAGCCCTCGCGTTCGAGCGCCTCGCGGACCACCGCCTGGAAGACGGCGGAGTCCTCGACGACGAGGACGTGGGGGTCGTCGACAGCGGCCATCGGCCGCCAAGTGTAAGTGCGGCCACAGCGGCGCGCGGCCCGTCAGCCGCCGCGCGCCACCGCATATCCGACCTAAGTGCTAGGAGATCGGGCTGCCGTTGCAGGTCATCGCGTCGACCTTCGCCTGCGCCTTGGCCTTCAGCGCGGCGGGGATGTCGGCGTAGGACAGCTTCTGGATCGACGACTGGCCCTGCGTCGAGAGCAGGTAGCTGAAGTAGGTCTTCAGGCCCTTGGCGACCGACTCGCTGAGGCCGGCCTTGCAGGGGTCGACGTAGGTGATCGCGAACGTCTGCGAGACGATCGGGTAGGCCGTCGGGTTCGGCGAGTTGATCGTCGAGACGCCGAGGTCCGCCGGAACCTCGATGCCGTCGCCGGCCGCCGAGGTCGACGGCAGCGTCGGCGAGACGAACGTGCCGCCGCTGTTCTTGACGGCCGCGAAGGTGAAGCCGTTCTGCAGGGCGTAGGCCTGCTCGACGTAGCCGATCGCGCCCGAGGTCTGCTTGACGGCAGCAGCCACGCCGTCGTTGCCCTTGGCGCCGGTGCCCGTCGGCCACTTGATGTCCTTGTCGACGCCCGGGCCGTTCTTCCAGGCGTCCGAGTAGGCGGCCAGGAACGTCGTGAAGCCCTGCGTGGTGCCGGACGAGTCGGAGCGGTGGACGACCGTGATCGCGGTCGACGGCAGGCTCGCGTCCGGGTTCAGCGACTTGATCGCCGGGTCGTCCCACTTCTTGACCTTGCCGAGGAAGATGTCGGCGATCGTCGCGCCGTCCAGCTTCAGGCCGCTCTTGATGCCCGGCAGGTTGTAGGAGACCGTGATCGCGCCGAGCGCGAACGGGATCTGGAACGGCGTGCCCTTGGTGACGCCGCTGACGTCTTCAGGCTTCAGCGCGGGGTCCGAGCCCGCGAAGTCGAGCGTGCCGGCCTGGAACTGCGCGATGCCGGCGCCAGAGCCGATGCCCTGGAAGTTGACGGTGATGCCGTCGCTGCTCTTGGTCTCGGACCCGAGCTGCTGGTAGATCGGCGCCGCGAACGTCGAGCCGCCGCCGTTGAGCGTCACCGGCGCCGACGTCGCCGCCGGCGTCGAGCTCTCCGACGACGAGGACGACGAGGACGACGACGAGTCGTTGCTACTGGAGCCGCAGGCCGTCACGCCGATCGCGACGACCCCTGCCGCCGCGATTGCCTGCAGGGAGCGAATTCTCATTTCAAGCCTCCTGGGGATAGTCCAACGCCCTCGAGGCTCGCGGGTTCAGAACGCGATCTTGTTATCGAATCGTTCTCGCAACATGAGAACTAGATGAAGAGCGCGGCAAGGGCCGGCGGATCCTGCGCACGCGTGGTTCCGATAGTCGGAGACGCGCGCACTTGTACGATCCCGGCATGGCTCCCAGCGATCAGTACGCGCTCAGCGACGAGCAGCTCGAGTTCCGCGACGTCATCCGCCAGCTCGTGCGCGACCGCGTCTGGCCGCGTGCCGCCGAGATCGACGCGACCGACGAGTACCCGTGGGACATCCGCCGGCTGTTCGCCGAGCAGGACCTGCTGGGCCTGCCCTTCGCGACCGAGCACGGCGGCACCGGCACCGGCGTGCTGATGCAGCAGGTCGCCGTCGAGGAGGTCGCCAAGGCCTCCGCGGCCTGCGCGCTGATGCTGATGATCCAGGAGCTGGGCACGCTGCCGATCGCGCTGTTCGGCAGCGACGAGCAGAAGCAGCGCTGGCTGCCGCGCTGCGCCAGCGGCGAGTGGACGCCGGCCTTCGCGCTCTCGGAGCCGGACGCCGGCTCGGACCCGGGCTCTATGCGCACGAGCGCGCGCCGCGACGGCGACGACTGGATCCTCAACGGCAGCAAGAACTGGATCACCAACGCGTCGGTCGCCGACTTCTACGTCGTCTTCGCCGTCAGCGACCGCGAGACGCGCCGCATCTCGGCCTTCATCGTCGAGAAGGACGCGCCCGGCTTCTCGGTGCCCACGCTCGAGCACAAGCTCGGCATCAAGGGCTCGCCGACCGGCGCACCGGTGCTCGAAGACGTGCGCGTCCCCGGCGACCAGCTGATCGGCGAGGCCGGCAAGGGCATGACGGTCGCGCTCGCCACGCTTGAGCGCACGCGCCTGGGCGCCGCCGCGCAGGCCGTCGGCATCGCGCAGGGCGCGATCGACTACGCGCTCGCCTACGCCAAGGAGCGGATCCAGTTCGGCAAGCCGATCTACGAGCAGCAGGCGCTGCAGTTCAAGCTCGCCGACATGCAGATCCGCACCGCCGCCGCGCGCGAGCTGCTCTACAAGGCCTGCGCGATGGCCGAGCGGCGCGACGCCGACCGCGGGCTCTACAGCTCGATGGCGAAGGTCTTCGCCTCCGACACGGCGATGAGCGTCACCGTCGACGCCGTGCAGGTGCTCGGCGGCTACGGCTACGTGAAGGAGTACCCGGTCGAGCGGATGCTGCGCGACGCCAAGATCACGCAGATCTACGAGGGCACGAACGAGATCCAGCGCGTCGTGATCGGCCGCGCGCTCGGCCGCTGATCAACGCACTCAGTGGTGCGCAGGCGGCTCGTCGCCCCGCCTGCGCTCCTCGCGCCGCTCGCGCCGCTGCGCCTTGCGCTCCGCGCGCGTCAGCTTCGGCCCGCGCTTGACGTCCGAGCCGCCCATCACCGAGATCAGCTGCAGCCGCAGCGTCGGCCCGCCCGGGTCCGGCGCCTCGTGCCCGATCTCGGTGTCGTTGCCGCCCATCAGCGCGAACTCCGACAGCTCGACGTTCAGGCCCTCCGGGATCCGGATCTCGGCGCCGCCCATCAGCGAGAAGACGGTCATCGAGACCGTGTCGGCGGCGAACTCGGCGTCGTTGAGGTCGAGGTCCGAGCCGCCCATCACGTTGATCACGTTCAGCCGCTCGGCGACGCGCCAGCGCCCCTTGCGATCGCGGCCGCTCATGATCGCCACGAGCCAGCGCGTCCCGCCCTCGCCGCGGCGGACCAGGACCCGCTTGACGCCGGGCGCGACGCTCGTGCCGGGCAGACCGAGGTCGTCGTGCACGACGACGTCGGCGACGAGCCGCTCGAGCTCGCCGCGCGTGCGCGTCGCGTAGGCGGCCGTCAGTCGCTCCTCGAGCTCCTCCATCGTCAGCCGGCCCTCTCCGGCGGCGTGCCGCAGCAGCTCGGCGGTGTGCTCGCGGTCCGCGTCGGAGGCGCGGTACTGGGGCAGCTGTTCTTCGCTCACCAGCGCCAGGGTACGCGTCAGCGCGAGAGCAGGCCGCGCTCGCGCAGCGACGCGAGCACGCGGCGGCGGCGCAGCGGCCCGGCGCCGGCCAGCTGATCGAGCGCGGCGCGGCGGTCGAGCGACTCGCTGCGCGCGTTGGCGAGCGCGACGCGCAGCTCGGCGGCGTCGCCGCGCGCGGCCTCGAGCGCGGCGCGCAGCTCGATCACGTCGGCGCGCGCCGAGTCGACGACGCCGCGCAGCTCGCTGAGCTCGGCCGCGGCATGGTTCACCGGCTCGCTGATCAGCACGGGATTGGCGCGGAACTCGCGGCGCGGCGCCAGCGCGGCACGCAGCTCGTCCGTCGAGATCTGCGGACGGTCGGACTCGCTCATGCGGGTGCAGTTCGCGACCGGCACGAGCGCTCCTGCCACCTAGTGGGCGATCTTGATCGTGGCCTTGGCGGTCTTGCCGACCTTGTCCTGCTTGGCCGACACGCTGACCGAGTAGCGGCCCTTGGCGAGCGTGCTGGCCTTCGCCAGCGTCAGGTTGACGGTCTTGCCGGGCAGCAGCGAGAAGGCGTCGATCCCCGGCCGCCGGGTGCCGAGGCCGCTCTTGATCGCCGCGTTGGCGACGATCGGCGCGATCGAGTCGCCGCCGTTGTGGATCGCGACCGAGATGACCCGCGCGGACCCCTTGCCGCGCAGCTTCGGCTTGCCGACGGTCAGCTTCTCGGTCGGCGTCTTCGGCAGCAGCCGGATCGGCGTCAGGATCCGGTAGCCGAGCGTCACGCCCTTGCGCTTGGCCGCGTTCGCGGGCAGGCCGGTGACCTCGAGCGCGCCGTAGGTGACGGCGCTCGAGTGCAGCGCCAGCGTCAGGTTCTCGACCTGGCCGGGCGCGAGCGTGAAGGCGGTCTCGCTCGGCGTGACGCCGGCCAGCGAGCCGCTGCGCTTGGCGGCGATCGCGGCGGTCGCGCTGGACTGCGTCCAGGGCCGCGCGGCGACCGCGATCTTCAGCGTCTGCGTGCTGTTGTTGGTGACCTGGACCGGCGTCGTGCCGTCGACCGGCAGCGTCGCCTGGATCACGGCGTGCTTGCCGCCGGTGCCGCCGGCGGCGACGCCGACGACGAGCCCGCCGGGGCCGGCCTTCGCGTCCTTCGGCGCGCTCTTGGCCTGCGCGATCACCGCGCCGCTCGCCACCGCACCGGCGACGACGACCGCCGCCGTCGCACGTCGAATCCACATCGTCATGCCACAGACCCCCTGCCGTTCATCCGCTTTTAGACGTAGCAGGGACGGACCTGGCGATGACGCGAATCGGTCGGATATCGGTGCCGGCGACGCGGGGCCGGATGTAGCATCCGCAACGAGCCGGGCGACGACAGGGACCGCGTCTCAGAGAGGGTCGCCCGCGCACTCTGACGTCACGCGTCAAGGGAGGGTGACGAGATGAGGTACCTGACCGCAGTGGGCTCGGCCGCCGTGCTCGGCGTCGGCCTGCTCAGCTCCAGCGCGTTCGCGCAGGCGCCGCCGGCGAGCGGCACGCCGGTGCCGCCGCAGCAGCGCCTGTACCCGACGAACCTGCCGCAGAAGCTGGTGCACCCTGGCTCGGCGATCGTCGCGTTCAAGACGCCGGTCCAGGCCAAGGGCGCGCGCTTCACGCCGGCGCCGTCCGGCAGCGCCAGCTCGAGCGACGTCAGCGCGCTCAACCAGACGCTCGCGAGCCTCGGCACGACCAAGGTCGTCAAGCTCTTCACGAACGTGCCGGCCGCGCAGCTGAACGCCGCGCGCGCCCAGGCCGAGCGGGCCACCGGGCAGTACATGACCGACTTCACGCAGGTCTACCAGGTGTCGTACGACCCGGTGGTCAACTCCGGCACGGCGGCCAACGACATCGCCCAGTCCACGCTCGTCAGCGCGGCGATGCCGGACTGGATCTACCACGCGCCGAAGGACCGGGCGAAGCTGACCAAGGCTCAACGCACGAGCGCGCTGAAGGCGCTCGCCAAGGCCAAGGTCGCGCAGAGCCCGAGCTCGCTGAGCGCGACCGCGCTGCCGGCGAACGCCGCCTACGCGAACGACGCGCAGTCCTACCTCGACGGCGCCAGCGACAACGTGACCGGCGCGGCGGCGATGCTCGCCACGCGCTTCGGCCAGCAGCCCGGCCAGGGCGAGACGGTGACGAACATCTCGCTCGGCACGATCGACGACTCGAGCACGGTCGTCGAGAACGGCCAGCGCTACATCGTCATGGCCGGCTACCCGAAGATCCCGGTCTGGCTCTCGAGCGCCAACTGCAGCGACAACGGCCACGGCACGCAGACCTGCGACGTCACGCTCGACCCGGACGCGACGAACACGACCGACGGCCAGGGCGACCTGCTCGAGGTCAACCTCGACTTCAGCGTGATGGCGCCGCCGCCGCTCGGCGACCCGCGGCTCGCCAACCCGGCGCCGCCCGGCAACGGCCAGCTGCTCGGCGAGGCCTACGGCGCCGACTACCGGCTGATCAACCCGCTCGTCAACAACACCGAGAACTTCGTCGGCGCCTGGCTCGGCGCCACGTTCCTGCAGACGCCCAAGCCGGACGTGATCACCGCCTCGATCGGCAACGGCTTCAGCATCGGCGGCTTCAGCGACTACTTCTTCGAGAACGAGGCGATCATCCACGACGCCGTCACGGAGATCGTCCAGGGCGCCGACGTGTTCGTCTCGATCTCCGCCGGCGACGGCCAGACGGAGACCAGCGTCGCGATGAACCCGAACGGCCTGACCGGCCCGACGGACGTGACGACCGACCCGAACCTGCTGACCGACATCGACGACCCGAACGCCTGGGCGAACCCGATGTTCTCCTACGGCCTGACGGTCGAGCCGCAGTACGTGATCGACTCCGGGTCGACCGACGCCGGCGCCGACACGCTCAACGACGTCTTCAACGACTCGCCCTTCAACACCGCGATCAAGCCGAAGGTCAGCCACGCCCAGCACACGACGGAGACGCGCTGGACCGGCCAGCAGAACTTCCACACCGGCAACGGCTCGCGCGTGAACCTGTCCGCGCCGGGCGACGCGATCCTCTTCCTCGGCCAGGTCGAGGACGCCAACGGCATCCCGGTCAACCCGATCGCCAGCTACCCGCGGCTGATCGGCGGCTCCTCGGCCTCGGCGCCGCAGATCGCCGGCGCGGCGGCCGTCGTGCGCCAGACCGCGCGGCTGCTCGGCATCCAGCTGACGGCGCCGCAGGTGCGCCAGCTGCTGATCGACAGCGGCCGGCCGAACCTGACGCCGGCGTTCGACCTCTCGAACGCCAACATCGGCCCGAACCTGGACCTGACGGCCGCCGTCCAGCAGCTGTTCGACCAGGCGCGCGCCAACAGCCAGGCGCCGCAGCTCGTGCGGATGACGGTCGCGCAGCGCAAGGCGGCGCTGACGCCGACCGACCTGCGCAGCGCCTTCTACACCGACACGACGCAGAACCCGCGCCAGAACACGGCGACGATCGACCTCAGCCAGGGCCTGGTCGCGCCGTCCAGCCGCACCAACGAGACGATCGGCGCCAGCGGCGACAACGTCAACGCGCCGATCACGTTCGCGGTCGACGCGGCCTTCGTCCCGCGCAACGCGCTGAAGCTGAAGTGGACGCTGCAGCTGGGCGGCAAGAAGGCCGTCAAGGTGCCCAAGGCCGACTACGACCCGGGCACGCCGTCGCTGCGGCTGCTGCCGTCGGAGATCTTCGCGGCGCTCGGGCAGCCGACGACCTCGCGCAGCGACCGCACCGTGATCGTGACGGCGACCAGCGGCAAGGCCTCAATCGCCGAGTCGGTGACGTTCAAGGGCCAGCCGGACGGCAGCTACAGCCACGCGACGCCGCCCAGCTTCACCCCCGTCTTCACGACCGGCGACAAGATCACGTTCAGCTACGACCTGACCGGCCTGCGCACCGGCCACGGCGGCTTCGCGGACGGCGGCGAGCTGATCGTCTCCGACATCGACCGCGCGGTGCCGCAGGCGTTCCCGGACAACGATCTGGACGCGCACGGCACGAAGTACCCGCTGCACGGCGTCAGCGGCACGATCACGCTGACCTCGAACGACTTCCCGCACGGCGTCGGCACCTACGGCGTCGCGCTGCGCGGGACGATCCGCGGCCAGGAGATCCCTGACAGCACCAGCTTCTGGCAGCCGATCCGCTACGCGCCGGCCGCCTACCAGCTGCCGGTGACCCCGAAGATCCAGGCCGAGGCCTCGGCGCTCAACGGCACGGCGCCGCTGTTCTACGAGATCGCCGACACCGAGCCGGGCGGCTCGACGCGCTTCGCGGTGAGCTACGACGTGCGGCCCGTCAAGGGCGCGACCGGCGCGATCGTCGAGTTCTCGCGGCCGACGTTCGACTTCGCCAAGGCGCTGTTCATCACCGGCGACTTCACGCCAGCGAACTCGTTCGTGAACAACTTCACGAACCCGAACGGCGACCGCCTGGACGGCGGCGACGACTTCGGCCAGGCCGGTGAGACGACGCACGTCGACGTCAGCGGCACGCACGGCGTCGCGACGCTCGACGGCAGCCGCATCGGCCTGTCGATCCCGGCCGCGAGCTGCGACGCGACCTACCAGGTGCGGGTCCTGGCGACCAACCGCAACGGCGCGATCGTCGGCGTCGCCGGCAGCGGCTCGATCCTCAGCTACGCGAACCTCGCGAAGGCGGTCTGCGAGAGCTAGCGGCGAGCGCTCCGGGGGCCGGCGCGGCCGGTCCCCGGGGCGGCGTCAGCCGATCGAGACGATCCGCAGCGTGCGCGAGCCGCGCGGCGTCGCGATCTCGACCTCGTCGCCGGCGCGGGCGCCGAGCAGCGCCTTGCCGACCGGCGACTCGATCGAGAGCCGGCCCTCGGCGGGCACGGCCTCGGTCGCGGACACCAGCTCGTAGTCGGACTCGCGTCCGCTGCCGGCGTCGCGCACCTTGACGCGGCTGCCGAAGCCGACCGAGTCGGTCTGGGTCTCGACCTCGCGCACCTCGGCGGCGAGCAGCTGCTCGCGAATGCGCAGGATCTTCGTCTCCAGATGCGCCTGGTCGTTCTTGGCGTCGTGGTACTCGGAGTTCTCCTTCAGATCGCCCCACTCGCGCGCGGTCTTGATCCGCTCCGCGATCTCGCGGCGGGCGACGGTCTCCAGCTGCTCGAGCTCGGCCTGCAGGGCGGCGAGGCCCTCGGCGGTCATGACAACGGGGTGATCGGTCAAGTCGCCAACTCTAGTAACTCACTCTTCGACCGACGTCAGGCGCGGCAGCTCGCCCGGCACGCGCGCGCGGCGCCGGTCGCGCAGCTCGCGCTGGCCGCCGCCGCCCGAGCCCGGGTCGCGCCGCTCGCGCTTGCGGCGGTCGACGATCACCGTCACGTTCGGGTCGTCCCGGTAGTACGCCGTGAGCTTGTCGAACAGCTCAGCCGCCAGCGGCTCGGGCACGACGCAGAAGATCACAGCAGCGATCGTAGACCGTCGCTCCGCGGCCGAACGTCGGTTGGTCAGGAGTCGAGCGCGAGATGCAGCACGCCGCGCTCGTCGGCGGCGGCGTTGACCGCCTGTTCCTCGGGCGTGAGCTCGTTGAGCTCGTTGCCCTGCGCCTCGCGGCGGACGCCGCCGGCCTCGTCGGAGAGGTCGATCTCGAAGCGGTACCAGGACAGCTCCCACATGACCGTGATCGAGACGACGCTCGGCCGGTCCGGGCGCGGCCGCACCGACACGGCGGGCGGCCCCAGGGAGCGCGCGACGCCGCCGACGGTGCGCGTGTGCTGGGAGACGTTGAAGACGTCCAGCGCGCGCTGCATCTTCAGCTCCGCGTTGGTCGGGACGGCGTGGATGTGGCGCGGCTCGCGCGGCCCCTCGACGATCGGCATCGGCGCGTCGGGCGCAGCGTCCGCCTCGAGGTCGGCCAGCTCGCGCGCGCGCTCGCGGCGGCTGCGCAGGCGGCCGATCACGCCGCGGCCGCGCTCGCTGCGGGCCTGGCGGAACTCGAGGTCGTCGGCGCCTGACTCCTTGATCCAGCCCTCGTGCTGGGCGCGCATCGTGCAGAGGTCGCAGACCGCGCGGCGCTCGCCGCCGGCGAGGTAGTGCTCGGCGTGCTCGCCGCGCAGCAGCGTGCGCCCGCAGACGTCGCACTCGACGTCGACCTGGTCGGTGCGGATGTCACGCGTACGTGCCACGGTCGGGCGAGGGTAGCAACGCTCCCGCGCCCGACCGGCACGGCAACGAGCGGTTCAGAATCGCCCGCTCGTTGCGGCCTGCAGCGTCCTTCGCGCGGCTACGCGAGCGCCTCCTCGCGCGCCCGCTCGGCGACCTTCTGCGCCAGCTGCGCGGGGATCTCCTCGTAGCGCAGGAACTCCAGCGTGTACTCGCCCTGGCCGCCCGTCAGCGCGCGCAGGTTCGGCGCGTAGCTGAGCATCTCTGACATCGGCACCTCGGCGCGGACCTCGGTCATGCCGCCGGCGGCCTCGGTGCCGAGCGGGCGCCCGCGGCGTGAGGACAGGTCGCCCATCACGTCGCCGACCGACTCGTCCGGCACCGAGGCGACGACGAGCATGATCGGCTCCAGCAGCACCGCCCGCGCCTGCTCGAGCGCCTGGCGCATCGCCAGCGAGCCGGCCAGCTTGAACGCCATCTCGGACGAGTCGACGGCGTGATAGGAGCCGTCGAAGACCGTCACGCGCACGCCCTTGACCGGGAAGCCGGCGACGATGCCGTGCTCCATCGCGTCGAGCACGCCCTTCTCGACGGCCGGGATGAAGCCGCCGGGGATGACGCCGCCCTTGATGTTGTTGACGAACTCGAAGTCGCCGTCGGCGAGCGGCTCGATCTCGATGTGGCAGTCGCCGAACTGGCCGCGGCCGCCGGTCTGCTTCTTGTGGCGCCCGTGCGCCTTGGCGCTGCCGCGGATCGTCTCCTGGTAGGGCACGCGCGGCGGCTTGAGCGTCACGTCGGCGCCGAAGCGGCTGTGCATGCGGTCGACGATCACCTCGACGTGCATCTGCGAGAGGCCGGCGACGATCTGCTCGCCGGTCTGCTGGTCGCGCCGCAGCTCGATCGTCGGGTCCTCCTCCTGCAGGCGCCGCAGCGCCGTGAAGACCTTGTCCTCGTCGCCCTTGGCCTTGGGCTCGATCGCGAACGCCATCACCGGCGCCGGCAGCTTGATCGAGGGCATCCGGATCGGCGTGTCGCGCGCGGCCAGCCAGTCGCCGGCGTGCGTCTCCTTGAGCTTGGCGATCGCGCCGATGTCGCCGGGGCCGAAGGCGTCGGCGTGCGAGACGTCCTTGCCGCGCGGGATCAGCAGCTGGCCGACGCGCTCCTTGGTGTGCGAGCGCGTGTTCAGCACCTGCGTGTCGTGCGTCATCGTGCCCTGGTAGACGCGGAACAGGTTGATGCGGCCGGCGAACGGGTCGGCGCGCGTCTTGAAGACGTAGGCGAACATCTCCGCGTCGGGGTCGGGCTCGAGCAGGTGGCCGTCGACGTCGACGCTGCCGCCGTGCTGGACTGGCGAGGGCAGGTCGTCGACGATCGCCTCGAGCATCCGGTCGGCGCCCAGGCGCGTCGTCGCGACGCCGCAGGTGACCGGGAAGATCTGCCCGTGGTCGGTGCCGTCCTCGAGCGCCGTGACGATCTCCTCGTGCGAGATCTCCTCGCCCTCGAGGTAGCGCTCCATCAGCGCCTCGGAGTTCTCGGCGACCTCGTCCATCAGCTTCTCGCGGTACTCCTGCGCGCGCTCGCGGTGGTCGTCCGGGATCGGGATCTCGCGCGCCGTGCCGTCGTCGCCGTAGGCGTAGGCCTTCATGTCGACGAGGTCGATCAGGCCGCTGATCTCGTGCTCATGGCCGATCGGGATCTCGGTGGCGACGACGTGCGCGCCGAAGGCGCCCTTGAGCGAGTCGAGCGTGCGGAAGAAGTCGGCCCGCTCGCGATCGAGCATGTTGACGTAGACCAGCCGCGCGACGCCGAGCTCGGACGCGCGCTCCCAGAGCCGCCGCGTCCCGACCTCGACGCCCATCACCGCGTTGACGACGAACACGGCGGACTCGCAGACGCGCAAGGCACCGAGCGCGTCGGCGATGAAGCTCGGCTCGCCGGGCGTGTCGATCAGGTTGACCTTCGTCCCGCGCCACTCGAACGAGGCCAGCGAGGCGGAGATCGACATCCGCCGCGCCTGCTCGTCGGCGTCGGCGTCGGACACCGTCGTGCCGTCGGCCACCGAGCCGAGCCGCGTCGTCGCACCGGCTTCGAACAGCAGAGCCTCGTGCAGCGACGTCTTCCCGCTCCCTCGGTGGCCGACTAGAGCCACGTTGCGGATCCTGCCTGCGGCGTGCGGCATGCCTGCGCTCCTTCCCTTGTGCGATAAGGCGCTAGGGGCAGGCTACCTCTCAGTCGCGGATGTTGTCGCCCTGCAACCGCGACTTGAGCCGCAGGACCGCCTTCGTGTGCATCTGCGAGACGCGCGACTCGGTCACGGCCAGCACCTCGCCGATCTCGCGCAGCGTCAGGTTGTCGTAGTAGTAGAGCTTGATCACGAGCCGCTCGCGCTCGGGCAGGTCGGCGATCGCGGCCGCCATCAGCTCGCGCTGCTCGGCCGCGTCCAGCAGCTGCTGCGGGTCCGGCGCGTCCGGATCCTGCAGCGTGTCGAGCAGTGAGACGCTGTCGCCGCTGCTGTCGCTGGTCGCCCACAGCTCGTCGAGCGCGACGACCGTCGAGGTGGCGATCTTGTGCAGCGACTCCTGGAACTCGGCGAGCGTGAGCTGCAGCTCGCGCGCCATCTCCTCGTCGCTCGGCGTCCGCTGCAGGCGATGCTCGAGCAGCGCGTGCGCCTTCTCGATCTCGCGGGCGCGCGAGCGGACCGAGCGCGGCACCCAGTCCAGCGCCCGCAGCTCGTCGATGATCGCGCCGCGGATCCGCGTCATCGCGTAGGTCTCGAACTTGATGTCGCGGTCCGGGTCGAAGCGCTCGATCGCGCCGATCAGGCCGATCAGGCCGTAGGAGATCAGGTCGGCCTCCTCGACGTGCGCCGGCAGGCCGGAGGAGAGCTTGCCGGCGACGTACTTGACGAGCGGCGAATAGGCGATCAACAGCTGCTCGCGCGCCTGCTTGGAGCCCTCGGTCCGATGCGCGCTCCAGACGTCGCTGAGGCTCAGTGCTGTTGCCTTGGTCTGCACGGGCGAAACGTCCGGCGAGCGCGAGGCCGCTGCCTATGCGCGTGGATGGCTCTTCGCGTACGCCGCCCGCAGCCTCGCCGACTCCACTCGAGTGTAGACCTGGGTCGTCGAGATCGAGGCGTGCCCGAGCAGCTCCTGGATCGCCCGCAGATCGGCGCCGCCGTCGAGCAGGTGGGTCGCGAACGAGTGGCGCAGCGCGTGCGGGTGCACGCCGGTCTGGGTCGCGGCGTGCCGCGCCCAGACGCGCAGCCGCCGCCGCACGTCGGAGGTCGAGAGCCGGCGGCCGCTCTTGGAGAGGAACAGCGCGCGCTCGTCCTCGTCGCCGGCCAGCGCCGGCCGCGCGCGCTCCAGGTAGCCGGCGAGCGCCCGCAGCGCCGGCTCGCCGACCGGCACGAAGCGCGTCTTGCCGCCCTTGCCCTCGACGCGCAGCTGCTCGCCGTCGAAGTCCAGCGACGTGACGTCGAGGTCGATCAGCTCCTCCGCGCGCAGCCCGCAGGCGTAGGCGAGCTCGAACAGCGCGCGGTCGCGCTGGTCGAGCGGCGTCGCGGTCGGGATCCGGTCCAGCAGCGCCGCGACCTCGCCGGCGCGCAGCGTGTGCGGCAGGTCGCGCGGCAGCCGCGGCGCCGGCAGCAGGTCGGCCGGGTTGGCGCCGAGCACGCCGTGCTCGACGAGCGTGCGGAAGAGCGCGCGGATCGAGGCCAGCTTGCGCGCCAGCGTGCGCGGCGCGGCGCCGCGCCGCGAGAGCCGCGCGACCCAGCGGCGCAGCTCCGGGTAGCCGACGTCGGCCGGGCCGAGCGCGGACGCGCTGGCCCAGGCGGCCAGCTCGGCGGCGTCGGCGCCGTAGGCGGCGCGCGTGCGCTCGGCCGCGCCGCGGCGCCGCAGATCGGCGTCGAAGGCGCGCAGGGCGGCGCGCCAGGGCTCGGCGATCGCCGCCGTACCCTGGGAGGCTGTGGCTTCGTTCTTCATCGACACCTCCTCCGGTCAGGTCGCGACGCTGCGCCAGCTCGTCGAGGCCGGCGTCACGCCCTCCGACAGCCCGCCGCCGCGCCCCTGGCATCCGGTGCGCGGCGACCGCGACGCGACGACGCTCTGGCACGCGGTGATGCGCAAGCAGGTCAAGGACGTCTTCATCGGCACCCTCTGCATTCGCCACAGCGACCATCACGCCTCCCTGCTCGGCGAAGGCTGGGCCGAGGTCGAGGTCGGCGAGATCAAGGACTTCGGGCCGGCGGGCTGATCCCGCGCCGCGCGGCGTCGGGCCGATCTCCGGCCGCGCAGCGACGGTGCGCGGGCACGCGGGCTCAGCCGAGCAGCGGCGCGAGCCGGCGCGCGAGCTGCGGCCAGGTCTCGGCCGCGATCACGTCCTCGGTCTCGACCAGCTCGCGGTTCCACGGGTGCAGCAGCGTGGCGGTCGCGATGCCGGCCGCCGCCGCGGCCGCGAGGTTGACCGGCGAGTCGTCGATCAGCACGTCGATGCCGATCTCGGCGCAGCGCGTGATCTTGTCGTCCGAGCAGTAGAGCTCGTCGTAGGCGAGGCCGATCCCGCGCAGCCAGCGCTCGGTGGCCTCGCCGGCGTCCGTCGCCCGGTGCGAGGTGACGTGGATGAAGTGCCCGCGCTCGTGCCAGGCGGTGACCGCCTCGACCGCGCCGGGGTACGGCGTGGCCGCGAGCACGTGCTTGGCGGCGTGCGTCTCGGCGACGCAGACGCGCAGCTGCTCGGGCCGCAGCCGCTCGATCTCCCAGACGACCTGCTCGTCGTACGGCAGCTCGACGCCGAAGCGCCGCTTGGCGACCGCGGCGAGCTGATCCCAGTAATGATGGAGCGTCGAGTCGATGTCGATCGCTACGCGCACTGCGCTGGTACGGTAGCGCCGTGTCGGGCCTCGGACGAGCGCTGCTGGACCTTCCGGGGAACGTCCTGGTCCGCGGCGGCGGCGACGAGCACTACGCGGACGGCGACGACGGCAGCTGGCGCGCCGTCGACTGGCCGGCGCTGACGCGGACGCTGCGCGTGGCGGAACGCGACGTCAACGTCGTCGACAGCGGCGGCGACGGCCCGCCGATCCTCTTCGTCCACGGCCTCGGCGGCCACTGGCAGAACTGGCTGGCGACACTGCCGGCGTTCATCGGCGCGCACCGCGTGATCGCGCCGGACCTGCCCGGGTTCGGCCGCTCGCCGATGCCGGCCGGCCGGATCTCGATCCCCGGCTACACGCGCGTGCTCGCGCAGCTGTGCGACGCGCTGGCAGTGACGGCGCCGATCGTCGTCGGCAACTCGATGGGCGGCCTGATCGCCGCCGACCTGGCGATCGCGCACCCCGAGCTGGTGCGCCGGCTCGTGCTGGTCGACGCCGCCGGACTCTCGATCGAGGGCCTCTGGAAGGAGCCGCTGCTGACGCTGGCGCGGCTGCTGCGGCTGAGCTCGCACGGCGCGGCGGCAGCCGCGTCGCCGCTGCTGCGCCGGCCGCGGCTGCGGCGCGCCGTCCTGCAGCCGTTCGTCCGCTACCCGGAGCGGCTCTCGGGCCGCCTCGCCGGCGAGCTGATCGCCGGCGGTGAGGCGCCCGGGCTGGTCGGTGGGCTGGACGCCGTCCTCAGCTACCCGATCCGCGACCGCGTGGCCGCGATCGTGGCCCCGACGCTGATCGTCTGGGGCCGCAACGACGTGCTCGTCCCGGTCGCCGACGCGGCCGAGCTGGAGCGGCTGATCGGCGCCAACGCCCGCTCGCTGGTCTTCGAGGACACCGGCCACCTGCCGATGCTCGAGCGCCCGAGCGCGTTCAACGCGCTGCTGGCGGACTTCATCGCCGAGGGCTGAGCGCGCGGCGCCGCTCGGCGCAGCGCCGAGCGGCGTGGGACGGCGACGCCGTCCCACGGGCGCGGCGGCTCAGCTCGCGACGGCGTCCCGGCGCAGCTGCTTCGGGCTCGTGATCGCGCCCTCGGACGCGCTCGAGACGAGCGCCGCGTACTTGCCGAGCACGCCGCCGTCCTCGCTCGCGCGCGGCTCGTACTCGGCCAGCCGGCGGGCGATCTCCTCGTCCGCGACGTCGAGGTCGAGCCGCCGCGTGGCGACGTCGATCGTGATCGTCTCGCCCTCGCGCACGGCCGCGATCGGGCCGCGGTGCAGCGCCTCGGGCGCGATGTGGCCGACCATGAAGCCGCGCGTCGCGCCGGAGAAGCGGCCGTCGGTCAGCAGCGCGACGGAGTCGCCGAGACCCTCGCCGACGATCGCCGCCGTCACCGCCAGCATCTCGCGCATGCCGGGCCCGCCGGCCGGGCCCTCGTTGCGGATCACGACGACGTCGCCGGCGTTGATCCGGCCGCCGGTGACGGCCGCCATCGCCGCCTCCTCGCCCTCGAACACGCGCGCCGGGCCGCTGTGGTGGCGGCGCTCGTGGCCGGAGAGCTTGACGACGCTGCCGTCCGGCGCCAGGTTGCCGCGCAGGATCGCCAGGCCGCCGGTCGGCTTGACCGGGTTCGCGAGCGGGCGGATGACCTCCTGGCCTGCGGTCTCCGCGGCCTCGTCGCCATGCTCGCCGATCGTCTTGCCGGTCACCGTGATCTGGTCGCGGTGCAGCAGGCCGAGCTCGGACAGGCGCTGGACGAGCACGGCGGTGCCGCCGGCCGCGTGCAGGTCGGTCGCGACGAAGCGGCCGCCGGGCTTGAGGTCGCAGAGCGTCGGGACGCTCTCGGCGATGCGGTCGAAGTCGTCGATGTCCAGCGGCACGCCGGCCTCGCGGGCGACGGCGAGCAGGTGCAGGACGCCGTTCGTCGAGCCGCCGCTGGAGGCGACCGCGAGGATCGCGTTCTCGAGCGACTCGCGCGTGATGACGTCGCTCGGCTTCAGGCCGCGGCGCAGCACGTCCATCACGAGCGCGCCGGCCGCGCGCGCGACGTCGGCCTTCGTCGCGTCCTGGGCGGGCACGAGCGACGGGCCGATCGGGCTGATGCCGAGCACCTCGAAGGCCATCGCCATCGTGTTCGCCGTGTACTGGCCGCCGCAGGCGCCGGCGCCCGGGCTGGCGACCGCCTCGATGTCGGCCAGCTCCTGGTCGGTGATCTTGCCGGCCGCGTTGGCGCCGACGGCCTCGAAGACGTCCATGATCGTGACGTCGCGGCCCTTGTAGTGACCCGGCGGGATCGAGCCGCCATAGAGCATCACGCTCGGGACGTCCAGGCGCGCGAGCGCCATCACGGTGCCGGGGATCGTCTTGTCGCAGGCGCAGAGCGCGATCACGGCGTCGAACAGGTGTCCCTCGGTGACCAGCTCGATGCTGTCGGCGACGACCTCGCGGCTGACGAGGCTGGTCCGCATGCCGGCCGTGCCCATCGTGATCCCGTCGGAGATCGCGATCGTGTTGAACTCCATCGGCGTGCCGCCGGCCGCCCTGATGCCGTCCTTGACGTGCGCGGCCAGCGCCCGCAGGTGGAAGTTGCACGGCATCGTCTCGATCCACGTGTTCGCTACGCCGATGATCGGCTTCGACAGCGCCTCGTCGTCGTAGCCGATGCCCTTCAGGTAGGCGCGCGCAGCTGCGCGGTCGCGTCCTTCGGTGAGGGCGCGCGAGCGATGCTTGGGGTCGAAGTGACCGTTTCCGGCGGCGGACATGCCGCGGAGTCTATGCGGCGCCGCTGCCCGCCCCGTGCGCGCGGCGGCCTTCCTCGAGCCGCTCGCGCTCCCAGCGCCCGAGGCGCCAGATGTCGCGCGCGATCTGGCGCGGATCGATCTGCCGCCCCGGCAGATGCATGTTCGCCGTGGTGATCAGGCGCCGCTCGTCGCCCTTGAGCGCCATCCACTTGGCGAGCACGTCGTCGGAGTCCGGCAGCCGCGCCGAGCCGTAGGGGCGCGTCTCGTCCGGGAACTCGACGCAGTACTCGTTCAGCACGCGGCTGGTCTGCGGCAGGTAGGCGACGATCGGCTTGTGCGGGTAGATCAGGTAGGCGTACGGGACGCCGTCGAGCGCGCGGCCGGAGACGAGCGAGCCGACGCGCACGCCGTCGCCGCCGACGTGCGACTGGCCGCCCCAGACGCGGATGAAGCCGAGGTCGCGGTACATCGCCCACTCCTCCTCGTTCACGCACGACTTCAGCAGCTCGCGGGCGCGCTGCTCGGCGCGACGCTCGCGGCCGGGGTCATACGCGACGGGCAGCGCCGCGTCGGCGGCGCGGGCCTGCGCGTTCGCGCGGCGCGCGCGGGCACGGCGCTGGAGCCAGGGAACCGAGACCTCCCAGAGCAGCGCCAGGATGACGATCGCCGTGGCGCCGATGGCGACGAGCATCCCGCGGCCGCTCCGTCCAGGCTCAGCGAGCGCCGCCCGCGGCGCGCGGGAAGAAGATCACGCGGCCGGTGTCGCGGGGAATCTGCCGGAAGTCGGTCACCATCTCCGCCTCACGGCGCCCGGACCTCGACTCGATCGGCACCGCGGCCCACATCCCCTGCTCGAGCTGATGCCGGAACTCCGCCACCAGCCGCTCCTCGTCCTCGGCGACCTCCGGGTCGCCCTCGGCGATCAGCTGCTCGCCGTGGCCGGGACGCATGCGCAGGAACTTCATCTTCGAGATTATGTCACGTGGCACGCCGCGCCACGAGCGATCGGGCGGCGGCCGGCCCGCGCGGCTCGCGACCGCGCGCGCGTCAGGCAGGCGACTCGACGGCGCGCTCGAGCGCCCGCGAGGTGAGGTCGAAGACGTCGACCGGCCCGCCGCCGGCGCCGATCTCGCGCAGCCCGGCGCGAACCGCGTCCGCCGCGATCGCGCGCGCCGCTCGCGCCGCCGCCAGCGGCTCGTCGCCGAGCGCGAGCCGCGCCGCGAGCGCCGACGAGTGGGTGCAGCCCGAGCCGTGCGCGGCGCCGTCCGGATGGCGCTCGCCCGGCAGCAGCTCGATCGTCTCGCCGTCGAAGAAGACGTCCGTGACCTCGCGCCGGTGGCCGCCGGTGACGACGACGGTGCGCGGCCCGAGCGCGTGCAGCGCCCGCGCCAGCTCCTCCGCCGAGGTCGGCGGCTCACCGCCGCCGAGCGCCGCCAGCACGCGCGCCTCGGGGACGTTCGGCGTGATCACGGTCGCCAGCGGCAGCAGCTGCTCGACGAGCGCGGCGCGCGCCGCGTCGTCGAGCAGGACGGCGCCGGACTCGGCGACCATCACGGGGTCGATCACGATCGGGACCGGCCCGATCAGCGCCAGCGCCTCGCGCACCGCGTGGACGGTCTCGGCCGTGCCGAGCATGCCGATCTTCACGGCGTCGACGCCGATGTCGTCGCTGACCGCGCGCACCTGCTCGACGATCAGCTCGCGGGGCACGGTGTGCACCGCGGTGACGCCGACCGTGCTCTGCGCGGTCAGCGCGGTCAGCGCCGTCATGCCGTGCACGCCGCAGCGCGCGAACGTCTTCAGGTCGGCCTGGATGCCGGCGCCGCCGCCGGAGTCCGACCCGGCGATCGACAGGACGGCGGGAACGATCCTGGACATGACCTCCCAGCTTAGGCGCGTCATCGCGCGGCCGGCTCCCAGCGGCCGCTGAAGCCGCGGCGGACGAGCCCGCGCCGCTCCAGCTCGCTCAGGCCCGCGAGCGCGGCGCGCGCGTCCTGCGGACTGGCGGCGAGCTCGTCGAGCGCACCGCTGCCGCGCTCGACGGCGGCGAGCAGTCGCGCGAGCGGCGGATCGAGCGGCGGCGGCGCTGCCCGCGGCGGCGACGGCGCGGCATGCTCGCGACCGGCCACGCCCGCGAGCAGCTCGAGCACGTCGCCGGTGCCGGTCACGAGCGGCGCGCCGGCCTGGATCAGCCGATGCGTGCCCTCCGACAGGCGCGTCGTGACCGGGCCGGGAAGCGCCGCGACGCCGCGGCCGAGGTCGGCCGCGAAGTCGGCGGTCGTCAGCGAGCCGGAGCGATCGGTCGCCTGCACGACGACGGTCAGCGCCGAGAGCGCCGCGATGATGCGGTTGCGGGCGACGAACGTCCATCGGTGCGGGCTGGCGCCGGGCGGCAGCTCGGAGACGACGGCGCCGCGCTCGGCGACCGCGCGGTGCAGCGTGAGGCCGCGCGCCGGATAGGCGACGTGCGCGCTGCCGGCGAGCACCGCGATCGGCGGCGCCGGCCCCTCCAGCGCGCCGGCGTGCGCCGCCGAGTCGATCCCGAGCGCGAGCCCGGACACGACCGGCACGCCGGCCGCCGAGAGCCCGCGACCGAGCGCGTGCGCGACGTCGAGGCCGTAGGCGGAGGCGCGGCGGGCGCCGACGACGGCGACGCCGTCGGCCGCGGCGAGCGCGGCGACGCTGCCGAGCACGTGCAGCGCGGCCGGCGGGTCGGCGAGGTCCGTGAGCCGTGACGGGTAGGCGGCGTCGCAGCCGCAGAGCACCCGCAGCCCGGCGGCGCCGGCACGCGCGCGCGCCGCCGGCGCGTCGAAGCCGCGGTAGCGGCGCCGGACCTCGGCGGACGCGCCGACGTCCAGCAGCTCGGCGTCCGACAGGGCGAGCACGCGCGCCGGCGCGTCGCGGCGCTTGAACTCGACCTGCAGCCGGCCGGCGATCGCGGCGATCAGATCCGTGCGGCGCAGGCAGTCGTCGCAGGCGGTCATGCGCCGCATCGCCGTACGATCGTCGTGTCGTGCATCAGGCCGGGTGCGGCGCGTCGTCGCGCTGTGGCGGTCATGCCGCTCCGACGAGGATCGGGGCGTCGTCGAGCCGCAGCCCCGCGGCGACGTCGACGTGCTCCGGGGAGACCGTGGCGGCGCCGTCGAGGTCGGCGACCGTGCGCGCGACGCGCAGGATCCGCGTGTGGCCGCGGGCGCTGAGGCGGTGGCGGTCGTAGAGCTCGGACAGCAGCCGCAGCGCCGCCGGCGTGACGGCGCCGAGCTCGCGGATCTGGCGCGAGGTCATCTGCGCGTTGCAGCGCTCCGGCGCGCCCGCGAAGCGCGCCAGCTGACGCTCGCGCGCGGTGACGACGCGCGCCGCGACGGCGGCCGAGCGCGGCGCGATCTGCTGGCGCAGCGACGCGGCCGGCGGCCGCTCGACGCGCATCAGGATGTCGATCCGGTCCAGCAGCGGGCCTGACAGGCGGCGCCGGTGGCGCGCGAGATCGGCCGCGCTGCAGCGGCAGTGGGCGCCACCGCCGCCGCACGGGCACGGGTTGGAGGCGGCGACGAGCATGAAGCGCGTCGGGAAGCTGGTCGCGCCCTGGCCGCGGACGATCGTGACGTGGCCGTCCTCGAGCGGCTGGCGCAGCGCCTCCAGGCTCGACCGCGCGAACTCGGCCAGCTCGTCGAGGAAGAGCACGCCGTGATGCGCGAGCGTCGCCTCGCCCGGCTGCGGCGGGCTGGCGCCGCCGACGAGGCCGCTGGCGGAGATCGTGTGATGCGGCGCGCGGAACGGGCGCGTGCGCACGAGCGCGCCGGCGCCGCGGACACCGGCCACGGACTGGATCCGCGTCACCTCGACCGCCTCCTCCGGCGAGAGCGGCGGCAGGATCGACGGCAGGCGGCGAGCGATCATCGTCTTGCCGGTGCCCGGCGGCCCCTGCAGCAGCAGGTTGTGGCCGCCCGCCGCCGCGATCTCGAGCCCGGGCACGAGCGCGTTGTGGCCGCGCACGTCGCTCAGGTCCGGCAGCGGCTCCGCCGCGTCCGGCGGCGGCTCAGGCAGCGGCGGCGGCTCGGCCTCGCCGCGCAGCGTCGTCACCAGCTGGTCGAGCGACTCGATCCCCAGCACCTCCAGTCCCGGCACCAGCGTCGCCTCGCGCGCGCGGTCGCGCGGCACGACGAGCCGCAGCAGATCGTGCTGGCGCGCCGCCTCGGCGACGGCCAGCACGCCGCGCACCGGCCGCACCTCGCCGGTCAGCGACAGCTCGCCGACGACCGCGCTGCGCTCGACGACCGCGGCGTCGAGCTGCGCCGACGCGATCAGCAGCGCGACCGCCAGCGGCAGGTCGAACGCCGGGCCGACCTTGCGCAGGTGCGCCGGCGCGAGGTTGACGGTGATGCGCCGCAGCGGGAACTCGTAGCCGGAGTTCACGAGCGCCGCGCGAACGCGCTCGCGCGCCTCGCGGACCGCCTTGTCGGCCAGGCCGACGACGCAGAACGCCGGCAGCCCCAGCCGCACGTCGGCCTCGACCCAGACGCGCCGCGCCTGCACGCCGTCGACCGCGAAGGTCAGCACCCGCGCGAGCACTAGAACGCGCCTTCCAGGTGGTCCAGCCGCAGCAGGGCGCCGCGCGCGTCCAGCAGCACGGCGACGGCGTCGAAGCGCAGCGCGGCGGCGTACGGGCGATCGCTGGACTCGGTCAGCCACGAGACGGCCATGCGCTTGACCTGCGCGCGCTTGCGCTCATGCAGGCTGGCCCACGGCTCGCCGACGCGCCGCGTCTTGACCTCGGCGAAGACGAGCGTCCGCCCGTCGAAGGCGACGAGGTCCAGCTCGCCGAAGCGGGTGCGGTGGTTGCGCGCCAGGATCGCGTAGCCGAGCCGGTCGAAGTGCGCCGCGGCCAGCTCCTCGCCGCGCTGGCCACGGACGTGTCGGACATCTGCCATGCCGCGACGCTATGGCCGCCTCCAGCGCCGCGTCAGCGCGCAAGCGCAACGAAAGCGCGACGCGTTCGCGCCGATTCTCCGCCCGCGCTCGCCCGGCGCCGCGCGGTTAGAGCGCGAGCTGCTGGTAGGCCGTCGACTGGAACGAGAGCCGGTGCAGTGGCGAGACGCCGAGCCGGGCGATCGCGGCGCGATGCTCGGGCGTCGAGTAGCCGACGTGCGTCCCGAACTCCCAGCCCGGGTAGCGCGCCTCCATCCGCTGCATGAAGCGGTCGCGCGTGACCTTCGCGATCACCGACGCGGCGGCGATCGCGGCGCTGGTCGCGTCGCCGCCGACGACGGCGCGCTGCTCGAAGCCCGTCGCCGGCACCGCGAAGCCGTCGGAGAGGCAGAGGCAGCCGGGCACGCCGACGCGCCGCAGCGTGTCGCTGAGCGCCGCCAGGTTGGTCTTGTGCAGGCCGCGCGCGTCGATCCCGCGCACGCAGCGCGAGCTGACCGCGACGCGCACCGCCGCGCGCAGGACGCGCGGATAGAGCTCCTCGCGCCTGGCCGCCGTGTGCTGCTTGGAGTCGTTCAGCGTCGACAGCGAGCGCAGGTCCGACAGCGAGAGCCGCTCGTAGTCGAACAGCACCGCGGCCGCGACCAGCGGGCCGGCGAGGCAGCCGCGCCCCGCCTCGTCGGCGCCGGCGACGAAGCGCACGCCGAGGCCGCGATCGAAGCGGAAGAGCCGGCTGCCGCTGCTGCGTGGACGCCGCTTGCGCGGCTCAGAGGAGCCCGATGCGCTTCGGCGGCCAGTAGGTGGCAAAGGCCTCTCCGATGATCCACTTGCGTGGGACGGGACCCCAGAACCTGCTGTCGTCGGATGAGCCACGGTTGTCGCCCATCATGAAGTACATCCCGGGCGGAACCGTCACCGTCGTGGTGAAGTTGCAGCCCTCGCCACCGCCGCACGGCGCCGCGAAGGGCTCCTTCTGCAGCTTGCCGTTGAGGACCACGTGGCCGTCCCTGATGCTGATCCTGTCGCCAGGCCCGGCGACCACGCGCTTGATGAAGTTGACGTTCGACCGCGTCGCCGTCGGCTTGTCGCAGACCGCGCCGGCCGGCGGCGGACTGCCGCAGACGTTGCCGTTCTCGGCGCCCTCCGGCGGGTGGAAGACGACGATGTCGCCGACCTTCGGCGCGCCGAAGCGGTTGCCGATCCGATTGACCAGCACGCGCTGGCCGACCTGCAGCGTCGGCACCATCGACGCGCTGGGAATCCGATACGGCTTGACCAGGAAGGCCTGGATGCCCAGCGCGAGCCCGAGGGCGACGGCGACGATCAGGACGAGCTCGACCAGAGAGCCTGAAGCGGAGCCCGAGGCCTTCTTGGTCGCCATGCGGCTACTCCGACGTTTCGTCGGCGGCCGGGGCCTCGATGGCCGGCTCGCTCGGCGGCTGCTCGGCGGCCTCGGCGGCCTGCTCAGCCGCCGCGGCCTCGGCCGCGGGGTCGTGCAGCAGACCCGCGACGACGACCTCCTCCGGGCCGGTGTAGCGGCGCTCACGGACGCGGGCGCGCTTGCCGACGCGGCCGCGCAGGTAGTAGAGCTTGGCGCGCCGGACGTCGCCGCGAGCGGCGACCTCGATCTTCTCGATCTTCGGCGAGTGCAGCGGGAACGTCCGCTCGACACCGACGCCGAACGACTGCTTGCGGACCGTGAAGGTCTCGCGAACGCCTTCACCCTGGCGCTTGATGACCACACCTTCGAAGACCTGCGTGCGCCGCCGCGTGCCCTCGATGACCTGGAAGTGGACCTTGACACGGTCCCCGGCCTGGAAGCGGGGGACGCGGCGCAACTGCGTGCGCTCGAGGGAGGCGATAACTGTGCTCATGGCGTAGGTAGGCTCACGGAGATCCGCCCCGCGAGCGGTCGATCATGGTAGCGGACGCTCCGACGGCCCCGGATGAGCGCGCCGGCGCGACTGCTCCAGGCGCCAGTCGCGGACGCGCGCGTGGTGGCCGGACAGCAGCACCTCGGGCACGTCCCAGCCGCGCCAGGACGCCGGCCGCGTGTAGTGCGGGTACTCGGGCGCGCCCTCGAGCGCCGGCGAGAACGACTCCTCGACGGCCGACTCCTGCTTGCCGAGCGTGCCGGGGAGCTTGCGCAGCACCGCGTCGAGCAGCACCATCGCCGCCAGCTCGCCGCCGGCCAGGACGTAGCGGCCGATCGAGGCCTGCTCGCTGCAGAAGCGCTCGAGCACGCGCTCGTCGAAGCCCTCGTAGCGGCCGCAGAGCAGCGTCAGGTCGCGGCCGTCGTCGGCGAGCTCGCTGACGTAGGCGTCGTCGAGCAGCCGCCCCGCCGGCGTCAGCGCGATCACGCGCCGCTCGCCGCCGGCCGCGAGCTCGACCGGGTCGACGCCGTAGCGCGCTCGCAGCGCCGCCTCGACGACGTCGACGCGCAGCACCATGCCGGCGCCGCCGCCGAACGGCGTGTCGTCGACCTGGCCCCACCTCAGCGGCGTCGTCGCGCGCAGGTCCAGGCACTCCAGCCGGTGGCCGAGCGCGAGCGCGTTCTCGACGTGCCGCTGGGTCCGGAACCACTCGAACCACTGCGGGAACAGCGTGAAGACGTCGGCGTTCACGGCGCGGCGCCGAGGAAGGCCGTGTCGACGTCGACACGGCGCGCGGCGACGTCGATCGAGCGGATCGCGTCGCGCACCATCGGCACCAGCAGCTCGCGGCCGTCCGGGCGGTCGACCTCGAGCATCTCGCAGCTCGGCAGCGCCGTCATCCGGCGCACGAAGCCGATCGCGCGCTCGCCGTCGACGACCGCGCAGCCGACCAGCTCGTGCGCCCAGTACTCATCGCGTTCGAGCTCGACCTCGTCGGCGTCGACCGTCAGCCGCGCGCCGCGCAGCGACTCCGCGTCCTCGCGCGTGACGCAGCCGGCGAAGCGCAGGATCGGCCGCTGCTCGGTGCCGGCGCGGCGCTCGATGCGCAGGCGCTGCCCGTCGACGTCGAGCTCGGCGCGCCCGCGCAGCAGCGCGGGATCGGCGTCGACGACGTGGACGGACCCGTCGAGCCCGTGCGGCCGGCCGACGCGCCCGGCGCTCAGCGGCTCACTCGACGATGTCGACGAGGACGCGGCGGTTGTCCTTGACCGCGGCGGCCTTGACGACCGTCCGGAGGGCCTGGGCCGTGCGTCCCCCGCGTCCGATGACCTGGCCGTAGTCATCCTCGTTGACCGACAGCTCGAGCACGAGCGTGCCGTCGTCCTCCTCGAACTCCTCGACCTGGACCGACTCAGGGTGGTCCACGAGGAGCCGCGCGAGGTACTCGAGCAGCTCGCGCACGGCCGTGCTAGTTGGCGGCGGGCTTGGCGCCCTGGGTCTTGAGCAGCTTGGCGACCGGCTCGCTGACCTGCGCGCCGCGGTCGACCCAGTGCTGGATGCGGTCTTCCTTGAGCACGATCGTGGACGGCTCGGTCTGCGGGTTGTAGCGCCCGAGCACCTCGATGAAGCGTCCATCGCGCGGAGAGCGGCGGTCGGCTGCGACCACCCGCCACTGCGGGTCCTTCTTCCCGCCGACGCGGGTGAGTCTGATGCTGACTGCCATAGGGCGCGGCAGGATAGCAATCCGCGGCGCTAGCGCTGGCGCATCATCTGGCCCAGATCGGGCATCTTGCCCTGCTGGATCCCGCGCATCATCTTGCGCATCTGGTCGAACTGCTTGACCAGCTGGTTGACCTGCTGGACCGTCACGCCGGAGCCCTTGGCGATCCGCAGCCGCCGCGAGCCCTTGATCAGCTCCGGCCGGCGCCGCTCCTCCGGCGTCATCGAGAGGATGATCGCCTCGACGCGATCGAGCTCGCGCTCGTCGACGTTCATCTTCGAGAGCTGATGGCCGGCGAGGCCGGGGATCATCCCGAGCAGCGAGGTCAGCGGCCCCATCCGGCGGATCCGCTTGAGCTGGTCGAGGAAGTCCTCCAGCGTGAACTGGTTCTTGCGCAGCTTGCGCTCCAGCTCCTTGGCGTCGTCCTCGTCGACCTGGCGCTCGGCGCGCTCGATGAACGAGAGCACGTCGCCCATGCCGAGGATCCGCTGCGCCATCCGATCCGGGTGGAAGGGCTCGAAGTCGCCCAGCTTCTCGCCCGTCGAGGCGAACAGGATCGGCTTGCCGGTGATCGCCTTGACCGACAGCGCGGCGCCGCCGCGGGCGTCGCCGTCGAGCTTGGAGAGGATGACGCCGTCGAACTGCGCCGTCTCGGCGAACTGCTCGGCGACGTTGACCGCGTCCTGGCCGGTCATCGCGTCGACGACCAGCAGCACGACGTGCGGCTTGACGCGCTTCTTGATCTGCGCCAGCTCGTCCATCAGTGCCTTGTCGACGTGCAGCCGGCCGGCGGTGTCGACGATCAGCACGTCCTTGCCGTCGCGCTTGGCCTGGTCGAGCGCCCAGGCGGCGATGTCGACAGGGTTCTCGTCGGTGCCGCGCTCGTAGACGGTCGCGCCGGCCTGCGCGCCGACCTTGATCAGCTGGTCGACGGCGGCGGGGCGGTAGACGTCGCAGGCGGCGACGCCGACGGAGGAGCCGTGGCGCTCCTTCAGCAGCTTGGCGAGCTTGGCCGTCGCCGTCGTCTTGCCCGAGCCCTGCAGGCCGGCCATCAGGATCACGGTCGGCGGCCGCGGCGAGAACGTGATGCCGGCGGACTGGCCGCCCATCAGCTCGGCCAGCTCGTCGTTGACGATCTTGATGACCTGCTGGCCCGGGTTCAGCTGCTTGCTGACCTCGATCCCGAGCGCCCGCTCCTTGACCGTCGCCGTGAACTGGCGCACGACCTTGAAGTTGACGTCGGCCTCGAGCAGCGCCAGCCGGATCTCGCGCATCGCGCGCGCGATGTCGTCCTCGGTCAGCGCGCCGCGCTGGCGCACGCCGGCGAGCGTCCCCTGCAGCTTCTCCGACAGCGAATCGAACACTTCGGAAGACTCTAGTCCGTGGAACTCGACCTCCTCGTCATCGGCTCTGGTCCGGGCGGCCAGCGAGCCGCGATCCAAGCAGCCAAGCTCGGCAAGCACGTCGCCGTCGCAGAGCGGCGCGACCGCCTCGGCGGCGTCTCGATCCACACCGGGACGATCCCCTCGAAGACCCTCCGCCAAGCCGTGCTCGAGCAGCTGGCGACACGGCCGCTCGACGTGCTGGACCCGACGCGCGTCGAGGAGCATGAGCGCGGCGCGATCCAGCAGCTGATGGACCGCGCCGCCGCGGTCGTCGCCGCCGAGACCGCGATCACGCGCGAGCAGCTGCGCCGCAACCGCGTCGGGCTGCTGCAGGGCGAGGCGACCTTCGAGGACGCGCACACGGTGCGGATCAGCGGCATCGAGGAGTCGATCCGCGCGCAGCGGATCGTGATCGCCGTCGGCACGCGCCCGGCGCGGCCGGCGTCGGTCGCCTTCGACGAGCGCACGATCATCGACTCCGACGGCCTGCTCGACCTCGACACGCGCGTGCCGCGGACGATGACCGTCGTCGGCGCCGGCGTGATCGGCGTCGAGTACGCCTCGATCTTCGGGCTGCTCGGGACGAAGGTCACGGTCGTCGACCAGCGCGACCACGTGCTGCCGTTCCTGGACGGCGAGATCGGCGAGGCGCTGCAGTACCTGCTGCGGCGCAACAACGTGACCTTCCGGCTGCGCGAGCGCGTCGAGGCGGTCGAGCCGGCCAGCGACGCGAACGGCCACGCGCGCCTGCACCTGGCCTCCGGCAAGGACATCGTCTCCGAGGCGGTGCTCTACGCGACCGGCCGCCAGGGCGACACCGAGGCGCTGCGGCTGGACCTCTGCGGGCTCGAGTGCGACACGCGCGGCCGCGTCAAGGTCGACGACCACTACCGCACGGGCGTCCGCCACATCTTCGCCGTCGGCGACGTCGCCGGCCCGCCCGGGCTTGCGGCGACGGCGATGGAGCAGGGCCGGATCGCGGCGCTGCGCGCCTTCGACGAGCCGGTGACCGAGCTGCCGGAGCTGATCCCGACCGGCGTCTACGCGATCCCGGAGGTCGCGATGGTCGGCCGCACCGAGGAGGAGCTGACCGACGCGGCCGTCCCCTACGTCGTCGGCGTCGCGCGCTCGCACGAGCTCGCGCGCGGGATCATCAGCGGCGACCGCGACGGGCTGCTGAAGCTGCTCGTGCGGCTCGAGGATCGCGCCGTGATCGGCGTCCACGTGCTCGGCACGAGCGCGACCGAGCTGATCCACATCGGCCAGGCCGTGATGGCGGCCGGCGCCGGCGGCCTCGACTTCCTCGTCACCGCGGTCTTCAACTACCCGACCTTCGCCGAGGCCTACAAGGTGGCCGCGCTGGACGCCGCCAACCGGATCCGCGCGATGAGCTGACCTTCGGCCCGGGCTCGCCGGTCGCCCCGGCGAGCCCGTCGCGGCCGCGCGTCAGTCGGCCGGCGGCGCCGCCGGCGGCGGCAGGTGCGTGCCGGGCGGCGTCGCGTCCTCGGCCAGCGCCGACGCCTCGCGCACCGCCCGCGCGGCCGCCTCGGCGTCGGCCGCCGCCTTGGCGTCGATCGCGCCGGTCGCCGGCGTGCCCGCCTGCGGCTTCGGCGCCGGGCCGCCGGGGTTCGCGCCGAAGCCGCCGGCGATGTTCGCCAGCGCCTGCGAGAAGTCCGATGGGATCACGAAGACCTTGTTGGCGTCGCCCTGCGCGATCTGCGGCAGCATCTGCAGGTACTGGTAGGACAGCAGCGCCTGGTCGGCGCCGCCGGCGTGGATCGCGCCGAAGACCGTCTCGATCGCCTTCGCCTCGCCCTCGGCCTTCAGGATCGCCGCGGTGCGGGCGCCCTCGGCGCGCAGCACCGCCGACTGCTTCTCGCCCTCGGCGGTGAGGATCTGCGAGGCCTTGACGCCCTCGGCGGTGAGGATCGTCGCGCGCCGGTCGCGCTCGGCGCGCATCTGCTTCTCCATCGCCTCCTGGACGGTCCGCGGCGGCTCGACCGACTTCAGCTCGACGCGGTTGACGCGGATGCCCCAGCGGCCGGTCGCCTCGTCGAGCACGACGCGCAGCTGCTGGTTGATGTTGTCGCGGCTGGTCAGCGTGTCCTCGAGCGTCATGCCGCCGATCACGTTGCGCAGCGTCGTGACGGTCAGCTGCTCGATCGCCTGCAGCGGGTTGGCGACCTCGTAGGTCGCGGCCTTGGCGTCGGTGACCGTGAAGTAGATGACGGTGTCGATGCCGACGACCAGGTTGTCCTCGGTGATCACCGGCTGCGGCGGGAACGAGACGACCTGCTCGCGCAGGTCGATCAGCGGCTTGACGCGGTCGACGTAGGGCAGGATCAGCGTCAGCCCCGGGTCGAGCGTGCGCGAGTAGCGGCCGAGCCGCTCGACGATGCCGGCGCGCGCCTGCGGCACGATGCGGATGCCCGCCGCGGCCGTGATGAACACGAACACGGCCAGCACGATCAGGATGATCAAGCCTGCGGTCATTGCCCTTCCCTCATTCGCTGACGAGCGCCGTCGCGCCCCTGATCTCCAGTACCTGCACGCGCGCGCCCGGCTCGAACACCTGGTCCTCGTCGTACGCGCGCGCCGTCCAGATCTCGCCGTCGAGCTTGACGCAGCCGACGTCCTCGGCGTTGGCGATCCGCTCGATCACGGTCGCGCTCTTGCCGACGAGCGCCGCCGTGCCGGTCCTGATCTGCCCCCTCCCGCGCCGGTGGGCGCGCGCGACCGGCCGCAGCGCGGCCAGCAGCACGAGCGAGACGACGAGGAACGCGGACCACTCGACGACCGCGCCGGCGCCGATGGCCGCCAGCAGCGCCGCGACGAGCGCACCGCCGGCGAACGGGGCCAGGAAGAGCCCGGCGGTGGCCGTCTCCCCGATCCCGAGGATCACCGCCGAGATCAGCCAGATCACCCACGGATCCATGCGTAGCTCGATCGTATCCGGCGGCGGCGGCCGCGTGACTTGCGCGTGACTAGTGTCCTGATTCGTTAATTCGTGTGCAGTAGCGGGTGATGGATTCGAGGATTTGGTCGGCGGTCTTGGTCCAGACGTAGGGCCGCGGGTGGTCGTTCCAGGTCTCGATCCAGGCGCGGAT
>Ga0153956_1000046_pt1 | contig 163216 bp, 140 predicted proteins | sample TSFL040MetaG_FD_104704 | JGI IMG/M metagenome (GOLD analysis project Ga0153956, IMG submission 104704) | Attine ant fungus gardens microbial communities from Florida, USA - TSFL040 MetaG | ecosystem: Host-associated > Fungi > Mycelium > Unclassified | place: USA: Florida, Wekiwa Springs... | reverse complement strand
GTGAAGCGGACTTCTGAACCTGAACCACACGAGAATCATAAACTTGCTGGTGTCCCTTTAATTCCGAAGTTCGCATCAAAGGTCGCCGCAAGGACATGCGAACTTCGGAATCGGGACACTAGCGTCATTGCGCGCGAAGCGAAGCAATCCGGAAAGCCACGGAGAAAGACCGGATTGCTTCGCCGCTTCGCTCCTCGCAACGACGGCGGAACTCCAGCAACGAGTGAATACATTGATGTCAGCGCATCCCAAGTTCCACCGCCTCACCGTCCACGATCTTCGCCGCGAAACCTCCGACGCGGTGTCGCTGACGTTTGCGATCCCGCAGGATCTGGCGCGCGATTACGATTTCGCGCCGGGGCAATATCTCACGCTGCGCACCATGATGGACGGTGAAGAAGTGCGGCGGTCCTATTCGATCTGCTCCGGCCCCGATGACGGCGAATTGCGCATCGCGGTCAAGAAGGTCGATGGCGGCGCGTTTTCGAGCTGGGCCGCGGATGAGCTGAAGCCCGGTGACGAGCTCGATGTCATGACGCCGACCGGCCGTTTCGGCGTTGCGCATGCGCCCGACACGGCGCGTACCTATGCCGGCTTTGCCGCCGGTTCCGGCATCACGCCGATCCTGTCCATCGTCAAGGGCGTGCTGGCGCGCGAGCCGCGCAGCCGCTTCTTCCTGTTCTATGGCAACCGGACCGCGGAAGGCATGCTGTTCCGCGAGGCGCTGGAGGAATTGAAGGACCGTTTTCTGCAACGGCTGTCCGTCTTTCATGTCATCTCGGGCGAGGAACAGGACATCCCGATCCTGCACGGGCGGCTCGATGGCGAGAAGGTGAGGGTGCTGTTGCGCGCGATGGTCCCGGCCGAAAGCATCGATCACGTGTTCGTCTGCGGTCCCATCGGCATGAGCGAGGATATCGAGGCGACCTGCCGCGATCTCGGCATCGCCGATGCGCGCATTCATGTCGAGCGGTTCGTGTCCGAATTCGGCGGCAAGCCGCGTGCCAAAACCGTGGTTGCGCCGGGTGCGCCGCCGAAGGCGATGGCCTCGCTGATCGTCGACGGCAAGCGCCGCGAGGTGCCGGTCGCGGAGGGCGAGTCCATTCTCGATGCCGCCTTGCGCGCGGGCATGGATCTGCCGTTCGCCTGCAAGGGCGGCATGTGCTCGACCTGCCGCGCCAGGCTCGTCGAAGGCGAGGCGCGGATGGACGTGAACTACTCGCTGGAGCCGTGGGAGACGGACAGCGGCTTCATCCTCACGTGTCAGGCGCGTCCGACATCGGGCAAGGTCGTGGTGGATTACGACCAGATGTGACAGTTAAATTTTCGGCCGCTTGTCGAACACCCGTTTTGCCTTGCCAAGCGATCGCTCCAGCGTGGCGGGTGCGACGATCCTCATTCGCGTGGTGATACCGATGGTGTTTTTAATGAAGGTGACGACCTTGTCGGCCTGCGCCGTGAGGCCGCTGCCGTCCCAGTTCTCCGGCCGCGCTTCCGCCAGCACGGTCATCTCGTCCATGCGGCCGTCGCGGGTGATCTCGATGACGAAGTGTCCGCCGCACCAGTCGGTGGCGAGCAGCGCCTCCTCGATCTGGGTCGGGAACACGTTGACACCGCGCAGGATAATCATGTCGTCGGAGCGGCCCGTCACTTTTTCCATGCGGCGGAAGCCGGGCCGCGCGGTGCCCGGCAGCAATCGCGTGAGGTCGCGGGTGCGATAACGGATGATCGGAAAGGCCTGCTTGGTCAGCGAGGTGAACACCAGTTCGCCTTTCTCTCCGTCGGGCAGCACCGCGCCGGTCTCGGGATCGATCACCTCCGGATAGAAATGATCCTCCCAGATGTGCAGCCCGTCCTTGGTCTCCACGCATTCCTGCGCGACGCCGGGGCCGATCACCTCCGACAGGCCATAGATGTCGGTGGCATCCATGTCGAAGGCGTGCTCGATCTCGGCGCGCATCGCGTTGGTCCAGGGCTCGGCGCCGAAGATGCCGAATTTGATCGAGGATTTGCGCCCGTCGAGTCCCTGTCGCTTGAATTCGTCCAGAATGGCGAGCATGTAGCTCGGCGTCACCGTGATGACGTCGGGCTTGAAGTCGTTGATGAGCTGCACCTGCCGCTCGGTCATGCCGCCCGACACGGGCACCACGGTGCAGCCCAGCCGTTCCGCGCCGTAATGCGCGCCGAGGCCGCCGGTGAATAGGCCGTAGCCGTAGGCGTTGTGCATGATCATGCCGGTGCGGCCGCCGGCGGCGCGGATCGAGCGGGCCATGACGTCGGACCAGATATCAATGTCTGCCTGGGTGTAGCCGACCACGATCGGCTTGCCGGTGGTGCCCGACGAGGCATGCACGCGCACCAGCGTCTCGCGGGGCACGGCGAACATGTTGAAGGGATAGTTGTCGCGCAGGTCGGTTTTCACCGTGAAGGGGAATTTGGCGAGGTCCGAAAGCCGCGTGAAATCCTGCGGGTGGATGCCCTTGGCGTCGAATGCCTTCTTGTAGTGCGCGACGTTGTCGTAGGCGTGCCTGAGCGACCACGCCATGCGTTTGGTCTGCAACGCGATCATCGCGTCGCGCGACATGCGCTCTGCGTCATCGAGAACCGGAGCGCCAATCTTGAACTTCGACGACATTTTGTTGCCCTGCTTCTTGAGTCTACTTGCTGCCGCTGGAATCCGTAGCGATCCACGTACCGCCGATGGTGCGGGAGTGACCGCGCATCTCGGCCACGGCAACGCCGTCGACGGTTACGCGAATATCGTAGATCCCGGAGCGGCCGGAGCGCGAGATTTCCGTGGCGGTCGCGATCAGGCGGTCGCCCAGCTTGCCAGGCCGGATGAAGGAGATGTTGCAATGGGCGGCGACGGCCCGTTCGTTGCGGGAATTGCAGGCGAAGGCGAAGGTCGAATCCGCCAGCAGAAAGACGAAGCCGCCATGAGTGATGCCGTGGCCGTTGACCATGTGCGGCTTCACGGTCATCGCCATCGTGGCGCAGCCGGCTTTCATGTCCAGAATTTCCATGCCGAGGCCGCTGCTCGCGCTATCCTCTTTCCACATCGCATCGGCGCAGGCGCGCGCGAGCTCGTCGGGCGACATTGCCGCCGCCGTCATCGCGGAACTATCCAGAGTTCGAGATCTGCGAGGGTCCAGCCCAACATGTCCTCCCGGCGTCCGGACTCATTGGCACGAGTCTCTTGAATTAAACGATCGGTCAGTTAATTATTAGCCGACACCAAGATGGTGTCAACGGCTGTCGTGCGCGTCAATTCGCGGCCCGGCCGCCGCACAAGGGAGGGATTCGATGGTGACGACCTTGCACAACCTGGCGCTCGACCGCTGGGTCGAGGCTCCGAACGGTTTTGTCGACATTCCGAGCGCGGTGGACGGAAAAATCGTCGCGCGGGCCTCGAGCGCGGGTCTGGATTTCGCGGCCATGGTTCGGCATGCGCGCGGCACGGGTGGCCCGGCGCTGCGCAAGCTGACATTTCACCAGCGCGCCGATTTGCTGCGAAAGATCGCCGCCTCCATTGGCGAGTGCAAGGAGCTGCTTTATACGCTCGCGGGCGACACCGGCGCCACCCGGCGCGACAATGCCATCGACATCGAGGGCGGGCTCGGCACGCTGTCGGCCTATGCCTCGCGCGGCCGCCGCGATCTGCCGGACGCAAAATTCGCGGTTGAAGGCGAGGTCGAGGGGCTGTCGAAGGGCGGCAGCTTCGTCGGTCAGCATATCCTGTCGCCGCTGCACGGCGTCGCCATTCATATCAATGCGTTCAATTTCCCGGTCTGGGGCCTTCTGGAGAAATTCGCCCCGGCGTTCCTTGCCGGCGTCCCCGTCATCGCCAAGCCGGCGACGGCGACCGCCTATGTCACGGAAGCGCTGGTCCGGCTGATGCACGAGTCCGGGCTTCTGCCTGCGGGCAGTCTCCAGTTGATCTGCGGATCGACCGGCGACTTGCTGGAACATCTCGGCGGGCAGGACGTGATTTCGTTCACGGGATCGCTTGAAACCTCGGAAAAACTCCACGCGCATCCGAACATCGCGCGGCATGCGATCCGCTTCGTGGCGGAACGCGACTCGCTCAACGCGGCGATCCTCGGACCGGACGTGACGCCGGAGCAGCCGGAGTTCGCGCTGTTCATCCGCGAGGTCGTGCGCGAGATGACGGCGAAGACGGGACAGAAGTGCACGGCGATCCGGCGCGTCGTGGTGCCCCGTGCGCAGGAGGCGGCGGTGGTCGCGGCGCTGAAGACGAGCCTCGCCGAGGTCAGGCTTGGCGATCCCCGCAGCAGCGACAAGGCGATGGGGCCTCTGGTCAGCCGGGCGCAGCGCGACTCCGTGCGCGGCCAGATCGCGCGTCTGTCCTCGGAAGCCGAGATCGTGTTCGGCGATCCCGATACCTGCTCCGGCGACGGCATCGATCCGGCACAGGGCGCGTTCATCTCTCCGGTTTTATTGCGCGTCAAGAATCCGATGACGGCGCAGCGCGTTCACGACACCGAGGCGTTCGGCCCCGTGGCGACCGTCATCGCTTACGACGATCTCGATCGGGCGATCGAATTGGTCGGGCGCGGAGAGGGCAGTCTTGTCGCCTCGCTGTTCACTTACGATCGGGCTGTGGCGGAATCCGTTATCCTTGGAATCGCGCCGTATCATGGCCGCCTCCTGATCGTGGATCGCGATTGCGCGAAGGAATCCACCGGCCATGGGTCGCCGTTGCCCGGTCTCGTGCATGGCGGCCCGGGGCGCGCGGGCGGCGGCGAGGAACTCGGCGGTCTTCGCGGCGTGTTTCACTATATGCAGCGGACAGCCCTTCAGGCCTCGCCGGCGCGCCTCTCGGCCTTGACGGGCGTTTGGGGCAAGGGTGCGCCGTCACCGATCGCGGCCGAACATCCGTTCAAGCACGACTACGATCGACTCAAGGTCGGCGACACCATCGAGACCGCCAGCCGTCCCATCACGCTCGCGGATATCGAACATTTTGCAAATTTCACCGGCGATACGTTTTACGCGCATATGGACGAGGCGGCCGCGAAGGCCAATCCGTTCTTTCCCGGGCGCGTGGCCCACGGCTATCTGATCCTTGCCTTCGCCGCCGGGCTTTTTGTCGATCCGGCGCCGGGGCCGCTGCTCGCCAATTACGGTCTCGACAATCTGCGGTTCCTGAAGCCTGTCTCGCCGGACGATTCGATCCGGGTGCGGCTGACGGTGAAGCAGAAGTCGCCGGCGCGAAAACCGGAATACGGCGAGGTCCGCTGGGACGTCGAAGTCTTCAACCAGAACGGCGAACCGGTGGCGCGGTATGACCTGCTCACCATGAGTGCACGCAAGTAGCGGCGCCGACACCCGTGCCGACCCTGCGCGGACAGGAGTAAAAGCAAGCGCGCCGTCGCCGCTCGATTGCATCTGCACAAAATTGTGGTGTTATTTTGCGCCGCGAGTATTTTATTCCTCTCGGCTGTGCGTGCGCAGCCGATTCATCTTTTATGCGTCCGGCCGTGGCGGCTGGGCTGGCAAAACGCTATAGAAACAGCAGTTTTATCCTGCGTCGGATTGAGAATGGGTCCAACAGCGCCCATATCGACGTGGGACTGAGAAGGAATTTTCTCATGACGCCAGATCCCCACATTTCCGTCTATGCCGGCCTCCTGATCGGTCTGGCCTTCGGCGTCGTCGGCCTGCTGAGCGGCTTTTGTCTGATGAGCAGTCTGCGCGGTTATTGGGGCAAGGGAGACGCGCGCCTGGTCAGGACGTATGCGCTGGCAATGGGTGTCGCGGTCGCCGCATCGCAGGTCCTGGCCGGCGAAGGGTTTGTCGACCTCGGAAAATCGATCTATCTTCAGCCATCGTTTTCCGCGCCTCTGATGTTCGCAGGTGGCCTTGTTTTCGGCTACGGCATGGTGCTGTCGAACGGCTGCGGGTCGCGCGCGCTGGTTCTGCTCGGCCGTGGAAATCTGCGTTCGCTGGTGGTGGTGATCGTCCTCGGCATCGCCGCGCAGATGACCCTGAAGGGGCTGATCGCGCCCGCGCGTATCGCCGTGCTTCAGGCAACCCAATCCGCGCCCAACGTCATCTCGCTGCCGTCGCTGGTGGAAACGCTTGGCGTGAGCGCGTCGCTTGCGCGCGCGCTGACGGTTATCGTGGTCAGCGGCGCGCTGATCGTGTTCGCGTTTTCGCACGCGGCGTTCCGCCGTTCGTGGGGCCAGATCGCCGCCGGCGCGAGCGTCGGACTTCTGGTTGCCGCGGGCTGGTATGCTACCGGATATCTCGGCGCCGATGATTTCAATCCGGTGCCCGTCACCTCGATCACGTTCGTCGCGCCCGTCGCCGATACCGTGCAGTATGCGATGCTGTCGACCGGATTGACGATGAATTTCGGCATCGCGCTGGTGCCGGGCGTCGTGCTCGGGAGCCTCGTCACCGCGCTGGTGACGCGCCGCTTCCATCTCGAAAGCTATACTTCGCCGCGCCACATGCTGCGTTCGGTGACCGGCGCGGCACTGATGGGGTCGGGCGGCGCGATGGCTTACGGCTGTTCGGTCGGGCAGGGGCTGACCGGGCTGTCGACGCTGGCGCTCGCCTCGTTCGTTGCGATCACGGGAATTGTCGTGGGCGCGGCGATCGGCTTGCGTGGACCGCTTCGCGTTCAGGCGCTGGTTCCCGCGCCGGATGCCGGCTCGCCCGCGCGCTGACCGGTTCAGTTTGGCTTCGGACGCTCGAGCGCCTCGAAATATTTCCGGAGCAGCTTTTCGCAATGCAGCCGGGTGTCGTGGCCTGGCTGCAGGATCTGGCGCATCACGAGGCCGTGGGCGAAGATCATCAACTGTTCGGCGATCGCCTGAGCGTTCGGAAATGACGGAAGCTCGCCGGCGTCCATCGCCTCCAGTATCAGCGTCGTCCATACGTCTCGCTGTTTTTCGAATCGCCGGTTCTGATGCTTGCGCAATTCCGCGTCGCGCGTGCCGGCGGCAGCGCAGTTGACCCAGAAGCGCCAGAAGCGGTCGGTCGACGGCCTGAAGATATGGAGAAAAGCAAAGACCTTGAGTTGGGCCAGCGGAGACTTCGCGGAAATGCCGTGGTCTGGCGGCGCCAGATAAGCTGCCTGCAAGGCGGCCATGATGAGTTTATGCTTGTTGCCGAAATGATAGTTGATGGTGCCGGTGCTGACATTCGCGCGATCGGCGATCTGCCGCATGCTGGCGCCTTCGATCCCGCTTTCCGATATCACTGTGTAGACGGTGCCAAGCAAATCCCTGCGTCTTTGAGTGCGGTCCGGTCGCTTTTTAACCGCGGGTTTTGTTTTGCTTTTCATGCCCCCAGCGCCCGCTTCCCATCAACTCCCCGTGGAAGCACTATAGGAAAATCGCATCGACTGTACAGCAGAGACAAACACTCGTTTTGCATAGCTGTGCAGGCAGCGCAGCGAGAGAGCGCGACGAAAGTCGAAGACGTCGCATTGCGATATTCAATTCAGCCTCGAATTGACGCTGCCATATTGGCCGATGCCGGTATCGCGGATTACGGCCGTGCCGGCGATGGGTCCAGCGCGCGCGTTGCGATGCGAACCTCGGATGTCAGCGTTCGATGAACCGGACACTTGTCGGCGATTTCCATGAGTTTCTGCCGCTGTTCGGCGTTCAGCTCGCCGTCCATTCCGATTGAGCGCTCGATCTGATCGAGCATGCCGGCCTTGGTCTCGCATTCGGCGCAGTCTTCCGCGTGAATCTTGCTGTGGCGCAGCGTCACGGTGACCCGTTCCAGCGGCAGCGATTTGCGATCGGCATACAATCGCATGGTCATGGAGGTGCAGGCCCCCAGCGCCGCAAGCAGATAATCGTAAGGGCCGGGTCCGGTGTCGTCACCGCCGGCGAAGGCTGGCTCGTCGGCGATCAGCTTGTGGGGACCGACCGTCACCGTCTGCTGGAATTTTCCGCGGCGGGTTTCCCGAACGACGACGGCGCGCGGCTCATCTTCGGCGACGACGGCCGTCGCTGGCGCCGGCTCGAGGTAACGCTCGGCCCATGAGGCGATGACGTCGGCGACATAGCCGGTATCGCGCCTTTGCGTCAGAAGATGATCCGCGCCCGACAGCGAGATGAAACTCTTGGGATGTTTTGCGGCCGCGAAAATATGAGTGGCATTGTCGATTCCGACGGTGTCGTCGGTCGGCGAATGCAGGATCAGCAGCGCCTTGTGCAGCTTCGCGACGTGTCCCGTCAGATTGTGCTCGGCGATATCGTCGAGAAATTCCCGCTTGATATGGAAGGGACGACCGGCGAGGTCGACCTCGACCTTGCCGTGTTTGCGGATGTCCTCGATACGGTCGGCAAACAGGCGGGTGATGTGCGCCGGGTCCGACGGCGCTGCGATGGTCGCAACCGCCCGGGCTTCGGGAATCCGGGCTGCGGCTGCGAGAATCGCCGCTCCGCCGAGGCTGTGCCCGATCAGAAGCGCCGGCGCCTTGCGGGTTTGGCGCAGATGGTCCGCCGCCAGCACAAGATCCGCGATATTCGATGAAAACGTGCTGTTGGCGAATTCGCCCTCGCTGGCGCCCAGGCCGGTGAAATCGAATCGAAGGACCGCGATGCCCCGCTCGGTCAGGGTCGCGGCGATGCGTTTCGCCGCGAGAACATCCTTGCCGCAGGTGAAGCAATGGGCGAACAGCGCATAAGCCACCGGCTCGGCATCGGGAAGATCGAGCGTGGCCGCGAGATCAACGCCATCCGATCCGGTAAACTGAAATCGCTCGTTCGGCACGTCCGGCCTCCTTCCTGTTTGGTCGCGGTTCCATCAGTCGCCGGAGTAACGTTGCTCCTGCCACGGGTCGCCGCGATTGTGATAGCCGCGGACTTCCCAGTAGCCGGGCGAATCGTCGGCGACAAACTCGATGCGTTGCAGCCATTTCGCGCTTTTCCAGAAATAGAGGTGCGGCACCACCACGCGCACCGGGCCGCCGTGATCGCGCTCCAGGGGAGACCCCGACCAGGTATGGGCCAGCAGCGCGTCGCCCGCGGAAAAATCCTCCAGCGTCAGATTGGCGGTGTAGCCATCATGCGAATGCAGCACGACGTGCCGCGCCTCGTCGCGGGGCCGGACCACCGCCAGAAGATCGCGGGTGGCAAGACCTTCCCATGCATTGTCGTAGCGCGACCATGTGGTGACGCAATGAATGTCGGACACGAATTGCGTCTGCGGCTGCGCCACGAATTGCGCCCAATCCCAGAAGACGGGATTTTCGACCGCGCCGTGGACATCGAGCCGCCAGCGTTCGCGTGCGATCTCGGGTGTCAGGCCAAGATCGAGGACCGGCCAGTCCTTCGTCAGATGCTGGCCCGGCGGCAAACGTTGCTGTTCCGGGCGCGCCACCGTCCCGGTCAGAAAGCGGCCTTCGCGCGCCCAGCGCTCCTTGCTGCGCGTGAGCTTGCTGGATGGCGGCGGATCGTCGTTATCGGTCATGTCGTGTCATTCGTGACGGTGCATCGCCGACGCGTGCTTGGTATCGCGCATAGACGCGTAGATCAGCAGCGAGACGAAAATGATGGCCGAAAGATAGTAGTAGAACCAGCTTTCGTGACCGATGCTCTTGAAATAGAGCGCGATCGCCGGCGCGGTTCCGCCGAACAGCGACACGGTGATTGCATAGGGCAGTCCGACGCCCAGCGCGCGAACGTTGGTGGGGAAGAGCTCCGCCTTCACGATGGCGTTGATCGACGTATAGCCGGCGACGAAAATCCAGGCCGCACAGATCAGCAGGAGCGCGGTGAAGGGCGACTTGGTGTCCTTCAGAAGCGAGAGAATGGGGATGGTCGCCAGCGTTCCCGCGACGCCAAAAAAGATCAGTAGCGGTTTGCGTCCGATCCGATCGGACAACGCGCCGTAAAGAGGTTGAAGCACGGTCGCGAACAGCAGCGAGCCGAAGATGACGTAGGTGGTCTGGTCCGCGGTCAGGCCGACCGAGAGCTTCACGAAGGTCTGCATATACGTGGTGAAGGTGTAGAACGCAGCCGTGCCGCCGGCGGTCAGGCCGACCACCAGCAGCAATTCTCGGGGATAGCTCAGCAGGTTCCGGATCGATCCGGTCGCCCTGGATGCTTTCTTCGCCGCGACGAACGCATCGGTCTCATGCAGGTCGCGGCGCATCACGGCGGCGAAGATCGCGAGCATTGCACCGATCACGAACGGGATCCGCCAGCCCCAGGCCTTCAATTCCTGTTCCGTCAAAAATACCTTCTGAAGCAGCAGCAGGACGATGATCGCGGTCAACTGGCCGCCGATCAGCGTCACGTATTGGAAGCTCGAATAGAATCCCCGATGTTTTGCGTCGGCGACCTCGCTCAGATAGGTGGCGCTGGCGCCATACTCGCCGCCGAGGCTGAGCCCCTCGATCACGCGCGCGAGCGCCAGGATGGCGGGCGCGGCGAGGCCGATCGACGCGTAGGTGGGCGTCGCGGCGATGATGAGCGATCCGAAACACATGCAGACGACCGAGAGCGTCAGCGACAGCCGCCGCCCGTACCGGTCCGCGATATAGCCGAACAGCCAGCCGCCGAGCGGGCGCATCAGGAAGGTCGCGGCGAACAGCACGGCGGCGTTGAGCTGCTGCACCACCGGATCGCTTTGCGGGAAAAAGGCCGGGGCAAAGTACAACGCAAACGCAGTATAAGCGTAGAAATCGTACCATTCGACGAGATTGCCGATCGATCCGATGAAGATCGCCTTGACCCGGCGTTCGACGTCGCCCAATTCGAAATGATCGCCGCTTCCGGCTCGCATGCCTTGATCTGTCATGTGGCTAGCTCCCGCACGGTCGGTCGCGATGCCGGATTATAGCCGCGCGCGCGTGGTCCGCCAGCGTCCTGGCCGGCAAATTTGTATCGGCCGAGGCCCTTCGGCTACGTGACGGTTCGCGGATCGATCGGCGTCGTTCCGCGCAGACCGAGAATGTCTTCGAGGGTCTTTGCGCCCGCCAGAAGCTGCGCCTCGCCGCGCGACGGCGCGATCATCTGCAGGCCGACCGGCAGTCCGGTTTTGGTGAATCCGCAAGGCAGCGACAGGGCGGGTGAGCAGATCAGGGTGATCGCGTAGACGATGCCGAGCCACAGCACATAGTTGTCGAATTTTTGGCCATCGCATTCCGCCACGTAGCGGTTTTCGATCGGAAACGGCGCGACGATGGTCGCGGGTGCGAGAAGAAGATCGTAGGTTTCAAAGAACGTCAGCGCGCGGTTGGTCATCGCCATGCGTTGCGCCTCGGCGCGGATGAGGTCGTCGGCCGACAGCTTGAGCCCTTCCTCGATGTTCCAGACGACCTCGGGCTTCAGCAGGTCGCGCTTGGTGCGCAGCAGGTCCGCCTTGCTGATCGCGAAGTCGAAGGCGCGGAGCACATGGAAACACTCGTGCGCCTCGCGCAAGTCCGGATGCGCCTCCTCGACGATGACACCGGCGTCGGCGAAACGCATCGCCGCCTTCCGGGTGATCTCCTTCACCTCCGGATCGACCGGCGTGATGCCGAGATCGGGTGAATAGGCGACACGCTTCGGCTTTTGGCCGGAGCGGGCGGCGGACAGGAACGACGTGGGCAACACGGGCAGCGAAAGCGGGTCGGCGGGGTGTTCGCCGCTCATCGCGTCGAGCATCAGCGCGAGATCCTCGACGTTGCGCGCCATCGGCCCCTGTACGCCGAGATTGCGGTCGACCTTGGCGGTGGGCGTATGCGCGACGCGGCCGATGCTCGGGCGCATCCCGACAATGCCGCAGAAGCTCGCGGGATTGCGTAGCGAGCCGCCCATGTCCGAGCCGTGCGCAAGCCATGCCGTGCCCGATGCAAGCGCCGCCGCGGCGCCGCCGGAGGAACCGGCCGCCGAGCGGGTCGTGTCCCACGGGTTCAATGTGGGGCCGAACACTTCATTGAAGGTGTTGGCGCCGGCGCCGAATTCGGGCGTATTGGATTTGGCGTAGATCGTCGCGCCGTTGCTTTCGAGGCGCTCGACCAGGATGTCCGACTGCGCGGGCACCGTGTCCTTGTAGATCGGCGAGCCCTGCGTCGTCCGAACGCCCGCGACATTGGTCAGATCCTTGATCGGCACCGGCAGGCCGGCAAGCAATCCACGCGCGGCGGCGGGTTTTTTCATCAGCTCTTTTGCATTCGCGCGGGCACGGTCGAAACACAATGTCGGGAGCGCGTTGACCGCGCCGTCGACGTCCGCGATGCGTTTCTCGAGCACATCGAGCAGATCGAGCGGGGACACCTCACCAGCCTTCAGCTTTTCGACCACGGCGCACGCCGTTGCCTTGATCAATTCCTGTTGTGATGCCACCTGCGTCTCCCGCCCGCTTGATGTCTAACGACGATATAGCGGTGTAGACCATTTCCCGGCAGAGTGGCAACGCGCCGACTGCGAGCGGCGCACCATCGACACGAGGATTTCATCATGACCGGTCTTTCGGCGATACCAATTGGTGCGGCATGAGCCGGGCGCAGCGCGACAGCGGTCCCAACAACGGCGCGCGGCATCAACGTTGCGTTGATCGGCTATGCGCTGGCGCCGGATGCGACGCTGGACCAGATCGTGGCGGTAATTCACGGCGGGCTGGATTTTCTGGCGCATAAACTGCCCGCGCTGGGCGGCGGGTCCGGACGTCTCGTGGTCACCGGCTGGTCGGCCGGCGGGCATCTGACGTCGATGGCGTTGTCGCATCCGCATGTGAAGGCCGGCCTTGCGATCGGCGGAATCCTCGATCTCGATCCGATCCGGCAGAGTTATCTCGATCTGAAGCTGGGGCTCGACGAGGCGACGGTGCAGCGCAACTCGCCGGTGAAACAGCCGGGCGGTCCTTCAAAGCCATTGTCTCTCGTCGTCGGCGGCGCCGAATTGCCGCTGCTGCGGCAGCAGACGGCGGACTTCGCCGCATCAGGCTAACCCCAGCCCGCGGCGATGCCGCCGTCGACCGTATAGATCGCGCCCGACGTATAGCCGGAACGATCGGAGGCGAGGAAGGCCATGAGGTCGGCGATCTCGCGCGCGTGTGCGGGACGGCCGAGCGGCAGGCCTTTCTGATATTCGCGATAACGGGTCTCGTCGCCGAATTCGTTCTTCGCGCGCGTCTTCAGCAGGGTGACATGGCGGTCGGTGCCGACGGGGCCGGGATTGATGCCGACGACGCGAATGTTGTCCTTGAGGCTCTTGCCGCCGAGCGCGCGGGTGAAGGCCATCAGCGCGGCGTTGCCGGCGCTGCCGCAGACGTAGTTGGCGTCGAATTTTTCACCGGCCGCGCCGATGTCGTTGACGATCACGCCGTGGCCGCGCGTCTTCATCCGGGCGTAGATCGCGCGGGTGAGGTTGATGTAGCCGAACACCTTCAGTTCCCAGGCGTGACGCCATGTCGCCTCGTCGATCTTCTCGATCGAGCCGCCGGGAATGTCGCCGGCGTTGTTGACGAGAATGTCGATGTCGGTGGCGTCCGCGGCGAGCCGCGAGAGGTCGTCCGGATTCCTGAGATCGGTGACGTGAACGGAGGCATCGATCTGATGCGTGGAGCGCAACCGGTCCGCCAGCGCCTTCAACTGCTCGCCGTTACGGGCCGCAAGCCGCAGGTGACAGCCTTCCTCGGCAAACGCTTCGGCGGCTGCCGCTCCGATGCCCTTGGAGGCTCCGGTAATCAGGACGCGCTTGCCGCGCAGATGAAGGTCCATGAGTTTCTCCTCTCGAGAACGATTGAATGGTCGTCATCCTGAGGTGCGAGCCCTGTGGGCGTTCTTGCGCCGGCAGTTTGGGCGAGCCTCGAAGGACGGAGACTTCGCCCGTGGTCATCGTTCGAGGCGCGCCAAACGGCGCGCATCTCAGGATGACGGAGGCTTCCTACAGATACCCTTCGCCGGCCTCGGCCGCGAAGCGTCCGGGATCGCCTTCCCAGACGACGCGTGCATGCTCGAGCACATAGACGCGGTCGGCGTGGGGCAGCGCGAAGGTGACGTTCTGCTCACCGAGCAGCACGGTGATCGGCGTGGTCTGGCGCAATTTCTCAAGTGCCTTCGACAGCAGTTCGAGAATGACGGGCGCAAGGCCCAGCGTCGGTTCGTCGAGGATCAGGATTTTTGGCTGCATCATCAGCGCACGGCCGATCGCCAGCATCTGCTGTTCGCCGCCGCTCAGCGTTTGGGCCAACTGGCTGTGCCGTTCCTTCAGGATCGGGAACAGCTCGAACAGCCAGGCGATCTGCTTGTCCTTCTCCGCGGGCGGCAGGTGATCGCCGCCGAGGTCGAGATTTTCCCGTACGGTCATCTCGCCGAACAGTTCGCGCGTTTCCGGGCACTGTACGAGGCCGGTGCGGGCGATCTTGGCCGGGCTGATGCCCTTTAGTTTCTCGCCGTCGCGGATGATCTCGCCGGTATAGGGCAGGAAGCCGGAGATGGCATTGAACAGCGTGGTCTTGCCGGCGCCGTTGAGGCCGACGACGGAAACGAATTCGCCCTGGTGGACGTGGATCGAGACGTTGTCCAGCGCCTGCGCCTTGCCGTAGTGCACGCTGACGTTTTCGACCTGCAGCAGCGGCACCTTGTCCTTGAAGCTGGTCTCGGGCCGGGCGGAGGTTTCGAGCGTGCCGCCGAGATAGACGCGCCGGACGGTCTCGTTGCGCATCACGTCCTCGGCCTTGCCGGTGACGATCTCCTCGCCGAGATACATCGCAAGCACGCGGTCGACCAGCGCCGCGACGCTCTTGACGTTGTGATCGACCAGCATCACCGCGCGTCCTTCGTCGCGGAAGCTGCGGATCAGTTCGGAGAACGTTCCGACCTCGGCGAGCGTCAGGCCCGCGAAGGGTTCGTCGACCAGCACCACCTTGGGATCGCGCGCGATCGCCTTGGCGAGTTCGAGCCGCCTCAAGTCTGCAAAGGGCAGGGTGGGCGGCCGGCGGTCCATGACCGCGCCGAGGCCGACACGCTCGGCAATCTGCTTCGCGCGGTCGAGCAGCGCTCTGTCGGGGAAGAGCATGAGAAGGCTGTCCGGCAACAGCGCCACCATGATGTTCTCGATCACCGTCTGCCGGTTCAGCGGCCGCGAATGCTGGAACACCATGCCGAAACCCTTGCGGGCGATCTTGTGGGACGGCAGTCCCGCCAGATTCTCGCCTTCGAGCCGGACTTCGCCGGCCGTCGGGCGCTCGATCCCCATGACACTCTTCATGGCGGTCGATTTGCCGGAGCCGTTCGGGCCGATCAGGCCGAAGATTTCGCCGGGCCGCAAATCGAAGTTGAGATTCTTGACGGCGGTGAGGCCGCCGAAGCGCTTGGTCAGTCCACGGACCTCGAGGATGGGAGCGTTGGCGGACGTCATTGCCGTGCCTCCCGCGACAGGGCCGCTCCAAGGAAGCCACCAGGGAAAAACAGGACCACGAGCAGAGCGACCGCCGATACGATGAAGGTTGCAAGCTCGCCGGTGGGCCGCAGGAATTCGCCCGCCACGATCAGGAAGATCGCGCCGAGCGCTGCGCCCAGCACCGTACGCCGCCCGCCGAGCACGGCGGCGACGATGACGTTCACACCGACCGCGATATCGACGACGGTGCCGACCGAGGCGGTGCCGAAGTAGAACACCAGCAACGCGCCCGACAGGCCCGAGAAGAACGCGCTGACGACGAATGCCGCGAGCTTGTGCTTGACGATATTGAAGCCGAGCGCGCCCGCCTGCACGGCGTCCTGACCGCTGGCCTGCAGCACCAGGCCGACCGGGGATTGCGACAGCCCGTAAAGAATGGCCGCGCTGATGCTCATGAAGGCCAGCGCGATCCAGTAGTTCGCGTGAGCGTCGATGGTGATGACGTCGGGGATGGTCAGGCCGATTTCGCCGCCGGTCAGGTCCGCGAACACCACCACGAAATTTTGCAGGATCAACACCGCGACAAGGGTCGTCAATCCGAAGTAGGGGCCGCGCACCCGCAGGGCAGGAAGTGCGAGCACGAACCCGGCGATGACGGCGGCCGCCGCTCCGAGCACGATGCAAAAGTAGGGCGACAGGCCGAACTGCGCGTTGACGATGCCGGCGGTGTAAGCGCCGACGCCAATCAGGAAGGTCGGTCCGAAATTGACCTCACCTGCGAACCCGAACAGCAGATCCCAGGACATTGCGAAGACGCCGAAGTAGTAGGCGACGGTCAGCAGGCCGAGTATGTAGCCGGAGACATACCACGGCAGCGTTGCGGCGATGACGACGACAACGAGCGATATGACGAACACTCGCGATGTGAAGAACGAACCCATGATCAGCGCCTCCCGAGCAGGCCCTGAGGCCGGATATACATCACCACCACGAGCAACAGCAGCGCCGGGATGGTGCGGTAGGCGGGATTGAGCAGATAGGCGGTGAGGGTTTCGAGATATCCGACCACGATTGCGGCGATCAGCGATCCGGAGACGCTGCCGAGGCCGCCGAGCACGACAATCGAAAACGCGCTCGCGGTCAGCGGGCCGACGCTATAGGAGCTGACGCCGAGAAACATGCCGAGCAGGACGCCCGCGAGGCCCGCCAGAACGCCGTAGATTGCCCATACGACGATGTAGACATTGTTGAGTTCGTGACCGAGCAGGGTGACGCCGCGCGGGTTCATCGATGCGGCGAGCACCACCTTGCCGGTCCTGGTCCTGTTGACCAGCAGCCACAGCAGCCCGATGACGACGCAGCAGACCACCGCGGTGAAGATCTCGTTCTGCGGCGTCCGCACGCCCGCAATGTTGACGACGCCTTCAATGATCGGCAGCACCGTCTTGGCGTTGTTGGTGAAGAAATATGCGATCAGTTCCTGGATCATGATCCCCCACAGCAACGTGCCGGTGAGGACGAAGATTTCCTTTTCCTCATTGGGGATGCGGCGCGACTTTTGGATCGGCTGCACGACCGCGAAGTAGGTCGCGAACGATGCGATCACCGCGACGACAATTCCGATCAATGCGCCGGTGTAGGTATCGGTGTGCAGCACGCTGGCTGCGGCCCACGCGGCGACTGCGGCCAGCACCATGATGGCGCCGTGCGACAGGTTGAGCACGCCGGATACACCGAAGATGAGTGTGAAGCCCATCGCCCCCAGTGCATAAAGCGCGCTGATCGCGAAGCCGTCGATAAGGATTTGCAAGGCAAGCATGAGTGTTGGCCGTTCGCAGCTGATCGCTGTCCCCAGTCAAGAGCTATACATAAGAAAATGCTCCCGGGAAAACCCGGGAGCACGATCTGCGATAGTTACTTGGAAGTCACCTTGACGAAGCTCGGGAACTTCAGTTGTCCCTTGGACACTTCCTTCGGCCAGACCGGAACCTGCTTGCCGTCCTGCCACTGCAGCATGGCGCCGGTGATCAACCCCCTGCCGTATCTCAGGCCGTGGGTGAACTCATCGTCCTTGCCGTAGAACTGGACGCGGCCAATCGTGCCTTCCCAGTCGGTCTTCTCGAGCGCCGCGACCATCTTGTCGGAATCGGTCGATCCGGCGCGCTTGATGGCATCGGCGAGATAGTAGACTTCGTCATACGACGTATAACCGGAATACGACGGATAGTTGCCGAACTTCTTCTTGAAAGCGTCGGCGAACGGCAGCGACTTCGGCGTGATGGCGAGGCCGGGACCGGACACGCCCTGATACAGCACGCCGTCGGATGCGTTGTTGGTGTCCTTGCCGAAGGTTTCGTTGGTGGCCTGCGACGAGATGCCGAACATCGGAATCGGAACCTGCTGGTTCTTCCACTGCACGGTCGGCTGCACGCCCACATGCGAGATGCCGGTGATGATCACGTCCGGCTTCGCGCCTTCGATCTTGTTGAAGATCGGAGTGAAGTCCGTGGTGTCGGGCGAGAAGCGGATATGATCGACCACCTTGAGGCCGATCTTCGGCAGGCACTCCTGATAGCCGATATCGAGCGGCTTGGTCCAGGCGGCGTCCTCGCTCATGATGACCGCAGTCTTCATGTGCTTGCCGTCGACCAGCAGATCCTTGGCGGCGTCACAGACCGACAGGGCCAGCGAAGCCGACGTCAGGTAGCCGTGGAAGGTATACTTGTTCTTCTCGTAGTCCTTGTGGACGGCCTTGGTGATTTCATTGCTGGCGGCGCCCGGCGTCACCATCACTGTTTTCAGCCGTGCGGCCCAGGGTTCCAGCGCGAGCACCACTTCGCTGATGTAGCTCGTGATGACGGCGTTGACCTTGTCTTCGTTCACCGCGCGCTGGAATGCGCGCACGGAATCGGCCGATGATGAGTGGTTGTCGTAAGTGACGATCTCGATCTTGCGGCCGTCGACGCCGCCCTTGGCGTTGATCTCGTCGGCGGCGAGCTGAGCCGCCTGCGGGATCGACGCGCCGGCAATCGCCTGGGCTTCGGCGATCACGGCGATCTTGATCGGATCGGCCGCGCGCGCGGAATTCGTGCCAAATCCGAGAGCGACCGCTCCCGCGAGAGCGATCAGTGACGCTGAGCCGCGTAACGCTGTTTTCAATACCATAGTGCATCTTCTCCCTTGAAATGGGTGCTGGAACCCATCTTGATTATTTTGCCCTTGAATCGATTGTATCGCTGCCGGCGGACGCGGCAAGTAAATGCATCGGACCTCGAGAGACGGTACTGTTAGGCTGTGAGTAACGGTGAGGTCAACATTGCAGTGCAGCGTTGCGCGGTAGCCGACTTTAGTTCAATGCAGTCGGGTGAAAATTTGGGCAGCTTGCCGCACCGGCGTTCAGGTTGAGAGCAGGTTGAGAGTTTGTCACAAGTCATAACAATCCGGGGAATCCAAAGTGAGCAGCGGAAAAAAGCAATATCGGATCGCAGTCATTCCCGGCGACGGAATCGGTAAGGAAGTCGTGCCTGAGGGCCTTCGCGTCCTGGAGGCGGCTGCGAAAAAGCATGGTGTCGGCGTGAAGCTCGACCACTTCGATTTCGCTTGCTGGGACTACTACGCCAAGCACGGCCAGATGATGCCGGACGACTGGAAGGATCAAATTGGTTCGCACGATGCGATCTTCTTCGGCGCGGTCGGGTGGCCTGAAAAAATTCCGGATCACATCTCGTTGTGGGGATCGCTGATCAAATTCCGCCGGGAGTTCGACCAGTACGTCAACCTTCGGCCGGTGCGGCTGATGCCGGGCGTGCCGTCGCCGCTCGCGAACCGCAAGCCGGGTGACATCGACTTCTGGGTGGTGCGCGAAAATACCGAGGGCGAATACTCGTCAGTCGGCGGACGCATGTTTCCGGATACCGATCGCGAATTCGTCACCCAGCAGACCGTGATGAGTCGTATCGGCGTCGATCGCATCCTGAAATTCGCATTCGATCTGGCGCAATCGCGGCCGAAGAAGCATCTGACGTCAGCGACGAAGTCGAACGGTATCTCGATTACCATGCCGTACTGGGACGAGCGGGTCGAGGCGATGGCCAAACACTATCCCAAGGTCAAATGGGACAAGTATCATATCGACATTCTCACCGCGCTGTTCGTGCTGCACCCGGACCGCTTCGACGTCGTCGTCGGCTCGAACCTGTTCGGAGATATCCTGTCGGATCTCGGTCCGGCCTGCACCGGCACGATCGGCATCGCCCCCGGCGGCAATATCAATCCGGAACGCAAATATCCGTCGGTATTCGAACCGGTACACGGATCGGCGCCGGACATCGCGGGACAGGGCATCGCCAACCCGATCGGGCAGATCTGGTCGGGCGCGATGATGCTGGAGCATCTCGGCGAGAAGAACGCCGCGGCGGCGATCGTCAGCGCGATCGAACGGACGCTGGCGGAACGCACGCTGCGCACGCGCGATCTCGGCGGCAACGCCGACACCGCCGCATGCGGCAAGGCAGTCGCGGAGATGGTGGAGTAGGGAACGCTGCAGCTTGTTTACCTCTCCCCGCTTGCGGGGAGAGGGAGTTAACTCGCCGCGATCCTCCGGCAGTGCTCCCACGCCGCGCGGATCAGATTCTCGTTCGCTTCCGGCGTGCGAAACGCGGAATGCGCTGACAGCGTGACGTTCGGCAGCCGCGTCAGTTCGTGGTCCGGGGGCAGCGGTTCGACATTGAAGACGTCGAGTCCGGCGTGGCGGAGTTGGCCGGACTTCAGCGCGGACATCATCGCGGCCTCATCGACGAGCGCCGCACGCGCCGTATTGACGAAGATGGCGCCGGGCCGCATCGCGGCGATACGCTGCCGGTTCAGGAAACCGCGCGTCTCGTCGTTCAGGAGCAGATGCAGCGACACGACGTGGCTGTCCGCCAGCAGCTTGTCCAGCGTGACGAATTCGACGCCGGCGTCCTTTTTGGGAGTCCTGTTCCAGGCGATGACGCGCATCCCGCCGCCGCGTGCGATGCGCGCGACTTCGGCGGCGATGCCGCCGTAGCCAATCAGCCCGAGGGTCTTGCCGGTGAGTTGCATACCGTCTTCGCGCAGCCAGTTTCCAGCGCGCATGCCGCGGTCCATGGCGGCGAGTCCGCGCGCCGCCGACCACATCAGCGCGATGGCGCATTCGGCGACGGCGGTATCGCCGTAACCCTTGATGGTGTGAACGGTGATGCCGAGTTCGGCGAGCTCTTCCGGATTCATATAGCTGCGGGCGCCGGTGCCGAGGAACACGACGTGCCTCAGACCCTTGCACTGCCGAGCGATATCGGTCGGCAGCGCCGTGTGATCGATCACCACGATCTCCGCGCCGCCGAGCAGCGCCGGTATCTCATTGGAGACGATATCCGCGTTGCGATTGACGCGGATGGATGGATCGCCGGCCTTGGTCTGATGGTCGAAGATATCGGCCAGCGAGCCGTTGGCATCGATGAATACGCCGCGCATGGATAACTCCGGTTCTTAGGGGCGTCAGCCGGCGATACCGGCCAGCGACAGCACCGTATGAAGAAGAACGTTGGCGCCGGCGCCGCAATCGGCCTGCGTCGCGTCTTCCAGTTCGTTGTGGCTGATGCCGTCCTTGCAGGGCACGAAGATCATCGCCGCCGGTATGACCGTCGCGAGGTTGCAGGCGTCGTGTCCCGCGCCGGAGGTGATCCGCCTGTTGGAATAGCCGAGCGATTTGGCCGCGGTTTCGACCGCATCGACCAGTTTGGTGTTGAAGACCGTCGGCGGCTTGCGCCAGATCGCATCGATCGCGATCTCCACGCGGCGGCGTTGCGCGATCTCGGCGCAGGCCGCGCGCAAATCGGTGTCGATCGCTTCAAGAATTTTCGCGTCGGGACTGCGAACATCCACGGTGAACGCGATCTCGCCCGGAATCACGTTGCGCGAGGGGTTCGCGATCACGGCCTCGCCGAGGGTGCCGACCGCGTTGGGGCCGTGCGCTCTGGCGATCCGCTCGACGCCGAGTGCGACTTCCGCGAGTGCTCCCATCGCATCGCGCCGCAGCGGCATCGGCGTCGTGCCCGCGTGACTTTCAAAGCCGGTAATCTTGCCGTCGTACCAGATGATGCCCTGGCCGCGGTCGACCACGCCGATGACCTTGCTCTCGGCCTCCAGCAGCGGTCCCTGTTCGATGTGCAGTTCGACGAAAGCGCCGAGCTTCCGCACCCCGACCGCCTCGCTGCCGCGATAGCCGATGCTATCGAGCGCTTCGCCGACGCTGATGCCGGCGAGGTCCGTGCGCGCAAGAATGTTTTCCGTGGTGTATTCGCCGGCATAGGCCGCGGACGCCATGGTGGCCGGTGCGAAGCGCGAGCCTTCCTCGTTGGTCCAGTTGACGATGCAGATCGGAGCGTCGGTCTCGATATCCGCATCGTTCAGGGTGCGGACGACCTCGAGCGCGGCGAGCGTTCCGAGCACGCCGTCGTACTTGCCGCCGGTCGGCTGCGTGTCGAGATGCGAGCCGAGACCGACGGGGAGCTTGGACATGTCGCGGCCCTTGCGCAGGCCGAACATGGTGCCGAGCGTATCGACATGCACTTCGAGGCCCGCTGCTTCGCAGGCGTCGCGGAACCAGTCGCGCACCTGCTTGTCTTCCGGACCCAGCGTCAACCGCCGCACGCCGCCTTTGGGCGTCGCGCCGAATTTCGCGGTTTCGTGAATCGTGTCCCAGAGACGGGCGCCGTCGATCTGAAGGTTCGATGCGGTCTTCGCCATGGCGCTTCCCCGTTGCGGTGTTCGTAAGCCGTTTGCAGCTTTCGTTCTTGACGTGCGGCGGGCGGGGCGTCAACCGGCGCGTTTCCGCGGCAGGGATTTGGCCGCGGCCCTGGTCTTGGCGAGCGGAGGCGGTGCGGCGGCACGCGGCGAGGGCTGCGTCAATTGTCCGCTCTCCGCGAGTTTGACGGCGAGATCGGCGACCAGTTCGACGGCGACGGTGTCGGGCGAGGCGAGCCAGCTTGCGGAGAACATGAGCGGCGGCAGTTCGATGTCGGTCGATAGCATCTGCAAGCGGCCGTCCGCCATCTCGCCTTCGACGATCGCGCTCGGGATCACCGCGATGCCGAGTCCCTCGGTCGCCATATGGATGACGGTGGCGAGCGAGGCGCTGGCGTGGAGGCGGATCGGCGGCAGGTCCGGCCGGTTGAACAGCGACCGCACCAGTTCGTAAGGCTGCGTTTTGCGGGCGAAGGTGATGATCGGAAATCGCGCGAGATCCCGGATCGTCAGCTTCTCCTGGCCGAGTCCGAGTGCGGGGCTTGCGACGAAGCCGATCGGATAGCCGCCCAGAACGCGATTGCGGACGGTGGAAATCGACAACGGCCCCATCAGGAACGCGAGTTCGATCTCCTGCGCGAGCAGGCGCGCGCGCAGGTTCGAGGTGATGTCGACCTCGATCTCCAGCGACAGGTTGGGGTAGGTCTGGTTGACGCTCTTGATGAGTTTCGGCAGCCATGTGTGCACGATGGTCTCCGCCACGCCGAGACGAAGCACGCCGCGCGTCGCCGAACGATCGCTGACCGCGGCCACCATCTGGGATCGCAGTCCGATCAGCTTCTCCGCATAAACCATCATCTGCCGTCCGCTCGGCGTCGGCGAGGCCATGCGTCGGTCGCGCTGCAGCAGCCGCACGCCCATTTCGCGCTCGAGCTGCGCGATGCGCTGGGAGATGGCCGGCTGCGTGGTGTTCAGCTTCTGCGCCGCGCCCCGGAAGCTGCCGAGGTTGACGACCCAGAGGAACGTCTCGATGGCCTTGAAGTCGGTCATGATCCAGCCTCCCCGAACGATAAAGTAGATTTATCGATTTTGATTAAAAACAACGATTAGACATTATGTTAAACCTGTGTGCTCAATGCTGTCGAGAAAAATGGAAACGGGGGGTGGATCGATGAGCAGCATCGCGCGGGCTGAACGGCTTGACGTCGCGACCGCTACGGAATCGCCGGTCGCGGCGCGCCATGCCTGCCGAAGCGGCACGCCTTCGACGACCGCCGGCATGGCGCCCGGTCACGTGCAGGGCAATCTTGCGATCCTGCCGGAAAAATTTGCCTCAGCGTTCCATCGTTTCTGCCAGCTCAATCCAAAACCGTGCCCGATCATCGGCATGTCCGATGTGGGCAATCCCAAAATTCCCGCGCTCGGTCTCGACCTCGATATCCGCACGGACATCCCGCGCTATCGCGTATGGAAGGATGGCGAGCTGGTCGAGGAGCCGACCGATATCATGGCGCACTGGCGCGACGATCTCGTCGCCTTCGTCATCGGCTGTTCCTACTCGTTTGAAGAGGCGTTGCTCGCGGACGACATTCCGATCCGCCACATCGCGCGCGGCCTGCGCGTTCCCATGTACCGCACCGACATCGCCTGCGCGTCGGCGGGGCCGTTCGCGGGGCCGATGGTGGTCTCGATGCGGCCGCTGAAGCCGGCCGATGCCATCCGCGCCGTGCAGATCACCTCGCGCTTTCCGTCGGTGCATGGCGCGCCGGTTCATCTCGGACTGCCGCAATCGATCGGCATCGCCGATATCGCGAAGCCGGACTACGGCGACGCGGTGCCGATCGAGGCCGATGAGATCCCGGTGTTCTGGGCTTGCGGCGTCACGCCGCAAGCCGTGATCGCGGCAGCAAAAGTCCCGTTCGCTATCACGCACGCGCCCGGACTGATGCTCGTCACCGATCTAAAGAACAAGCACCTTGCCGTTCTTTAGAGCTTTATCCTAACCTCGATCGGCGCGACAAGCGACGAGCCGAGAAAAACAAGTATCCGCAAAATCGATCGCAAAAGAGGACGTCATCATGAGCATCACTCGCCGTAACGTACTGCTTGGGGGCGCGGCCTCCGCCGCGTTCATCGCCACCGCGGCTCGCGCGCAGGTCAAGGAGGTGGTCATCGGCGTGATCTATCCGCTGTCCGGATCGAGCGCGCAGATCGGCGTCGATGCGCAGCGCGCGTTCGAGACCGCGGCCGACATCATCAACAAGCACTACGATTTCAAGCTGCCGCTCGCGCAAGGCGAGGGCCTTCCCGGCCTCGGCGGCGCCAAGGTGCGCCTTGTGTTCGCCGATCACCAGGCCGATCCGCAGAAGGGGCGCGCTGAAGCCGAACGTCTCATCACGCAGGAGAAGGTGTGCGCGATCATCGGTACCTATCAGAGTGCGGTGGCCGTCACCGTCAGCCAGATCTGCGAGCGCTACCAGATTCCTTTCCTGTCGGCGGACAACTCGTCGCCGAGCCTGCATCGCCGCGGTTTGAAGTTCTATTTCCGCGCCGCGCCGCATGACGAGATGTTCTCGAAGGCGATGTTCGATTTCTTCGACGATCTGAAGAAGACGGGCCAGAAGATCGAGACGCTGGCGCTGTTCCACGAAGACACCATCTTCGGCACCGATTCCGCCAACGCCCAGCTCGCGCTCGCCAAGGCGCGCGGCTACAAGGTGGTCGCCGATATCAAATATCGCGCCAACTCGCCGTCGCTCACCGCTGAAGTGCAGCAGCTCAAGGCGGCCAACGCCGATGTGCTGATGCCTTCGAGCTACACCACCGACGCGATCCTGCTGGTCAAGACCATGGCCGAACTCGGCTACAAGCCGAAGAACATCGTGGCGCAGGACGCGGGCTTTTCCGAGAAGGCGCTCTATGACGCCGTCGGCGACAAGCTGGAAGGCGTCATTTCGCGCGGCAGCTTCTCCCTCGACCTCGCCGAAAAGCGCCCGATGGTCGGTCTCATCAACGAGATGTACAAGGCTCGTTCCGGCAAGGACTTCAACGACTATTCGTCACGGCAGTTCATGGGCCTGATCGTGATGGCGGAGGCGATCAACCGCGCCAAATCGACCGATGGCGAAAAGATCCGCCAGGCTCTGGTTGCCGCCAACATTCCGGGTGAACAAACCATCATGCCGTGGAAGGACGTCAAGTTCGACCCGCAGGGTCAGAATGACGACGCCGATCCGGTGTTGCTGCAATATGTCGGCAAGAAGTTCGTGACGATCTTCCCTCCGCAGGCCGCGGTGTCGGAAGCCATCTGGCCGATGAGCAAGTAAGTTCATCGCTGCGGAGCGTCCGTAGCGGCGACATGGCGTCGTCCTGAAGCGAAGCGGGCTCGCTTCGCTTCAGCGGCGGGCCATAGGTCGGGCTATAGGTATGGTGTCGTCTTCCGCTGTGACGGGACGGCTCGGGAAGGGGAACAGCTTTGACTGCCGAAACCATTATCCAGAGTCTGGCGAGCGGCCTCCTGATGGGGTTGCTTTACGGACTCATCGCGGTCGGTCTTTCGCTGATCTTCGGGTTGATGAATATCGTCAACTTCGCGCATGGCGAATTTTTGATGCTGGCCATGTACGCGGCGTTTTTTCTGTTTGCGTATTTCGCCGTCGACCCGCTGCTGGCGATGCCGTTCGTGGCGGCGGCGATGTTCGTATTCGGCGCCGCCGTCTATCTGCTGGTGGTCCGTTTCGCCATGCGGGCCAAAACCAACGTCGGCATGGTGCAGATTTTCGCGACCTTCGGCCTGGCGATCGTGCTGCGCGGTCTGGCGCAGTATTTCTTCACGCCGGACTATCGCAGCATCACGCATTCCTGGCTCGGCGGGAAAACGGTCTCGGTCGCCGGCATCTTCCTTCCGGTGCCGCAACTGGTCGGCGCCGGATTGTCGATCCTGGCCTTCGGCGCGCTCTACGTCTTTATCAGGCGCACCGATTTCGGGCGCGCGCTGGAAGCGACGCGGGAAGACGCGGGAGCGGTGGCGCTGGTCGGCATCGACCAGAACCGCGTCTTCGCACTCGGCTGGGGTCTCGGCTCCGCGCTGGTCGGATTGGCCGGCGCCATCATGGCGACCTTCTTCTACATTTACCCGGATGTCGGCGCGTCATTCGCGTTGATCGCCTATGTGGTGGTTGCACTGGGCGGTTTCGGCAGCGTCTTCGGCGCTTTCGCGGGCGGCATTCTGGTCGGGCTGGTTGAGGCCAGCACGGCGCTGATCATGCCGCCGTCGCTGAAATCGGTCGGCATCTATGCTGTCTATCTGCTGGTGGTCTTCATCCGCCCGCGCGGCTTGTTCGGATCGATCTGATGCAGGATATCACCCACGCCCACCGCCGCCGCCACGACCTGATAATCGCGGCCGTGCTGATCGCAGTCGCAGCCTGCGTGCCGATGTTCGTGAAGGACGTCTACGTCCAGAACATCATGGTGCTGACCCTGATGTATGCCGCGCTGTCGCAGAGCTGGAATATTCTCGGCGGCTATTGCGGGCAGATCTCGCTCGGGCACGCGCTTTATTTCGGACTGGGCGCCTATACGACGGCGATCCTGTTCACCAAATTCGGCGTCCTGCCATGGTTCGGCATGCTGATCGGCGGTTTCATCTCGGCCGCGATCGCGCTCGCGCTCGGTTATCCGACATTCCGCCTCGGCGGGCACTATTTTGCCATTGCCACGATCGTGATCGCCGAAATCGCATTTTTGCTGTTCCTCAACTGGGACTGGGCCGGCGCGGCGCTCGGCATCGATATTCCGGTGCGGGCGGATAGCTGGCTGAAATTCCAGTTCACGCGCAGCAAGCTGCCATACTTCTATTTCGCGCTGGCGTTCGCGGCGGTGGCGTGGCTCGTCACGTGGTGGCTGGAAAACTCCAAGTGGGGTTACTGGTGGCGTGCGGTGAAGGACAATTCGGACGCGGCGGAAAGCCTCGGCGTCGTGGTGTTCAAATCCAAGATGGGCGCCGCCGCGATCTCCGCGTTCCTCACGGCCATCGGCGGCGCGTTCTATGCCCAGTTCGTCTCCTACATCGATCCCGATAGCGTGATGAGCTTCCAGTTCTCGCTTCTGATCTCGCTGCCCGCTGTTCTCGGCGGCATCGGCACCCTGTGGGGGCCGGTGTTCGGTGCGGCGATCCTGATTCCGGTCACCGAGCTCACGCGATCCTTCATCGGCGGTTCGGGGCGCGGGGTCGATCTGATCGTGTATGGCAGCTTGATCATGCTGATCTCGCTGACGCGGCCGGATGGTCTGCTCGGAATCTTCTCGCGCAAGCGCAAGGAGGCGGTGCGATGACGGCGCTGCTTGAAACGCACGGCGTTTGGCAACGCTTCGGCGGCCTCGTCGCCAATTCCGACGTGTCGATTTCCGTCGGCCGCGGCGAGATCGTCGGGCTGATCGGCCCCAACGGTGCCGGCAAATCGACGCTGTTCAACCTGATCGCCGGCGTGCGGCCGCCGACGCAGGGCACGATCACGCTCGACGGCGAGGATATCACCGCAACGCCGGCGACCGAACGCTGCCGGCGCGGCATTGCCCGGACGTTCCAGGTTGTGAAGAGCTTTGAGACCATGACGGTGATCGACAACGTCATCGTCGGCGCGCTGGTCCGCACCACGGTGATGCGCGAAGCGCGCCGCAAGGCATTCGAGGTGCTGGAATTCACCGGCCTTTCCGCGCGCGCCGACGTGCCGGCTTCCGAGCTGATCCCGTCGGAAAAGCGGCGGCTGGAAGTTGCCCGTGCGCTCGCGACCGAGCCGAAGCTGTTGCTGCTCGACGAGGTTCTCACCGGATTGACGCCGATCGAGGCGCAGACCGGCGTCGAACTGGTGCGCCGGGTGCGGGACACCGGCGTAACGGTGTTGATGGTCGAGCATGTCATGGAAATCGTGATGCCGCTGGTCGATCGGGCGATCGTGCTCGATCTCGGCAAGGTGCTGGTCGAGGGCAAGCCCACCGACATCGTGCGCGACCCGAAAGTCATCTCAGCCTACCTTGGGGATCGTCATGCTGTCGGTTCGTGACGTCACAACCGCCTATCAGGGACTTGTCGCGATCTCGGGGGTGTCCATCGAGGTCGCAAAAGGCGAAGTCGTTTGCGTGGCCGGTGCCAACGGCGCGGGAAAATCGACGTTGCTCAAGACGATTGCGGGCGCCGAGCGGCCGCGCACCGGAACGGTGGAGTTCAACGATCAGCGCATCGACGGCATGGCGCAGCATCTCATCACCGCGCGCGGCATTGCCTACGTGCCGGAGAACCGGCGGCTGTTTCCGAGCCTGACGGTGCACGACAACCTGCGGCTCGGCAGCTATCTCTATCGGCGCGAGAACAACCGCGATGAGCCGCGGGAGCTGATCTTCAAGCTGTTTCCGCGGCTGTCGGAGCGGCTCGATCAACTTGCCGGAACGCTGTCCGGCGGCGAGCAGCAGATGCTGGCGATCGGCCGCGCGCTGATGACGCGGCCACGCCTGCTGATGCTCGATGAACCGTCGCAAGGCATCATGCCCAAACTCGTCGACGAGATTTTTCAAGCCGTGCTGGAAATCCGCAAGACCGGCCTGACCGTGCTGATTGTCGAGCAGCGCATGGCCGAGGTGCTGGAGATCGCCGACCGCGCCTATATCCTGCAGACCGGACGTTTGCTGATGCAGGGACCGGCGGCGGAGATCAGAACGAATCCGGATGTGCGCAAGGCGTATCTGGGATTGTGAGAACTACGGCTGGCTTTCGTCATGCCCGGCATAAAGCCGGGCATGACGGTGCTTCCGGGAATTGGCTAATGTCCGTGCCCGTGCTCCGGCAGCGTCAGCCCGAACGTTTTGACGAGATCCGCAACCTGCGCGGGCGACAGGTGGCGCGGGTTGAGCCCGCGCAGCAACAGATAGAGCCGCGCGGTCTCCTCCAGTTCCTCCATCGCGAACACCGCGGCTTCCAGCGTATCGCCCGCGACCACCGGGCCATGGTTGGCGAGGAGTACCGATGAATATTTCCCGGCGAGGCCCCTGATGGCATCGGCAACGGCAGGATCGCCGGGCCGATAATAGGGCACCAGCGCGGTCGCGCCGCATTTCATCAGATAATAAGGTGTCATCGGCGGCAGCGCGGCGCGCGGATCGATCTCCGGCAGCATCGACACGGCGACCGCGTGGGTCGAATGCAGGTGAACCACGGCCCGCGCCGCGCCGCGGGTTTCGTACAGCGCGGTATGCAGCGGCACCTCCTTGGTCGGCGCGTCGCCGGATACGAGACGGCCATTGGCGTCGAGTTGCGACAGCCGCGCCGGGTCGAGAAAGCCCAGCGAGGCGTTGGTTGGCGTCACCAGCCAGCCGCCGTCATCCAGCCTGACGCTGATGTTGCCCGACGAGCCCGGCGTCAGCCCGCGCTCGAACAGCGAGCGGCCGAACCGGCAGATGCGTTCGCGAAGTTCGCTCTGGTTCATTCTGGTCACCTCGGCGGCACTTGTCCCATGCTTTGGCAGCGCGGCCAAGCCGTGATACGGAGACGCAAAAGACAAACGGGAAGTGAATAAAAATGTCCAAACAGCGCGTTGCGGTCGTCGGGCTGGGGTCGATGGGCTACGGCATGGCGGTTTCTCTCAGGCGTGCCGGCCATGACGTGACCGGTTGCGATGTTGCGGCGGACGCCGTGAAACGGTTCGTCGCCGAAGGCGGACGCGGTGCGAAATCCCCGGCCGAGGCGGCGAAGGACGCCGATATCGTGGTCAGCGTCGTCGTCAACGCCGCCCAGACGGAAGCCATTCTGTTCGGTCCCGACGGCGTCGCGGAAGTCCTGCCCGAGGGGGCGGTGTTCGTGTCGTCGGCGACGATGGATCCGGACGTGGCGCGGCGGCTCGCCAAACGGCTCGAGGCGACCGGCCGCCATTATCTGGATGCACCGATTTCAGGCGGCGCACAGCGCGCGGCGCAGGGCGAACTGACCATTCTCGCCTCCGGGAGCGCGAGCGCCTTTGCGAAGGCCCGGCCGGCGCTCGATGCGATGGCGGCGAAGCTCTATGAACTCGGCGACGCGCCGGGACTGGGCGCGGCGTTCAAGATGATCAACCAGTTGCTGGCCGGCGTGCATATCGCCGCCGCCAGCGAGGCGCTGACATTCGCCGCGAAGCAGGGCCTCGATCTTCGCAAGGTCTACGAGGTCATCACGGCGTCGGCCGGCAACTCATGGATGTTCGAGAACCGCATGCCGCATGTGCTCGACGGCGACTATACGCCCCGCAGCGCCGTCGATATTTTCGTGAAGGATCTCGGCATCGTTCAGGACATGGCCCGGTCGGCCAGATTCCCGGTGCCGGTCTCCGCGGCCGCGTTGCAGATGTTCCTGATGACATCGGCCGCCGGCATGGGACGCGACGACGACGCGTCGGTGGCGCGGATGTACGCGCAGGTGACCGGCACGAAGCTGCCGGGCTCGCAATGACGCAAGTGGATAAGACCGAGGACAGACACGATGCCCCGTTTTGCCGCCAATCTCAGCATGATGTTCACCGAGGTGCCGTTTCTCGACCGCTTCGATGCGGCGGCGAAGGCCGGTTTCAAAGCGGTGGAATTCCTGTTTCCCTACGATTATCCGGCGGAAGAAGTGGGTGAACGGCTGCATCGCAACGGTTTGACGCAGGCGCTGTTCAATCTGCCGCCGGGCAACTGGGAGGCCGGCGAGAAGGGATTTGCCGCACGTCCCGACAAGTTCGACGAATTGCAGCAGAGCCTGCACACGGCGTTACCCTACGCGAAGACGACCGGCGTGAAGCGGCTGCACCTGATGTCCGGTCTTGCCAACCGCCACGATCCGAACGCGGTTGCGGCCTTCCGCAAGTCGGTGACCTACACCGCCGAATTCTTCGCGCCGCACGGCATCGATGTCGTGCTCGAACCGCTCAACCTGCGCAACGCGCCCGGCTATTTCCTGAACGATTTCGGCTTCGCGCGCGACCAGATCGTCGATCTCGGGATTCCGAACCTGAAACTTCAGTTCGACATCTATCATTGTCAAATTCTTCATGGCGACGTGACCATGCGGCTGCGCGAGATGATGCCGGTGATCGGCCATGTCCAGATCGCCAGCATCCCGTCGCGCAACGAGCCCGATGGCGAGGAGCTGAACTATCCCTTCCTGTTCGACGAACTGGACCGGCTCGGTTACAGCGGTTTCGTCGGATGCGAATACAACCCGCGGGCCAAGACCGCGGACGGACTCGGCTGGTTCAAGCCGTATGCGGGGGTGACGTCGTGACGCTGGCGCTGGGCTGTATCGCCGACGATTACACCGGCGCGTCGGATCTCGCCAACACGCTGACCCGCTGCGGGTTGCGCACGGTGCAAACCATCGGCGTCCCCCCGGACGATCTCAAGCTGCCGGAGATCGATGCGGTGGTCGTCTCCCTCAAGAGCCGCTCGATCGCGGCGGAGGACGCGGTTGCGAAGTCGCGGGCGGCTGAAACATGGATGCGCGGGCGTGGCGCGCAGCATGTGCTGTTCAAAATCTGCTCGACGTTCGATTCCACCGACGCCGGCAACATCGGACCCGTGATGGATGCGCTGCGTGCGGCGTCCGGGGATGCCATCGTGCTGGTCACTCCGGCATTCCCCGAGACGGGGCGGACGGTTTATCAGGGCAACCTGTTTGTCGGCGCGGCGCCGTTGAACGAGAGTCCGCTGAAGGACCATCCGCTCAATCCGATGCACGATTCGAATCTCGTTCGCGTTCTGGCGCGGCAGAGCCGGACGAAGATCGGTCTCGTCGATCTTGCGACCGTGACGCGCGGTGCTGACGCCGCGCGGGGCCGGCTTGCCGAACTCGTCGGGCAGGGCATCGGCGCGGCGATCGTGGATGCGGTGTTCGATCGCGACCTTGAAACCATCGGCGCGATCGCGATCGGTCACAAGCTGTCCGTGGGAGCGTCCGGCATCGGCCTCGGGCTCGCGCGCGCGCTGGTCGCGTCCGGCCGCGTCACGGCTTCGTCCGGGCCTCAGTCCGGCGAGGCGGTCGGCGGTCCGGCTGCGTGTCTCGCCGGAAGTTGCTCGCAGGCGACGCTGGGGCAGATCGCGAAAGCCGCGCAGGGCATGCCCGTGCTGCACCTCGATCCCGCGAAGGCGATCGCCGGGCCCGACGAAACCCGTCACGCACTCGCATGGGCGCGGGAGCGGATTGGCCGGGGTCCGGTGCTGATCGCCTCCAGTTCGGCGCCGGATCAGGTCGCGGCGGTGCAGGCGCGGTATGGACGGGACGCGGCGGGCCACGCCATCGAGCAGGCCATGGCCGATCTGGCGGAGGGGCTGGTGCAGTCCGGCGTCCGCCGGCTGGTGGTTGCGGGAGGGGAAACCTCAGGGGCGGTGGTCGATCGTCTCGGCATCCCCGGCTTCCTGGTGGGGCCGGAAATTGCCGCGGGCGTGCCGGTTCTGCGGTCCGTCGGCGCGGCGCAAGGCGAGATGCTGCTCGCCCTGAAATCCGGCAATTTCGGCGGACCGGCCTTCTTCAGCGACGCGCTGGGCCTGATGCGGTGACGTTTGCAGCGCGGAAGGCCGCCGTTCGGCCGCGTTTCAGGAGCCGGTCGGCCCATTTACGCCTGCGCAAAGGCGCAATTTGTGCTTTAAGACCGCTCAACGCATCGTGATACCTGCAATCGGGCTCCGTGGGGCGCGGGGCTTGCAGGTCTGATAAAGGAAGGGCCGCGCGACGAGCGGGATTCGGTCGTGCTTCCCCGGGGGATGAAAAGTCTAGATGGTTTCACTGGTTCGCATTGCCCTGAGCCGCCCTTATACGTTCGTGGTTCTGGCGCTGCTGTTGCTCATCATCGGTCCGTTGGCAGCATTGCGCACGCCGACCGACATTTTTCCCAACATCGGCATCCCGGTGATCGGAGTCGTCTGGCAATATACCGGCCTGCCGCCCGACCAGATGTCGGGACGCATCACGACGCCGTTCGAGCGCGCGCTGACGACGACGGTCAACGACATCGACCATATCGTCGCCAATTCCTACAACGGCATCGGCATCATCAAGGTTTTCTTCCAGCCGAACGTCAATATCCAGACCGCGAATGCGCAGGTGACGGCCATCGCGCAGACCATGATCAAGCAGTTGCCGCCCGGCGCGACGCCGCCTCTGATCCTGAACTACAGCGCATCGACCGTTCCGATCATTCAATTGGCGCTGTCGGGCGAAGGGCTGACCGAACAGAGCCTCTTCGATCTCGCCACCAACCAGTTGAGGACGCCGCTCGTGACCGTGCCGGGCGCGGCGATCCCGTGGCCATCCGGCGGCAAGCAGCGGCAGATCCAGATCGATCTCGACCCGTCCGCGCTGCAGGCGCGCGGATTGTCGGGCCAGGATGTGGCCAACGCGCTGGCCGCGCAAAACCTGATCACGCCGGTCGGCAGCCAGAAGATCGGGCGGTTCGAATACACCATCCAGCTCAACAATTCGCCGCTGAAGATCGAGGGATTGGGCGATCTTCCGATCAAGGCGGTCAATGGCGCGATGGTCTATGTCCGTGACGTCGCCAGCGTGCGCGACGGCAACCCGCCGCAGACGAATATCGTACACGTCGATGGCGGCCGCTCGGTGCTGATGATGGTGCTCAAGGCCGGCGCGGTTTCGACCCTGGATATCATCTCCGGCGTCAAGCAGAAGATCCTCGACATCAAGGCGGCATTGCCGGACACGCTCAAGATCGGGTTCGTCGGCGACCAGTCGCTGTTTGTCCGCGGCGCCATCACCGGGGTGGCGAAGGAAGGCATCATCGCCGCGCTGCTGACCAGCGTCATGATCCTGCTGTTCCTCGGAAGCTGGCGATCGACCCTCATTATCGCCGTGTCGATTCCGCTCTCGGTGCTCGGCGCGATCGCGCTGCTCGCTGCGCTGGGCGAAACCCTCAACATCATGACGCTCGGCGGTCTTGCGCTGGCGGTCGGCATTCTCGTCGACGACGCAACGGTGACGATCGAGAACATCAACTGGCATCTCGAGCACGGAAAAGACGTCGAAACCGCGATTATGGACGGCGCGCGGCAGATCGTGACGCCGGCCTTTGTCTCGCTGCTCTGTATCTGCATCGTGTTCGTGCCGATGTTCTTCCTTCCGGGCGTCGCGCGGTTTCTTTTCGTGCCGATGGCCGAGTCGGTGATGTTCGCGATGATCTGGTCGTTCATCCTGTCGCGCACACTGGTGCCGACGATGGCGAAATATCTTCTGAAGCCGCACGCGCCCCATACGGATATGCACGGCGCCGGCGAAGGACTTCCTCCCTCGCGCAATCCTTTGGTGCGGTTCCAGCGCGGTTTCGAGGCCCGCTTCGAGCGCGTCCGCGACGTCTATCGCGGGTTGCTCGAACTTGCATTGCAGCGACGAGGTATCTTCGTCGCGGGCTTTCTCGGTTGCGTGGCGTTGTCGTTTCTGCTGGTGCCGTTTCTCGGACGCAATTTCTTTCCGGCGGTCGATTCCGGACAGATCCTGATGCATGTCCGCGCTCAGGTCGGAACGCGGGTCGAGGAGAGCGCGGCGATCTTCGCGAACATCGAGAAGGTCGTAAAGCGGATCATTCCGCCGGATCAGATCGAAACGCTGGCCGACAATATCGGAATGCCGAACAGCGGCATCAACATGACCTACAACAACACCGGCGTGATCGGTCCGCAGGACGGCGACATCCAGATCAAGCTCAAGGAAGGGCATCGGCCGACGGACGACTATGTGCGGACGTTGCGCGAGGAACTGCCCCGCCGCTTTCCCGGCGTGACCTTCGCATTCCTGCCGGCTGACATCGTCAGCCAGATTCTGAATTTCGGTTCGCCGGCGCCGATCGACTTGCAGGTCCGCGGCGCGGATCTTGCGGCGAACTTCGCGCATGCCAACGAACTGCTGCGCCGCATACGCAAGATTCCGGGTGTGGCCGATGCGCGGATTCAGCAATCGCCCAACAATCCCGGCTTCAATGTCGATGTGGATCGCACCCGGGCGCAATATGTCGGCCTGACCGAGCGCGATGTCACCAATAGCCTGGTCGTCAATCTCGCCGGCAGCAGCCAGGTCGCCCCGACCTACTATCTCAATCCGGAAAACGGCGTGTCGTATTCGGTGGTCATGCAGACGCCGCAATACCGGATCAATTCACTGAGCGCGCTGGAGACGCTGCCGATCTCCGCGACGAACACCACGACGCCGCCGATCCTTGGCGGCATCGCCAGCGTCAGGCGCACGACATCGAACGCCGTGGTGTCGCAATACGACATTCAGCCGCTGGTCGAGATTTTTGCCACCCCGCAGGGGCGCGACCTCGGCTCCGTTGCGGCTGACATCCGGAAGGTGATGGCCGATACGGCGAACGATGTGCCGAAAGGCAGTTCCGTGGTTCTGCTCGGGCAGGTGCGGACCATGAACGATGCCTTCTCCGGGCTGTTGTTCGGCCTGCTCGGCGCCATCGTGCTGATCTATCTGCTGATCGTGGTCAATTTCCAGTCGTGGTCCGATCCGTTCGTGATCGTGACGGCGCTTCCGGCCGCGCTTGCCGGCATCGTCTGGATGCTGTTCACCACCCACACGACCCTGTCGGTTCCGGCCTTGACCGGCGCGATCATGTGCATGGGCGTCGCCACCGCCAACAGCGTGCTGGTCATCAGCTTCGCGCGCGAGCGGTATGAAGTCACCGGCGACCCCGTCGCGGCCGCGCTCGAGGCAGGCTTCGTGCGATTTCGTCCGGTGCTGATGACGGCGCTGGCGATGATCATCGGCATGTTGCCGATGGCGCTCAGCCTGGGCGAGGGCGGCGAACAGAATGCGCCGCTCGGCCGGGCGGTGGTCGGCGGCCTGATTTTCGCGACCGTCGCGACGCTGGTGTTCGTTCCCGTGGTATTCAGCATGGTCCACAAGAAGCTGCCTGCGAAAAGCGAAGAGTCCCTGGAGATAGCGCATGCCCACTGATACCAACCCGCCGGTCTCGCGACGGAGGCTGGGCGTTGCCGGCATCGTGGCGCTCTGCGTGGCCGCCGGCATCGCCTTCACCGGTATCATGTCGCGCGAAAAGAGCGACGCCGAACTGCGCACATGGACCGACGAGCAGGCGATCATCACCGTGGCCGTGATCCGGCCCGAGGCCACGGCGCTGAAGGCGACGATCGACCTTCCGGGGCGGCTCGAAGCCTATTCGCGCGCGCCGATCTTCGCGCGCGTCAGCGGCTATCTGAAGAGCTGGAATGTCGACATCGGCGCCAAGGTCAAGGCAGGCCAGCTTCTCGCGGAGATCGAAGCGCCGGACCTCGATCAGCAGTTGTTGCAGGCGCGCGCCGATCTCGCCAGCCAGGAGGCGAGCGCCAAATTGTCGGAAGCGACGCTGGCCCGCCGCAAGACGCTGCTCGCCTCGAACTTTGTGTCGATGCAGGAGATCGACGAACGGACCGCGGACCTCGACAACAAGAAGGCTGCGGTCAAGTCGGGGCAGGCCAACGTCGAGCGGCTCGAAGCGCTGGCGGGTTACAAGAAGATCACGTCGCCGTTCGACGGAGTCGTGACCGTCCGCAATACCGACGTCGGCGCGCTGATCAGCGGCGGGGTCGGCACCGGCCCGGCGATGTTCGTCATTTCGGATGTCGCCAAGCTCCGCGTGTATGTCGACGTGCCCCAGAATTATGTATCGTCCATCAAGATCGGGTCGAAGTCGGATATCATGACGCCCGATCACCCAAACAAGACGTACATCGCGACGGTGGAGTCGTCATCGCAGTCGGTCGATGTCGGGAGCGGCACGACCCGCATGCAGCTCGCACTTGATAATTCCGCGGGAGAACTGATGCCGGGCGGCTATGCCACCGTCCGCATGACGCTCGCCCGCGAGGGAACGCCGCTTCACATTCCCTCCAGCGCGCTGATCTTCGATGGCAAGGGGTTGCGGGTCGCAACCGTGGGGCCGGACGACAAGGTTCTGTTCAAGGCGGTCACGATCTCGCGCGACCTCGGCCGCGAGATCGAGATCGGTTCGGGGATCGCCGCGGATGACCGCGTGATCGTCGCGCCCCCCGACGGCATCGCGGATGGCGACAAGGTGCATGTCGCGGGCGCGAGCAACGCCAAGCCCGAAACGGTGTCCGAAAAGCAGGATGTGAAGGGTTAGATCGCGCCGCCCGTCGCTTCGCTATGAGCGGAAAATCGCGCGGTGCGCGCCGACTTCTTCGGTAATGAAATCGGAAATCGCCCTGACGCGGCTGAGCCGGCGCAGGTCGACATGGGTGATGATCCAGTAGCTGCGCTCGAACGCGATCTCGGGAAGGACCATCTGCAACTGCGGATCGCGATGCGCGGCATAGTCGTGCAGGATGCCGATCCCGACGCCGCCGCGCACGGCCTCGATCTGGCCGACCGCGCTCGCGCATTCGAGACGGCTGTAGCCGGGGCCGTACAGCTCGGGCATGAAGGTGAGCTGATCGGCGAACACGAGATCCTGGACATAGGTCACAAGCGTGTGGCGCGTGAGGTCCGCCGCGTTCGTCGGCGCGCCGTTGGCCGCGAGATAATCCTTCGCGGCATAGAAATGCAGGGAATAGTCGACGAGCTTGCGCACGGCGAGCCGGCCTTCCTCCGGCCGCTCGATGGTGATGGCGAGATCGGCCTCGCGTTTCGACAATGAGAAGGTCCGCGACATCGGCACGAGCTGGATGGTCAGCGACGGATATTTCGCCTTCAACCTGCCGAGCCGGGAGCACAGGAACAGCGTCGTGAAGCCGTCGGGCGCGGCGATCCGCACGGTGCCGGAGAGTTCCACGTCGGACTGGGAGAGATCGCCCTGCGCGCGCAGCAACTGCGCCTCGACCTCCTCGGCCGATTCATGGAGCCGCTCACCCGCGGCGGTCAGCACGCAGCCGGTGGTCTGGCGGTCGAACAGGCGTACGCCGAGCGAGGTCTCCAGCGCGCCGATCCTGCGGCTGACGGTGCCGTGGTCGACCCGCAACTGGCGGGCCGCCGCCAGAAACTGTCCGGCGCGCGCCACGCTGAGAAAGACGCGGATATTATCCCAATCCATCCGAATGCCGGTATTTTTGCACAAGAGATGCTGACTTATCGCATCGGTTGTGCCGCAACACCAGCGTTGGGTGGAGGATCGCCAGCCGCTTAAAACCTCAGGAAACGGCGCGCCACTCCAGCATTCCATCGGCGGCGGTGGCGATCTCGCCGGACGAGCCGACCGGCGTACGCTCCATGTCGAGCAGCCGTGCCAGCGTCGCCGTGTCCGACACCGGGACGCGCGCCAGCGCCCGCGCGTTGTCCGCGGTCCGCAGGATCGTCACGCCGTGCTGGGCTTCCCCCTTGCCGCCATAGATCACGGTAAAGCTCTCGACGGTGCCGCGACCCTTTGCCTCCGTCACGAACGGCGGAGCCGCTTTGCGATGACGGTCGGCTTCCGCCTGAACGCTGGTGTCCTGTGCGATCGCGCCATCCGGCGCGCGCCGCGACAGCACCAGCCCGTGATGTTTTGTCACGAAGCCGCCCTGACCGTAGAGCAGGCCGAGGTCGGTGCCGCCGCGCAGCTTGCGGATCATCGCGCAGGCGGCATGGGTCATGTAGGTGTTGAGCGGAGCGCCGAAGAACGTGAGGCCGCCGTTCACGGTCGGCTGCACGTCCGGTCCGAGCCCGAGTGTCCGCCGCGCCATCTTCGGCACGCAGGGGAAGCAGCTATAGAGCTCGATCGCGCCGAACGCCCTGCCTTCACCGCCGGCGAGCGCCATCACCGCCTTCAGCACGGCATTTTGCGCGTGGCTTTGGTAAAACTGGTCGCGGTCGAGATAGTCGCGCGGTTCTTCCGCCGACGCGCCGCCCCAGACATGGATCATGCGATCCTCCGGGATGCCGGCGGCGCGGGCCTTTGCAAGACTCGTCATCAAGAGTGCGGCGCCCTGGTTGACCGACGGATTGGCCACCATCAGCTTGGTGTAGGGCCACGCGATCAGCCGGTTGTCCGGCGTCGGCGTGGTGATGTCGTCGGCTGTGAATTCGCGCTTGAGCCAGGAATTCGGGTTGGTCGCCGCGACTCTGGAATATTTCGACCAGAGATCGCCGGATTCCCGCAGCGCCTCACGCGGCGTCAGGCCCCAATGCGCGGCGGTTGCTGCTTCGTAAAGCGGGTATACCGTGATCGGCCTGAACACCCCGAGTTTGACAGCCGTGGGTTTCTGGTAGCTCGCGCCGCGCAGCGGCTCCGGCGCGTCATGGGCGAACGGCGTCCACGGCAGCGTCACGCCGGCGCGTTCCGCCTTGGTGGCCGTGCTCTGCGCTTCCGCGCCGCAAACCGCCGCGACGCTGCTTTCGCCGCGCGCGATGCGTTGCGCCGCCTCATGCAGAAAGCGGATCGGGCTCTCGCCGCCGACCGGGCCGTAATGGGCGTGCTTCGGCTTGATGTTCAGCCTGGCGCTGAGTTGTGCCGTAGGATCCTGGTAGCGCCAGCTCAGGAAATTGACGATGTCGAGCGAATCGACCTCGCGGAGCAGGGCAGCGCCGCTGTCCCGCTCGGCGCGCTTCAGCGCGGCCTCCAGCAGCGCAAGCGGTTCGAGACCATCCACGAGATTGGCCGGATGGTCGGAGATTTCGCCGATCCCCACGATGACGGGAATGCGGTCGTCGGGGACGGGTGATTTGGCGTTTGTCATGTTCTTGCTCTGCCTTTTATCCAGAAACCAGATTCTCGAGATGCTCGATCGCGTCGGCGAAGTCTTCCTTGAATTCCTGCACCACCGCGCCCGCCGATTTCACGCTGTCGACCAGGCCAACTCCCTGGCCGACGAAATAGCTGACGAGATCGCGCGCGGCCGCATTGCCCGCGGCGGCCGAGCGGTCGATCGACGCGAAGGCATCTCGGCTGATGATGCTTTGCAGCGGCATCGGCAACGCGCCCGGACTGTCGGGGCCGCGATCCCAGGCATCGGTCCAGACCGAGCGCAACTGCCGCGCCGGCTTGCCGGTGCGGCCCTTCGAGCGGATGGCGTCACGCGAGGACGCCGCGATCATCTTCTCGCGGAAGATTTCGGTGGTCTCGGATTCGACCGTGGAGAGCCAGATCGATCCGGTCCAGGCGCCTGCCGCACCCATCGCCATGCAGGCCGCCATCTGCCGTCCGGTCATGATGCCGCCGGCTGCGAGCACGGGCACGTTGCCCATCGGCTTGACCGCCTTGATGACCTCCGGCACCAGCACCATGGTCGAAACCTCGCCGCAATGGCCCCCGGCCTCGGTGCCCTGCGCGACAAGGATGTCCACGCCGGCGGCGACCTGACGCACCGCGTGTTCCCTGGCGCCGACCAGCGCAGCGACCGGAACGCCATGCGCCTTGCCCATGTCGATCATGGCTTTCGGCGGCACCCCGAGCGCATTCGCGATCAGGCGGATCGGATGCCGGAACGCCGCGTCGAGCACATCCAGCGCGCGCTGCGCGTCGAACGGCTGCGGCTGATTGTCCGCGACATCGCGCGTCGCCAGTTCAATGCCGTACTTCTTGAGCAGATCGCGCGTGAAGGCGCGGTGCGCCGGCGTGATGCGGCTTTCGAGACTCTTCCAGGTGACGTCCTTCTCGCCCGCGGTCGAAATATTCTCGGGGATCAGCACGTCGAGGCCATAGGGTTTGCCATCGGCGTGATCGTCGATCCATTTCAGTTCCTGCTCGATGGTTTCGGGGGAGTGGGTGGTTGCGCCGAGCACCCCGAACCCGCCGGCGCGGCTGACGGCTGCGACGACATCGCGGCAATGGCTGAACGCCAGCAGCGGGAATTCGATTCCCAGCATGTCGCAGATCGGTGATTTCATGACGCTGCTCCGCTCCGGAATGCCCGTCTCGCTTGGCGGGATATGATCCGGACGCTAACTCATCGGCGGTGTCCGCGCCAAGCATGACTTCGCATCAGGCGATGCGCGGGCGGGCATGCATTTCCGTGCCGCAAAATATGCAGACGGCTGCGGCGCCTTTGCCCCTTGCGCTTTTGCCGCACGCGCTCAATGGTGGATTCGAAGCGCTCAGCGAACGCGCGATTGATCGGGAGACCTTGTTGATGTCCGTGCCGCAGTCATATTCCGCACAACGTCGGGATCCCGGCGGCGATTCCTGCGATGTCGTCATCGTCGGCGCGGGCTTCGCGGGCATGTACATGCTTCATCGGTTGCGCGGTCTCGGTCTTTCGGCGCGCGTATTCGAGCAGGGCAGCGATGTCGGCGGGACCTGGTACTGGAATCGCTATCCGGGCGCGCGCTGCGACGTCGAAAGCATGCAGTATTCCTATTCGTTTTCGGACGAATTGCAGCAGGAATGGAACTGGAGCGAGCGCTACGCGCCGCAGCCGGAAATCCTGAAATACGCGCAGCATGTCGCTGACCGGTTCGGTCTCCGATCGGACATCCAGTTCGATACCCGCGTTGAATCCGCAACCTTCGACGAGGTCGCCGACAGGTGGTCGGTCACGATATCCGATGGCAAAGCCGTCACGGCGAAATACGTGGTTCTCGCCACCGGATGTCTCTCCAATGCGCGGACGCCGGACTTCAAGGGCCTGAAGGATTTTGCGGGCGAGGTCTATCATACCGGCCACTGGCCGCATCATCCCGTCGATTTCACCGGCAAGCGGGTCGGTGTGATCGGCACCGGCTCGTCCGCGATCCAGTCGATCCCGCTGATCGCCGAAAAGGCGGCGCAGGTCACCGTATTTCAACGCACGGCAAATTTCAGCATCCCGGCGCGCAACGCCCGGTTGACGGCGGAGGAGCGTGACTCATTCCGCGCGAATTATCCGGAAATCCGCCGTAGCGCGCGCGAAGAGATGCGCAACGGCATCTGGCAGGAGCTGCCCGACCGTGGCGCACTCGACGATGGCGACAACGAGCGCCATTCCAAATATCAGGCGCGCTGGGAGAAGGGCGGCCTGACATTCACGGCGACCTATAACAACATCGCGCTCGACAAGGCCGCCAACGACACCGCCGCCGATTTTGTCCGCGCCAAGATCGCCGAGATCGTGAAGGATCCGGAAACGGCCCGGCTGCTGCAACCCGACAATCATCCGATCGGATCGAAGCGCATCTGCATCGATACAAACTACTATGCGACCTTCAATCGTCCCAATGTCAGTCTGGTCGATGTGAAGTCCAATCCGATCGAGGAAATCCTGCCGGGCGGCGTGCGCGCGGGCGGCAAGGACTACGGCCTCGACGTGCTGGTGCTGGCGACCGGCTTCGACGCCATGACCGGATCGGTCGCGAAGATCGACATCCGGGGCAGGGACGGACAAACGCTCAATCAAAAATGGGAGGCCGGCCCGCGCACCTATCTCGGGCTGATGAGCGAAGGATTTCCGAATCTCTTTATCATCACGGGCCCCGGAAGTCCGTCGGTGCTGAGCAACATGATCGTCTCGATCGAGCAGCATGTCGACTGGATCACGGACTGCCTCGGATATATGCATAACGGCGGTTTCGACGTGATGGAAGCGAAGCGGGACGCCGAGGACAAGTGGGTCGATCACGTCAACGAGGTGGCGCACGGCACGCTCTATCCGCAGGCCAACTCCTGGTACATGGGTGCGAATATCCCCGGCAAGCCGCGCATCTTCATGCCTTACATCGGGGGCGTCGGCGTCTACCGGAAAATCTGCAACGACGTCGCGGCCAAGGGGTATGAGGGCTTTGCAATGACGGTATCGAAGCGGAACCAGCAGGCCGCGGCGTCCTGACGAAGATGTGCTTTCACCCTCCCCCTGAAGGGAGGGTAAGAGATCAAAACGCCGTATAGCCGCCGTCGATCACGAACGTATCGGCGGTGTGATAGGACGACGCCTTGCTCATGAGATAGACGGCGATGCCGCCGAAGTCGCCGGGTTCGCCGAAGCGGCGCATCGGGATGCGCGGCATCACGTTGGCGACGAATTTCTCGTTGGCCATGATTCCGGCGGTCATCTCGCTCTTGATCCAGCCGGGCAGGATGGCGTTCGCCGTGATGCCGTGGCGCGCAAGCTCCACCGCAAGCGCGCGGACCAGGGCATTGATCGCGGCCTTGGTGGCGGCGTAGTGCTCGTTCCGCGCCGTCCCGAACAGGGAGGCGAGGCTTGAGGTCGCGACGAGGCGGCCGAAGGCATCGCCGGCGTTGGCGCGCTCGGTCATGTGGCGCGCAGCGGCCTGAAGCACATGAAAGACGCCGTCGAGATTGGTGGCGAACATGGTGCGCCACTGTTCCTCGGTGCGGTCGATGAAGGCATGGCGTCCGCCGCCGCCGATCCCGGCGTTGGCAAAGCATCCATCGACGCGCCCGAAGGCATCGAGCGTCGCCGCCATCGCCGCTTTGACGGAAGCCGCATCGCTCACGTCGCAAATCCGTGTGTCGACCTTGCCCGGTGCGCCGGCCATCGTTGCGGCCGCCGCCTTGTTCTTGTCGGCGTTGCGTCCCCAGATCGAGACGTTGCATCCGGCCGCCGCCAAAGACTGTGCGATGCCGAGGCCGATGCCGCCGTTGCCGCCGGTGATGACCGCCGTGCGGCCGTCGAGGTCGAAAATGCTCATTCGCGTCAATCCCTCCTTCATGAACGGCCCGTCGGATCGCGGTTCGCCCCGACGCAAACGCATGGTCGCCGGCATGGACAAGTCCGTTTTATTGTCGAATATGGCTGGCAGGTCCGGACGCATTTTGCAACGGCCGAACGCCCGTGCAAATCACATATCGCGAGGAAACGCATGCAGTTCAAACACGTCACGCTCGATATCGACGGCAACGTTGCCGTTCTCCGGCTGGATCATCAGGAGGTGATGAACGCGGTGTCCATGGACATGCTTGGTGGCCTGGCCGAAGCGCTGGACGCAATCGAGGACCGTCGCGACGAGGTGCGCTGTCTGGTCTTGACCGGCGCCGGTCGCGCGTTCTGCACCGGCGCCAACCTGCAGGGCCGCAACAACCAGACGCCCGGCAGGAGCAATGCCGGCCAGTCGCTGGAGATCGGCTTTCATCCCTTCCTGCGCCGTCTGCGCAACCTGCATTGTCCGATCGTGACCGCGGTGAACGGACCGGCCGCCGGCGCCGGCATGAGCTTCGCCCTGATGGGCGACATGATCCTGTGCGCGCGCTCGGCGTATTTCCTGCAGGCCTTCCGCCGCATCGGCCTCGTGCCGGACTGCGGCTCGACGTGGCTGCTGCCGCGCATGATCGGCAAGGCGCGCTCGGTCGAACTGTCGCTGATGGGCGAACGGCTTCCCGCCGAGAAGGCGCTGGAGTGGGGCCTCGTCAATCGCATTCATGACGACGCGGTGCTGATGGATGAGGCCATGAAGCTCGCGCGCGAGCTCGCCAACGGGCCGACGGTTGCGCTGTCGCTGATCCGCAAGCTCTATTGGGATAGCCCCGAGAATACGTTCGAGGACCAGCTCAATCTCGAATACCAGTTGCAGCGCAATGCCGGCCGAACCTCGGATTTCAAGGAGGGCGTGACCGCCTTTCTCGAAAAGCGCCCCGCGAAATTCACGGGCAAATAAGCCGCGATGGGGACGACGGAGGAACTGCTCGGCCGCTGCGTCGGCACATGGTGTCCCGGTGCGACCGGGATCGCAAACGCCACGCGGTTGTCCGGCGGCGCGAGTCAGGAGACCTGGTCGTTCGACATCGTGCATGCGGGCGGCGTGACCGGCGCGATCCTGCGCCGCGCCCCGGAGGGCTACGGCGCCGCGCCCGAGCGCGCGGCGGGGCTTGCCGCCGAAGCCGTGCTGATGCAGCGGGCGTATGAGGCGGGCGTGCCGTCGCCCCATGTGCTGCATGTGCTGACTCCGGCGGACGGTCTCGGCACCGGCTTCATCATGGACCGCGTTGCCGGCGAAACCATCCCGCGCAAGATTTTGCGCGATGAGGAATTCGCCGCCGCGCGGCCGAAACTGGCGCGGCAACTCGGCAAGGTGCTCGCCGACATCCACGGACTGCCGCTGTCGCAACTGCCTGAACTTCGCCGCATGACCGCATCGGCCGAAATCGCCGAACTGGAGCGGGACTACCGTGCGTTCAGCGGGCCGCGTCCGGTATTCGAACTGGCGCTGAAATGGCTGCGCGACAACGATCCGGGCGCGTCCGAGCATGTCACCCTGGTGCATGGCGATTTCCGGCACGGCAACCTCATCGTTGGTGCGGACGGCGTGCGCGCGGTGCTCGACTGGGAACTCGCCCATCTCGGCGATCCCATGGAGGATCTCGGCTGGATCTGCGTCAACTCGTGGCGGTTCGGCGAGATCGACAAGCCGGTCGGCGGTTTTGGCACGCGCGAGGAATTGTTCGCGGGCTACGAAGCCGCCGGCCGCGTGGCCGACCCGGCCCGCGTCAGATTCTGGGAAGTCATGGGCACGCTGCGCTGGGGCGTGATGTGCTGCGGCATGATGCAGCGCTTCCGTACCTCGCCGGAGCGCTCCATCGAACGTGCGATGATCGGGCGGCGCTCATCGGAAACCGAAATCGATTTGCTGCGCCTGCTGGCGCCGCGAAGCTGAAGGCGAGGACCGGCTTTCGTGCCGGGAAGGGAAGGAAAACGCGATGCAGGACGATCCCACACCGGTTGAGCTGATCGGAGCGGCCGCGGATTTTCTGCGCAACGACATCATGCCGCAGCTTGCCGGGCATAGCGCGTTCAAGTTGCGCGTCGCGATCAACGCGCTCGATCTGGTTGCGCGGCAGTTGAGGCTCGAACCGGCGAGCGACGCGGCGGAAGCCGCGCGGCTGAAGGGTTTGCTTGGCGTCGATGCATCGCTGCCGGAGCTGAACCGCGAACTCGCCGCGCGCATCGCGCGGGGCGAAGCCCGGCTGGATACGCCCGGCATCGCCGATCATCTCTGGCAAACGACGCTCGACAAGCTCGCGATCGATCAGCCGAATTACGGGGCTTATCGCCGCGAGCGCGAAGCAAGGCGGGACTGACCGCTATTTCCCCAGCCAGTTCGGCTTGCGCTTTTCCGAAAACGCCTTCGGGCCTTCGATGTAGTCCTGCGATGCGGCCATCGCCGTTACCGCCGGATAGTCGCGCTGCTCCGTGATCGCCTGTTCGAGCGACACCGCCATGCCTTTCTGGATCGCCTGCTTGGAGGCGCGGATCGACATCGGGCTGTTCTGGCAGATGGCTTCCGCCCAGCGCTCCGCCGCGGCCAGCGCTTCGCCCTGCGGCACCACCTCGTTGACGAAGCCGAGTTCGAGGCCCTCGCGCGCCTTGACGTGCCGCGCCGTCAGGATCATGCCCATCGCGCGCTTCAGCCCGATCTGCCGCGGCAGCCGTTGCAGGCCGCCGGCGAGCGCGGCGAGGCCGACGCGCGGCTCGGGGAGGGCGAAGGTCGCGTTCTCCGAGGCGATGATGAGATCGCAGGCCAGCGCGATCTCGAAGCCGCCGCCCATGGCGACGCCGTTGACGGCCGCGATGATCGGCTTGTCGCAATCGAAGCGCGAGGTCAGGCCGGCGAAGCCGCCTTTGTCCCAGCCCTTCTTGCCGCCCGCCGCCTGCCATTTCAGGTCGTTGCCCGCGCAGAACGCCTTGTCGCCGGCGCCGGTGACGATCGCGACCCACTGGTCCGGATCGGCGGCGAATTCGTCGAACACCTTGTTGAGTTCGAAATGCGCCTCGATGTGGAGCGCGTTGTAAACCTCCGGGCGCGACAGCGTCACGATGGTGATCGGCCCCTTGCGTGTGACCTTCGAGAATTGCAGCGCCATGTTCGCTCCCTTGTTCTTGCATTCCGGGTGTTCGGTCCAGGCGATGTCGCCATGCTTGACTTGATCTGCCTATCCCACCTTAATCCATCCCGAAACAACAAAGAACACGTCAGGGAGCTGCGTCTTGGATTTTTCTCTGCCCGCCGATCTCGTGGCCTATCTTGCCGAGCTGGATCGTTTCATCGCGACGACGATCGCGCCGCTGGAGCGGCAGGACGACAATATCCGCTTCTTCGATCACCGGCGCGAATGGGCGCGCACGGATTTTGACAACGGCGGGCTGCCGCGCCACGAATGGGAAGCGCTGTTGCGCAAGGTCAAGGATCTTGCCGACGCCGCCGGCCATTTGCGATTTGCAATCCCGAAGCGCTACGGCGGCAAGGACGGCTCCAACCTCTGGATGGCCGTGATCCGTGAGCATTTTGCGACCAGGGGGCTCGGCCTGCACAACGACTTGCAGAACGAGCATTCGATCGTCGGCAATTTTCCCATCGTCACGATGCTCGATCGGTACGGCCGCGACGATCAGAAAGCCATGATCGAAGGATCGATGACCGGCAAGTATCGCATCACCTTCGGGCTGACGGAGCCGGACCACGGCTCCGATGCGACCCACATGGAAACCCGCGCGGTGCAGGGAACGCGTGACGGCAAGTCCGGCTGGATCATCGACGGCGAGAAGATGTGGACCACCGGGATGCACGTCGCGAGCCATTGCGCGCTGTTCGCGCGCACCTCGGGCAACGACGGCGACGCGCGCGGCATCACCTGCTTTCTGGTGCCGGCGAACAGTGCGGGTGTGAAGGTCGAGGAGTATATGTGGACCTTCAACATGCCGACCGATCATCCGCGCGTCAGTTTTACCGACGTGTTCGTGCCCGATGACGCGTTGTTCGGCGAAATTGGGCGCGGCCTGTCGCTGGCGCAATGTTTTGTGCACGAGAACCGCATCCGCCAGGCGGCGAGCTCGCTCGGCGCGGCGGTTTATTGCATCAACGAGAGCGTCGAATATGCGCGCGAGCGAAAGCCGTTCGGCGAGGAACTGGCGCGCAACCAGGGCATCCAGTTTCCGCTGGTGGAATTGGCGACGCAGGCCGAGATGCTGCGGCTTCTGATCCGCAAGACCGCGTGGGAAATGGATCAGCTCACCCAGGCGCAGGTCGAGCACACGCTCTCCGACAAGGTGTCGATGTGCAACTACTGGGCGAACCGGCTGTGCTGCGAGGCCGCCGACCGCGCCATGCAGGTGCACGGCGGCATGGGTTACTCGCGCCACAAGGCGTTCGAGCACATCTATCGCCATCACCGCCGCTACCGCATCACCGAGGGCAGCGAGGAAATCCAGAAGCGCAAGGTCGCGGGCTTTCTGTTCGGCTATATGGGCGCCGGGAAGCGGTAGTTTTCGTCATCCCGAGGTGCGAGCCGCATTCTTGCGGCGCGCCTCGAAGGATGACGGCGGTGGCCCATCCTTCGAGACCCGCGCAATCAGGCGGAGCAATTGCTCCGCCGGCTGATCCCGAACCGCCGGCACAGCCCGCTGACATTCGCACCAGCCAGCGACGCCAGCATCACAAACTCCCGACGCTGAGCTTCCATCGACACCTCCGCCATCCCATCAGCCCCTCCCTTGCTCGACGTAAGAGTGTCAGGGATGTCTCCGAACGGTGTCAGGTCTGTCTCCGGACTAAACAACAAGCCCGGTGATGACGATAATTGCGCTCGACGTGAAGCCAAACCGTCAATTCACCTGCCGGTCCTTGCCTGCCCAGTAGGGATCGCGCAGGTTGCGGCGCAGGATCTTGCCGGAGGCGTTGCGCGGCAGGGCCGGAATGAAATCCACCGTCTTCGGCGTCTTGAAGGCCGCGATCCGCTCGCGTGTGAATTTGATGATGTCGGCGGCGGTGGCGCTTTTTCCGGGCTTCATCACCACGATGGCTTTCACGGCTTCGCCCCACTGATCGTCGGGCACGCCGACCACCGCCGCCTCGGCGACGTCGGGATGATCGCAGATCGCACTCTCCACCTCGGCAGGATAGATGTTCTCGGCGCCGGAGATGATCATGTCCTTGATGCGGTCGTGAATATAGAGATAGCCGTCCTCGTCGAGGTAGCCGGCGTCGCCGGTGCGCAGCCAGTTGTCGCGGTCGAGGGTCTTCGCGGTCGCCTCGGGCAGATTCCAGTAGCCGACCATGTTGGAGCCGGAGCGCGTCGCGATCTCGCCGACTTCGCGGGGCGGCAGACGCTTGCCGTCCGGATCGAGAATGGCGATCTCGACGCCGGGCAGCGGCTTGCCGGCCGAGCGCATGCGCTCCAGGCCCTCGACGTGGTCCTCCGGCGGCAGCGCGACGATGGTGCCGGTGGTTTCGGTCATGCCATAGAGCTGCACGAAACCGCACTTGAAGACCTCGATGCACTCCTTGAGCAGCGCCGCCGGGATCGGCGAGGCGCCGTAGAGCATGTAGCGCAGCCGCGAGAAATCGACCTCGCGGGCGCGCGGCTGCCGCACCACGAACTGCATCGCGGCCGGAACCATGAACAGTTTTGAGATTTTCGAGTTCTCGAAGACATCGAGAATCTTGGTCGGATCGAATTCCCGCGCGATCACGCCCTTGGCGCCGTGGTAAATGCCGACCGCGCCCCAGCCGGAGCCGCCGATGTGGAAGATCGGCATCGCCACCAGCGAGACGTCGCTTTCCACCCATTTGTTCCAGTCGGGTGCGTCGCCGCCGCGCCCGGCGCGCACCAGCGACAGAAAGTTGAAATGCGACAGCATCGCGCCCTTTGGCTTGCCGGTGGTGCCCGACGTATAAAGCTGGATCGCGATATCGTTGTCCTCGACGGGCATCTTCGGATCGTCAGCCGGTTGGGCGTCGCGCCAGGCCGCAAAATCCGTCCACTCCGGTGCGCCGCCTTCCGTGGTCATGATTGCGCGCACGTTCTTGAGTTGCGGCTGGATGGCGCGCACCTGTTCGACGAATTCGGGGCCGACGAACAGGATTGCGGCCTTGCAGTCTTCGACGATGAAGACGATCTCGGGGCCGGCGAGCCGCCAGTTCACCGGCGCCATCACGATCCGCGCCTTCATGGCGCCGAACAGCAGTTCAAAATAATGGTCGCTGTTCTTGCCGAGATAGGCGATGCGATCCTTCGGCTTGACGCCCGATGCGATCAGCGCGTTGGCGACGCGGTTGGTCTTGCGATCGAAATCCGCAAAGCTGGTGACGCGCCCCTCGAACTCGAAGGCGGTGGCATCGCCGCGCGCCTCGCCCTGAACGCGAACCACGTCGGCAAGTGTCGAGGCTTCCTCGATGGCAGGCATGTTTCCCCTCACGCTTTTATGTGTTGAGGGGATACTGACGCCGTTGCCGGTTAAATCAAGTGCCGTGACGGACTAACCCCGCTTGGCGCGGTCCTTGTCGTTCTGCGCCTTGATGGCGTCGCGCGCCTGCTCCCAGTCGGCGTCCTTCCAGTCGCGGAGCTGATAGAAGTTGCCGCCCATGGCGAGTGCCTGCGCGCCGTCCATGGCGATGGTCTCGCCGTTGATCCAGTCGCAGCCGCCGGAAATCAGGAACGTCGCGAGGTTCTGCAACTCTTCCATGGTGCCGACGCTGCCCATGGGGTTCATCGCCTTGGTGCGCGCGCCGGCTTCGTCACCGGGCTTGATGCGCTTGCTCATGCCTTCGGTCGGGATTTCGCCCGGCGCGATGGTGTTGAGACGGATGCCGTATTTTCCCCACTCGGTCGCGAGCGACATGGTCATGGCGTGGATCGCCGACTTGCTCATGGCCGACGGCACCACGTAGGGGCTGCCGTTGCGGACCCATGTGACCGTGATCGAGACGACGTTGCCCGGCAGCTTCGCGGCGATCCAGCGCCGTCCGACCGCGTGGGTGACGTAGAACGTGCCATGCATCACGATGTTGGCGACCGCGTCGAAACCGCGCGGCGTCAGATCCTCGCTGCGCGAGATGAAGTTGCCCGCCGCGTTGTTGATGAGGTCGGTGAGGGGGCCTTCGGCAGTGAAGATCGTTTCGATCATGTGATCGACCGCGGCTGCGTCGCGGATATCGACGCCATGGCTGATGACGCGGCCGCCATGCTCGGCCATCAGTTCGGTCGCGGTCTCATCGCAGACGATCTTGCGGCGGCCGCAGATGTGGACCATCGCGCCGAGGCTGAGAAACCGCGCGGCCATGGCCTTGCCGAGGCCGGTGCCGCCGCCCGTAACAAGGATATTGCGGCCCGCAAGAAGCTGTGGGTTGAACATGGATGGTCCCTGATTTTGGAAGAAGGCTTTTCGTTAATTAGTTGATTGACTAAAACCAGAGATCGGCTTTCTGTAAAGTCGAAAACAGACAAAACTCAGGGAGAACGTTTCTATGAACGATCGCGTGTCGGTGTCGATATCGGACGGCGTGGCGGACGTCCGCCTGGTCCGCGCGGACAAGATGAATGCGCTCGACGCCGCGATGTTTGAGGCTCTTGTCGCCACCAGCGATCGGCTTAGCCGCGAAAAAGGCCTGCGGGCGGTGGTGCTGTCCGGGGAGGGACGGGCGTTCTGTGCCGGCCTCGACATGGGACGGTTTGCCGCAATGAACGACAACGGCGGTAACGGGATAGCGGGCGGCGAAAAGCGCGACCTGAGCGTGCGCACCCACGGCCTTGCCAATTTCCCGCAACAGGCGGTGTGGGGCTGGCGGCAGTTGCCGGTGCCGGTGATCGCGGCCATCCATGGCGTGGCGTTCGGCGGCGGTTTTCAGCTCGCGCTCGGCGCCGACATGCGGTTTCTCGCGCCGGATGCGCGGATGTCGATCATGGAAATCAAATGGGGCCTGGTGCCGGACATGGCGGGAACGCCGATTCTCGCGACCCTCGTTCGCGACGATATCCTGCGCGAGCTGACCTATACCGGCCGCATCTTTTCGGCGCAGGAGGCATTGAGCTACGGCCTGGCAACACAGATTTGCGACGATCCGCGTAGCGTTGCGCTCAGTGTGGCGCTGGAGATCGCGAACAAAAGTCCGCATGCGATTCGTGCCGCCAAGCGGATGTTGAACAGGTTGTCGGTCGATCCGGGGCCGGCGCTGCTCGCGGAATCGGTCGAGCAGCAGGCCTTGATCGGCGCCCCGAACCAGACCGAGGCGGTGCGCGCCAACATGGAAAAACGCGCGCCGAAGTTCGCCGAAGTGTGACGCTCATACCGTCCCTCTCAAGGAACGTCCCAACCAGCGTTCCTCAAACAAGAAGAACACCATGACCTCTTCTTCCTCTCTCTTTCACGGCATCATTTCCGGCGATCGCCGCCGCGGTTTTCCCGACGTGACCGAGCGCGTCAGCCGCATCGCAGGCGGCCTGCAAAACCTCGGTGTCGGGCCGGGCGACAGCGTTTGCATCGTCATGCGCAACGACATCGCCTTCATCGAGGCGGCTTATGCCGTGATGACGCTGGGCGCCTATGCCGTGCCGGTGAACTGGCATTTCAAGCCGGAGGAAGTGAACTATGTGATCCGCGACTCCGGCACCCGCGTCGTGATCGGTCATGCCGACATGCTCAACGCGCTTCGGGATGCGATTCCCGCCGGCGTCATCGTGCTCAGCGTCCCGACTCCGCCGGAAGTCCTCGCGAGTTACAGGATCGATCGCGACCTCCTGAAGCCGCCCAAGGGTGCGCTCGATCTCGAAACGTGGCTTGTCGGGCAGAAGCCCTATGACGGGCCGGCGCGGCCGCAGCCGCAGAACATGATCTACACGTCCGGCACCACGGGCCATCCCAAAGGCGTGCGCCGCACCGCGCCGACGCCGGATCAGGCGAAGGCGCAGGAGGGCATGCGGGCCATGATTTACGGCCTCAAGCCCGGCATTCGCGGCCTGCTGCCGGGACCGCTGTATCATTCCGCGCCGAATTCGTTTGGATTGAGAGCCGGGCGGCTCGGCGGCGCGCTGGTGCTGATGCCGCGCTTCGATGCCGAGGTGTTTTTGCAACTCGTCGAGGCCGAGAAAATCGACACCATCTTCATGGTGCCGACCATGTTCATCCGCCTGATGAAGCTGCCTGAGGCGGTGCGGGCCAAATACGACGTGTCGTCGCTGCGTCACATCATTCACGCTGCCGCGCCGTGTCCCGCCGACGTCAAGCGCGCCATGATCGAGTGGTGGGGGCCGGTGATCTACGAATTTTACGGCTCGACCGAATCCGGAGCGGTGACCTTCGCCAATTCCGGGGACGCGCTGAAGAAGCCGGGCACCGTCGGCAAGATTTCACCCGGTGCCGAGTTGAAGTTCATCGGCGACGATGGCCGCGAGTTGCCGCAAGGCGAGATCGGTGAAATCTACTCGCGGATCGAGGGCCATCCGGACTTCACCTATCACAACAAGCCGGAGAAGCGCGCCGAGATCGAGCGCGAGGGATTCATCACGTCAGGCGATGTCGGCTATATCGATGCCGACGGCTACGTCTTCATCTGCGACCGCAAGCGCGACATGGTGATTTCGGGTGGCGTCAACATCTACCCGGCGGAGATCGAGGCCGCGCTGCATGCGGTGCCCGGCGTGCATGATTGCGCGGTGTTCGGCATTCCCGACGACGAATTCGGCGAGGCGCTGATGGCGGTCGTCGAACCGCTGCCCGGTATCGCGCTGGATGTCTCGAACGTTCGCGCACAACTGAAGGCGTCGCTCGCGGACTACAAGGTGCCGAAGCATATCGAGATCGGCGCTAACCTGCCGCGCGAGGATTCCGGAAAAATCTTCAAGCGGCGGTTGCGCGATCCCTACTGGGAGCGGGCGGGGCGCAGGATTTAAGGGCCGCCACCCCTGTCTTTTGTGCGTCGCTTGGCGCGACTTCCTTGCGCCGCAACCAAAAACTTGCGACTGGAGGGCAGCGGGTTTCCCGGAGCAGCGCGATGTCCCCTCAGATGCCGTCATCGAACGCAGGTCAGGCCGAAGGGGATCTCGCCGCGCTCGACGCCCGGCTGCGCGACGACATCCGGCTGCTCGGGCGCATCCTCGGCGATACCGTGCGCGATCAGGAAGGCGAGGCGGTGTTCGATCTGGTGGAGCGCATCCGCCAGACCTCGATCCGCTTCCATCGCGACGACGACGAGCCGGCGCGCCGCGAGCTCGAAGCCATTCTCGACGGCATGTCGACGGCGGAAACGGTCCGCATCGTCCGTGCCTTCAGCTATTTTTCGCACCTTGCCAATATTGCCGAGGATCACAACAACATCCGCCAGATGCGCAGCCAGAGTCTTGCGGGCGGCGCGCCGCACGAGGGAACCCTGGCGCGAACGCTCGGCCGCGCGCGCGAGGCCGGATTCAGCGGCGCCGACCTGCGCGCTTTCTTCGACGGCGCGCTGGTCGGCCCGGTGCTGACCGCGCATCCGACCGAAGTCCGCCGCAAAAGCACGATCGACCGCGAGATGGAGGTGGCGGCGCTGCTCGACCGGCGCGAGCGGATGCAGCTCACGCCCGACGAATTCGAGGCGAACGAGGAGCAGTTGCGCCGCGCGGTGCTGACGTTGTGGCAGACCAACCTGCTGCGGCGGACCAAGCTTACGGTGCTCGACGAGGTCGCCAACGGCCTGTCGTTCTACGACTACACCTTCCTGCGCGAGGTGCCGCGGCTGCACACCGCGCTGGAGGATCGCCTGCAGGATACGGCGGGCGGCGAACCGGAGGAGATCGCCTCGTTCCTGCGCATGGGAAGCTGGATCGGCGGCGACCGCGACGGAAATCCGTTCGTGACCGCCGACGTCATGCGCGGCACGCTGCGGATGCAGAGCGCGCGGGTGTTGCGCTACTACCTCGACGAGTTGCACGAACTCGGCGGCGAACTGTCGCTGGCGGCCAATCTCGCGGACGTTTCGCCGGAACTGCGCGCGCTGGCGGAACGCTCGCCCGACACCTCGCCCCATCGCAGCGGAGAGCCTTACCGTCTTGCGGTATCCGGCATCTACGCGCGGCTTTCCGCGACGGCGCTGAAGCTGAACGTGGAGATGTTGCGGCCTCCGGTCGGGGAGGCCGCGCCTTATACCAGCGCCGCCGAATTCAGCACCGATCTCGACGTCCTCGACCGTTCGCTGATTCTGAATCATTCCGAGGTGATCGCGCGTGGGCGGCTGCGCCAGTTGCGCCGGGCCGCCGGCTGCTTCGGCTTCCATCTCGCCTGCCTCGACATGCGGCAGAATTCCGCCGTGCACGAGCGTATCGTGGCCGAACTGCTCGATGCCGCCACACCCGGCACGTCGTATCTGGCCCTGGACGAGGAGGCGCGCATCAGGCTGCTGGCGCGGGAATTGCGCAATGCACGTCCGTTGGCTTCGCCCTTCATCAAATACAGCGAGGAAACGCTGGGCGAACTCGCGGTATTCCATGCCGCGGCGGAAGCGCATGCCGTGTTTGGCGCCGCGGCGGTTCCCCAATGCATCATTTCCATGTGCAAGGGCATCTCCGATCTGCTCGAAGTCGCGCTGCTGCTGAAGGAGGCCGGAATTGTCGGCTCCGCCGGCCGCAGCGCCATCAACATCGTGCCGCTGTTCGAGACCATCGAGGATCTGCAGGCCTGCGCCGGCATCATGGACCGGCTGTTGTCGCTGCCGGAATACCGGGCGCTGGTCGACAGCCGCGGCGGCGTGCAGGAAGTGATGCTCGGCTATTCCGACAGCAACAAGGATGGCGGTTTCGTCACCTCCGGCTGGGAGCTTTACAAGGCGGAAATCGGGCTCGTCGGCGTGTTCGAGCGCCATCATGTTCGGCTGCGGCTGTTTCACGGCCGCGGCGGTTCGGTCGGCCGCGGCGGCGGCCCGAGCTACGATGCGATCCTCGCGCAGCCCGGCGGCGCGGTGAACGGTCAGATCCGCATCACGGAGCAGGGCGAGATCATCTCCAGCAAGTATTCCAACGCCGAGGTTGGCCGCACCAATCTGGAAATTCTCGCGGCCGCCACGCTGGAGGCGAGCCTGCTGCAGCCGCGCCAGAGCGCGCCGCGCCCCGAATATCTCGACGCCATGGATTCGCTGTCGTCCCGCGCCTTCGCGGCCTATCGCGATCTTGTCTACGAGACGCCCGGCTTCGAGGATTACTTCTGGGCCTCGACCGTCATCAACGAAATCGCGACGCTGAACATCGGCAGCCGGCCCGCCTCGCGCAAGAAGACGCGCCGCATCGAGGATTTGCGCGCGATCCCGTGGGTGTTCAGCTGGGCGCAATGCCGCCTGATGCTGCCGGGCTGGTACGGATTTGGCAGCGCGGTGGAATCCTGGATCGCGGATCACGCCGAGAAGGGCATGACGCTGTTGCAGGAGCTTTACCGCGAATGGCCGTTCTTCCGCATGCTGCTGTCCAACATGGACATGGTGCTGGCGAAAAGTTCGATCGCGATCGCGTCGCGCTACGCGGAGCTGGTCCCCGACGAGACGCTGCGCGATGCGATCTTCACGCGCATCCGGCGCGAGTGGTATCTCACCATCGAGACGCTGCTGCGTATCATGGGCCAGGAGCGGCTGCTCGCCGGCAACCCGCTGCTCGAGCGTTCGATCCGCAACCGCTTTCCTTACCTCGACCCACTCAACCACGTGCAGGTGGAGTTGTTGAGAGCGCATCGCAGCGAGAGTCTCGACGAGCAGGTGCTGCGCGGCATTCAACTCACCATCAACGGCATCTCGGCGGGATTGCGGAACAGCGGGTGAAGGGCATCGACAACAGTGTCACGGCCGGCGTCGCCGTTCAAAGAACGGCGTCGCTTTGCCCGGCACAAGTCCGGGCACGACGGGTTAGTTGGTTTCAATCGTCGCTATCTCAGACCGGATCCCAGTTGAAAATATCCGCCGAGCGGTCGAGCTTGTAGAACGAGCCCTTCAGCGCCGGCATGCCGTGCTCCGCGATCGATTGCGGGGTCCAGCCCTCGCTCCGCTGCACCGAGCGGATCGGGCGCGACTGGCCCATCAGGAAGATCTCGTTCATGCGGACGGCGAAGATCTGCCCGGTCACGTCCTTTGCGGCGTCTCCGAGCAGATAGGCGCAGATCGGCGCGATCTTGTCCGCGGTCATGCGCTGCATCCGCTCGACGCGGGCCTTCTCCTCCGGCGTCTCGGTCGGAATGGTGCCGATCAGCCGGCTCCATGCGAACGGCGAGATGCAGTTCGAGCGCACGTGGAAGCGGTTCATGTCGAGCGCAATCGATTTGGAGAGACCGACGATGCCGAGCTTCGCCGCGGCGTAGTTGGCCTGGCCGAAGTTGCCGACCAGCCCCGAGGTCGAGGTGAAGTGCACGAAGGAGCCGCTTTCCTGTTCCTTGAACAGGCGCGCGGCCGCGTGTGAAACATAGAACGAGCCCATCAGGTGAACCTTGATGACCTGTTCGAAGGCATCGACGCTCATGCGATGGAAGATCGCGTCGCGCAGGATGCCGGCGTTGTTCACGACGCCGTCGAGCTTGCCATAGGTGTCGACCGCCTGCTTGACGATCTTGCTGGCGGGAATGGCTTCCGCGACCGTCTCGAAGTTGGCGACAGCGGTACCGCCGCGCTTCCTGATTTCGTCGACGACCTGCTCGGCGGGCGCGGCATCGTTGCCGGCGCCGTCCGCGCCGCCGCCGGGATCGTTGACCACGACCTTGGCGCCCTCAGCGGCGCAGAGCAGCGCGATTTCGCGGCCGATGCCGCGTCCCGCGCCGGTGACGATGACGACTTTGTCTTGCAGAGATTTGGCCATGTGGTTCTCCCGATGTGTTGGATACTGTTACCTCGCCCCGCTTGCGGGGAGAGGTCGGATGACGTGCGTTGGCGCGTCATCCGGGTGAGGGGGCTATCCGCGAGTTCTGAGTTGTCGGGAGCGCCCCTCACCCCGACCCTCTCCCCGCAAGCGGGAGAGGGAGAAGGAGCGCCGCCGCCGATCCATGCGTACTTACGTCTCGTTGGTGAAAATGATGGTGCCGGACGCGGCGAACATGCCGCCGACGCCGTGGCACACCGAAATCTTCGCACCCGGCACCTGCGCCGGTGCGATGCCGCGCATCTGCCGCACGCTTTCCTGCAGGGCGTACATGCCGTACATGCCGGAGTGCATGTAGCTGAGGCCGCCGCCGTTGGTGTTCAGCGGCAGCTTGCCGCCGGGGCGGGTGTTGCCGTCGGCGATGAATTTCCCGGTCTCCTCATGCGGCATGAAGCCGAGGTCGCCGAGTCCGAACAGCGGCAGGTGCGCGAAGGCGTCGTAGATCATCAGATGATCGACATCCTTGTGAGCGATGCCGGCCTCCCGGAAGGCGGTCGGTCCCGCGACCCTGAAAGCCCGCGAGGAATTGAACGTCTCCATCTGGCTGACCATCGGGGTCTCGACGCTCTCGCCGGTACCGAGGATGTAGACCGGCTTCTGCGGAAAGTCCTTCGCCCGATCCGCCGAGGTGAGGATCAGCGCGCCGCCGCCGTCGGTGACGAGGCAGCATTGCAGCAGGCGGAACGGGTAGGCGATCATGCGCGAGTTGAGCACGTCCTCGACCGTGATCGGGTCTTTCATGGTGGCGCGGGGATTTTTCGCCGCCCATTCGCGCTGCACCACCGCGACCATGGCGATCTGCTCATGGGTGATGCCGTGGGTCTTCATGTAGCGCAGCACCGGAATCGGGAACATGCTCGGCGGCCCGTAGACGCCGAACGGCGCCTCGAACTGGCCTTGCAGGCTGTCGGCGGGGATCGAGCGCGGCAGCTTGCCGATCATCGACTTGCCGCTTTCGGCGTGGGTAATCAGTACGGTCTTGCAGAGGCCGGCTTCGATCGCCGCCGCAGCGTGACGAACGTGCAGCATGAAGGAGCAGCCGCCGACCGAGGTGCCGTCCACCCAGGTCGGCGTGATGCCGAGATAATGGGCGATCTGCTGCGGCGTCTCGACGGCGGTGGCGATGCCGTCGATGTCCGACAGCTTCAGTCCGGCGTCGGCGATGGCGTTGAGCGCGGCATCGGCGTGCAACTGGATCTGCGACATGTCGGGGATGACGCCGAGCTGTGTGGTTTCGGCGGCGCCGACGACCGCGACTTGGTTGCGTCGCATGACTTATCCTTTCGCCGGGCGGAAGAGGGGGAGGGTGATCTTGTCGTCGAGCTTCTCGAATTTCACTTCGAGAGGCATGTCGAGCTCGAGCGCCTCCGGCGTCTGCGGACAGTCCACGATATTCGTCATCATGCGCGGGCCTTCCTCGAGTTCGACGACGGCGATCGCATACGGCGGCGTGAAGCCGGGCGCCGGAGGGCGATGGTTGATGACGTAGCTGTAGAGTTTGGCCTTGCCGGACGACTTGAAGATGCTGACCTTCCGCGAGGCGCACTTCGGGCAAAACGGGCGCGGCGGGAAATAGACGTGGTCGCAGGCGTCGCAGCGTTGCAGCCGCAGTTCGCCGGCCTTGGTGCCGTCCCAGAAGTGTTGCGTTTCAGGTGTCGGTTTGGGGCGTGCGCGCTGGGCCTCGGCCATGACGGTATTTCTCCCTGAATGCGGGCGCTGGCGGCCCGGATGTTGCGATCTTGATGCGCCATCGGCCGGGGAGCGTCAACGTTGCAGTCGCGCAGAACAGGTCTGTATTCCGGTTGGCGCAAAATCACGCAAAAAAGCGGTCGCCCTGCCGATACGCCGCGCGTTCGATCAGGTCCGTGCGGCGCACTGTGTCGGGTCGCTCGCGGTCGTGCCTTCGCCGCGGTCCGCATCACGGAGCGTGATCCTGGTGTGCGGGAGATGATCCGCGAACGCCTTGCTCAGCGGCGGCAGCGTGCGGCCTTTCTTGATCAGGTTGATCAGGGCGATGAGGCGGGAAAAATTCGGTCGTCGATGCGTTTCGACCGCAGGCCCGGCATTGCCGCGCGCGGATTGCGGCCGAACAGCTTCAGTCCGAGGGTGTGTTCCAGTTATTTGATGTGGACCGTCAGCGTCGGCTGGGAGACGTGAAGAAACTCGGCGGCGCGGGTGAAATTGCCAGGCCGCGCGACAGCAACGAAGGAGCGCATTTGCCGGAGATTGACGTCCATAGAGCAATCGTATGGCTGAGATTGAAATATTTCAATCCTCGTATAGTTGCTTTGCGCCCCAAGACGCGTCAAAAGGGGCCTTCAGAAGATCAGAAGAGAAGCATCTAACGGGAAGGAAACGCGATGATAAAAAAAGCGTCGGTCGCGCTGGCGGCCATGATGTTGACGACGCAGGCGTTCGCCGCGGACGCTCCGTCAGCGATCAAGATCGGCACGCTTTATGCCTCGTCGGGCCGTTATGCCTCGATCTCGATGCCGGTGCACAGCGCACTGAAGCTCTGGGTCGAACAGAAGAACGCCGAGGGCGGCGTCTTTGTGAAGGCTTTCGACAAGAAGATTCCAATCAAGCTCGTCGCCTACGACGACCAGAGCAACACGGCGACCGCCGCGACGCTGTACAATCAGCTCGTCACCCAGGACAAGGTCGATCTGCTGGTGGCCGATTCCGGCTCGGTGCTGACCGCGCCCGCAGTTACCATTGCCCGCGACCACAAGATGTTCCTGTTCGATCAGACCGGAACCGGCGCGAGCTTCTTCTCCAAGGATAATCCTTACATCGCGCTGATGGCGGACCCGGTGTCCACGGTCTGGCCCAAGCCGGTCGCCGACTTCGTCACCCACGACGGTCCGGGCCTCGGCATCAAGAAGGTCGCGATCCTGTACTCGACCAACGAGTTCACGGGAACGCAGGCGAACGCGTTGCGCAAGTTCATCAAGGATTCCGGCGCGCCGATCGACATCGTCTACGATCAGGGCATTCCGACCGAAACCACCAACTACACCGTCATCATCAACAACATCCTGGCGAAGGAGCCGGATGCGGTGATTCATCTCGGCTACGCGCCGAACGACATCGCGTTTCTCCGCAACGTCCAGGACGTCGGTGCCAAGTTCAAGATGCTGTTCTGCATCTATCCGGGCCTGGAGACCGAACTGCTCGAGAAGAACGTCGGCGCCAAGGGACTGCAGCACGTCTTCACCTACGTTCCGCCGCAGGAGCTGGAATATCCCGTCAACTTCGGAATGAAGATGGCCGATTTCCACAAGGCCTGGGATGCGAAGTACAAGGACGGCAAGATCGAGTTCGGCTTCAACTCGGTCGCGGGTTACACCACCGCGCTTGTCATCGAGAAGACGCTGTCGGTCGCCACCAGCCTCGACCAGATGGAGTTGCGCAAGGCGGTGTTCAGCCTCTCGGGCAAGCTCAAGACCCTGGACGGCACCTTCGCGCTCGACGAGATGGGCGGTCAGGTCGGCGAACTGACGCCGCTCGGCCAGCTTGAGCTCAACGAACACGGTCACATCAAGTTCGTGTCGATCTATCCGCACGAGACGGCGACCGGCAAGCCGGTCTATCCGCGCCCGTGACCGGCAAGCCGACCATAGCGGATCAGCATCGGAGTTCGCTCTGATGCTGTATCCGCTGATCGCCGGCATCCTGTTCGGGCTCTATTTCAGCCTGGTGGGCATCGGCCTCAACCTCGTGTTCGGCGTCATGCGCATCGTCAACCTTGCGCATGGCGACTTCCTGATGCTGGGCGCGTTCGTCGCCTTCGGCATCTACACGGCGGCCGGGCTCGATCCGCTGGTCGCCATTCCCCTCGCGTTCGCGCTGTTCTGTGCGGCGGGCCTGCTGCTGTACTGGATCCTCGTGCCGCGGTTGCAGCGCGCCCGCGATCCGGAAATGCTGTCCTTCATTCTGTTCTTCGGATTTTCGCAAGTCATCGAGGCGCTGACCACGATCGTGTTCGGCACCAGCGAGCGTTCGATCCCGAGCCGCGAACTGGCCAATTCGCTGGCCGGCGTGCGCGCCGCGATCTTCGGCGGCGAGGCGACCAATGGACCGTTCCGGTTCCTCGGATTGTCATTCCCGGCCTCATGGGTCGTGGCGGCGACGGTGAGCGTGATCGCCATCGGCTGCGTCTACCTGTATCTCTATCGCACGCGCCTCGGCATCCTCACGCGCGCGGTGATGTCGCGCCGCGACGAGGCGATCGCCACCGGCATCAACGTCGATCGCGTGTCGGCCGCGGCCTTCGGCATCGGCCTGGGTCTTGCGGCCGTTGCAGGCGTATTCGCTCCCTTCATGTTCGGTTCGTTCACGCCCGCGTTCGGCATCGACGCGACGGTCACCTCGTTCGTCGTGGTGGTGCTGGGTTCGCTCGGCAATCCGCTCGGCACCGCGCTCGGCGGCATCGTCTACGGCGTCTCCTACATGCTGGTGCAGACCTATCTCAGCTCGTGGGCCGATCTCTTGCCCTACGTGCTCCTGATCGCGATCCTGCTGTTGCGTCCGAGCGGTCTCCTTGGAAAGAGGGTGCGCGTTGCCTGATACCGTGCGTCACTATCTCTTCATCGCGGTGCCGCTGCTGGTCGTTCTGGCCGTGCTGCCGTCCGTCTATAACAATCACCTGCTGCTGTTCAATTTCGTGATCTTCTTCATCCTCGCGCAGGGCGTGAACATCATTTACGGCTTCACCGGTTATTTGCCGTTCGGTTATGTCGGATTCTTCGGCGCCGGGGCTTACGGCTTTGCCATCATGGTCATGCACCTGAACACGCCGGCGCCGCTCGCGGTTCTGGTCGGCGGCCTGGTCGCAATGGTGTTGGGCCTGATCCTGACGCCGCTGCTGCGGTTGGCGGGCGCTTACTTTTCCATCGCCAATCTCGCGGCGGCGCTGGCGGTGTTGCACCTCATCGCCAATCCGGCGCTGGAGCAGATCACCAAGGGGCCTTACGGCGTCGCGCTCAACGGCACCTTCAATCCGACCATGGCCTATGCCGGCGGAATCCTGATTCTCGCGCTGACGCTCGGCATCGTGGTGTACCTGAAGAATTCCAGCTTCGGTCTGGCGTTGCAGGCGGTGCGCGAGGATTCGTTCAGCGCGTCGATGTCCGGCGTCAATGTGGTCCGGATGCGAACCATCGCCTGGCTCGCGTCGGCATTGGTGGCCGGGCTCGCCGGCGGCGTGTTCGCCTGGTACGTGTCGGTGTTCTATCCCGACAACGTCTTCAGCGCCGACTTCAGCATTTTCGCCATCGTGTTCGCGCTGTTCGGCGGCGTCGCCACCATCACCGGGCCGCTGATCGGGGTCATCATTCTCTACGGCGTCTACAACCTGATCGGGTTCACGACGCCGCAATACTTCCAGTTGATCTACGGTCTGCTGATCATGGCGCTGGTGCTGTTCCTTCCGGCGGGACTGGTCTCGCTCGCGACGCGGCGGGGGTGGCATGTCCCCTGAACCCGAGCGCCTTCTCGAAGTCAGCGGCGTGGTGAAGCGTTTCGGCGGATTTCACGCGCTTGACGGTTTGAGCTTTCACGTCTCGCCCGGCGAGATTCTCGGACTCGTGGGTCCGAACGGATCGGGCAAGACCACCGCGATCAACGTCATTTCCGGGCTTTATGCGCCGGATGCCGGCACGGTCAGCTTCGCGCGGGCCCAGGTCGGCGGCATGGCGTCGCACAAGCTCGTGCATCTCGGCATCAACCGGACGTTTCAGGTGCCGAAGCCGTTCATGTCGCTGACGGTCAAACAGAATGTCGAGGTGGCTCGCACCTGCGGCGGCGCGGCCCAAAACGCTCCGGCGATGGCAGACCTGCTGGAGGAATACCGGCTCGCCGATGTCGCCGACCGTCAGGCGAGCGATCTGACCAATGTCCAGCAAAAGACGCTGGATCTGGTGCGGGCGCTGGCAACGCAGCCGAAATTGTTGCTGCTCGACGAACTGGCGGCGGGGCTCAACCCGACCGAACTCGACTGGATCGCCGGGCGCATCAAGGCGCTGGCGCAGGGCGGCCTTGCGATCATCGTGGTCGAACATCTGATGGGTTTCATCGAACAGATCACCGATCGCGTCATTGTCATGAACGCCGGCAAGGAAATTTTCGAGGGGACGCTCGCGGTCGCCGTGACCGTGCCCGAGGTGATCGAGGTGTTTTTGGGAGGCGAGCATGCCGCCTGACACGTCCTCGCTGCTTCATGTCACGGGCCTGGACGCGGGCTACGGCACCATGCAGGTGCTGTGGAGCGTCGATCTCGACGTGCGGCCGGGCGAAACGGTTCTGCTGCTCGGCGCCAACGGCGCCGGCAAGACGACATTCCTGAAAACTCTCGTCGGACTGATCGAGACCCGCCAGGGCCGGATCACGCTCGGCGGCAGGGACGTCACGCGGATGCGGTCGAGCGACCGGATGCGGCTCGGCATGACCTACATGTCCGAACTCGCCGTGTTTCCCGATCTGTCGATCGAGGAAAATCTCAAGGTTGGCGCGCAGGCGCTGGGGCACGCCAATCCCGGTGCGCGCGCCGAAGAACTCTACGGCATCTTTCCGGTGCTGCGCGACAAGCGCCGCAATCCGGCGTCGAGTCTTTCCGGCGGCCAACGCAAGATGCTCGGCATCGCCAAGGCGCTCGCCGCCGAACCGAAGCTGCTGGTGATGGACGAGCCTTCGGCGGGTTTGTCGCCGCTGTTCGTCAAGGAAGTCATTCGCGTTCTGACCGACCTGCGCGGGCATGGCCTCTCGTTGCTGATCGCCGAGCAAAATATCGGCTTTCTTGACGTGGCGACCCGCGTGTTCGTGCTGGAAGGCGGGCGTATCCGGTTTTCCGGCACGGTCGCCGAGATGACCGACAACGAAGCGCTGCGGCGCGCCTATTTCGGATTGAAATAGCGCCCGATCGCCAAAAACAAAAAGGTGACCAATGACGGGTTCGAACGATCTGACCTCACTCTCGGTTGCCGAACTGGCGGTTATGCTGGCCGCGCGCCGCGTATCCGCGGTGGAGATCACCGGCGCCTGCCTCGACCGCATCGCGCGCTACAACGACGCGCTGCATGCCTTCATCGACGTCTATCCCGAGGAGGCGCGTGCGGCGGCCAGGGCTTCCGATCTCGCGCGCGGCGCCGGCTATGCGCTCGGTCCGTTGCACGGCATTCCCTTCGGTCTGAAAGACCTCGTCGATATCGAAGGCAAGGTCACGACAGGGGGCTCGAAGGTCTGGGCCAGGCGCATCTCGCCCGCGACGGGGTCGCTGGTTCGCCGTCTGGTGGCGGAAGGCATGATCGTCGCGGGCAAGACCCACACCGTCGAATTCGCCTTCGGTTCGTGGGGAACCAACCAGCACATGGGCGCGCCGCGCAACCCCTGGGATATGCGCGAGGCCCGCACGCCGGGCGGTTCGAGCAGCGGGTCCGGCGTCGCGGTTGCGGCGCGACTCGTGCCGTGGGCGGTCGGTACCGATACCGGTGGATCGGTTCGCACGCCGTCGGCGCTGTGCGGCGTCACCGGCCTCAAGACCACCGCCGGGCAAATTGCGACGGACGGCATTCTGCCGCTGAGCACGACCCTGGATACGCCGGGCCCTCTGGCGCGCAGCGCGACAGACGCTGCCATTTTGTTCGAGGCGATGCGTGGCGGCAGCGCGTCCGGCATCGAGGCGATCGTCTCCGGTCCGGCGCCGCGCGACATCAAGGGACTGAGGCTGGCGCGCTTGCCCGATGTCGAGCGCGATTGCGTCGAACCCGCCGTGCTGGCCGCCTACGATCAGTCGCTGGTGCAACTCGCCGATATGGGCGCGGAGATCGTGGAGATCGCGCTGCCGTTCCGGTTCGCCGATTTCGGAACGCTGGCCGGCCGATTGATCGCGGCCGAAGGCTATTCGTTCATCAAGGAGATCATCGACGATCCCGGGGCGCCCGTGGATGAGGATGTCCGGGTGCGTTTCGAGGTCGCCCGCACCATGACCGTCACGGACTATCTGCGCCTGCTGCGGGAACGCGAGACGATCTGCGCCAAGGCCACGGCGGCGCTCGCGGGCGTCGACGCGTTGTTGACGCCGACCACGGCGATGACGGCGCATCCGCTGGCTACCGCGGAGCGGGAAAAGCTCCTGCCGTCGCACTTCACGCGCATGGCCAATTTTCTCGGGCGGTGCGCGCTCGCGGTGCCGAACGGTTTCTCGCCCACCGGCCTGCCGACGTCGCTGCAGATCATCTGTGCGCCGAATGATGAAGCGATGGCGCTGCGCATCGGCCGGAACTATCAGGCCGTGACGGACTGGCATCGTCGCGCGCCGGCGCTGGAAGGCGCTGCCTAGGGCGATGCGCACGATCAGAATCGGCTCCGGCGCAGGCTATTCCGGAGATCGCATCGAACCCGCGCTGGAACTCGCCGAAAAAGGCGATATTCAGTATCTCGTCTTCGAGTGCCTGGGCGAGCGCACCGTTGCGCTGGCCCAGCAGGCGCGCATGAAGAATCCGCAAGGCGGCTACGATCCGCTGCTTGAGGAGCGGATGCGGGCGGTGCTGCCGGTGTGTGCCGCGAAGGGCATCAAGATCGTCACCAACATGGGGGCCGCGAATCCCGAAGCCGCCGCGCGCAAGGCGGCCGGGGTCGCCAGGTCGATGGGGCTGCGCGGACTGAAGGTCGCGGCGGTCATCGGCGACGACGTGCTCGACGCCTGCAAGGCCGATGATCTCCAGATCATGGAATTTGAAGGCACCATCGGCGGCTTTGGCAATCGCCTGCTGTCGGCCAATGCCTATCTTGGCGCCGCGCCGATCACCGAGGCGCTGAAGGGCGGCGCCGACGTCGTCATCACCGGACGAGCGTCCGATCCCGCGCTGTTCCTCGCGCCGATGATCGACGCGTTCGGCTGGGCGATGGACGACTGGGATTTGCTCGGCAAGGGGACCGTCGCCGGGCATCTGCTGGAATGCGCCGGACAGATCACCGGCGGTTACTTCGCTGACCCCGGCTACAAGGATGTCGAAGGGCTCGCGCGCCTCGGCTTTCCGATCGGCGAGGTGGGCGAAGACGGCTCGCTGGTGGTGACCAAGGTGGCGGGCTCGGGCGGTGCGGTGACTGCACGCACCTGCAAGGAGCAGTTGCTCTACGAAGTCCACGATCCGAAAAGATATCTGCAGCCGGACGTGGTCGCGGATTTCTCGCAGGTGAGCGTCGAGGAAATCGGGCCGGATCGCGTGCGGGTCACGGGTGGACGAGGCACGGCGCGGCCAGAGACGCTGAAGGTCTCGGTCGGCTACATCGACAGCTACATCGGCGAGGGCCAGATTTCCTATGCCGGGCCGGGCGCGGCAGCACGCGGCCGGCTTGCACTCGATATCGTGCGCGAACGGCTGCAACTGACCGGCGTGCCGGCAAGCGAACTGCGCTTCGATTTGATCGGCGTCGATTCCCTGCACGGCGGCGCGCTGTCCGATGGTCATGGCGATCCCTATGAGGTGCGGGTGCGCGTCGCCGGACGCACCGACAACCTGCGCGAAGCCGTGCGGATCGGCAACGAGGTCGAAACGCTTTACACCAACGGGCCGGCAGGCGGCGGCGGTGCGACCAAGTCCGCGCGCGATGTGGTTGCGGTCGCGTCGGTGCTGTTGCCGCGCGATCTGGCAAAGCCGACCGTGCGTTTCGTGGAGGCCTAGGGTGAAGCTGCGCGAGATCGCCCATTCCCGCACCGGCGACAAGGGCAATACGTCCAACGTCTCCGTCATCGCCTACGACGCGGAGCGCTATCCGTTGCTGCTCGCACAGGTGACGAGCGAGCGCGTCAAGGCCCATTTCGCCGGCGTGGTCGAGGGAGAAGTGACCCGCTTTGAGCTACCCGGGATCGCGGCGCTGAATTTCGTGATGACGGGTGCGCTCGGCGGCGGCGTCACCCGGTCGCTGGCGCTCGACGCGCACGGAAAATCGCTCAGCTCCGCGCTGCTCGATCTGGAAATCGACGTGCCTTTGGGCGATACATCGTCCTGACATCGCTTCAACGTCCCCAACGCGCGAGATTCGACATGTCCGATCATCCGACCCTTGCCACGCTCGCAACAGACCTTGCCGCGGGCCGCGCCAGCGCGCGCAAGCTCGTCGACGAATGCCTCGCAAAAATCTCCGACAAGGCGGGCGAGGGCGCACGGGTCTTCGTCCATGTCGATGCGGACGGTGCAATCGCGGCCGCGGAAGCCATGGATAAATTGCGCAAGGCCAATGCCGCGCCATCGGCATTCGCGGGCATCCCGGTTTCGATCAAGGATCTGTTCGACATCAAGGGACAGGTCTCTCGCGCCGGCTCTCGCGCCCTCGACGATGCGCCGCCCGCGAAGGCCGATGCGCCGGTCGTGGCGCGCCTGCGCCGCGCCGGCTTCGTGGTGATCGGCCGCACCAACATGACCGAATTCGCCTATTCCGGGTTGGGCATCAATCCGCATTACGGCACGCCGAAGAACCGGTGGCGGCGTCAGGTCGGCCACGTGCCGGGCGGATCGTCGTCGGGCGCCGCGGTCTCGATCACCGACGGCATGGCTTATGGCGCGCTCGGCACCGACACCGGCGGCTCCTGCCGGATTCCCGCCGCCTATAACGGCATCGTCGGCTACAAGCCGACCGCGCGGCGCATTCCGCTCGACGGCGGCGTGCCGTTGTCGTTCACGTTGGACAGTTACGGGCCGATCGCGCGCTCGGTCGGCTGCTGCGCCACGATCGATGCGGTGCTGGCCGACGAAGCGATCGCACCGGTCGCGCCGCGTCCCGTCAAGGGCATGCGCCTCGCGATACCGACCACGGTGATGCTGGATGGTCTCGATCCCGCCGTCGCGCAGGCGTTCGACCGCGCCCTCGATGCGCTGTCGCGCGCAGGCGCGATCATCGAGCGCATTGCCGTCCCCGAATTCGCGGAGGTCGGCGCCTTGAATGCGAAGGGCGGGTTTTCCGCCGCGGAAAGCTGGGCCTGGCATCGCGCGCTGATCGCGAAGAAGGCCGATGTCTACGATCCGCGAGTCATCGGCCGGATTCGCCGCGGCGAAGCGCTCAGCGCCGCCGACTATGTCGATCTGCTCGCCATGCGTCGCACGATGATCGCGAGCTTCGAGCGCCGCGTCGCGCCCTACGACGCATTGATCGCGCCGACGGTGGCGATCGCGCCGCCGGTCATCGCCGATCTCGCCGACGACGCGGCTTATGGCAAGGCGAACCTGCTTTCGCTGCGCAACTGCACGCTGATCAACACCATCGACGGCTGCGCGATTTCGCTGCCGTGCCATCGCGAGGGCGATGCGCCGGTCGGGCTGATGCTGGCGGCTGCGGGCGGTTCGGACCGGCGAATTTTTGAATTTGCGGCCGGTATCGAGCCGCTGGTCCGGGGGTAACATCAAATGAGCGCATGCGAACTCGGGGTTACCCTCGAAACCAGAGCGGGCCGGTCGCCGCTGACGCTGACCGTCACGCAGGCCGTCATCGCGGGCTGGACCGGGCGCGATCCGGTCGCGCGGGACAAGCATATCGCGGAGCTTGAAGCCATCGGCATCGCGCGTCCGGCCTCGACGCCGATCTATTATCGTGTGGCTGCGCGGCGGCTGACCACGGCCGACAGCATCGAGGTCAGCGGCGGCGATTCCAGCGGCGAGGTGGAGTTCGTGCTGCTGGCCTCCGGCGGCAAGACCTATGTCACCGTGGGGTCCGACCACACCGACCGCAAGGTCGAGACTTATGGCATCACCGTTTCCAAGCAGATGTGCGACAAGCCGGTTGCATCGGTGGCGTGGGTGCTGGATGACGTAATCGCTCACTGGGACCGGATCGTGCTGCGCTCCTTCGCCACCATCGGCGGCGCCCGCGTGCTGTATCAGGAAGGCAGGCTCGATGGCATGCTGCCGGTTGCCGATCTGATCGCGCGCGGCTTCGGCGGCGCTGGCAAGCTGCCCGACGGCTGCGCGATGTTCGGCGGCACGTTCGCGGCGAAGGGCGGCATCCGGCCGGCCAGCCGGTTCGACTACGAGATCGAGGATCCCGTGTTGAAGCGCACCATTCGCCACGGCTACGACGTGATCGAGCTGCCGGTGCTGGGCTGAAGCCATCGCCGGTCCAGCCGGCCGGAAATCGGGTGGCCGGGGCGGCTGCGATCTGCCAGGATCGCGGTCATGACACTCGCGGCAAACACGATCGGGCACGCGCCGCCTTCCGCTGACATCGCTGGTCGCGTCGCGGCCATCGACTGGAATCACATCGGAACCGATCTGGATGGGCACGGTTGTGCCGTGCTCAAAGGCCTGCTGTCGGCGGACGAGTGCAGCGCGCTGGCGGCGCTCTACGATGAGGATGCGAAATTCCGCAGCCGCATCGTGATGGGCCGTCACGGGTTCGGGCGCGGCGAATACAAATATTTCGCCTATCCGCTGCCCGAGCCGGTCGCCTCGCTGCGTCCGGCGCTGTATCCGCCGCTGACCCGGATCGCCAATCGCTGGAACGAGGCCATGGGCGTTGCGATCCGCTATCCCGGCGATCACGCCACGTTCCTGAAGCGCTGCCACGACGCCGGCCAGACCCGGCCGACGCCGCTGCTGCTGCGTTACGAGGCTGGCGACTACAACTGCCTCCATCAGGATCTCTACGGCGAGCACGTGTTTCCGTTGCAGGTCGCGATCCTGCTGTCGGAGCCGGGCCGCGATTTCACCGGCGGCGAATTCGTGCTGACCGAGCAACGGCCCCGCATGCAATCGCGCGCGGAGGTCGTTCCGTTGCGGCAGGGCGATGCCGTGGCGTTCGCCGTGCATCACCGGCCGGTGCAGGGCACGCGCGGCGTCTATCGCGTCAATCTGCGCCATGGCGTCAGCCGCCTGCGTTCCGGCCGCCGCCATACCGCCGGCGTGATCTTCCACGACGCGACGTGAGGTTTGCGTGACCGCCGATTTGTTCGATGACGTTCCCGAGGCGCCGTCGCAGGAAATCATCGCCGAGGGCGCGGTGCTGCTGCGCGGCTTTGCGCGCGCAAGCGAAAACGAGCTGCTCGAATCGATGCTCGCGGTCACCGCGCAGGCGCCGTTCCGTCGCATGGCCACGCCCGGCGGCCATACCATGTCGGTGTCGATGACCAATTGCGGCGCGGTCGGCTGGGTCACGGATAGCAGCGGCTATCGCTATTCGCCTGTCGATCCCAAGACGAACAAGCCGTGGCCGGCGATGCCGCCGTCGTTTCGCGATCTCGCCGAGCGGGCCGCGGCGCAAGGCGGCTTTGCCCGCTTCACGCCCGATGCCTGTCTCATCAATTGCTACACGCCCGGCGCAAAAATGTCGCTGCATCAGGACAGGGACGAGACCGACTTCGCGGCGCCGATCGTCTCGGTCTCGCTGGGATTGCCCGCGACGTTTCTGTTCGGCGGGTTGAAGCGCAGCGACACGCCGCGCCGCTATCGCCTGTCTCATGGCGATGTCGTTGTGTGGGGTGGGCCGTCGCGGCTCGCCTATCACGGCATTGCGCCGCTGATGAGCGGAAGTCATGCCGTGGTCGGACGGCAGCGGATCAATCTGACCTTCCGCAAGGCGCGGTGAATCGGCGCCTTACGAGCGTGCGAGTTAAAATCTCAGGGCTTGGCCGGATGAATGAAAGTCCACGGCGTGACCTCGGAATCCCGGGGCACCTCGATGTCGATCAGGTAAGGGCCGCCATGCGCCAGCGCCTTTTCCAGCGCCGCGCGAAAGCCGTCAGGTGAGCTGACGCGCGCGGCGGCGACGCCGAAGGATTCCGCCAGTTTGACGAAATCCGGATTGACCAGGTCGGACGCGACCACGCGGCCGTCGAACCGCTCGATCTGGTCGCGGCGGACATTGCCGTAGGCGTTGTTGTTGAACACCAGCGTCACCACGCCGATGTTGAACTGCACGGCGGTGGCCAGTTCCTGCACACCGAACATGAAGCCGCCGTCGCCGGTGATCGCCACCACAGGCTTGTCGGGATTGGCGACCTTGGCGCCGAGCGCGGTCGGGAATCCGGAGCCGAGCGTGCCCTGATAGCCCGAGGTGATGAAGGTGCGCGGCTCATAGATCGGGAAGCCGTACCACGAGGCGAACCCGACCTGTGACAGTTCGTCGGTGACGATGGCGTTCGCGGGCAGCACGTCGCGCAAAATGTCGAGATACGCCATCTGCGGCTGCACCGCCTGAATTTCCCGCAACGCGGCAGCGGAGGCCGTGCGGATCGCATCGCGCCGGCCCTCGGTCTTGGCGTAGCCGCGCTTGCGCACCGCCGCGAGCAGGTCGCGCGTGCCGGTCTGCGCGTCGGCGACAACACCCGCGTCCGGCGTGTAGCGCCGCATCTCGACGGGATCGATGTCGATGCGGATCGACTTCAGCCCGTCCGGCCGATAGGGCCAGCGGAACGAGGTCGCGAGCTCCATGCGGGTGCCGATGCCGATCATCAGGTCGGTGCCGCCCCAGAGCTTGTAGGCTGCGGCCATGGTGAGGCCGAGGTCGTGCGCGTTGCTGACGATGCCGCGTCCGCTGCGGAAGGCGACGACGGGCGCATCGATCAGTTCGGCAAGTTCGAGGATTTCCTCGCGCGCGTCGATGGCGCCGCTGCCGACGAAGATCATCGGCGTCTTGCTCGATGCAATCAGCGATGCCGCAGCCTTGATGCGATCCGGATCGGGCAGGGGTGCGGGAAAGCGCTCGACGGGTTTGGCGACGCCGATTTCCGCGCGTTGCGTGAACACGTCCCACGGCATTTCCAGCGCAACCGGACCACGGCGGCCCGACATCATCTCCTGAAACGCGCGCGAGACCAGCGTGGGAGCCGCGTCGGGATATTCGATCCGCTCGGCCCATTTCACGAAGGTGCGCAGCGTCGCGAGCTGATCCGGCATTTCGTGCAGGTGGCCGCGGCCCTTGCCGAGAAACTCGGTCGGCACCTGACCGGTCAGGCACAGCACCGGCTCGTTCGAGCCGAACGCGGTCAGCATCGCGGCGCCGGCATTGAGCACGCCGGGGCCGGGCACCACGCTGAATACGCCGGGCTTGCCGCTCGAACGGGCATAGCCGTAGGCCATGTAGCCGCAGGCCTGCTCGTGCCGCGCGCCGATGACTTTCAGCCGGGCCTGATGAAAGGCGTCGAACAGCCCGTAGATCTGCGCGCCGGGCAGGCCGAACACCGTGTCCACGCCATGCGCCACCAGACCGCTGACGATCGCTTCGCCGCCTGTCGCTACTGCCATTCGCTTTCCAATCGCACTTTCCAGATCAACCGCATCAATTGTGGGCCATGGCCGAGGCAAGGCCGGGCATGAAACTAACTTTCGTCCATCACGCCGTTGCGCAATTGGCCGATGCCTTCCGCCTCCACTTCGATCGCGTCGCCGGGTTTGAGAAAGCGCGGCGGATCGAAGCGCGCGCCGGCGCCGGTCGGTGTGCCCGTGACGATGATATCGCCCGGCACCAGCGTCGTGAAGGTCGAGATGTAGCTGATGAGATAGCGGAAGCCGAAGATCAGCCGCCCGGTGCGATCGTCCTGACGCACCTCGTCGTTGACGCGCGTGGTCAGGCGGATGTCGGCGATCTGCGCCTCATCGGTGTAAGGAACCAGCCACGGGCCGAGACTGCCGGTGGAATCGAAGTTCTTGCCCTGGGTGACGTTGAACTTGGCATGCCGCACCCAATCGCGGATGGTGCCTTCGTTGCACAGCGTCATCGCCGCGATGTGATCGAGCGCGTTCGTTTCGGAAATATGCCGTCCGGGCTTTCCGACGACGAGAACCAATTCGCCTTCGTAGTCGAGTTGCTGCGAGATGCGCGGGCGCACCAGCGGCGCGTCATGGCCGACGAAGGAGCGCGGCGTCCGCATGAACATGCTCGGATACTTTGGCGCGTCGGAGCCGTCCTTGTATTCGGCGTTGCGGTCGGGGTAGTTCACGCCGATGCAGATGATCTTTTCCGGCGCGGGGATCGGCGGCTGCCAGGCGATGGCGTCGAGGTCGAAATCCGGCGCGTGTTTCGCGCCCGCCTCGGCGAGCTTGTCCAGTGCGCGATCCGCGATCGCCTCGCGCAATGTCGGAAAATTTTTGCCGAACCGCGCCGACAGATCGACGATGCCGCGTTCGGTGACGGCGCCGTATTTCGTGGTGCCGTCGATGGCGAAGGTCGCGAAGCGGGAAGACATCATCTCAATTCCAATCGGACGGTGGAGCAGTTCGTCTTTCCCTCCCCCCGGCGCGGCGAAGCTGCGCAAGGGGGAGGGAATTCGGCGGAGTCGCATAGGATGAACGGCATCAATCCGCGATCGTCACGTCGGCCACGAAGGCCGGATCGCGCACGGGCTGGCCAGGGAATGGCGAGCCTTCCTCGAACCACGAGCGCGGCGCCGGTGCGCCCCACAGCGTCTGGCGCCGCGGATCGCGCAGCGACCAGCGCAGCGGTTCGTGATCGTGGTCCATGGTGTTGTAGTCGCTGGTGTAGATCTCCAGGCGGTGGCCGTCGGGATCGCGGACGTAGAGGAAGAAGGCGTTGGAGATGCCGTGCCGGCCGGGGCCGCGCTCGATGTTTTTCAGGTAGCCGCTGGATGCCATGACGTCGCAGAGATGGATGATGTTCATCGCGGTCGGCACCCAATAGGCGAAATGGTGCATGCGGGGGCCCTTGCCGTTGGTGATGGCGAAGTCGTGCACGTTGCCCTTGCGATGCATCCACGCGGCGGCGATGCGGCCATTGTCGCCGTCTTCCTCCGCGTATTCGGTGAGGCGGAAGCCGAGCCGTGCATAGAAATCCATGGTGTTCTGCACTTCGGCGGCGAACACGTTGAAGTGGTCGATCCGCTGCGGATGGCAGCCCTTGTAGAGATCGTAGCGCCGCAACAGGTGCGGCCGCTTCTCCATTGCCGCATAGAGCTCGAGCCGGAAGCCGAAGGGATCGGCGAACTGCAGGGTGCGGCCCTGGAACGGCTGTTCGGCGAAGGCATGGGCGATGCCGTTTTCGGAAAAGAACGACGCCGCCTTGTCGAGATCGCTCTCGTTGGCGACCCTGAATCCGAGCCGGTTGCAAGCCGGAGCCGATGCTTTCCGCAGCACCAGCGAATGATGCTGATGTTCCTCGCTGCCGCGCAGGAACACGGCCTTGTCATCGGCGTCTTCGACATGGAGGCCGATGATGCTTTCGTAGAATTTTCGGCTGGCGTCGAGATTTGTGACGTCGAGCACCGCGTGGCTGCAGCGGAGGATGTTGAACGGCGGATCGAAGACGTGAACGGGGACGGGCATGACGTTCCTCAGGCCAGACTGGTTGGAGCCCATCCTTCGAGGCTCGCCGCGACGGGCGGCGAGCACCTCAGGATGACGCGGAGTTGTTGTCGTCACCCTGAGGTGACCGAGCCAAGCGAGGGCCTCGAAGGGCGACGGCGATTGTCGCTGTCACGCTCAAACCCCCAATCGCTGAATCTTGTGCATTCCCTTGGCGAGGGAGACGTGCTTGGTTTCCATGTAGAAGTCGAACGAGTAGTCGCCGCCGTCGCGGCCGATGCCGGAGGCTTTCATGCCGCCGAACGGGGTCGGCAGGTGGCGGACGTTTTCCGAATTGAGCCAGATCATGCCGGCTTCCAGGGAGTCGGCAACCCGCAGCGCGCGGCCCATGTCGCCGGTCCAGACATAGCCTGCGAGGCCGTAGCGCACGGAGTTGGCGATTTCGATGGCGTCGGCTTCGTCCTTGAACGGAATCACCGTGAGGAATGGACCGAACACTTCCTCCTGCGCCACGCGCATGTCGGCGCGCGCGCCGGTCACGAGCGTCGGCTGCACGTAGTGGCCGCCGCCGGGACCGTCATGCGGCTTGCCGCCGACGGCGATGGTCGCGCCATCCGTCCGCGCCACGTCGAAATAGGAGCAGACCTTGTCGAGGTGGCGCCCGTGGATCAGCGGGCCGACCTCGGTCGCAGGATCGAGGGGATGGCCCACCTTGAGCGCCTTGACGCGCGCGGTCAGCTTTTCGATGAACGCGTCGGCGATGCCGCTCTGGATCAGGAGCCTGCTCGACGATGTGCAGCGCTCGCCGTTCAGCGAGTAGATCATGAACACGACCGCATCGAGCGCGCGGTCGAGGTCGGCGTCGTCGAACACGATCACCGGGTTCTTGCCGCCGAGTTCGAAGTGCACGCGCTTCAGGGTCGGCGCGCCCTGCGCCATGATCGCGGCGCCCGTCACGGTCTCGCCGACGAAGGCGATGGCCTTGATCGCGGGATGTTCGGTCAGCGCCTTGCCGGCTTCCTCGCCAAAACCGTGCACGGTGTTGAGCACGCCGTCGGGGACGCCGGCCTGCTTGACGAGCTTTGCCAGCAGGTCGGCCGTAACCGGCGACCACTCCGCCGGCTTGTGTACGACGGTGCAGCCCGCGGCGAGCGCCGGCGCGATCTTCCAGGTCGACAGCATGAACGGCGTGTTCCACGGCGTAATCACGCCGACCGGGCCGATCGGCACCCGCGTCGAGATGTTCCAGTGTTCGTCGCCCGGCGTGTTGAGGCCGTCGCGCGCCTCGAGGCACCTGTCGGCGAAGAAGCGGAAATTTTCCGCGGCTCGGATCGCGGCTTTCGCCATGAAGCGATGCGCCTGTCCGGTATCGATGCATTCCAGCACGGCGATGTCGCCGGCGCGCGCCTCGATGGCGTCGGCGACGCGGTGCAGCAGCTTCTTGCGCTTCGTCGCCGGCACGTCGCGCCAGGCCGGGAAGGCGTGCCGCGCCGCCTTGGCGGCGTGGTCGATGTCGTTGGCGTTGCCGCGCGCGACCGGCGCAAGCACGGCCCGATCGATCGGAGACGCGGTGTCAAAGGTTTCGCCGGACGACGAGGGCACGATCTCGCCGCCGATCATGTGGCCGATGCCGTCGGCCTTGAGCTGTTTCAGGAGCGGTGCGGCGCGTTCGATATTGGCCTGAAAGACATCGGCTTTGGGTGCAACCTTATCCATGGACGGCCTCCGCCTTCAGCGCCTCGTGAAGGTTGTTGCGCTTCCAGCTCGTGTCCTTGTCATTGATCTGCATGTCGAACGAGAGCGCGAACTTGCTCTTGGCGAATAACGGATCGAGGTGCGCCGAGAGCGCCTTGAAGATGTGCTCTCCGGCCTTTTGCCGGGTCGCGAGGTCGCGGCCCTCGCCGAGCCGCAGCACCATGTCGAGAAAGCCGAAAGACCGATCGCCGTTGGCGATGGCGTAGTGCTCGCATCTGACGGCGCGGACGCGGATGCCGCCGAGCGGAAAGATTCCGGTTTCGACGGCGGCGCGGCGGACCACTTCGACGACGGCGGCCATGTCGGCGCGCGGTTCGAGATTGGCGGAATATTCGATGGTGAAGTGGGGCATGTTTGAATTGCTCCGTTCTCAGGCGAAATGGCAACTGACCGAGCCGTAAGGCCCATAGTCTGCCTGAATCGTGTCGCCTTTGCGGGTTTCGATGGGGCGGATGAACGAGCCCGCCAGCACCACCTGTCCCGGCTTGAGCGCGAGACCGTGCGGCGCGATCTTGTTGGCGAGCCACGCGACGGCGGTTGCGGGATGGTTGAGCACGCCGGCGGCGAGTCCTGTCTCCTCGAGCTGACCGTTCTTGAAACACAGTGCGCCGATCCACCGCAGATCGGCGCCGAGCGGCCGGATCGGCCGGCCGCCCAGCACGATGCCGGCATTGGCGGCGTTGTCGGCGATGGTGTCGAAAATCTTGCGGGCGGCTTTTGTCGTCGGATCGACGCGCTCGATCCGGGTATCGAGGATTTCCAGCGCGGGAACCACGAAGTCGGTGGCGTTGAGCACATCGAACAGGGTGCAGCCGGGGCCGGCGAGGCGATGCTTGATGACGAAAGCCAGTTCGGCCTCGACGCGCGTGGCGATGAACCGGTCCGACGGCACGAGGCCGCCGTCGGCAAAAAACATGTCGTCGAACAGAATGCCGGAATCGGGTTCGTCGATATCGAGCGCGCTCTGCATCGCCTTCGAGGTCAGGCCGATCTTGTGGCCTTTGACGGCGCGGCCTTCCGCGACCTTGGTCTCGATCCAGGCCTTCTGAATGGCGTAGGCATCGTCGATGGTGATGTCGGGGTGGTCCTGCGACAACTGCCGGATCTGGGTGCGGGTCTGCTCCGCCCGATGAAGCCGCTCGGCGGCGCGCCGAATCTCGTCTGCCGTCATTGCCATGGGTTTGCCACATCATGTGAGAGGCGGTGAACGGCAGATGATTAACATGTTAAATGAAATGGTCAACCGCGTCCCGCCGGAGTTTTCGTTGTGCATTGCACCCTGAGCGTTTGCCGCGTGTGCTATGACAGAACGGCGCGCCGAGTCCTGCGGCTGTGCGGAAACGGATCAAGGCCATGAAATGGGTTTGAAGACACCTTCCACGGATGGTCCATCCGGCGAAACCGCACCGGCCGCCGCTAAAAAGACCGGTGCTGCGCAGGCGCCGATGCGTGAGTTCTCGCGCTCGCTGCCGATGTCGCTGATGCGCGCGCGCGAAGCGGTGATGCGGCACTTTCGCCCGTCGCTGCGGGCGCACGGGCTCACCGAGCAGCAATGGCGCATCCTGCGGGCCCTGTCGTCGATCGACGCCATCGAGGTGACGGACCTCGCCCGCCTGGCCTATCTGCTGGGGCCGAGTCTGTCGCGGATTCTCCGCGATCTCGAAGGCCGCCGCCTGATCGAGCGCAAGACCGTGAAATCGGATCTGCGCCGGGGCACTGTATCGATCACGGCAAAGGGTCTGAAGTTGATCGGGGCGGTGGCGCCATTCTCCGAGGCGATCTATGCCGAGATGACGAAGCGTTACGGCGCGCAGCGGCTGGCCGATCTTCAGGACATGCTTCATCTGCTCGAAAGCAGCCTGCTGGCCATGCCGGTTCGTGGCGGCACCGGCGACGAAGACGAAAGTGGCTATGAAACGTAGCGGCAAAATTGCATGATCCTGTGCCTTGCTGCCGATACAGCGCATAGCCGGCGTCGGAATCGGCTTAACTTTGTGCCGCGGCTCGAAGGGGCGGTAGACACGCCTGTCGTTTTTCGCTCAAACTGGCTCGCACAACAGCGCCGGGTGGCCACACTCGGATCGGCGCCGCCATCAAGGCGGCCATTGAAAACCACGGGATGAACGTCCGGTCATGGTGACATTGCAGGTTGATAGGCTGATCGATTTCGTCGCGGCCGTTTTCGCCCGGACCGGATCGTCGGAAGCTGAAGCAAAGCGGATTGCAACATACCTGACGACGGCGAACCTGACCGGCCATGACAGTCACGGCGTGATCCGGGTACCGGTCTATGTGCGCTGGAACAAAATGGGTTCGGTGGTCCCGGACCAGGTCGTCGATCTCGTGGTCGATACCCCGTCGCTTGCGGTCGTCGATGGAAAATTCGGCTATGGGCAAACGGTGGCGCCGCAGGCGGTCAGGATCGGCATCGAGAAATGCAAGACGGCCGGTCTCGCCGCGGTCGCGCTGCGTAACGCCGGTCATATCGGGCGCGTCGGCGACTGGGCGGAAATGGCGGCCGCCGAGGGGCTGGTCTCGGTTCATTTCGTCAACGCCGCGGGTTCGTTGCTGGTGGCTCCCTATGGCGGGGTCGAGAAGCGGCTGTCGACCGCGCCCTATTGCGTGGGCATTCCGCGCGACGGACAGGATCCGATCGTCCTCGATTTCGCGACATCGATCGTTGCCGAGGGCAAGGTTCTGGTGGCCAGCCGTGGCGGCAAGACTTTGCCGAAAGGCGCGCTGATCGATCGGGACGGCACGCTGAGCGAAGATCCCGCGGTACTTTACGGTCCCCACGAAATTCAGGGCCCGCGCGATCACACCAAGGGCACCGGCGCGATCCGCGCCTTCGGCGAGCACAAGGGATCCGGCCTTGCCTTCATCTGCGAATTGCTTGGCGGTGCATTGACGGGGACCGGCGCCACGGCGCCGAACCGACGCTTCGCCAACGGCATGTTCGCGATCTATGTCGATCCCAAGGCGGTCGATACCAGCAATTTCTTCGATGGCGAGATTTCACGCTATGTCGATTTCATCCGCGCGACCAAACCGGTTGCCGGCGTCGATTCCGTGCTGATCCCCGGCGATACCGAGCGCAAGACGCGCGCCGATCGCACCAAGAACGGCGTGCCGTTGCCGGACGATACCTGGGCGGCGATCGTCAACACCGCTCGCGAGGTGGGCGTCAGCGAAGTCAACATCCAGGGAGCGACGGCGTGATCGCGCCTTTGCAGCGTTTGAAATGAACGAAGACGTGAATGACCGGGACAAGCCCGGCCATGGCGATTGAAACCGAGGAAACAAGTCGATGGCGAATAAAGTCAAGGAAATCTGGAAGTCGGGCAAGGCGGTCGTGAATGCGTGGCTTGCGATTCCCTCCGGCTTCTCCGCCGAGGTGATGGCACAGTGCGGCTTCGACAGCGTGACGGTCGATATGCAGCACGGCGTGCAGGACTATCAATCGATGGTGCAATGCTTTCAGGCGATGAACGCTCATCCGGTCACGCCGATGGTGCGCGTGCCGTGGAACGAGCCCGGCATCATCGGCAAGGTGCTGGACGGCGGCGCTTACGGCGTGATCTGCCCGATGATCAATACGCCGCAGGAAGCGAAAAACCTGGTGCAGTACGCAAAATATCCGCCGAAGGGGACGCGCTCCAACGGTCCGATCCGCTCGGGCATGTATGGCTCGGCCGGTTCCTATCAGCAGACGGCGAACGACGAGATCGTGTTGTTGCCGATGATGGAGACCAGGACCGCGGTCGAAAACATGGAAGCGATCCTCGATGTCGAAGGCATCAACGGGGTCTATATCGGACCGTCCGATCTCGGCTTCTCTTACGGTCTCGTGCCGAAGCTCGATCGCGAGGAGCCGGAGATTCTGAAGATTTACGACAAGATCATCAAGGAATGCGACAAGCGTGGGCTGTATCCAGGCATTCACTGTTCGGGCCCTGCGGGCGCCGCCAAGAATATCGGCATGGGGTTCAAGCTGGTGACGCTCGCCAACGATAGCGGCATCATGGCGACCGCGGCAAGGCAGTGGATCGATCAGACGCGGAAGGATTCCAAGGGGAAGGCGTGATACGTATCAAGCGCCATTCCGGGCACTCTTCTCCCTCGCCCCGCTTTTGCGGGGAGAGGGCGGGGTAAAGAAAGAGGACTTCCCATGGCCCCATCCCCCGTCATCCGCCTGCATCCCGACGACGGCGTGCTGATCGCGCGCACCACGCTGATGCCGGGCGTGACCGTCATGGATGGCGTCGTAACGACGGATCGCATCCCGGCCGGGCACAAGGTTGCGATCCGCGCGATCGCCGTGGGCGAGCCGATCCGGCGCTACGGCCAGATCATCGGCTTCGCGACGGCACCGATCGCGGCGGGCCAGCACGTGCATACGCAGAATTGCGGCATGGGTGACTTTGCTCGTGACTATGCCTACGGCGTCGATGCGCAGCCCACCCCGAATTTCGATCTGCCCGCGACATTCATGGGCATCCGCCGTGACGACGGGCGGGTCGCGACCCGCAACTACATCGGCATTCTCACCTCGGTGAATTGCAGCGCGCATGTCGCCAGCATGGTCGCCGATGTATTCAGGAAGAATCCGTTCACCGGCGACAATCCATTGGCGGATTTTCCGAACGTGGATGGCGTGGTCGCGCTGACGCACAAGACCGGCTGCGGCATGACGCAGAACGAGCCGCTGACGTTGTTGCGGCGGACGCTCGGCGGCTATGCGCGCCACGTCAATTTTTCCACGGTCGTCGTGCTCGGTCTCGGTTGCGAGATCAACCAGATTGGCGGCTTGATGAAGGAGCAGAAACTCGCGGGCCGCCTGCGCGAAATGGAAATCCAGGAGATGGGCGGCACGCGCAAGACCACCGAAGCCGGTGTCGCGTTTGTCAGGGAAGCGCTTGTCGACGCCAACAAGGTGACACGCGAACCGGTGCCCGCGAGCGAACTCACCGTCGCGTTGCAGTGCGGCGGTTCGGACGGCTATTCGGGCATCTCCGCCAATCCCGCGCTTGGCGCGGCCAGCGATCTGCTGGTGCGTCATGGCGGCACCGTGATTCTGTCGGAGACTCCCGAAACCTATGGTGCAGAACATCTGCTGACGCGCCGCGCCGTCAGCCGCGAGGTCGGCGAGAAACTGGTCGGGCTGATGCGCTGGTGGGAGGCTTATTGCGAGCGCGAGGGCGCCGAGATGAACGCCAATCCGAGTCCCGGCAACAAGGCTGGCGGTCTCACCACGATCCTCGAAAAGTCGCTCGGTGCGATGGCGAAGGCCGGCAGCACCAATCTGGTCGATGTCGTGAACTACGCCGAAGCCGTCACCAGGAAGGGTTTTGTGTTCATGGACACGCCGGGCTACGACCCGGTCGCTGCGACCGGCCAGGTCGCGGGCGGCGCCAACATGGTGTGCTTCACCACGGGGCGCGGCAGCGTGTTTGGTTGCAAGCCCGCGCCCTCGATCAAGCTCGCGACCAATTCGCCGATGTTCCGGCGAATGGAAGACGACATGGATATCAATTGCGGCACCATTCTCGATGGCGATGAAACCGTGCAGCAATGCGGCCAGCGTATCTTCGACCTGATGCTGGAGACGGCGTCGGGCAAGCCGACCAAGAGCGAGAGCTTCGATTTCGGCGGCGCCGAATTCGCGCCCTGGGTGCTCGGCGCGACCATGTAAGGAACGCTGGCCGAACCGGCCTCATCCGCCGAGGACTCGGAGTCATACCTTTTATCTAGCCGCGGTTCGCGAGCCAACGGCGGCTCCAAGGGGGGTGCGCCGGTATCAGGATGGTGAATTATCGGCGATTTCATAGCGTTTTCGAGCGAAGTGGATACCGGTTCGCGTCAAGAAAACGCGTCAAATCAAAATCATAGAGCCCCGCTTCTGATTCCATCGGAAGCGGAAAGGCTTTAGCGCCAGGCGCGCCTTGTGTTCGTCGCCTGGCCACACCCGCCGGTAGCCGCCTGCCGTTCTTTAACTGAAGGTTTCCTGTTTTGTGGCACCCCTGAATGTCATGCGGTTTTGCGCCGCTCCAGCCAACTCATCTGGAGATGACAGACATGAAAGTCGGGATATCGATGTCGATCGCGGTCGCGGTCGCCGCCTCAGTTGCATTCGCAGGAGCGGCGACGGCCGCCGCGACCAAGGACGAAGCCATTGCGATGGTGAAAAAGGCCGTCGCGGCCATCAAGTCGGAAGGGCCGGACAAGGCCTATCCGGAAATCAGCACCAAGGGCGGCCAGTTTACCGCCGGCGATCTTTACGTCGTCGTCTATCAGCTCGATGGCAAGGTGCTGGCGCACGGCTCGAACCAGAAGTTCGTCGGCAAGGATATGATCGACGCACAGGACGTGGACGGCAAATACTACGTCAAGGAACGCGTCGAACTCGCGGGCAAGCAGGCGTCGTTCTGGCAGGACTACAAGTTCGTCAATCCGGTCAGCAAGAAGGTCGAGCCCAAGGAGATGTATTGCGAGAAGCTCGACAACACCGCGGTGTGTGCCGGCATCTACAAGCTCTGATACGCAACGGTACGTCCACCAAACGCAGGAATGCCTATGTTCAACTGGATCAGAAATGCCGGCCTGTCATGGAAGGTCAATTTGGCACCCGCGTTTCTGATCCTGGCCCTTGTCGGGCTCGGCGTCTATGCGTTGCAGACGCTGCGGCTCAATCAGGCCAGCGTCGATGCCCTGATGGCGGGGCCGGTGCGGCAGTCCGAACTTGCATCGGATCTCACTGCGGCCGTCTGGTCGGCGCATGCCAAGCTGTATCGTCTCGCGGCGACTTCGGCGAATGAAAAGGACGAGAAGAAGATTCAGGCGGTCGCCAAGGATGCGTTGGCCGCGTCTGCCGGAATCACGGAGGCGCTGAAGGCGGTTGAGGAAGCGCCCGGCGCCGAGGCCGTCAGGGCCGACGCATTCGCGAAACTCAAGACCGCGGTCGCGAGCTATCTCAAGCAATCGAAAAACGCGATCGAGATGGCCGACGGCGATGCCGGTTCTGCCATGATGTTCATCAAGGGCGCCGAACGTGGTTTCGGCGACATCGAAAAGCTCACGGACGATCTGATCATGCGCAGCGCCGACACGCGGGATCGCGAGATCGCGCGGGCCGGCATCAGATTGGACCGGCAGCAGTTGATGCTCTCGGCAATTCTGCTCGCGGTGGCGCTCGCGGGCATCGTCTGGTCGCTGCTGGTCGGGCGCAGCATTTCGCGGCCGGTGGTGGCGCTGTCGCGCGCGATGCGGGAACTCGCTGTCGGAAATTTCGATGTCCAGTTGCCGGGACTGTCCCGCAGGGATGAAGTCGGGCAGATGGCCCGCGGCGTCGAGGAATTCAAGGTGCAGGCGGTCGCCAAGGCCGAGCGCGAGACCGCCGAGCGCGAGCGGAAGAATCGCGAGCTCGCCACGGCCCGCAAGGCCGAGCTGCACAATCTCGCGGAGAGTTTTGAGGCCACGGTCGGCAACATCATCGAAACCGTCAGTTCGGCGTCGGCCGAGCTTGAAAACTCCGCCGTCGTTCTGACGAAGAGCAGCGCTTCCGCGCAGGAATTCAGCAATATCGTGGCCGCGGCCTCGGAAGAGACCTCGGCCAATGTGCAGTCGGTCGCTTCGGCGACCGAGGAAATGTCGGTCTCGGTCAACGAGATCGGACGGCGGGTGCTGGATTCGAACACGATCGCGACCGAAGCGGTCGATCAGGCCCGGAAAACCGACGCCCGGATCGCCGAACTGTCGCTCGCCGCCAGTCGCATCGGCGACGTGACCAAGCTCATCACCACCATCGCCGAGCAGACCAATCTGCTGGCCCTCAACGCCACGATCGAGGCGGCGCGGGCGGGCGAGGCTGGACGTGGCTTCGCTGTCGTGGCGCAGGAGGTCAAGGCGTTGGCCGCCCAGACCGCCAAGGCGACCAGCGAGATCAGCACTCAGATTGCCGAGATGCAGTCGGCAACCCACGAATCGGTGCTGGCCATCAAGGAAATCAGCGGCACCATCGGCCGGGTTTCCGAAATTTCCTCGACCATTGCCGCAGCGGTGGAGGAGCAGGGCGCGGCGACCCAGGAAATCGCCCGCAATGTCCAGCAGGCCGCCGTCGGCACCACGCAGGTGGCGAGCAACATTTCCGAGGTGAGCCGCGGCGCCGCGGATATCGGGTCTGCCTCGTCGCAGGTGCTGTCGTCGGCGCAATTGCTCTCGAATGAAAACAGGCTGCTGAAGGCCGAAGTCGCGAAATTCCTGTCGACCGTTCGCGCCGCCTGATCGAGCTGCGGCCCGGCTGCGCGACGGATATTGCGTCGCCGTCCATCGGTCTGACCATGTGTCCGGGCGGAGCCCGGAACGACCCCATGTCATCGATCGCCACGCCTTCGTGTTCGACGATCCGCGTGTGTTGCCGGCGCAGGTGACGCCGTTGCGCATGGGCGTTTCTGCGCCGACGATGTCATGCTGAACTATCGGTCGACATCGTTTCACGATGTGCTCGATGTCCGCGGCCTGTTCGGCCTGTCGCGCGCACCGGAGTTCGACCGCTGGCTGCACCGCCCTGGTCTTGCCGAACAGACTTTCGACTCGCGGGCATGGCAGCTTGCTTCCGGATCTCGCCGCGCGGATGATCGAACGATGAAAGCCTGCGCAGCTCAGCGCAGCGTTTTGTCGCAATCCTGTCACCTCAGCGGCGTCTTCGAGCCTTCGCCACAATGTTGAGGAAATTGTAGCTCAGCTTTTTTAACCGTGCTTAACTGAAGCACCGGTTCGCGCAATCGGGAACGATTACGGACGCCAACGGTTTGCAAGTGTTTTCATTCCGTGCAACTTGCATGGTGGAGGTGCGATGAGGGGCGTGGGTCAATACGGCGTTCGGCGCATCCTTTGCGTATTTCCCCGCTACACGTCGTCGTTCGGCACGTTTGAGCATGCCTATCCTCTGACCGCGGGCGTGCAGGCCTTCATGCCGCCGCAGGGTCTTCTGGTGATCGCGGCCTACATGCCCGCCGATTGGAAGATTCGCTTCATCGACGAGAACATTCGCTCCGCGACGGATGAGGATTTCGAGTGGGCGGAAGCCGTGTTCGTCAGCGGCATGCACATCCAGCGCCAGCAGATGAACGATATCTGCCGCCGCGCGCATGCCTTCAACCTTTCCGTTGCGATCGGCGGCCCATCCGTCAGCGCCTGTCCGGACTATTACCCATCCTTCGACTATCTTCATGTCGGCGAACTCGGCGACGCCACCGACGAACTGATTTCCCGTCTCGCGCGCGACCCGTCGCGGCCGGATCATCAGGTCGTGCTCAAGACCGCCGACCGCCTGGACATGGACAAGTTTCCGATTCCTGCGTACGAGCTCGCCGATATCGGCAGCTATTTCCTCGGCAGCATCCAGTATTCCAGCGGCTGCCCCTACCAGTGCGAATTCTGCGACATTCCCGGCCTCTACGGACGCAATCCGCGTCTCAAGACGCCCGAGCAGATCACGCGCGAACTCGACAAGCTGCTGGAATGCGGCATCAGCGGCTCGGTCTATTTCGTCGACGACAATTTCATCGGCAATCGCAAGGCGGCGATGGAGCTGTTGCCGCATCTGATCGAATGGCAGAAGAAGACCGGCTTTGTGCTGCGCTTCTCCTGCGAAGCCACGCTGAACATCGCCAAGCGTCCCGAGATTCTTCAGAAGATGCGCGAAGCGTTCTTCTCCACGATCTTTTGCGGCATCGAGACGCCGGATCCGGTGGCGCTGAAAGCGATGCACAAGGACCACAACATGATGGTCCCCATCATGGAGGCGATCGACACGCTGAACGGCTATGGCATGGAGGTGGTGTCGGGAATCATTCTCGGGCTCGACACCGACAAGCCCGAGACCGGTCAGCATCTGCTCGAATTCATCGACGTGTCGCAGATTCCGTTGTTGACGATCAATCTCCTGCAAGCGTTGCCCAAAACTCCGCTGTGGGACCGTTTGAAGCGGGAGAACCGTCTGGTCGAGGACGAGGATCGCGATTCCAATGTCGACTTCCGGATGCCCTACGAGCAGGTCGTGACCACATGGCGCCGGTGCATGGGCAGCGCCTATCGGCCCGACAAGCTGCTGGAGCGGTATGAGCACCAAATCCGCAAGACGTATCCGAACCGGATTCAGCCGCGCACGCGGCAACAGATGTCATGGCGCTATATCAGGCTCGGACTGATCATGCTGCGCAACATCTTCTGGAAGGTTGGCGTGCGCGGCGACTACAAACGCGCGTTCTGGGCGTTCGCGCTGCGGCGGCTGGCGCGCGGCGAGATAGAATACCTCATCAGCTCGATCATGGTCGCTCACCATCTGATCTTGTTCGCGCGTTCGGCCTCGCGCGGCCAAACCAACGCTTCCTATTATTCGCTGAAGTTGCAGGAAGCGTCCGTTCCGGCCGAATAGGCGGGGGCAAACCATGCAGAAGCCGCCGGGCTCTCCAGGCACTGCATAGTCCGGGGCATGTCCGACATGCCCCCCCGGCCGGACCTATCCTGCGCGGGCCGTCATTGGCAGTTGAGGCGGATCGGGCGTCATTCGCCCCGGCTTGCGGCCGATGATGGAAACGGCTACATCCCGTCGCCATAAATTTGTGCATGTTTTCAAGGATTAATGCGGATCGTTGGCGATTTCCCCGGCCTCGTTCCAAAACCTTCCGGCAACGTCCGGCGGAGTGAATTTTGGATTCTCGACCCACGTGGCCGCGCGTTCCTGACGCGGGCGTCAAATTCAAAACTCCATTGGCAACTTATATATTTGCTATAGCGTTTCCGAGCGAAGCGGGTACCGGTTCGCGTGAAGAAAACGCGTCAAATCAAAATCATGGAGCCCCGCTTCTGATTCCATCGGAAGCGGAAAGGCTCTGGTGGTTCTTCGATTCCGGCATTCGCAAGACGGCTCGCTGAAACCGAATGCGAATGTTAGAATCGGACCACGCGACGATAGCCTCGCGACAGAATGGACAAGGCATGCTTGAGCGAAATCCGGACGGTGCCGATCTGACCAATCCCGCCAAACGGTCACCCAGCATCGCCTTCGGGCTCGAGCGGATCGGGCTGATCGCGGTCCGCGCGCCGATCCTGTCGTGCATCATTCTGCTCGCCATGGTGATCGGCGCGGTGTTCGGCATCCACCGCATCAAGATCGACGACTCCCTCAGTCAGCTTTTCCGCTCCGACACCAAGGAGTATCGCCAATATGAGGAAGTGACCAAACGCTTCCCGTCGACCGAATTCGACGTGCTGGTCGTGGTCGAGGGCAAGACGCTGCTCGATCGCGGAAATCTCGAAAAGCTGCGCGGCATGGTCACCGACCTGCAACTGGTCGATGGCGTGCGCGGGCTGATCTCGTTGTTCTCCGCGCGTCAGGCGCCCGCGCCCGGCAGGCTGCCGGCGGCGCTGTTCCCGTCGGAATTGCCGAAAGGCGCCGACTACGACAAGTTCATCGAGACCGTGAAGGCCAACGAGATCATCCGCGGGAAGCTGCTGTCGGAGGATGGGACGCTCGCACTGGTCGTGCTGTCGCTGGAACCCTCGATCGTCGGCAACAGCGGGCTGAGCAGCACCGTGGGGCAGATTCGCAAGGTCATGAACGACGACCTCGCCGGGACCGGGCTCAGCAAGGAATTGTCCGGCGTCCCGGTCATGCAACTCGAGATTCGCAACGCGGTCGAGCGCGACGGGATCATTTACAACGTGGCCGGCATCCTTGCCGGATGTCTGATCGCGATCCTGTTCTTCCGAAAAGTCTCTTTCATGGTCGTGGCGGCGTTTCCGCCGCTGCTTGCGATCCTGCTGGCGCTGGGCGTGCTGGGCTGGGCCGGTTTCAGCCTCAACATGTTCCTCAACGTGATGACACCGCTGATCATGGTCATCAGTTTTTCCGATTCGATGCAGTTGACGTTCGCGGCCCGCGACCGCCTGATCGCGGGCGAGGACAAGTATACCGCGTTCCGCAATGCCGTCCTCGTGGTCGGCCCGGCCTGCGTGCTCACTCATGCGACCGCGGGAATCTCGTTCATCGCGTTGCAGTTCTCGAATTCGGACCTGATCCGCAGTTTTGGCGAGGCCGGACTGCTGGCGACAATCATCGCGCTGCTCGCCGTGTTGTCGCTGGTGCCGGTGTTCGGCGTCCTGCTGGTCCGCCACGAACAGCGCTTCGCGGAAAAATTCCAGACGTCGGATTCGGGCGTGCAGGCGCTGCGCCGCTTGTGCGCCTGGATCGCGGTGCGGATGGTTGGACATCCCGGCTTGTTCAGTGTGCTTGCCCTGCTCGTGGTCGGCAGCCTGGGGGTGGTCTACGCCAACCTCGAGCCGCGCTACCGGCTCGCGGATCAGGTGCCCGACAAGCAGCAGGCGGTGGCGGCAAGCGGCCGCCTCGACGCCAAGCTGACCGGCGCCAATCCGATCGACGTCCTGATCGAATTCCCGAAAGGCGAGACGCTCTATTCGCCGCGGACGCTGGCCACCATCGCCGCGGTTCACAAGCTGGTTGAGGAGCAGGCGGGCGTCGGCAACGTCTGGTCGCTTGAAACGTTGCGGCGTTGGCTGGCCGAAAAGGCGGGCACCGACGACGTCGCGACGCTCAAGGAATATGTCGACGTCATTCCCAAGCATCTGGTGCGCCGCTTCATCTCGGAGGACCAGATGGCCGTCGTGGTCTCCGGCCGTGTCCCTGACAAGGATTCCAGCCAGATCCTGCCGGTGGTGGAAAAGCTCGATCACGCCATGGATCCGGTCCGGAAGGCGCATCCCGGTTATGAAATCGCCGTCACCGGCCTGTCGGCGATCGCCGCGCGCAACAGCGCCAGCATGATCGAGAAGCTCAATCACGGCCTCACCATCGAGTTTGCGCTGGTCGCGGTGTTCATCGGGCTCGCGTTCCGGTCCGTGGTCGTGATGTTCGCCTGCATCCTGCCCGGCATCTTCCCGGTCGTGCTGTCCGGCACGGTGCTGTGGGCGCTCGGGGAGGGGCTGCAATTCGCCAGCGTCGTGGCGCTCACGGTTTCGTTCGGCCTCGGTCTGAGTGCGACGATCCACTTCCTCAACCGCCTGCGGTCGGAGAGCAAGCCGGGCGTCGCTCCCGGAGAGGCGGTCGAGCGCGCGACCGTGCTGATGGGACCGGCGCTGATCCTCACCACGGTGGTGCTGGCGTGCGGACTGGTGGTGACGGTGTTCTCCGATCTGCCGTCGCTGCGTCTGTTCGGCTGGCTCAGTGCTTTTGCCATGGTGGCGGCGCTGGTCGCGGATTTCCTGATCCTGCGTCCGACCGCGATGTGGCTGATTACGTTTGCGGAGCGATTGCGCGGGCAGGCGAAGCCCGCGAAATAAGGCTCTCGATGTGGCGGCGCCCGCGAGCGCAGGATGGGGGCGGCCGAACCTTGGCGGAATGTTTCCGCCAACCCCAGATAACTTGATTCAAAATTTCGATGCGAAAATGCCCGGCATCGCCGGGCATTTCTGGCTGGACCTTATAGGCGCTAGTGTCCCGATTCCGAAGGTCGCATGTCCTTGCGGCGACCTTTGATGCGAATTTCGGAATTAAAGGGACACTAGCAAGTTTATGATTCTCGTGTGGTTTAGGTTCAGAAGTCCGCTTCACCGACTCGCCGCGATAGTGTGGCGGACTTCTGAACCACCACACTAGCTGCGGACCATGGTGATGGACACGCCGCGGATTTCGCCCTTCGAGGTGATCGAGACCGACTGCTTGTTGCCGTTTGCGCGCAGCGTCAGGTTTGCGGCGAAGCCCGCGGCCTCCACGAAGACCTGGATTTCGCCGCCCCCGGCGCGGCCCCGCACGGAACCGAACACGTTGCGGCTCGCTTCGCTCCAGTTGCCGGTGATTTCATCGCCTTCGCTGACGACATCGCTGGAGAGATCGAACTTGTAGCTGTCGCTGGCGCAGCGCAGGTTCTGCTTCAGCGCCTTGCCCGTGCCGTCCACCTTGTAGGACGCCTTGCAGCGGATGTTTTCTTTCGAGCCATCGGACAGCGAGACCGTCCCGTTCCCCGACCAGTTTCCGGAAAAGCCGGCGAACGGGGAGGACTGAGCATGGCTCGCCGGCGCCGACAGGGCGAGCCCTGCGAAAAAACCGGCCGCGATCATCGTTCTCCGAACCAGTTTGGAGGCAAACAGTTTCATATCCGGTTTTCCCATCAAAAATGATATTCTAGGTAATGACATATCGCGCCGCATCAAGCTCTTAGTCTTATCGTGCCGCGCGAGGTTCAATGCCGACAGCATGCGTGATGTCCCCCTCCGTACTCCGCGGCGAATCGTATCGTCGCGTCCCCGCCGATATGAAACCATCATCAAAGCTGAAGCCGCGCGTTTGGCAAGCCGCCGAATGCCGGTACCGGACCGATGCGCGGCCGTTATTTTTGGTCAAATATTAGTCGATATATTTCAGTGCGTTAGGATGCGTTCCCGGAAAACACTTGGACTGACGGCGGCAATGTGGAAGCCGCCGCAAATTTAGCCGCATTTAACAGCGCTTCTGGTTTCGCGGATTGACGACCTGCTCAGGAATTGGCCACGTTGGTCGCGACCGGTTCGTTGCCGCAGCCATGTGACGGAACATCAACACGCACGATCGGAGTGCTTGTGCGGTTGCTTCCGGTAGCGCTATCGATACCGGTTCGCGGCATGATCGTCCTCCGCTGCTTGTAAAGTAAATCATCCTGGATACGCTGCGGCTCGTGCAGGTTTCGAAATTCTCTGCCGTTGGAATGAAGGAATACAATGTCGAAGATTTTTGCATCGCTCGTCCTGCTTGTCGCATGTTGTTCGACCGTGACGATGGCTCAGGCCCAACAGCAGCCGCACAGCGGGACTGAAGCGGAACAGCGCGCCTGCGCGCGTGATGTTACCCGCTTCTGCCGCAAGGTGATCGACCAGGGCGATTTCACGATTCTGGCATGCCTGAAGGAAAACCGGTCGAAATTGACCAAGGCCTGCAACGAGGTCTTGCTGAGCCACGGCCAATAATCAGGGGCGGGCTCCCGGCCCCGCCTGCCGTCCGGGCCTGCGGCGCCCGCGTGGCGGATCGGCATGGCTAAAAAGCGAAAGATAGCATTGGTTTAGCTCGCAGTTTCCCCTATATGGGGCGCGGGCGATCCCTGTCTGCCGGCATTTCGGAGCTGGCGGAGATGTCCCGATTGCAATCTGGTGTTCCTTTGATTTCGAAGTTCGCATGTTCTTGACGCAACCTTCGATGCGAACTTCGAAATCAGGGGAACACCAGCAACCCTATGATTCCAGTGTGGTTTAGGTTCAGAATCTCGCTTGACCGGCCCGTTGGGCAATGGAGCGAACCTCTGAACAGCCACACCAGATCAGCGTAGCCAGGCCCGATGCCCACCGCGAACCAACTGCGATCCGGCAAGACCCACCGCGACGAAAATTTTCCGGTGGCCTCGTGGATCATTCACCCGCGCCATCGGGCGCTGATTTTTGCGTTCTACAACTTCGTCCGGACCGCGGACGATATCGCCGATCACGCGGAACTCGCCGAAAAAGACAAGCTCGCCTGGCTCGACCTGTTCGAGGCCGAATTGCTCGGGCAGGGCGACAGCCAGCCCGAAGCCGTCAATCTGAGGACCGCGCTTGCGCACCGCTCGATGCCGCCGCGTCATGCCCTCGACGTGCTCAAGGCGTTCCGGATGGACGTCACCAAGCTCCGCTACGAGACGTGGGACGATGTGATCGACTACTGCCGCTATTCGGCGATGCCGGTCGGCCGCTTCATGCTCGACGTGCATGGCGAAGACACATCGACCTGGGCTGCGTCCGATGCGCTGTGCGCCGGTCTGCAGATCAACAACCACCTTCAGGATTGCGCCAAGGACTACAGGAATCTCAATCGCGTCTATCTGCCGCGCGATGCGCTGGCCGCGTCGGGCGCGACGGTGGAAATGCTTGGCGGCGAGAAAGCCGCGCCCGCGCTCCTGCAATGCCTGCATGCGCTGGCCGCGCGAACCGAGGCGGTGCTCGATGAGGGGCGGTCGCTCGCGGCCGAAGTCCGGGATATCAGGCTCGGCCTCGAAGTCGCCGTGATCCAGACGTTTGCCGACAAGATCGTCGCGCTGTTGAAGGAGCGCGATCCCCTCAGCGAGACGGTTCATCTCAAGCCCCTGCAACTGCTTGGTCACAGCGTTGCCGGCATTACCGCAGAGATGCTTCGCCGCACGGTGCGGCGGCGGCCTGTCTCGAACCCGGCGGCCGGCGCATGACGATCGAGACAACCGCCGACGCCAGTTCCGGAGCGACGGCCTCCGGCAGTTCGTTCTACGCAGCGATGCGCATCCTGCCGCGCGCGCAACGCGAGGCGATGTTTCAGATCTATACTTTCTGCCGTTATGTCGATGACATCGCGGATTCCGACGGCCCGCGCGAGCAGCGGCTTGCCGCGCTCCAGCAGTGGCGGGACGATATCGACGCGCTCTATCGGGGGCGCCCGCCGGAGCGGTTGCGCGACTATGCAGCCTCGGTGCGGACTTTCGGCCTGCGCCGCGAGGATTTTCTCGCCGTCATCGATGGCATGGAAATGGACATACCTGCGGACATCCGTGCGCCGGACGATGCCACGCTCGACCTGTATTGCGACCGTGTCGCCAGCGCGGTCGGGCGGCTATCGGTACGGGTGTTCGGTCTGCCGGAACAGGACGGCATCCTGCTCGCGCATCATCTCGGCCGCGCGCTCCAGTTGACCAATATTCTGCGCGACATCGACGAGGATGCGACGATCGGCCGCCTCTATTTGCCGCGGGAAGGGCTGTTGCATGCCGGCATCACCAATTTCGACATCGCCGCGGTGCTTGCGAATCCGGCTCTGCCGCGGGTCTGCATGCCATTGGTCAAGCGGGCGCAGGCGCATTTCGCGAAATCGGACGAGATCATGAGCCGCAATTCGCGCCGCGCGGTGCGCGCGCCCCGCATCATGTCGAAATACTATCGCACCATTCTCGATCTGCTGGAGCGGCGCGGCTTTCAATCGCCGCGTCAGCCTGTTCGCCTGAGCAAGGCGGCGAAGATTGTCATTCTTATCCGGTACGCGTTGATCTGATGCAAAAGACTGTTCACATCGTCGGCGCCGGAATTTCCGGCCTTTCCGCGGGCGTGCGATTGGCCGGCTCCGGTTATCTGGTGCGTGTGCACGAAGCGACGCAGCAGGTCGGCGGGCGCTGCCGGTCCTATTTCGACGGCGCCACCGGGCTGACCATCGATAACGGCAACCATCTGGTTCTTTCCGGCAATCGCAGCGTGCTGGACTATGCGCGCTCTATCGGTAGCGAGGCCGGATTGCAGGGACCGCCGAAAGCCGAGTTCCGGTTTGTCGATCTCGCCGCCGGCAAGCGCTGGACTCTGCAGATCAACGATGGGCGGGTGCCGTTCTGGGTGTTCGACCGCGGCCGCCGCGTGCCCGATACCTCGCCCGCCGATTATTTCGGGCTCGCGCCGCTGACCTGGGCGAAGCCTGGCACGCGCGTTGGCGATGCCATCAAATGCGAGGGCGTGCTCTACAAGCGGCTGGTGCAGCCGCTGCTGCTTGCCGCGCTCAATATCGATCCGCCCGACGGATCGGCCGGTCTTGCCGGCGCGATCATTCGCGAGACGCTGCTCGCGGGCGGGCAGGCGTGTCGTCCGCTGATTGCGCGCGACGGGCTGAGTTCGGTGCTGATCGAGCCGGCCATCGAATACATCCGCGCGAAGGGCGGCAGCGTCGATACCGGACACGAGGTGCGGGAATTCACCATGACGGGCGGCCGGGTCACGGCGCTCTCGCTCGGCGACCGGACCGTTGCGCTCGGGCCTGACGATGCCGTCGTGATGGCGGTGCCGCCGCGGCCCGCGGTCGCGCTGCTGGCGGGCCTGACGGCGCCGACGAAATTCCGCGCCATCGTCAACGCGCATTTCCGCTTCGTTCCTCCGCCGCATCTGCCGCCGATGATCGGCGTCGTGAACGGGCTGATCGAGTGGCTGTTCGCATTTCCGGAGCGCCTGTCGATTACCATCAGCGGCGGCGACCGGCTGGTGGACATGCCGCGCGAGGAACTGGCGCGGGCGATCTGGAAGGACATTTGTGCGGTCGCCGGCATCGAAGCCGACATGCCCGCCTGGCAGATCGTGCGCGAACGCCGCGCCACGTTCGAGGCCTCGCCCGAGCAGAATGCGCTCCGCCCGGGCGTGCTGACAGAGTGGAAAAACCTGTTTCTCGCCGGTGACTGGACCGATACCGGGTTGCCGGCAACCATCGAGGGATCGGTCCGCTCCGGGAACCGGGCCGCCGACCACGTTCTGAAAATCCGCTGAACCTGATACATCAATTGCCATGATTTCAATTGCCATGACTTCAATTGCCATGACTTCAATTGCCATGACTTCCGTGAACGCCACGGCCGAGCCGATCGACAACGCCGCCCTTGAGGACAGCGTGGGCGCGGCCACGCGTGGACTTCTGGACCTTAAGCAGCCGGACGGGCATTTCGTATTTGAGCTCGAGGCGGATGCGACGATTCCGTCCGAGTACGTTCTGCTGCGCCACTATCTCGACGAACCCGTCGACGCGGCGCTGGAGGCCAAGATCGCGGTCTACCTGCGGCGCAGGCAGGGCGCGCATGACGGCTGGGCGCTGGTGCATGACGGCCCGTTCGACATGAGCGCAAGCGTCAAGGCCTACTTCGCGCTGAAGATGATCGGCGATCCCGTCGATGCGCCGCACATGGTGCGTGCGCGCGAGGCGATCCTGTCGCGCGGCGGCGCCATCAACAGCAACGTCTTCACGCGGTATCTGCTGTCGCTCTACGGCGAATTGACGTGGCGCAGCGTGCCGGTGCTGCCGATCGAGATCATGCTGCTGCCGATGTGGTCGCCGTTCCATCTCAACAAGATTTCCTACTGGGCGCGCACCACCATGGTGCCGCTGATGGTGCTGGCGGCATTGAAGCCGCGCGCCCGCAATCCGCGTGGCATCGGCATCCGGGAGCTGTTCTTGCAGGATCCGAAGACGATCGGCACGCCGGCGCGGGCGCCGCATCAAAGTCCGGCCTGGTTCCTGCTGTTCGGCACGCTCGACAAGATCCTGCGCGTCGTCGAGCCATTGTTTCCGAAGCGTTTGCGCGCACGCGCCATCGAAAAGGCGGTCGCGTTCGTCGAGGAACGGCTCAACGGCGAGGACGGCCTCGGCGCGATCTTCCCGCCGATGGCCAACACGGTGATGATGTACGATGCACTCGGATTTTCGGCGGAGCATCCGCCGCGGGCGATCCAGCGCCGGGGCCTCGACAAGCTCCTGGTCGTTGGCGCGGAGGAGGCCTATTGCCAGCCCTGTGTGTCGCCGATCTGGGACACGGCGCTGGCTTGTCACGCGCTGATCGAGGCTGGCGGCGATGAGGCGCGGCGCGACGCGGGCAGGGGGCTGGACTGGCTGCTCCCGAACCAGGTGCTCGACCTCAAGGGCGACTGGGCCGTGAAACGTCCCGACGTGCGGCCGGGCGGCTGGGCCTTCCAGTACGCCAACGCACACTATCCCGATCTCGATGACACCGCCGTTGTGGTCATGGCGATGGATCGGGCAAGACGCGACAATCCCGATGGCAAATACGACGAGGCCATCGCACGCGGGCGCGAGTGGATCGAGGGGATGCAGAGCCGCGACGGTGGATTCGCCGCCTTCGATGCCGATAATCTCGAATACTATCTCAACAACATCCCGTTCTCCGACCATGCCGCGCTGCTCGATCCGCCGACCGAGGACGTCACCGCGCGCTGCGTCTCGATGCTGGCGCAACTCGGGGAAACGGTTCGGGGCAACCCGGCGATGGCGGCCGGGGTGGCGTATCTGCGCCGGACCCAGCTCGCGGAGGGGTCGTGGTACGGCCGCTGGGGGCTGAACTACATCTACGGCACCTGGTCGGTGCTCTGCGCCCTGAACGCCGCCGGGATCGATCATGGCGACCCTGCGGTTCGCCGGGCGGTGGACTGGCTCGTGTCGATCCAGAACGCGGACGGCGGCTGGGGCGAGGACGCCGTCAGCTACCGGCTCGACTACAAGGGATTTGAGGGGGCGCCCACCACGGCCTCGCAAACGGCGTGGGCCCTGCTGGCCCTGATGGCCGCGGGCGAGGTCGAAAACCCGGCCGTGGCGCGGGGGATGAAGTACCTAATAGACACACAGACCGAAAAAGGACTGTGGGACGAGCAGCGCTACACCGCCACAGGGTTTCCACGGGTGTTTTATCTGCGATATCATGGTTACTCCAAGTTCTTCCCGCTCTGGGCGCTGGCGCGGTACCGGAATTTGAGAAGCACGAACAGCAAGGCGGTAGGGGTCGGGATGTGAATTTGGGGGCGGCGATTGACGCGTCCGTGGGCAATGCCTTTGACCCGCGGCCCGTACTGATTGTGACCGGTCTGGTGCAGGAGGCCCGCATTGCCGCAGGCCCCGGCATGACCGTGATTTGCAGCAGCAGCGATCCCATGCAGTTGCGCTCGCTGCTGGCGAGCGTCGATCCGTCGACCGTCCGTGGTGTCATCAGCTTCGGTGTCGCGGGAGGACTCGATCCGTCCCTGAAATCCGGAGATGTCGTGGTTGCGACCGAAGTCGTGGCCGGTGAGCTGCGATGGCAGGCCGGCCTCGCGCTCAGCGAGGAATTGATCGATGGCTCCGGCCTCGGCGGCCAGAAAGTGGTCCGCGCCGGGCTTGCGGGCGTCGAGCAGGTCGTGGTGGGACAGGCCGGCAAGGCGGCGCTTCATGCCGAGACGGGCGCTTCCGCCGTCGACATGGAAAGCCATATCGCCGCCGCCTATGCCGAAGAGTCCGGTCTTCCGTTCGCGGCGCTCCGCGTGATCAGCGATCCGGCGACGCGTGCGCTTCCGGCGATTGCCCGCAGCGCCATCAAGCCGAACGGCAATATCGATCTGAAGAAGGTTTTGGGCGGTCTCGCGCGAAACCCGCTGACCCTGCGGGCGCTGGTGTCCACCGGCATCGATTTCAACCGCGCGCTGCGCAGCCTGCGCGACTGCCGGAGCTTCCTGCTCGGCGGCGAGAGCCTCGCGGCGGCGGACGTCTGAACGCGGCCACGCCTGTTCGGAGTCGCGAAACCAAAGAATGTCCTGAAAACAAAATCGGCGCCGGAGTTCAACTCCGGCGCCGATTTCGTTGTCGCGAGAGACGGTCGGAGGCTCAGGCCGCGGTGGAGGCCTTCTGCTCCTTCGCCTGCTGTTTCGCGGCCGCGGCTGCGGCCTCGTCGCGGCGAATCTCCGACAGTGTCTTCTGCACCTGCTGGGCGAAGATGTACTGCGCCGGACGCTGCTGGCTCAGATCGATTTCGGGCGCCATCGGGCCGGTGGTGCGGATGCCGCGCAGCGCCACCCACATCGCCTTGAGCGGATTGTTCAGCGCGGCCGTGGCGGCGGTCGGTTCGTAACCGCAATGCGCCATGCAGTTGGCGCACTTTTCGTACTTGCCGGTGCCGTAAGTTTCCCAGTCGGTGGTTTCCATCAATTCCTTGAAGGTCTTGGTGTAGCCCTCGCCGAGCAGGTAGCAGGGCTTCTGCCACCCGAAGATGTTACGCGCCGGCATGCCCCACGGCGTGCACTCGTATTCCTGATTGCCGGCCAGGAAGTCGAGGAACAGGCCGGAGTGCATGAAATTCCACTTCTTGCCCTTGCCGCGCGCGAACACGTCGCGGAACAGGTTCTTGGTCTTGGTGCGGTTCAGGAAGTGCTCCTGATCGGGCGCGCGCTCATAGGCGTAGCCCGGCGACATCGAAACGCCGACGCCGAGTTCGGTCGTGAAATCGAGGAATTTCGCGATTTCTTCCGCCGGGTGATTGTCGAAAATGGTGGCGTTGACGTTGACGGTGAACCCGCGCGCCTTCGCGGCCTTGATCGCGGACACCGCGCGGTCGAACACGCCCTTCTGCGACACAGCCTGGTCGTGATGGTCGCGCAGACCGTCGAGATGGATCGAAAAGAACAGGTAGGGCGACGGCTCGAACAGATCGAGCTTCTTTTCCAGCAGCAGCGCGTTGGTGCACAGCGAGACGAATTTCTTGCGTGCCACGAGGCCGCGCACGATCTCGCCGATCTCCTTGTGGATCAGCGGCTCGCCGCCCGGAATAGCGACCATCGGCGCGCCGCATTCGTCGGCGGCATCCCAGCATTCCTGGGCCGACATGCGGCGATTCAGAATCGCATCGGGGTAATCGATCTTGCCGCAGCCGACGCAGGCCAGGTTGCAGCGGAACAACGGTTCCAGCATCAGCACCAATGGATAGCGTTTGCGGCCCAGCATCTTCTGCTTGAGCAGGTATCCGCCAATCTTCATTTCCTTAAAAAACGGTATTGCCATCGCACGTGTTCTCTCTGGAGTCCCAGCCGTAAGAATTGAAGGGGGTCAGGCCAAGGTTAGTTCAGACGGAAGCCGGAATTCGATGTTTTCTTCCCGTCCTGGCAGCACCGAAACCGCAACCGGCCCGATGCGCCTCAAGGCCTCTATGACATCATCGACAAGCACTTCCGGCGCCGATGCACCGGCCGTGATACCCACGGTTTTCGCGTCTTTCAGCCACTCGGCATTGAGTTCGCTGCCATCCGCAATGAGATAACTCGCGACTCCAACTTCAGTGCCGATTTCACGCAGCCGATTGGAATTCGAACTGTTGGTTGCCCCGACGACGAGGATGACATCCACCAGTTTGCTGAGGTCTCTTACCGCAGATTGCCGGTTTTGTGTCGCATAGCAGATATCCCGGGTGTCCGGGCCTTGAATATCTGTAAAACGCTGCTGGAGCGCAAGAATGATGTCCTTTGTGTCATCGACGCTCAGTGTGGTCTGGGTGATGTACGCAACGGGAACATCGGCGGGCAGCGTCAGCGCGGCCACATCGTCCACGTTCTGGACCAGCAGGACAGGGCCGGGAACCTGACCCATGGTTCCCTCGACCTCCGGATGGCCGGCATGGCCGATCAGGATCAGGGTCCGGCCCTTGGACACGTAGCGCTTGCCCTGGCTGTGAACCTTGGTGACGAGGGGGCAGGTGGCGTTGAGCACGGGCAGGCCGCGGGCCGCCGCCTCTTCCTCGACGCTCCTGGCGACGCCATGGGCGCTGAAAACGGTGACGGCCTTCGGCGGAACCTCGGATAGATCCTCGACGAAGATCGCGCCCTTGTTTTTCAGGCTTTCGACGACGTATTTGTTGTGAACGATCTCGTGGCGCACATACACCGGGGGACCGTACTTCTCCAGCGAGCGCTCGACGATCTCGATCGCGCGCACCACGCCCGCGCAAAATCCGCGCGGCTGTGCCAGGAGAACCTCTATCGGGCGACCGTTAGACAATTTGCACCTTACGCATTATATAACCTCATGTAACTCCGTCAGAATTCAAATCGTTCTCAGCGAAAATCACATGTAGGCAATCGCCGGGCCGTTGTCGGGTTTCCCACGCTATGACATACACGGGGGCCCGTTTGGGAACAAAACATTCGATGCCGCAGGCCTTTTGGCCGGTACGGTTTACGCCGGAGTGCAACTATCCGGTATTATGATCCGGCGGAAATCCCCGGGCCAAATCGACCCAGGTCCACCTCACCAGTTCGTCACTTTGTCGCTGGCAAATGCCGATTATATCAAAGCATCCAAATCGTCAGGCAAAATTGTCCGGCTCAATCGTCAGGCAGCGGCACATTTTATGCCATTTTTCCGTGCCCTTGAAGACAACAGAATACAAAATCATGAGATCAGGCGCGGGAACCCGGCCGAGATTCCATGCATTCTGGGTATGCCGGTAATAACAGAAAGAAAGAATGTGCTGACAGGCTTTGTTGTTTCAATCGTTAAGACTTGCACGCGCTTTGCCTTGGCTACGGTGTTGGTTGGAATCGTCCTTGCGGTCGGTGCTGGCGCATATACGGCCCGAAATTTCGAAATTAATACTGATATCAATAAGTTAATATCTCCCGATCTGGATTGGCGGCAACGCGACAACGCGTTTGAGAAGGCTTTCGACCAGGAACGGCTGATTCTGGCGGTTGTCGAGGCTCCCACGGCGGAGTTCGCCGGCGCCGCGGGGGCTGAACTCGCCGCCAGACTGGCCACCGATCGCGTCCATTTCGAAGCCGTCCAGCAGCTCGGTGGCGGCCCGTTTTTCGAGCGCAACGGTTTGCTGTTTCTGCCGACCGATGAGGTCAAACAGGTCACGGGCCAATTCGGCGAAGCCGCCCCGCTGGTCGAAATCATGGCCGGCGACCCCAGCCTGCGCGGATTGACCGGGGCGCTTGAAACGGCGCTGGCCGGTTTGAAGCGCGGGCAGTTCACGTTGGACAGCGCGGCCCGGCCGTTCTCCATGATCGCCCAGAGCGTCGAGGATGTTCTGAACAAGGGGGCCGCCACCTTCTCCTGGCGGCAGCTCATGAGCGAGAAACCGCTGACCGATTCGGACCGCCGCTCTCTGATCCAGGTCAAGCCGTTCCTCGATTTCAACGCTCTGGAGCCCGGCAAGGACGCCACCGACGCGATTCGGAAGGCGGCCGTGGATATCGACATCGCCGGCAAGTATGGCGCACGTGTCCGCCTGACCGGGCCGGTTCCCATCGCCAACGAAGAATTCGCCACCGTACAGGAAGGCGCGGTCGCCAACGGCATTGGCACCGTACTGGTCGTGCTGGTGATTCTCTGGCTCGCGCTGCGCTCGCCGAAAATCATCTTCGCGGTTTTCACGACGCTGTTCGTCGGGCTCGCGATCACGACGGCCGCCGGCCTGATGATGGTGACTTCGCTAAACCTCCTGTCGATCGCGTTCGCCGTTCTGTTCGTGGGACTGGGCGTCGATTTCGGCATCCAGTACAGCGTGCGCTATCGTTCCGAGCGCTTCAAAAGCAACGATCTGAACACGGCGCTGCTGATCGCGGCGAAGCGCTCGGCCGTGCCGCTGTCGCTGGCCGCCATGGCAACGGCGGCAGGCTTTCTGTCGTTCCTGCCGACCGACTACAAGGGCGTCTCGGAACTCGGCAAGATCGCCGGCGTCGGCATGCTGGTGGCGTTCATGGCGAGCATCACCATGCTTCCGGCGCTGCTCCGTCTGCTGAACCCGGCAGGCGAAAAGGAGCCGGTCGGCTACGCGTTTCTGGCGCCGCTCGATCACTTTCTCGAAAAGCATCGCGTTGCGATCATCGTCAGCACGCTCGCGGTGGTGATTCTCGGATCGCCCGCGCTCTACTTCCTGCGATTCGATTTCAATCCAATCCATCTGCGGAATCCGAAAGTCGAATCGATCGCGACATATCTGGACCTGCGAAAGGATCCGGAGACCGGCGCCAACGCCATCAATGTGATGGTCAAGTCCGAGGCGGAGGCGAAGCAGGTCGAGGCGAAGCTGTCCAAGGTGCCTGAAGTCGCGCGCACCATGTCGCTCGACAGCTTCGTGCCCACCGACCAGCCGGCGAAGCTCAAGCTGATCGCGCAGGGCGCCAAAGTTCTCGGTCCCGTGCTCAATCCGGATTCGGTCGATGCGCCGCCGTCCGACGAGGAGAACGTCGGTGCGTTGAAGGCAACCGCCGACAGCTTGCGCAAGGCCGCCGGAGACGGTCAGGGGACGGGCGCCGCGGCCGCGAAGCGGCTGGCCGACGATCTTGCCAGGTTGGCCGATTCGAATCAGGCGACCCGCGCAAAGGTTCAGGGCGTCTTCATCGAACCGCTGCAGATGACGTTTGAACAGCTTCGCAGTTCGCTGAAGGCTACGCCGGTCAGCCTGACGTCGTTGCCGCCGGATTTCGTGCAGCTATGGAAGACCGCGGACGGCATTACCCGCGTTCAGGCGCTGCCTCGCGGAGATCCCGACAACAACGACACGCTGCGTACGTTTGCCGGCGCCGTGCTCGCTGCCGAGCCCACGGCGATCGGCGGTCCGGTGTCGATTCTCAAGTCCGGCGACACCATCGTGAAGGCTTTCATCGAGGCGGGATTCTGGGCGCTGATTTCGATCAGCATCCTGCTTTGGCTCGCGCTGCGGCGAGTCTCCGACGTGCTATTGACGTTGGTGCCGCTGCTCGTCGCAGGCGCCGTGACGCTCGAAATCTGCGTGCTGATCGGTCTGCCGCTGAACTTTGCCAACATCGTTGCGCTGCCGCTGCTGCTCGGCGTCGGCGTGGCCTTCAAGATTTATTATGTCACGGCCTGGCGCTCAGGCAGAACGAATCTGCTGCAGTCCAGCCTGACGCGCGCGATCTTCTTCAGCGCGCTGACCACCGCGACCGCGTTCGGCAGCCTATGGCTGTCGAGCCATCCGGGCACCGCCAGCATGGGCAAGCTGCTTGCGCTCTCGCTCGTGACGACGCTGGCTGCCGTGCTGCTGTTCCAGCCTGCCCTAATGGGCAAACCGCGCGATCTCGGGGAGTAGGCAAATATCGCCGACGGGATCGGCGGGGGTCTCGGCTTTTGGCTCGGTCTTCATTCCGGTCGTTCGAGACGCCGGCTTCGGCAAGGTCGCGGTTGTCTTCGGCGCGGATGTCTTATGAGCAGGACCGCCCTTGGCCGGGGGGGCGGGTACGCCCCTGGCCACGTTGGAAGGGCTGCTGTTCGGAATGGGCGGGGAGGCACGGGTCCAGGTCTCGCCGCCGCAGAGGAACCCGAGCATGCACCCCTTGATCTCAAGCCTGTCCGGATCGAGCAGCCGGATGCTGGCTTGCTGAAGCCGGCCGGTGGTCTTCGCGTCGTAGACCTGACCTTCCCAAAGGTCTTCGTTCGCTTTTTTCTTCATATCGAACAGCAGAGCCATGCCAAGCGTCGGCCGGGTTTGCTTCGTCGAGTCGGCGTTGTTGCTGTCGACGCCGGGTTTTTTCTCCCACGAGATCGCGCCCCACATGGCGCCGTTGCATTCGGCCACCCGAATTTTGGCGACGCCGTCTGCAACCAGCCAATCTCCGGTTGGATCACCTGCCATGGCCGGCCCGAAACCGGCCGTCGCCAGTGCTGCTGCGACAAGGGAGGTTCTAGCCAGAATTTTGCAATGATCCGAAGTGCGCATGTTATACCTTAGGCGCTGCAACATATGTCCTAGCCTATGCTTAAGTAGAAGAGCTGGGGGCCTGCGGCAAAGTCAAATTGCCGTATTTGTGCTTTTCAGTTGACGAAATGGCCATCAAGCGAACTATGTAGCCGATGCTATATCCAAATCTAGACGTTTCCGAAATGTTTGTTGAACGGCAGGCGCAGCGAAGTGCGATGCATGCGCGTCACCTCAACGAACAGCTTGTCAAAGTTCTGAAGACCATCGGGTACGACGTGGGTTTCCAGAGCGGTCGCGGTCAATACCTGTTCGACCGCGATGGCGTCCGTTACCTCGATCTACTCAGCGGTTTTGGCGTTTTTGCGATTGGTCGGAACCACCCGGCGTTGCGGCAGGCGCTGAAGAGCGTGCTCGACAGCGATCTGCCGAATCTCGTTCAAATGGACGTTTCGACGTTGGCCGGAGTGCTGGCCGAGCGGCTGCTGGCGCAGGTTCCGTATCTCGAAAAAGTCTTTTTTGCGAATTCGGGCGCGGAAAGCGTCGAAGCTGCGATCAAGTTCGCGCGCGGTGCGACCGGCCGGCCTGGAATCGTTTATTGCGACCATGCCTATCACGGCCTTACCTACGGTGCGTTGTCGCTGACCGACGATACGAATTTTCGCGGCGGCTTCGGATCGCTGTTGCCCGACTGTGCCGTGGTGCCCTTCAACGATCTCGCCGCGCTGGAGCGGGCGCTGTCGTCGCGGCAGGTCGCGGCCTTCATCGTCGAGCCTATTCAGGGCAAGGGCGTCAACCTACCGAGCGACGACTTCCTGCCGGGAGCGGCCGCGTTGTGCCGCAAGTACGGCACGCTGTTCGTTGCCGATGAAATCCAGACCGGAATGGGCCGAACCGGAAAATTCCTGGCGGTCGAGCACTGGAACGTCGAGCCTGACATGGTGCTGCTGTCGAAGGCTCTGTCCGGCGGACACGTTCCGGTCGGCGCGGTGCTGACGCGCAAGCCCATCTTCGACAAGATATTCAACCGCATGGACCGCGCCGTGGTGCACGGTTCGACATTTGCGAAGAACGATCTCGCCATGGCGGCGGGCATCGCGACGCTGGAAGTTCTCAAGTCCGAGAAGGTGATCGAGAACGCAGCCAGGCGCGGCGAGGAACTGCTGCATGCGCTCACGCGCATGATACCCCGCTACGAAATGCTCAAGGACGTGCGCGGCAAGGGCCTGATGATCGGCGTCGAATTCGGGCCTCCGAAGTCGCTGCGGTTGAAAGCGTCCTGGAATCTATTGGAAGCCGCCAACAAGGGGCTGTTCTGCCAGCTCATCACCGTGCCGCTGTTCAAGGAGCACAAGATCCTGACCCAGGTCTCCGGCCACGGCAGTCACACCGTCAAGTTGCTGCCGCCGCTCATCGTCAATGACGAAGACTGCAAGTGGATCGAGACCTCGTTCGACAGCGCCATTGCCGCGAGTCACCAGGTGCCCGGCGCGATCTGGTCGCTCGGCAAGACATTGATGGACAACGCCGTCCGCAAATCTGCCTGAATTCAAGTCGGCCTGAGATTCCTATCGCGAATCCTCGAGCGCCATCGCCGCGCCTTTCGAGGCGATCATCGCGGTCGGTGTGTTCGTATTGCCGGACGTGATGGTCGGCATGACCGATGCGTCGATGACGCGAAGCCCCGCCAGACCGTGAAAACGCAGCCGCTCGTCGACCACGGCCATCGGATCTGACGCCGTGCCCATCTTCGCGGTGCCGACGGGATGAAAGATCGTGGTGCCGATGTCGCCCGCGGCTTTCGCCAGCGACGCGTCGTCATCGCCGGCCGACGGTCCCGGCAAAAATTCCTCCGGACGATACTTCGCCAGCACCGGCTGCTTCATCAGCCGCCGCGTCGTGCGAATGGCGTCGGCCGCGACCTCGCGGTCTTCGTCGGTCGCGAGATAGTTTGGCGCGATCGACGGCTTCTCGTCGGGCGCGGCCGAGCGCACCCGCACGGTGCCGCGCGAGGTCGGTTGCAGGTTGCAGGCGCTCACCGTGATTGCGGGAAAACGGTGCAGCGGATCGCCGAACTTGTCGAGCGACAGCGGCTGGACATGAAACTGGATGTTGGCGCGCTCGCGATGTGCGTTTGAGCGCGTGAAGATACCGAGCTGCGAGGGCGCCATGGTCAGCGGCCCGCGCCGCCGGAGCGCGTAGTCGACGCCCATCATGCCGCGCTTGAACAGGTTGTAATAGGTTTCGTTCAGCGTCTTGACGCCCGAGACCTTGTAGATCGCGCGCTGCTGCAGATGATCCTGCAGGTTGCGCCCGACGCCCGGCTTGTCGAGCGCGACATCGATGCCGAGCGGCTTGAGCCAGTCCGCGGGGCCGATGCCCGAGCGGTGCAACACCTGGACCGAGCCGATCGAGCCGGCGCACAGGATGACTTCGCCTTTCGTCCGCGCCTCGAACGTCTCTCCGTTTTGAGTAAACCGCACGCCGACCGCACGGCCGTTCTCGACGATCAGCCGGTCGGTGAGGACATTTGTTTCAAGGCGCAGGTTTTGGCGATTCAGCGCAGGCTTGAGAAATCCGCGCGCCGAGGACCATCGCCGCCCACGCTTCTGATTGACATGGAAATAGCCGACGCCTTCGTTGTCGCCGGTGTTGAAATCCGGCGTCCGGCGAATGCCCATTTCTTCCGCAGCTTCTGCGACGGCATCCAGCACCGCCCAGGACAGCCGCGGGGCCTCGATACGCCAGCCGCCGCCGGCGCCATGGTGTTCGCCGGCGCCGAGGAAATGATCCTCGAGCTGCTTGAACGCCGGCAGCACGTCGTCATAGCCCCAGCCGGCGAGCCCCAATTGCCGCCAGTGATCGTAGTCGGCGGCCTGTCCGCGCATGGAGATCATGGCGTTGATCGCGGACGATCCGCCGATCACCTTGCCGCGCGGGTAGGACAGGGAGCGGCCGTTCAGGCCCGGCTCCGGTTCGGTCTTGAACATCCAGTCCGAGCGGGGATTGCCGATCGCGAACAGATAGCCGACGGGAATGTGGAACCAGATCCAGTTGTCGCGCCCGCCGGCTTCGAGGATCAGCACGCGGTTGCGGGAATCGGCGGACAGGCGGTTGGCGACAATGCACCCGGCGGTCCCTGCGCCGACAACGATATAGTCGAATTCTCCCCCGATCTGCCGTGTCATCCTCACCCGCCTCATTCCGCAACGTTTGCCGAGTTGCGTTCGTCCACGGCTTAGCGCCGCCATGCGGGCCTGTATAGGTCCGCCGCGATGTCCAGTAAAATCAGCATATTGGGTAGATCGCACGCCCATGCTAGAGAGGCAGGCAGCTTCAACCCGATCCGGAATTCTCCCATGCCCATTGTCAATCGCGTCGCCGATCTGCAGCCCGATATTGCCGCCTGGCGGCGTGATATCCACGAGCACCCGGAATTGATGTACGACGTGCATCGGACCGCCGCCTTCGTGGCGGATCGGCTGCGCGAATTCGGCTGCGACGAGGTCGCGACCGGTCTCGGCAAGACCGGTGTCGTCGGCGTGATCAAGGGCAGGAAGCCGGCCGGCGATGGCGACGTCAAGGTGATCGGTCTGCGCGCCGACATGGATGCGCTTCCGATCCACGAAGAGACAAATCTGCCCTATGCCTCGAAGACCCCCGGCAAGATGCACGCCTGCGGTCATGACGGCCACACCGCGATGCTGCTCGGCGCGGCGCGCTACCTTGCCGAGACCCGCAACTTTGCCGGCGACGCCGTGGTGATCTTCCAGCCGGCGGAAGAAGGTGGCGCGGGCGCGGCGGCCATGATCAAGGACGGTCTGATGGATCGCTTCAAGATCGATCAGGTCTACGGCATGCACAACGGTCCGGGCCTGCCGCTCGGCTCCTTCGCCATTCGCCCGGGTCCGATCATGGCGGCGACCGACGCCATCGATTTCAGGATCGAGGGACTCGGCGGCCATGCGGCGCGGCCGCATATCTGCATCGATCCGGTGGTGGCGGGTTCGCAGCTCATCATCGCCCTGCAGTCGATCGTGTCCCGCAACGTCGATCCGCTGGATTCGGCGGTGATTTCGGTCTGCGAATTCGAGGCCGGCAACGCCCGCAACGTGATTCCGCAGACGGTGGTGCTGCGCGGCACGGTGCGCACCTTGCGCCCCAACGTTCGCGATCTGGTCGAGAAGCGTATCCGGGAGATCACGGCCGGCGTGGCGCAGACCACCGGCACCAGGATCGACCTGACGTTCGAGCGCGGCTATCCCGTCACGGTGAACCACGCCGCGCAAACCGACATTGCGACAAGCATCGCAAAGGAAATCGCCGGCGACACCAACGTGCACGAGACGCCGCCGATGATGGGTGCGGAAGATTTCGCCTACATGCTGGAAGCCCGGCCCGGCGCCTTCATCTTCTGCGGCAACGGCGACAGCGCGGGCCTGCATCACCCCGCCTACAACTTCAATGACGATGCGATCGTCTACGGCACCTCGTACTGGATCAAGCTGGTCGAGAATACGCTGGCGGCGTAACTCTTGAAAAATACGCGAACTGCATCGCGCCGCCTTGGCGTGACGCAGTTGCGCGGCCGCGATTTTCAGATCATCGACGAAGCGCTCGTATTCGCGCGCCCTCGCGTCCTCGTCCGGCAGCCGCAACAGGTAGGACGGGTGCACCGTCACCAGCGCCTTGCGCCCGCCGCCGAGATCGATCGGCCGGCCGCGGTTATGTGGATCGGGGTGATCTTGCCGAACACGCTCTGCGCCGCATCCTTCCAGAGGTGACAGGCCCGGCGATCGGCGGCTTCCGCTCGCAGGCGGGCGAGGGAGGTGTGCGGGATGGCCATACCTGTCTCCGTTCGTGTCTGTCTCCGTTCGTGACTGTCGCCGGTATCGAGGTTTTGCAGGCGAAATCTCGAGGTCAATGCCGAAGTCCACGGGACGTTCGGCATATGTCATTGGATTCGTGGATATAAATTGTCCTCGAAAAGCCGGTTGACTCCCTGTGCCGGGTTGACCTTATACTAGAACGTATCGTGAACGATCGGGCCGATGAATGGTTCTGATGTCACGGACTTTTTGATCCCTGGACAACACGGGAGCGGCGCATGAGCGGCGCACACACGCGCATGCTTGCGAGTTTGCGCGAAGACATCGCGCGGATCGAAGCAGGCATCGTCGCAGAAGCCCCCGAGCGGGCCGCGCTCGGCCATGGCGGGGCGGATGCCGTGCTGCAAGGCGGGCTCGCGCGTGGCGCGCTGCATGAGGTGTTCGCTGAAGGACGGCACAGCGCGGCGGCGGCGGGGTTTGCCGCGGGCCTTGCGCATCGCGTCAGCGCCAACCGTCCGCTGCTCTGGGTGCGGCAGGATTTTGCCGCGCTCGAATGCGGGGTGCTGTCGATGAGCGGCTGGCGCGAACTCGGTCTCGACCCGCGCCGCGTGGTGACGGTGCATGTGCCCGATGTGGAGGCCGCGCTGCGGACGGCGGCCGACGCGCTGGCCTGCGACGCGCTTGGCGCCGTCGTCATGGAAATCCGGGGCGAGACGCGGCTGCTCGATCTCGTCGCGAGCCGCAGGCTGACGCTGGCCTCACGCGCTTCGGGCGTTACCGGCTTGCTGTTGCGGGTGGCGGCGACGCCGCTGTCCTCGACGGCGGAGACGCGATGGATCGTGCGGCCGGCGCGCTCGCTGCCGGGCGCGGCGTGGCAGGCATGGGGCGCGCCCGTGCTCGAAACACGGCTGGTGCGCAATCGTCATGGCCTGACAGGCCATTGGTGCATGGAGTGGAAATGTGATGAGTGCGTCTTCCATGATGCCGGGTTCCCCAGCGCGGCGGCGCATCCTCAGCCTGTGGCTGCCGCGTCTGCCGACCGACCGCATCAAGCGCGACCTGTTCCGCTCCGGCGCGCCGGATAGCGACCAGCCCTGCATCGTCGTCGCCAGGCAGAACAACGCGCTGGTCATCGCCGCGCTGGATGACGCGGCTGCGCGCTTCGGCCTCGCGGCCGGTCTGCCGCTCGCCGATGCCCGCGCGATCTGTCCCGGCATCGGGGTGTTCGATGCCGACGAGACGGCGGATGCAAAAACCCTGAACGGCATCGCCGACTGGTGCGATCGCTTCACGCCGCTGGTGGCGCTCGATCCGCCGCATGGTCTTCTGCTCGACATCGCCGGCTGCGCGCATCTGTTCGGCGGCGAAGCGGCGCTGATGACGCAACTCTGCGGCGCGCTGACGCGGCAGGGCTTTGCTGTCAGTGCGGCGATTGCCGGCACGCCGGCGTGCGCGCGCGCGCTCGCCCGTCACGCTCATGGCCGCATCGTCATGCCCGGCGGCGAGGCCGAGGCGGTGGCGCCGCTGCCGGTGTTTGCGCTCGGCGCCGACGACGCGATCACGCGCGGGCTGCGCCGTGCCGGGCTGAAAACCATCGGCGCTGTCGCCGCGCGCGGCCGTCCCGAGATCGCCGCACGGTTTGGCGCCGCCTTCACCGCGCTGCTTGAACAGGCGCTGGGGCAGGGCGACGCGCCGATCAGCCCGCGCAAGCCGCTGCCGGATTACATCGTCGAGAAACGGTTTGCCGAGCCGATCGCCACTGATGGGGCAATCGCGATGACGCTGGCCGGCCTCGCGCGCACGCTCATCGCGACAATGGAGAAACAGGGAAAGGGCGCGCGGCGGCTGGAAGCGCGTTTCTTCCGCACCGACGGCGCGGTGCGCGTCATCGCCGTGGAAACCGGCCGCCCGGTCACGCGCGGCGAGATCGTCGACCGCCTGTTCCGGGAGCGGTTGGACGCGCTGGCCGATCCGCTCGATCCCGGCTTCGGCTTCGATCTGGTGCGTCTGTCGGCTTCGCGCACCGAACTCGTGGTGCAGGAGCAGCGCGACCTCGACGCCCATGTTCAGGACAACGACGAGATCGCCGCGCTGATCGACCGCATCGCCGCGCGCCTCGGCCGCGATCGTGTCGTCGTGCATCTGCCGCAGGACACGCATATCCCGGAACGCGCGGTGCTGTCGCTGCCCGCGCAGCAGCATCTCGCGGCGTCGATGCTCGGCGAATGGCCCGCGCGAACCGAGGGCGAGCCGCCGTTGCGGCCGCTGCGCATGTTCGCGCGGCCGGAGCCGGTCGAGGTGGCGCTCGCGGAAGTCCCGGACAAGCCGCCGCGTCGTTTTACGTGGCGGCGGACCATCCACACCGTGGTGCGCGCCGAAGGCCCCGAGCGCATCGCGATGGAATGGTGGCGAACACAGAAACCCAAGCCGACACGGGATTACTTTCGCATCGAGGATGAGGCGGGATTGCGGTTCTGGCTCTATCGCGACGGCCTCTATGATGAATCAGTCGATGAAAGTGGCCTCGATACCGAGCCGAAATGGTTCGTGCACGGGCTGTTCGCATGAGGCATTCACGCGATATCCCGGCCTATGCCGAAATCGGCATCGCCACCAATTTTTCGTTCCTGCGGGGAGGCTCGCATCCGCAGGAATATGTGCATCAGGCCAGCGAGTCGCGGTTGCCCGTCATCGGCATTGCCGACCGCAACACGCTGGCGGGCGTTGTACGCGCCTACACGGAATTGGAAAATCCCGAGATTTGTCACAAGCCGCGGCTGCTGGTCGGCGCGCGCCTCGTTTTTGTCGATGGAACACCGGATATCCTCATCTATCCCCGCGATCGCGCTGCCTACGGCCGGCTCTGCCAGTTGCTCAGCAAGGGCAAGCTGGCCGCGGAGAAGGGGGAGTGCCGTCTGACGCTGGATGACCTGCTGGAATTTTCCGCAGGCCAGCTTCTCGCCCTGACCTTGCCGCACCGCTTCGAGACGGCGGCTGCATTGAAGGTGCTGGACCGGCTGCGGCAAGGCTGCACGGAGGACATCTGGCTTGCAGCCAGTCTGACCTATCGCGGCGACGACCGGCGTCGCCTGATGCGATTGCAGCGGATCGCCGCCGCCGCGCGCGTGCCGCTGTTGGCGACCAACGAGGTGCTGTATCATCATCCCGGTCGCCGCCTGTTGCAGGATGTGCTGACCTGTATTCGCGAAAAGGCGACCATCGAGACCATTGGCAGACGTCTCGAAGCCAATGCCGAGCGCCATCTCAAACCGGCATTCGAGATGGCGCGGCTGTTTCGCGATATTCCGGACGCGGTCGCCGAAACCATGGTTTTCGCATCGCGCATCGAATTTTCACTGGATCAGCTCAAATACCGGTATCCCGACGAGCCGGTGCCGCCGGGCAAGACCGCGCAGCGGCATCTCGAGGATCTGACGTGGGAGGGCGTCGAAAAATATTTCCCGGAAGGGCCGGACGAGAAGTTGCGCGCAGTGCTGCGCAAGGAATTGCACCTGATCGCGGAGCTTGAATACGCGCATTATTTTCTCACCGTGCACGATATCGTGCACTGGGCGCGCGAGCAGAATATCCTCTGTCAGGGTCGCGGTTCGGCGGCGAATTCGGCCGTGTGCTACGTGCTCGGCATCACCTCCGTCGATCCCACCAAGGTCGATCTGCTGTTCGAGCGATTCATCTCCAAGGAACGGCTGGAGCCGCCCGATATCGACGTCGATTTCGAGCATTCGCGCCGCGAGGAGGTGATGCAGTATGTCTATCGCCGCTATGGCCGCCACCGCGCCGCGATCATCGCCACCGTCATCCACTACCGGCCGCGCAGCGCCATCCGCGATGTCGGCAAGGCCCTTGGCCTGACCGAGGATGTCACGGCGGCGCTCGCCGATACCGTGTGGGGAAGCTGGGGCGACGATGTCAGCGACATGCAGGTCCGGCAGGCGGGATTCGATCCGAAGAATCCCATGGTGCGCCGCGCCGTCGAACTGGCCACCGCACTGATCGGCTTTCCGCGCCACCTGTCGCAGCATGTCGGCGGCTACGTGCTGACGCAGGACCGGCTCGACACCTATGTGCCGATCGGCAACGCCGCGATGGACGGCCGCACCTTCATCGAATGGGACAAGGACGACGTCGACGCGCTCCGGATGATGAAGGTCGACGTGCTGGCGCTCGGCATGCTGACCTGTATCCGCAAGTGTTTCGACCTGATCGCGGAGCACAAGGGTAGGCGATATGAACTGGCGACGATTCCGCAGGATGAGAAGCCGGTCTACGAGATGCTGCAGCGGGGTGAATCCCTCGGCGTATTCCAGGTCGAGAGCCGCGCGCAGATGAACATGCTGCCGCGGCTGAAGCCGCGCACGTTCTACGATCTCGTCATCGAGGTCGCCATCGTGCGGCCGGGGCCGATCCAGGGCGACATGGTGCATCCGTATCTCAAGCGGCGGGCCATGGACCCCGCGACGATCGACTATCCCTATCCGAAGGGCGGGGACAAGGATGAACTGCGCAATGTTCTGAAGCGCACGCTGGGCGTGCCGCTGTTCCAGGAGCAGGCGATGCGCATCGCCATCGAGGCTGCGAAATTCACCTCTGAGGAGGCCAACGGCCTGCGCCGCGCCATGGCGACGTTCCGCGACGTTCCGCAATGTCGGGACCATCGGAAAATTCGAGGCCAAGATGGTCAACAGCATGATCGGTCGCGGCTACGATCCCGTATTCGCCAAAAACTGCTTTGAGCAGATCAAGGGTTTTGGTTCCTACGGTTTTCCCGAAAGCCATGCGGCGAGTTTCGCGCAGCTCGTCTATGTCTCGTCATGGTTGAAATGGTTTCATCCCGATGCGTTCTGCTGCGGGCTGTTGAATTCGCAGCCGATGGGTTTTTACGCGCCTGCGCAGATCGTCGCCGATGCCATAAGGAACGGCGTCGAGGTGCGCCCGGTGGACGTGTCGTTCAGCCATTCACAGAATACGTTGGAAGAACGTACGGGCGATCGTCACGCGGTGCGGCTCGGCTTTCGCCAGATCGACGGATTCAAGTGGGTCGATCCGGATGAGACGGACGCATCGGCCACGCATGCCGCGCACCTCTCTCCCTCCTTGTGGGGGAGAGGTGGAGAAGGGGGTGATCTCAAGGAGAGCACTTGTGGTTTACCCCCCTCCCTAACCCACAAGGGGGGAGGGAATAAGGTTGGCGCGACAAAACCCGAGGACGACTGGGGTGAGCGGATCGTCGCCGCGCGGCAGCGCCGGCCTTTCACCTCGATCGAGGATTTTGCGCGCGATACAAGGCTGCCGAAGCGCGCGCTGATCCTGCTGGCCGATGCCGACGCCTTCCGTTCGCTCGGGCTCGATCGCCGCGCGGCGCTGTGGGCGGTGCGGCGGCTGCCCGACGATCAACCGCTGCCGCTGTTCGAGAGCGCCGCCGCGCGCGAACTGCCGGACGAGCACGCCGCGCCGCTCCCCGAGATGCCGCTGCCGGAGCAGGTGGTCGCGGACTATCAGAGCGTGCGGCTGTCGCTGAAGGGACATCCGATGGAATTTTTGCGCGAGACATTCTCAAACGAGCGTGTGGTGAGCTGCGCCGAGGTTTGCCACGTCAATGACAAACGCCGCGTCAAATGCGCGGGCGTGGTGCTGGTGCGGCAGCGGCCGGGCAGCGCCAAGGGCGTCGTGTTCATGACGCTGGAGGATGAAACCGGCATCGCCAATGTCGTGGTGTGGCCGAAGATTATGGCGCGCTACCGCAAGGAAGTGATGGGCGCGCGGCTGATCGAGGTGGAGGGTTTCATCCAGAGCAGCCCGGAGCACGTCGTGCATCTCGTCGCGGACAGATTGACCGATCGCTCCACCGAGCTGATGCATCTGGCGAACGATGCGCTGGTGTCCAGCCATTCCCTGCCGGTTGCTGGACCCGCCGGGCCGCTCAACGGCGACCGCCGCGATCACCCCGACAATCCGGCGCAAAAACATCGCCATCCGCGCAACGTGCGCATCCTGCCGCGCTCGCGGGATTTTCATTGAATACGGAAGTCGTCAGCCCAACGTCATTGCGAGCGAAGCAATCCGGGATCGAGGCTGGATTGCTTCGTCGCTTCCGCTCCGCGCGATGACGTCCAGGCGCCTGTTACTCCACCGACGCGCCGACCGGGGGACCGCCGGGCGGACGGTGCAGGAATGTAATGCTCGCATACGCACCGAGCCATGAGCCGACGGCCGCGAATACAACATAGATCCAGTTCTCGGTGTAGCTGATGACGGCGAAGGACGACAGCAGATACCAGACGCTGCTCCAGGTCGCCGCGGGGACGCGCCGTCGCGCCACCACGGCCGAGGTGAACATCACATACACGGCATCGGTTGCAGCCGTGGCAAGCACGACACCGGCGGCGGTGAGGGGATCGATGGCGGCCATTGCAACTCCTTCATGGCAGAGCGGAGAAATCGTAGGCTATGCGCGCCTGCGCCGAACCCCTAAGAACAGCGAAGATTCGGTGCCGCATCCATATTAAGCATCCGTGCGAGCGGAGAGACGAGCGATTCCATGCAAAGTCCTGCTGACATTCTGGCCGATCTCTGGACCTCCGCCGGCGGCGATCCGGCCGCGCTCGACCGCGTGATCCTGACCGGGAACGAGCCGGTGTTGCCGTCGTCGTTCCGCGTCGGCGCGGCGTCGCAGGTCAGCATCGCAGCGGCCGGTCTCGCGGCCGCCGAGATCTGGAAGATGCGCAGCGGCAACGCGCAGACGGTCGCCGTCGACATGACGCATGCGGCCGCCGAATGCCGCAGCGAGCGCTATCTGACGTGCGACGGAAATCCGCCTCCGCCGACATGGGACGCCATCGCCGGCGTCTACAAGACCGGTGACGGCCGCTTCGTGCGCCTGCACACCAATTTCCCGCATCACCGCGACAACGTCTGCAAGGTGCTGGACTGCAAGCCCGAGCGCGAGCAGGTGCAGGCCGCGCTGATGACATGGAAGGCCGGGGATTTCGAGACCGCCGCCTATGCCGGCGGCTGCGTTGTCGCGATGATGCGGTCGCGCGAGGAGTGGCTGGCGCATCCGCATGCGGCGGCGCTGGCCGCGTTGCCGTTGATCTCGATCGAAAAGATTGGCGACGCCGCGCCGCGGCCATGGCCGGAAGGCGACCGCCCGTTGTCCGGTTTGCGCGTGCTCGATCTGTCGCGGGTGATCGCGGGGCCGGTCGCAGGGCGCACGCTTGCCGCCCACGGCGCCGATGTCATGCTGATCGCAAGCCCGAACCTGCCGGCGATCCCGTGGCTCACCATCGACACGGGGCGCGGCAAGCTCTCGAGCTTCGCCGATCTCGCAACCGAGAAGGGGTGCGAGGCGTTGCGCGATCTGCTCGCCGGCGCCGATATCTTCTCGCAAGGCTATCGGCCCCATTCCATCGCCGCGCTCGGCTTTTCGCCGCAGGATGCCGCCCGCATTCGCCCCGGCATCGTTTATGTGTCGTTGTCGGCCTACGGCCATGCGGGGCCGTGGGCGGGCCGTCGCGGATTCGATTCGCTGGTGCAGACCTCGACCGGCTTCAACCATGCCGAAGGACAGGCGGCCCATGTCGAGGGCCCGAAGGAACTGCCGGCGCAGATTCTCGATCATGCCGCCGGATATCTCATGGCGTTCGGCGCCATGATGGCCCGGGCGCGGCAGGCGCGCGAAGGTGGAAGCTGGCATGTCCAGGTCTCGCTGGCGCGCACCGGACAGTGGGTCTGGGATATGGGCCGGGTGGCCGGCGGCTTGGCCGCCGCGGACCTCGCGCGCGCGGCAGTCAAGCCTCTGCTCGAGGACATGCCGTCGGGTTTCGGCAGGCTCAACGCGGTCACGCATTCGGCGATCCTGTCAAAAACTCCCGCGTTCTGGGCGCGTCCGGCCGTGCCGCTCGGAAGCCACCCGCCGCGATGGCCGGCCTGATTCGGGCTGACATCCTCGGCAACAAAGGTTAAGGCGCGGCGCGGCTGCCTTGGCCTGTCAAAATTTTGATCCGAAGCGGCTCCTCCGCCTGCTTTTTTCGATTGTCTGACACACGAATTGGGCACTATTAGCGCACAGGATCAGCCCGCGCCGGACGGCATTGACCAGTGACCCGTTTGATCGACCGACTCCAGGAGTTGAAGGGACGGCCCGTTCTGCTCGTGGCCGGGCTGGTCGCGTGTGCCGTTGTCGCCGCCGGTATTGCCCGGTATGCCGCTCCGGTTCCGCAACGCAATTCGGAGATGTCCAGCCAGTCGCGCAAGGGTCTTGCCCGCTATCTCCCCACCGCCGCGGAATGGGCCGGGCTGACCGTCGAGCCCGTCAGCGCGCGCAGTTTCCGCGCCGAGCATGTGACCGAAGGCAAGATCGCCGTCGACGAAGATCGCACGACGCCGGTGTTCTCGCCCTATGCGGGGCGGATCATCAAGCTGCTGGCACGGCCCGGAGACAGCGTCAGGCAGGGGCAGCCGCTGTTCGTCATCGAAGCCGCCGACACCGTGCAGGCGCAGAACGATTTTGTCGCCGCCTCCACCGGCCTCAGCAAGGCGAAGTCGGCGCTTGAACTCGCCCGGATTCAGGACAGGCGGGCCAAGGATCTGTTCGAGGGCAAGGCCGTTCCGCTGAAGGACTATCAGCAATCGCAGGCCGCCTTGATCCAGGCCCAGAACGACGCGCGCTCGGCGACGACCGCGCTGGAGGCCGCGCGCAACCGGTTACGGATTCTCGGCCTGTCCGACGACGCCATTACGGCGTTTCAGGAGAAGGGCCGCATCGACCCCGAAACCACCATCGTCGCGCCGATCGCGGGCACGGTGGTCCAGCGCAAGGTCGGCCCCGGCCAGTATGTCACGGCGGGAGCGAGCGATCCCGTATTCGTGATCGGCGATCTCTCCACCGTCTGGCTGACGGCTTTTGTGCGCGAGACGGACGCCGCGACGGTGTCGGTCGGGGAGGACATCAGCTTTACCCTGCTGGCGCTGCCCGGCCGCGACATCGCGGCCCGCATCGACTATGTCGCGGCGGCGATCGACCCGGCCACGCGGCGGCTGCTGGTCCGCGCCACCGTCGACAACAAGGACGGCCTTCTCAAACCGGAAATGTTCGCCAACGTCACGATCTATTCGGCGTCCGATCACCCGGCCGTGGCTGTCCCGAAACAGGCATTGATCTACGAAGGCGATCAGGTCCGGGTCTGGATCGCGCACGAGGACAGGTCGATCGAATTGCGCCAGATCAGGACCGGCCTGACCAACGGCAATCTCGTCGAGGTGACGGACAATCTGAAACCCGGCGAGAAGGTCGTCACCAAAGGAAGTCTGTTCATCGATCGGGCTGCATCGGGCAGCTAGTGTCCCGATTCCGAAGTTCGCATGTCCTTGCGGCGACCTTTGATGCGAACTTCGGAATTAAAGGGACACTAGCAAATTTATGATTCTCGTGTGGTTTAGGTTCAGAAGTCCGCTTCACCGACTCGCTGCGATAGGGTGGCGGACTTCTGAACCACCACACTAGCCTGTGTTTTGTGCCCCACCTAGAGAGTTCGGATCGGAATGGACCGCCTCGTTGCCCTCGCAGTCAGCCGCCGCATGCTGATGGTCGGCCTGTTCGCTGCCGTCATCGTCGGCGGCTTTATCGCATTCAGGCAACTCAACATCGAAGCCTACCCCGACCCGACGCCGCCGATGGTCGACATCGTCACGCAGTCGCCGGGCCTGTCGGCCGAGGAGATCGAACGCTACATCACGATCCCGATCGAGACCCAGGTCGCCGGCATCAAGAACCTGCAGACCATCCGCACCATTTCGCTGTACGGGCTGGCCGACGTCAAACTGCAATTCTCGTTCGACTACACCTATGACGAGGCCCTGCAGCAGGTGTTGAATCGCCTGTCGCAGCTCTCTCCGCTCCCCGGCAACGTGCAGCCGCAGATTTCGCCGCTCAGCGCGGTGGGCGAAATCTATCGTTACCGGTTGAAGGGGCCGCCGCATTACAGCGTGCTCGATCTCAAGACGTTGCAGGACTGGGTGTTGCAGCGGCGGTTCCGCGCGGTGCCCGGCGTCATCGATGTCACCGGCTGGGGCGGCAAGACCAAGACCTATGAAATCCAGGTCGACTTCAACAGGCTGATTGCCTACGGCCTGACCCTGCCGCAACTGTTGCAGGCGGTCGGCAACGCCAACATCAATGTCGGCGGCAACACGGTGAATATCGGTTCGCAGTCGGCGGTGGTGCGCGGCGTCGGCCTGATCCGCTCGATCGACGATCTTGCCGATACCATGGTGTCGCAAAGCGGTGGCAATCCCGTTCTGGTCAAGGACGTCGCCACGGTGACGGTCGGGGAGAAGCCGCGGCTCGGCATCGCCGGTCTCGACAGCAACGACGATATCGTGCAGGGCATCGTGCTGATGCGTCGCGGCGAGAAAAGCTCGCCGACCATCGCGCGTGTCGAAAAGCTCGTGGCCGACATCAACGCGTCGAGCATCCTTCCGCCGGGCGTGAGGATCGAGCGCATCTACGACCGCAAGGATCTGATCGACGTCACGACCCATACGGTGCTGCACAACATGGTGGTCGGCATTCTGCTGATCGTGCTGCTGCAATGGATATTCCTCGGCGACCTCCGCAGCGCGCTGATCGTCGGCGCGACCATTCCGTTCGCGCTGTTCTTCGCCGTCATCATCCTCGTGCTGCGGGGTGAATCCGCCAATCTGCTGTCGGTCGGCGCCATCGACTTCGGCCTCATCGTCGACGCCACCGTCATCATGGTCGAGGCGATCTTCCGGCGGCTGTCGCAGACCACGGAGCTGTCGGTCGCCGAGCAGAGCCATATTTCGGCCGGCGTCACCATGGAGATGAAGAGCCATGCCATTCTGAGCGCCGCGGCGGACGTCTCGCGCTCGATCTTCTTCGCGGCCGCCATCATCATCGCCGCGTTCCTGCCGCTGTTCACGCTGAGCGGCGTCGAAGGCAACATTTTCGGGCCGATGGCGCGGACCTATGCTTACGCGCTGGCGGGCGGGCTGCTCGCCACCTTCACCGTGACGCCGGCGCTCAGTGCGATCGTCCTGCCCTCGCACATGCAGGAGACCGAAACGCGGATCGTGAAGTTCCTGCATCGTCTCTATATGCCGGTGCTGAATTGGGCGGTCGGCAATCGCAAGATCGTCATGGCGGGCGCCATGGTTCTCGTGGTTCTGACGATCGTTTTCGCGCGGTTGCTCGGACTCGAGTTCCTGCCGAAGCTGGAGGAGGGAAATTTCTGGATCCGCGCGACGTTGCCGTCGACCATTTCGCTGGAGGAGGGCAACACCTACGTCAACGAGATGCGCAAGGTGATCCGCGCGCGGCCGGAAGTCGAGTCCGTGGTCTCCCAGCACGGGCGGCCCGACGACGGCACCGACGCCGCCGGTTTCTTCAACGCCGAATTCTTCGCGCCGCTGAAGCCCGTCGGCGAGTGGCCCGGGTCGCATGACAAGGAGAAGGTCACGGCCGAGCTGCTCGCGGAGCTGCAGAAGAAATTTCCCGGCGTCGAATTCAACTTCTCGCAATATTTGCAGGACAACGTTTCCGAGGCGGTGTCCGGCGTGAAGGGTGAGAATTCGATCAAACTCTATGGTAACGATCTGCAGGCGCTCACCGATACCGCCAACAAGATCAAGAACGTGCTGGCGACCGTGGATGGCATCACCGACCTCGGTGTGTTCACCTCGCTTGGACAGCCGACCATCCAGATCGACGTCGACCGTGCCAGGGCCGCGCGCTATGGACTCTCGCCCGGCGACATCAACGCGACCATCAAGGTCGCGATCGGCGGCGACACCGCGGGCGATCTCTATGAGCCCGGCTCCGATCGCCATTTTCCGATCGTCATTCGTCTCGCGCCGGAATACCGCAAGAGCGCGGAGGCGATCCAGAATCTGAGGATCGGCGCACCCGGACCCAACGGCACGATCGCGCAAATTCCCTTGAGCGAAGTCGCGAAGATCAAGCTGGTGTCGGGCGCGGCCTATATCTATCGCGAGCAGCAGGAGCGCTATCTGCCGATCAAGTTCTCGGTGCGCGGGCGCGACCTGGGCAGCGCCATCAAGGAGGCGCAGGACAAGGTCGCCGAACAGGTGACGTTGCCGCCGGGATCGCGGCTGGAATGGGTCGGCGAGTTCGGCAATTTGCAGGATGCGATCCGGCGGCTGTCGATCGTGGTGCCCATCAGCCTCGCGCTGATCGGGTTGCTGCTGTGGTTCAATTTCGGTTCGATGGTCGACACGCTGCTGGCGATGAGCGTGATCCCCATGGCGATCTTCGGCGGCGTGCTCGGTCTTCTGATGACCGGAATTCCGTTCAGCGTCTCGGCGGCGATCGGCTTCATCGCGCTGTTCGGCATCGCCGTCATGGACGGCATCATCATTCTGTCGCAATACAATCAATTGATCGATGACGGGCTGGACCGGCTCAAGGCCGTGGTCCGCACCTGCGAGTTGCAGATGCGTCCGGTGATGATGACGTGCGCGGTGGCCGGTGTCGGCCTTCTGCCCGCGGCCCTGTCGGCCGGCATCGGATCGCAGGTGCAAAAGCCGCTGGCGGTGGTGGTGGTCACCGGCATGCTGCTGGCGCCGCTCGTTATTCTCGTCACCCTGCCGGTGCTGATTTCCTATTTCTCGCGGCGGGTGAAATAATCCGCGGTGCGGGCCCACCGAGACTTGCTGTCAAAGGGCTCGTCGTCACGGAGAGCGATGCATGAATGACGCGGAGCGCGGAAAATCCGGAGGGGTTGCCTTCGCCGACCTGCAGGCGGCCGCGCGCCGCATCGCGGGCCGCGTGATCCGCACGCCGCTGGTGCATTCGCGAACCCTGTCCGGCATTACCGGCGCCGAGGTCTGGCTCAAGCTGGAGAACCAGCAGTTCGTGGCATCGTTCAAGGAACGCGGCGCGGCCAACAGATTGTCGACGTTGTCCGCCGCTGAAGCGAAGCGCGGCGTTATCGCGATGTCCGCCGGCAATCATGCCCAGGGCGTTGCCTATCATGCGCATCGCCTCGGGATCGCGGCGACCATCGTGATGCCGAAGCCGACGCCGTTCGTGAAGGTCTCGCGAACGCGGCATCACGGGGCGCGGGTGTTGCTGGAAGGCGAGACGCTGGCGGAAGCCGCCGCCTTTGCCCGTCAACTGGCGGCGCGCGACGATCTTGTCTTTGTCCACCCCTACGACGATGCGGCCGTCATTGCGGGGCAGGGCACCGTCGCGCTGGAGATGCTGGAAGATGGACCCTCGCTGGATTGCATCGTCGTGCCGGTCGGCGGTGCGGGGCTTGCAGCCGGCTGCGCCATCGCGGCCGCGCGGCACGCGTCGCCGGTCGAGGTGGTCGGCGTCGAGGTGGAATCCTACGCCGCCGCCGCGCAGCAGCTCGCGGGGCGTCCCGTTTCGGTTGGCGGCGCGACCATCGCGGAAGGAATCGCGGTCGGCGATGTCGGCGCGCTCCCATTGGCGATCCTGCGCGCGCATGGCATCGGCGTGATGACCGTGCCCGAACGGCTGATCGAGAAGGCGGTGATCCTGTTGCTCGAGATCGAGAAGACCGTGGCGGAGGGCGCGGGCGCCGCGACCCTCGCGGCGCTGCTCGCCGCGCCCGAACGGTTTGCAGGCCGCAAGGTCGGGCTGATCGTCTCCGGCGGCAATATCGACACGCGCACGCTCGCCAACGTGCTGATGCGCGGGCTGGTGCGCGACGGCAGACTCATCGATCTCGTGGTCGGGATTTCCGACAGGCCCGGCGCGCTCGCCGAACTGACGCGCACGGTGGCAAACCTCGGCGGCAACATCGTCGAGGTGCAGCACCAGCGCCTCTTCAGCGCGCTGTCCGCCAACATGACCGAGGTCGAACTGGTGATCGAAGCGCAGGACATGACCCACGGCGAGGCCATCGTGGCCGGCCTGGAAGCGAACGGTGTTTCGGTCCGGCGCCGCGACCGGCTGGCGCTCTCGCACGATTGAGCGGTGCCGGAAATCGCCGCGGGCTATTTGCCCGATGGCGTCTGCGTGCGCAGGCCGTCCCAGGCGTCGCGCACCTGATGGTAGTGCACTTCGGGCAGATAGTCCGGCGTGCCGAGGCCGAGCGTTTTCACATCGAGCTTTCCGACCGCGCTCAGCAGCGTGTAGGACGCGATGACCCGGTCGCGCTGGGCGCCGATCAGCCGGGCTTTCGCGGAAGTCAGATCCTGCTGCGCGTTCAGCACATCGACGGTGGTGCGCTGGCCGCCCAGCGCCTCCTTCCGGACGCCCTGCAAGGCCACCGTCGCGGCGCGGACTTCCGATTCGGACGCGCCGACCGCGATTCTGGCGCCCTCGTTCGCGACCCATGCGCCGAGCGCCGCGGTGCGGGCCTGACCGCGGACCTGATCGAGCACCAGGCGGCTCTGCGCCTCCAGTTCCTTGGCCTGGCGGGTCTGCGAGGCCGCGGTGCCGCCGTCATAGATCGGCGCCGTGACCGCGCCGACGACCGCGGCCTGATCGGTCCGGAAGGTGCCGAGCGTCTGGTCGGAATCGACGCTGTGGCTGGCGCTGCCCTGCAGCGTCACGGTCGGATAGAGGCTGCTCTCCGCGACGCGAATGCTGGTCGATGCGATATCGACGTCGTAGCCGGCCGCCAGCACCGCGGGATGGCTCTTGAAGGCAAGCGCAATGGCTTCCTCCCTGCCACGCGGCAGCAGGCGGTCCACGGGATCGGCCGCGACGAGACGCGACGGCGGATTGCCGATCACCTGGGCATAGGTCGCCTGGCTGACGGCGAGCGCGACGTCGGCGGCGTTGAGATCGGCGAGGCCGCGATTCAGCCGGGCCTCGGCCTGCGCGGTGTCGGTGGGAGTCACATCGCCGGCGGCGAGGCGCTTTTGCGTGATGCCCATCGTTTCGCGCAGGAACGCGACGTTGGCCCGCTGCGCGTCCACCAGCGCCTGATTGGCGAGCACGTTGGCGTAGGCGGTCACCGCGTCGAGCAGCACGCCCTGGCCGACATTGCGCAACGCCTCGCGCCCGGAGCGGACTTGCAGTTCCGCGACGCGGACGCTGTTGGCGGTCTTGAAGCCGTTGAACAGGGTCTGGGTGACGGTGACGCCGATGGTCCACGGCTTCAGGGTCGCGGATTGAACGGTATTGTCCGGCAGCAGGTTGCGAACGGCCTGCAGGCCGCCGCTCAGGCTGGCGACGATCTGGGGACGATAGCCGGCCATCGCCTGCGGCACGTTTTCATCGGTGGCGCGCTGTCGGGCGCGTTCGGCGTTGAGTTGGGGGTTGGTCTGGTAGGCCCTCGCGAGGGCCTGCGCGAGGGTATCGGCACGCGCCGTCGTGACGGGGCCGGATACCAGACAGGCGATGGCGCCGATGCCGGCCGCCAAGCGCGACAGGCTCAGGCGCCGCCGACGCATGCGCCTTCCACCGAGGCCATTCTTTTCGGCTTCCCGAACCATGCGACCCTGTAACGACCCCGGGGCGTCCGCCCCCGCCGACGCCCATCGACGACCTGTTTAGAGCGCGGCATCGCCCCGGGCAAACCCGTCGCCGGTAAAATCCATGCTTTTCCGCGTGTTCTCGACCATGTGTTGCGCCGCGGCCCGCTTGCGTGACGGTTCGGTGACTGTGGCGGAATTGCGGGCCGGACATCCGTGGACATCGCGCACCGATCGGTCCGGCCGGCTGCCCGTGCGTCCCCGCGAAGGCTGTTGCGGCATTCGCCAAAGCGTGAAAGGCAGGGTGCCGGATTTCCCATGTTCGGACGGATGGCCCGATGCCGCAGATTTTCTCCGATCCCGCCGCGATCGCCGATGCGATCATTCGCGAGACCGGTTCGCGTCTCGTGGTCGGGCTGCCGCTCGGGCTCGGCAAGGCCAACCACATCGCCAACGCGCTATACGCGCGCGGAGCCGCGGATCGCGGCCTCGATCTGACATTCTTCTCCGCGCTGACGCTGGAGAAGCCGCGGCCCTCGAACGAGCTCGAGAAGCGCTTCATCGCGCCGGTGATCGATCGCCTGTTCGGCGGCTGGCCCGATCTCGACTACGCCGCCGCGCTGCATGCGGGAAACCTGCCGCCGAACATCGAGGTGATCGAGTTCTTTTTTCTGGCCGGCCAGTGGATGCGCAACGCCTACGCCCAACAGCACTACATTTCCGCGAACTACACCCATGCCGCGTCCTATATCCTCGACCGCGGCCTCAACGTCATCACGCAGCTCGTGGCGAAGCGAGTCGTCAACGGCGAGACGCGCTACAGCCTGAGCTGCAACACCGACACCACGCTCGATCTGCTGCGCGCCCGTGCCGAGGGCCGCGCGTCCTTCAAACTGATAGGGCAGGTCAATTCGGAGTTGCCGTTCATGCCGGGCGCGGGCGATCTGCCCGCCAGCGAATTCCACGCCATCCTCGATAGCCCCGAGACGGATTTTCCGCTGTTCGCGCCGCCGTCGGAACCGGTGTCGGACACCAAATATGCGATCGGCCTGCACGCGGCGGGATTGATCAGGGACGGCGGCAGTCTGCAGATCGGCATCGGCCAGGTCGGCGATGCGCTGGCGCAGAGCCTGATCCTGCGCCATCGCGACAATGCGCGGTTCTGCGAGATCATGGCACGGCTCGTGCCGGAAACGGCAATCGCGGAAACCGTTCCGTTCACCGCCGGCCTCTATGGCGTCAGCGAAATGGTGTTCGAGGCGTTTCTCGGCCTGATCGAGGCCGACGTGCTCAAGCGCGAGGTCGACGGGACGGTGCTGCACGGCGGATTCTTTCTAGGACCGAAATCGTTCTATCGGGCTCTGCGGGAGATGACGCCGGACCGGATCGCCCGCATTCAGATGATGCCGATTTCCTTCACCAATCATCTTTATGGCGACGAGGCCGCCAAGCGCCGCGCCCGGGTCGATGCGCGCTTCGTCAACAACGCGATGATGGCGACGCTGATGGGCGCCGCGATCTCCGACGGCCTCGACAACGGGCAGGTGGTGAGCGGCGTCGGCGGTCAGTACAATTTCGTGGCGCAGGCGTTCGAGTTGGCCGGCGCGCGATCCGTCCTGACGCTGGAATCGACCCGGCGGGAAAAGGCCGGCACGGTTTCCAACATCCGCTGGTCCTACGGTCACACCACCATCCCGCGTCATCTGCGCGACATCATCGTCACCGAATACGGCGTGGCCGATCTGCGCGGCAAGTCCGATGCCGAGGCGATCGCGGCGATGCTGAACGTGACCGATTCCCGTTTCCAGCCGGACTTGATGCGGCAGGCCAAGGAGGCCGGCAAGCTGCCGAAGGATCACGAGATCGCCGCCGTCCATCGCGAGAACTCGCCTGAGAGGATCAAGGCCGCGCTGGATCCGGCCCGCGCGGCGGGGCTGCTGCCGTCATTCCCGTTCGGAAGCGATTTCACCGAGGTCGAGCAGCGGCTGATTCCGGCGTTGCAGGTGCTGCAGGAGGCGAGCCGGTCGCCGTGGCACTTGCTGTCGCTGGCCGTCGAAGGCTTGCGGCCCGCGGCGACCTCCGATCAGCCCGCGCTCGCGCGCATGGGACTCGATCGCCCGAACACGTTTTCGGACAGACTCTATCGCATGTTGCTGAACGCCGCGCTGAAACGGAGTGGGGCGGCGTCATCCTGACGTCGTCCCTGCGTTCGCAGGGACGACCAGCCCGAGAACGGCGTTACCGGTTCTTGTTGTTCGGCTTGCGCTTCTCGATGAACGCCGCCATGCCCTCGGAACGGTCTTCCAGCGCGAAGGTGGCGTGGAACAGGTCGCGCTCGACGTTCATGCCTTCGGACAGCGGGGTCTCGAAGGCGCGATTGACCGCGCTCTTGGCCATCGCCGCGGCGGGCCGCGACATCGACGCGATTTTCTCGGCGGCCGCCATGGCCTCGTCCATCAGCTTGTCGGCGGGAACGATGCGGCTGACGAGGCCGGCGCGTTCGGCTTCAGTCGCATCCATCATGCGTCCGGTGAGGCAGAGGTCCATCGCTTTCGACTTGCCGATGGCGCGGGTCAGCCGCTGCGTGCCGCCGATGCCCGGAATGGTGCCGAGGGTGATTTCCGGCTGGCCGAATTTGGCCGTGTCCGAAGCAATGATGAAATCGCACATCATGGCGAGTTCGCATCCGCCGCCGAGCGCATAGCCGCTGACGGCTGCGACGGTCGGCTTGGTGCAGGTGGCGACGCGGTCGCCGCCGATCGACGTGAAGTCCTCGTTGAACATGTCGATGAAGCCCTTCGGCTGCATCTCCTTGATGTCGGCGCCGGCGGCGAAGGCCTTTTCGCTGCCGGTGATCAGGATGCATCCGATGTCGTCATCGGATTCGAGATCGTCGACGGCGGCCGCGATCTCGCGGAATACCCCGAACGACAGCGCGTTGAGCATCTTCGGGCGGTTCAGCCTGATGATGCCGACCGCGCCTCGGGTCTCGACGATGATGTGCTCGAACGTGCTCATGAATCCCATCCCGCTTCGTTTGGTGCCGCGCGCGACGAACGCGCGGCGGCCAATGTGCCCGCAGACCGTCACAGCCGCAAGGCTGCGGCAGTCCGCAGAAATGCACAGCGACGATGGAAAAATGCCGGTCCACGAAAACGGGGTGGACCGGCAAGGGCGGGAGGAGACATATCACGGGCCGCGCAGCAGCGGCCGGTGTCAGGCCCGACGACATTTGCGGTCAGGTCTGGAAGAACAGGCCAAGACAATCAGGCCAAGACAATCAGGCCATGACAATCAGGCCATGAACATGCGGGCGGCGGAGGCGACCGTGAGCAGGCCGCCGAAGGCGATGAAGATCTTGCCGATCAGGGAGGTCTGGCTCCAGGTGGCGTCCTCGCTGGTCACCGACTGGCCCGTGGTGCGCGCGGGTGCCGGCGTATCGATGGAGGCCATTGCGAGAGCGGGCGTGGGAGCCGGCTCGGTCTCGGTCAGCGCGCGATCGACATCGTTCAGTTCGTCGGAAGGAACGACATCCGTGGCGGGCGCCGCGTCGGCCTGATTTGAGGCAAGCGTCTGATTTGAAGCAAGCGTCTTGCCGGCGCTGCTGGCGAGCGCATCCGCTTCGGTCCTCGGCGCGTCGGCGGACGTGCCTGGCATCCGCGCATTGGCGTTGGCCACCGCCGGCGGCAGCGGCAACGGCTTGTCGCCATCGGCGGAGGCCGTCTTGTCGGCTTTCGCAGCCGCCCCGGAGGCTATTTTCGAGGACCGGTGGGTCCGTGCAACGTGCCGCTTGTGCGACCGATGTTTGGAAAATTTGCTGAGCTTGACCGGTGCCCCGGCCTTTTCAGTCGGAGATTTTTCAGTGTGAGCGGCCTGACCGGCCGGCTCCGCCGCGCTGTCGGTCGCGCGCATCGGTCCCGCGAAACCGAGCCAAAGTCCTGCTGCGATGATCAACGCCGAGCGCCCGCTGGCCTTGATGTTCATGGCAATCTCTCCGTTTGCCAGCCCCCGGTTAACAAAAGAAACGGCGGCCGTGGCCACACCGGGGCAAAAAAAGGGAATCTTCGCGAGAGGGCGGCAAAACCGCGGCAATCCACCGAAACGGAGCGGGCCCGTGGATCGGCGCCGGCGCGACCTCGCGTCCCGACGCGCCGGCGTCGGCCGGGACGATGCCTTTGGCGCCCCGCGCGAACGATGTTATGAGCCGGAGATCATGGGCGTTGCGGCTGACGATCTTTCGGCGCCGACATCGGTCGCGCGGCCCGATCACGACTCCGTGATCGGGGTGGTTGACAGTAACAAATTGAAAAGCTGATCGAATTGCAATTCAGGAGCGTGCGTGCGCGGACGTGACGAGGAGTGGACCGGCCTGATGCGGTCGGCCAATGCGGGAGATGGGGCCGCATATCAGCGTCTGCTCAGGGCCGTTACGCCGGTGCTCAGGGCGACCGCACGCCGCGGCCTGGCGCGCGCGGGACAACCTGTCGACCAGTCCGAGGATATCGTGCAGGACATTTTGCTCGCGGTGCATCTGAAGCGGCATACCTGGGACGCCAACGCGCCTTTCGCGCCGTGGCTGTTTGCGATCGCGCGCAACAAGCTGATCGATGCGTTGCGCCGCCGTGGCCGCCGGATTTTCGTCAACGTCGACGATTTCGCCGAGATTCTGGCCGACGAGCCGGTTGCCGAGACAGTGAGCGCCCGCGAAGTGACCGGCCATCTCGACACCTTGCCGGCGCGGCAGCGTGACGTCGTGAAATCGATCGCCGTGGACAGCGCATCGATCAAGGCGACCGCGGCCAAGTTCGACATGAGCGAAGGCGCCGTACGCGTGGCGCTGCATCGCGGGCTGACGAGCCTTGCGAACCGGATGCGGAAAGATTGACGATGGATACGGATCAGTTCATTCGCACGCTCGCCGCAGACAACGAGACCCGCGTGCGGCCGGTCGGCTCCATGCTGGCGATCGCGCTGCTGTGCGCGCTGCCGGTGTCCGTCGCGGTGTTCTTCGCCGTCCTCGGCTTCCGGTCCGATATCGGGACCGCGATGCACAATCCGTTTTTCGATGTCAAGTTCGTGGTTACGCTGTCGCTGGCGGTGACGGCGATGATCGTGGGACTGCACCTGTCGCGGCCGGATGCCTCGCCGCGCGGCTGGATCTGGCTGCTGCTGATCCCGCCCGTCCTGCTTGGCTGCGCAATCGCAAGTGAAATGATGCTGCCCCACGCGCGGCCCTGGCTGGTGCGCCTGATCGGCCATAACTCGCGGGCCTGCATGATGGCGATTCCGGTGCTCTCGCTGCCGTTGCTCGCCGCCGCCCTGATCGGTCTGCGGCATGGCGCGCCGGCGCGTCCGGCGCTGGCGGGCGCGCTCGCGGGGTTGATGTCGGCGGGTCTGGCGGCGACGCTTTACGCCTCGCACTGCACCGACGACTCTCCGCTGTTCGTGATGACCTGGTATTCGGTGGGGACCGCGCTGGTGACGGCCATCGGCGCGCTTGCCGGCTCGAAACTGCTGCGGTTCTGAGAACTGCGGCCGCTCGATCGCTTTCGAGCGACGCGACATCGGTTCGCGTGAAGAAAGCGCGTCAAATCAAAATCATGGAGCCCCGCTTCTGATTCCGGCAGAAGCGGAAAGCCTCTAAAGTCTCGCGGCCTCAGCCTTGATGTCAGCGGAACTGGAAGGATCCTGGGCGTCCTGAAGACCCTTCAGATAACCGGCGATGATGTCGTCAAAACTCCGGTCGGACGTCGTTCCAATGGAGGCCGCGCGCGTGGAGATAAATCCCTTCGGCCAGCCGTCCACGATCTGCTTCAACTCCGTGTCGGGCGCGAAGGTGATCTTGCCGGGGGCTTTGCCGTTACGGACGCGTGCGATCGATGCGGCGATATCGTCCATGCTGACCGTAAGCGCGGGCTGGTTGAAAGCGCGCTTGCCGCGAAGGTTTGCCTTTTCGAGGTTATGCAGATTGATGAGGTTTCTCACGACGGTTTGGACCGATACCACGGGAACGCGGGTATCGTTCCGGAGCGGACAAACCACGTCGCGGCCCGCGGTGGCCTCGCGCACGACGGCTGCGATCCGGTCGGACACCGACAGCGTCGGCGGTCCCGGATGCACCATGACGATCGGCAAGCGCAGGGTGCGGGAGTCGATGATTCCGTGGCGTGTGGAATCGGCCAGCATCAGCTCCGCGATCGCCTTGTGGGTGCCGTACGTCGTTTGCGGGCGGCGCACGTGGTCGTCGTCCACGATATCCGGCAACAAGCCTCCGAAAACGGCGAGCGAACTCGGAAAAATCACGCGCGGCGGCGCGTCTTCCGACCGGATGGTCTCGATCAGCGCGGCGAGCGCGGATACGTTGGTTCCAAGCGCGCGAGCCGGCTGACGTTCAGCCTCACTCGTCAGGATCGCCGCGAGGTGAAAAATGCTGTCGAATTTTTGCGCGCCGATTTTGCCGAGCGCCTGCGGCGAGGTGATATCCTCCTGCAGCAGCGCGATCCTTGCGTCGGACATCTCGGGCAAATGCTTATCGAGAGCGACGATTTCTCCGATCGGCTGGGATTGCCCGTCGCGATCGGCAAGACGGCCGTCCCGCAGCAACGTCCGGATCAGGTTCTGCCCGATGAAGCCGCCCGCGCCCGTAATCAGAATTCGCATTCGGTCCCGTCCTGCAAAATCCCAGCTTGTAGGCTTTCCAACACCAGAATGCAGGCAATATCAACTCACCGAAAGGAGATGTTGACCCGCATTGCGCTGGGCGCAGGGGTGATCGCGGCCGTTGCTTGAACGCAGCGGTCAGCTTGCGGCGGGAGCGGTGGCCTGCTGCATCCGATGAAAGCGCAGCACCTGCTGCGCCGTGGACGGGCGCAGGCGTTCGTAAGTCAGTTTGGCGGCGTCCAGATCCGCCGTCTCGATGTCGGACAAGTCGCGGCGCATGTTGATGATGGCTTTGACCGTCGACCAGGACATGCGCCCGACCTTGGCGAGAATGAACACGCCTTCGGTGCGAGATTCGATCATCATGTTCTCGGCGAGTGCGATGGAGACATTGGCGAGACAGGCAATCGCCGCGTTGGTCTCGTCGAATTTCCGCGCTTCGGCGAACGCGGTGACCTGGTGCTCGTCGAGCCGTCCGTCCTCGAACAGCGACCGGACCAGCCCGTGCGCGATGGTCGTCTCCTCGCTGATGGCCGCCGGCGCCGAACGTGCGCGCCGGGCGACCTCCCTGACGGCAGCCGACACGTCGTTTGCCAGATGCGGATTGGCGGCTTCGAGGCGCATTCGCACCGACGCGGAAGCCTTTGCGACCAGCATCAGATAGTGATGCCGCGGCACCGACGGCCGCAGGCCGACGCAAGTGGCGATGCCGTCGTTACCCTCGGCCCGCGCCACCAGCCACGTAAAACCCTGTTCGGAAAATGTGGCGCCCGGATTGTTGACGGTGCTCTTGACGACATCGTCGTTGCCGCGCTCCACGAGAATGTCGGTGACGGCGTTGCTCAGCACCTTTCTGGTCGAAATCGCGAGCAGATGTGCCTGGCTTTTGCTGCGGGCGTTTTCCACCAGCGCATCGTCCCCGAGCCGCTCGGATTGCGACAGCACGGGCGCCGCGACCTCGATCTGATCGTCGAAGGCGAGGGTGCGGATGATCTGCGGCGGCGCCTTGGCGATCGGAGCGAGCCGGTTGGCCAGCAGGGCTTTCGCCGATGTCTCGATGTGCTGGATCAGGCAATTGAAAACGTCGTCGAAAACCGTGATCTGCTCGTCGGAGTAGTCGATTGTGTTGTTCAGAAACAGATCGGTGACGCTCCGCAGCGTTTCCACCCGCCGCGCGACGGTGCCGTGGGTGAGCGTGTTTTGCAGTTCGTCGAGGAGGTTTGCTGAAATGGTGGCCGATTTGGTGGTCATGCCTCTGTCCTGGAGTGCTTGAAAGGGAGACCGCGACATTCTGGTCGGCGGTTGAGATTTGAGGGGATCAGGCGCGTGCGACGCGGTTGCGGCCGCTCTCCTTCGCTGCATAAAGCGCGCTGTCGGCGCGCGCGAGGATGGCATCCGGCGTTTCGTTGGGCTCCAGCATGGCGACGCCGGCGGAGATCGTCACGGTCAGGCCGGGCGAGAATGCGCTCCAGTCGAGGTCCGCGACAATGGCGCGAAGACGATCGAGGCTTTGCTCCGCGGCGCCGTCGGTGGCGTCGGGAAGGATGAGCAGAAATTCTTCGCCGCCGTAGCGGCCGAACTTGTCGATGGCCCGGATGTTGGCAAACACGGTGATGGCGAACGTCCGGAGCACTTCGTCGCCGGTCGGATGCCCGAACGTGTCGTTGATGTGCTTGAACCAGTCGAGATCGATCAGCGCGACCGAACAGGGGCTGCCGCTGCGATGCGCGCGGGCAATCTCGTCGTCGAGCAGTTTCATGATGCGGCGGCGATTGAACGAGCCGGTGAGTTCGTCGAGTTCGGCGATCTCCTCGATTTGCTTGTAGGCCGCCCGGAGCTGCTGACCGCTCTTGTAGAGCGAGGCCCGCAGCGAGCTCGAGAAGATGCCGATGAACATGCAGCGCCCGAGCGCCAGAATGAAAACCAGCATGGCCGCGACGCGTTCGACCGGCGTATCGACCGGAATCGAGACCGGCTTGTCGCTCAGCAGAAAGAGCGCGGCAATGCCCGCCGCCGCGATGGTCCATGCCAGCGCCGTCTGGCGCGGCGTCGATCGCAACGAGCTGAAGCCGTAGACGATGAACATCGTGAGCAGAAACAGGAAACCGACCTGCGGCGCGAGGTAAGCGAAGCTCAGCAGGATGGCGAAACTGACGCTCGACTGCTGGACCACGAAATAATGGTCCTTGAAACGGTCGTTGATGTTGAATTCCGACAGCGCGATATAGACGGAGACGGATACAAGGCCGCATGCCGTGAAGAGCAGCGGGATCGAGATCGGAACGGTGCCGATATAGGCGTAGATCAGCAGCATCAGCCCGTCGATGACGTAGCTGACGCCGGTCATGTCGAGCATGTGGCGACGCTGTTTCGCACGCCGTGCGAGAGTTTCGGAGGTCAGCCGGATATGGGGGCCGTCGATGTCATCGGCCGCGAGAGTTGGCAATGTGGAGGCGGCTGTGGCCATGGGTTCGCTGTCTACGATTGCAACGGCGAAAATCTAGGAGGAAAGCCTTTAGGTTTGGTATCTTTTGACCGCGGTTTTGCTGCGGTCGTCATCGTTAACAGGTTATTTCGTCACGCGAATTCCGGCCACGGGGCCGGGGCGAGGGCTCTGGAGCCGGCCGTGGACCGCGGTATCGTTCCGTTCGTTCCTGAGGTGCCGTGTCCGCTCCGCGGCTTGACGCGACCGGGGCGCCCGCCGCGATTGCCAAACCTCAAAACGTCACTGGAAACCTGTAGTTGCCGGCGGTCTCTCAGTCGGGCATCTGCAAAAAGATCTGCCGAAACGGGATACGGATGTTACGATCTCGCCATGGAGTCACGGATGTGACCGCCGATGCGCCTGTAATTCGAGAAGATTTTACCTTGCCAGTCGAACCTTCAGCCCTGCAAATCCGACCAATCCGGCGAGACGGCCAGTGAGTGCGGCACAGGCGGCTTCGGATGAGGTTCTGATCGCCCGGATCGCTCAAGGCGACCGCCTTGCCATGCAGGTGCTGTATGGGCGGCATCACGTCAGGGTCTTTCGTTTCGGACTGCGGCTGGTTCGGAACGAGCAGACGGCGGAAGACCTTATCAGCGAGGTTTTTCTCGATGTGTGGCGGCAGGCCGGCAAGTTCGAAGGCCGCTCCGCGGTCTCGACCTGGCTGCTGGCGATCACGCGTTTCAAGGCCCTCTCCGCGCTGCGCCGCAGGAAGGATGCCGAACTGGATGACGAAACCGCCAATGCGATCGAGGATGAATCCGACGATCCCGAAGTTGCGGTGCAGAAAAAGGATAAAAGCGACGCGTTGCGCCGGTGTCTGACACAGCTTTCGGCGGAGCATCGGGAAATCGTCGACCTCGTCTACTATCACGAGAAATCCGTGGAGGAGGTCGCCGAGATCGTCGGCATTCCGGAGAACACGGTGAAGACGCGGCTGTTCTACGCGCGCAAGAAATTGGCCGATCTGCTGAAGGCGGCCGGCATAGAGCGAGGTTGGCCATGACGGCGGCGAACAAGACGATCGCGGAAGATTCGCCGGGAGAACTCGAGGCGCTGCTGCCATGGCATGCGGCGGGGACGCTGAATGCGCGCGACACGCGGCGGGTCGAGGAGGCGCTTGCGCGCGATCCGGCTCTTGCGCGGCAATATGCGGCGATTCAGGAAGAGTTTGCCGAAACCATTTCGCTCAATGAAAATCTCGGCGCGCCCTCCGCGCGCGCAATGCAGAAGCTGTTCGCCGCGATCGACGCCGAGCCCGCCCGGCGCGGTTCGGCGTTGCACGGACTTTCGGGGCGTATCCCGCAGTTCTTTGCCGCCCTGTCGCCGCGCACGCTGGCGGCGGCCGGCGCCGTCGGCGCGCTGGTGCTGTTGCTGCAAGCGGGCGTGATCGGCGCGATGCTCGCAAGGGACGATGGCAGCCATTCGTTCCGGACCGCCTCCTACAACGCGCCGGCCGCGCCTGTGACCCGCGGGCTTGAAGCGGCATCCGGCCCGCAGGCGCTGGTGCGCTTCGCGCCGGACGCGCGTGTGTCCGATATCAACCAGTTTCTCGACGCCTATCGCGCCTCGATCGTGTCCGCGTCCAAGGGCGGCATGTTCAAATTGCAGTTCGGCGGCGAGTCAGCAAAAGACTTTGCCGGTCTGTTGAGCAGGATCCAGAGCGAGAAGATCGTCAATCTGGCGGTTGCCGCGCAGTAGCGCGCGAACAGACGTTCGCATCGCCGGCTGTCCCGATTCGGAGGAGCGCTGATGGCGAACGGTCACCCCATGCATCGCCGCCTGACAGGCTGGAATATCGCGCTGGTCGCCCTCGCGGGCGTCTGCTGGTTTGCCGGCTTCGATATATCGGCGGCCCATGCGCAGAGCCGCGCGGGCGGTTCGGGTCTGCGCGGGGCGGGGCCGGGCGGGATGCGCGGCGGCTACGGGTCGGGCTGGGGCCATCGCGGCATGGGGCTGGGCTTGGGCGTGCCGCTCGGGATCGTCGGCGCGCCGTATGACGTCATCGAACGCGACGGCGGTCCGGTCGACGGCCGCCGCGCGCGTCCTCCGCGCCGGAACGCGGCCGTCCGCGAACGGCTGCCGCGAAAGCCGTCCATCGGGGTGACGCCATCCGGCATGTCCTATGTGCGTTATCGGCCCGACACCTATCCGGTTTGCGCGCGCGGCGACGGTGTGATGAGCGGCGAATGCAACGGCCGCCCGTTTGCCGCCGACCTCGGCGGCGGTCCTTCGCCGCAGGACCAGAACGGCGGACCTCGCCAGCCCGCGCAGGCTGCCGCGACGCGCAACTATCTGCCCGGCGAGATCGTCGTCGAGACCGCGGCGCTGACGGATGCCGGACTTGCCGCGCTCGCGCGACGGCACCGGCTGGAACGCATCGCCTCGCAGGATTTTCCGCTGACCGGCAGCACGGTCAGCCTGTTCCGGATTGCCGGACGCCGGCCGGTCGCGCAGGTCTGGACCGAATTGCGCGCCGATGCCGCGATCCGTTCGGCGCAGCCGAATTTCCGCTACGTCTTGCAGGATCAGGCGACGGCCGCCGCAACCGGGGAAGGCGACCCGGCGCAGTATGCGCTGGCGAAGCTGCGGCTGCCGGAGGCGCATGCGCTGGCTCGCGGCCGGGCTGTGACCGTCGCGGTGATCGATTCCGGCATCGACGTCAATCACCCCGAACTCGCGGGCTCGATCGCCGCGAGCTTCGATGCGCTCGACGGCCATGAAGGTCCGCACGTGCACGGCACCGGCATCGCCGGCGCGATCGTCGCGCACGCGCGGCTGATGGGGAGCGCGCCGGCCACCAAAATTCTCGCGATCCGCGCTTTCGGAACGGTGCAGGGCGCGGCGGAAAGCACGTCGTTCGCGGTGTTCAAAAGCCTCGACTATGCAGCGGCCCATGGCGCGCAGGTCGTCAACATGAGTTTTGCGGGTCCGAACGATGCGCTGGTCGCGCGCGGGCTCGCCGCGGTGGCCGCGAAGGGGATCGTCATGGTCGCCGCCGGCGGCAACGCCGGGCCTGCGTCGCCGCCGCTCTATCCGGCTGCGAACGCCGATGTGATCGCGGTCAGCGCGACCGACGCCGACGATCGGCTGTTCTCCGCGTCCAATCGCGGCGGTCATATCGCCGTGGCGGCTCCCGGCGTCGATATTTTCCTGCCCGCGCCCGACGGCAAATATCAGATGACGTCAGGCACCTCGTTCTCGGCGGCCTATGTCAGCGGCCTCGCGGCGCTGATGCTGGAGCGCAATTCCGCGCTGAAGCCCGGCGAAGTCCGTGCGATCCTGATGGCAAGCGCGCGCGATCTCGGGACACCGGGCCGGGACGATCTGTTCGGAGCCGGGGAGGCGGATGCCTACGGTGCGGTCATGGCGGCCGGCGGCGCTGCGGTATCGGCCGCCGCTGCCGCGTCAATGCCCGATGCCGCCGCTGCGACGACCGGCGGCGCGACGCCGGCGAGTGCGCCGCAACCTGCGGCAGGGGATCGGTCCGGGGCCGACCCGTCCGCGAAGTAATCGGCCTTTCCGGATCGTTAAAAAAATTCGATGGGGCGTTGAACGTTTGCCGAGGGCGCCACGACAGAAGGGATGTGGGAGCCAAAACTCCCCCGAGGCTGTATTCGGCGCGAGCGCCCATCCACCCCAGCGCCCATATGGCTTGACCCGCCCGGTTGTCCCCCCGGGCGGGTCGTCTCGTTTAAGGGCCGTGATTTTCAGACGGTGAAGTCGTCGCGTCGCCGTGGCGTCGACGACATCGAACCGGTCATTTGCGAGGCCTGTTGTGAAGGGCGTCGCATTTCCGCCATGAAGCGCTGGACTTCCCCGAAGTTTTCCACAGAATATCCGGCAAGCACTTCATGATTCGTTCGTTGCGTCTGCGTCCGTTCTCCTCCTTGCGGACTTTTTCATGGCCCAGCGACACGATGCCGAGCACGTCGGCAAGCACGCTCAAGACATCCTGAACAGATGGTGCATCGTCGCCGAGCAGCGGCTCGACTATCTCACCGATCTGTATGAAAGCGGGCGCTGGCGCCGATATCATTCCGAACGCGCGTTCATGGAAAATCTTCGCGAGGCGAAGAATGCCGTCGAGACGTGGCGCGTGCTGGCGCACCGCGAGGCGACGCCCGACAATCGCGCGGTCGATTGGTCCTGGCTGGACCAGCCCGCGGTCGCTCCCGTGGCGCGGGAGGAGGCCGGACAACCCTCGATCGGCGCGCTTGGGACTGCCGCGGTGCATGCGGCGCTGGTGTCGATGGTGCCGTTGCCGGACGATGCGGGCGCGGCTCCCCAGCTCGGCGATTTCTCGACCGGCGGCTTTCCGGCGGGCGAAGGCCCCGTGCCGGCGGCGGCGTTTCTCGATGAGGCGCCGGAGACCGAGATGATCGTGGAAATCGTCCCCGATCGGCGCACCGTCGAGGAGCGCTATCCGATGCTTCAGTACAACGTGCTGTAGCGCTCCATCCTGTTCGGCTTCGTTGCTACACCACCGGCGAGCGGCCGCCGTCGACGTTGATCGCGGTGCCCGTGATGTAGGAGCCTTGTTCGGACGCGAGGAAGCAGGCGAGGTTGGCGAATTCTTCCGCCGTTCCCATGCGGCCGAGCGGCACGCCCTTGGCGAGATTTTGCGTGAACGCCTCGAAGTCGGTGCCGGGCGCGGTGGCGGCATGCCGCTTGACCCATTGGTCGCTGACGATCAGCCCGACCAGCATCGCATTGACGAGAATGTTATGCGGGCCGCCTTCGCCGGCCATCACCTTGGTCAGCGCCATGCCGGCCGCGCGCGAAACCGTGGTCGGCGCCGAGGCCGCGGGAGGCGCCTTGGCGCCTGTATTGAGCACGTTGATGATGCGCCCCCACTTGCGCTCCTTCATGCCGCCCCAGACCAGCCGGCTGAAGCGGATCGCGGCGAACAGCTTGAGATCGAAGTCTTCCTGCCAGATCTCGTCGGTGATGCCTTCAAATGCCATCGTGCGCGAGGTGCCGGCATTGTTGACGAGCACGTCGATCCTGCCGAAATCCCTGACGATCTGCGCATGCGTTCTTGCGATGGCGTGGGCCTTGGAGACGTCGCAGACATAGTCCCGCACCTCGAGCTTGTCTTTCGCGAGCGATTGCCGCGCCGCCGCCAGACTTTCCGCGCCGCGCGCTAGGATCGCAACCTTCGCGCCGGATTCGGCGAACCGCCGCGCCACCGCGATGCCGATACCCTTGCTGCCGCCGGTGATAACGGCCACGCGGTCTTTCATCGCGATGTTCATGGTGTCCTCCCGGCGCATCGATGTGACGGCGGACTATAGCGGCCCGCGCGGGCGTGACCAGTGCAGGGCTGCATGGCGGGGACGTCTGAAGGGAGGGCGTTTGAATTCAGCGCACCGTGTTGCCGCCGAGCGCGACCTGCGCGTATTTCGCGGCGCCGTTCGCGGTAAGATCCGGCGTCATCGGCCTGGCGTGGTCGAGGCCGACCACCGCGCCGCGCGGCGTCTCTGAAATCACGTTGCCGTTGACGAGCGCCGTGCCCGCGCCGTCCGCGACCGACACGCCGATGCCGATGAAGGTTTTGCGGATGATGTTGCCCGTGATCGCGACGTCGCGCAGATAGCGGCCCCAGCCGGCCATGATGCCGAAGGCCGGCGCGTTCTCGATCGCGTTGCCGGTGACGGAGGTGTCCGCCTCGACATAGATGCCGATGCCGGCATCGTCGTCGGGCGCCGTGCCGATCGGGCGCTTCGGGATGAGGTTGCGGATGATATTGCCTTGCACGACCGCGAGCCGTCCGCCCTCGTTGAAGTTGCAGACGGAGACGCCGACGGCCGCGCCGTCCACGGTGTTGTTGGCGATCACGGCGCCCTCGAAGGCGAATTCGGAATAGAGCGCCACTTCGCGCACGCCAAAGACGCTGTTGCCGGTGATCTGGATGTTCGACGCGGAGTTGCCGCGTACGGCGGAATAGTCGCAATCGGCGATGCGGTTGCCGCTGACGATGACGTTGCCGGCGCGGAAGGCGTTGATCGCGTTGCCGTGCTGACCGGAGCCGCCTGCGCCGGCCCTGATGTTCTCGATGCGGTTGCCGGTGACGATGGAGCCGTCGTCGCCGATCGCGGTGCGCAGGATTTCGATGCCGTTGTCGCTCGCGTCGAGAATCGTGTTGCGCGCCACCGTCAGGCCGAGCGCGTCGAACGAGACGATGGCGGTGGTCGCGGTCTTGACGATGATGTTGCCGCTGATTTCGCCGGAGATGCCCTCGAGCCATATGCCGTTGCGGCCGCTGCCGGTGATGTCGCAATCCGTGATCCGCACGTCGCGCCCGCCGAGGCAATGAACGAGGCCGCGCCGGTCGGGCAGGGCGATGCCTGAGCCGTCGAGGGTGAGGTTGCTCAGGCCGACATGGTCGGCGTCCTCAGCCGACAGCAGCGACGCGCCGCCGCTGAACCGCAACGTGGTCGCGCCGCGCACGCCGACAAGCTGGCTGCCGGCGCGGAGTTGCAGCGGGCCGGTGCGGTAGATGCCGGGCGGCAAGGCGAGCGGCGCATGGGCGCGTGCGGCCTCGTCGATCGCGCGCTGCAAGGCCCGCGTCTGATCGTCCGGTGCGTCGGGCCGCACGCCGTAATGGGTCGCGTCGCGTCCAAGCGTCGATGTCGGCGGCGCCGCGCGCGCGGCATTGGCGGGCATCGCCAGCGCACCGGCGATGCCGGCGGCGGAGGCTCCGATGATGTGGCGGCGATCGATGTCCATGGCGCGCGTCCCGAGTGCCAAGCTGAAATGCTCCGCAATCGGGATGTAACGCGGAAACCGGGCCGATCCCGGGGCGGCTTCGGCCCCTGCGCGCGAATGTTCGCGACAGGGTTAACGCGGCGGGGTCTGGACCACCGGATTGTGCGGCACGAACAGCCGCCCGCGTTCGACGACCAACACAATGGCGAGAGAGGCCACCGTGCACAGGAAAGCGCCCGTCGTGAACGGCAGCATGGTGCCGTTGAAGTCCTGACCGATCAGCGCGCCGACGCCGCTGCCGATCAGCGTGGTGATCGAGCCGAACAGCGACGAGGCCGTTCCCGCGATGTGGCCCTGCGGCTCCATGGCAAGCGCGGTGAAGTTCGAGAACATCAGGCCGAACGCGAACATGTTGCCGATCGCCAGCACCATGTAGACCGGGAACGACAGCCAGCCCTGCCACGCGGCGAGCAGCGACAGCGCCGAGACCGCGAGCGAGCCCATCAGGGCCGAGTGCGAGATCACCCGCATGCCGTGGCGGCCGACGATGCGCGAATTGAGGAATCCCGCCGCGGCGATGCCGATGGCGATCGCGGCGAAGGCCAGCGGGAAATAGGGGCCGAGGCCGTAGACGTCGGTGAAAATCTGCTGCGACGAGAACACGTAGGCGAATACCACGCTCTGGATGCCGCCGGCGGCGAGTGCGTAGCCGAGGGTCTGACGATGGGTCAGGGTCTGGCGGAAGGCGCTGAGGACGTTGGCCGCCGTCAACGGCTTGCGTTTCGTCATGGGCAGCGTTTCCGGCAGCCGCATGGCGCTCCAGGCCAGGGCGAGCAGGCCGTAGGCCGTCAGCACCACGAAGATGCCGCGCCACTCCGCGAACAGCATGATCGCCTGGCCGACCGAGGGCGCGAGGACGGGAACCGCGATGAAGATCATCATCGCCAGCGACATCACGCTCGCCATGCGCCGTCCGGCGTAGCAATCGCGCACGATCGACGTCGCGATGACGCGCGTCGCCGAGGTTCCGACGCCCTGCAGAACGCGGGCGAGCAGCATCAGTTCGAACGACGGCGCGATCACCGTCAGCAGGCTCGCGGCGCTGTAGAGCAGCATGCCTGCGATCAGGATGGGACGGCGGCCGAAACGGTCCGACAGCGGCCCCATGACGAACTGGCCCGCGCCGAAACCGGCGAGGTACACCGAGATCACGGCCTGGATGTGGTTGGCGTTGGTGATGCCGAAGGTCGTGCCGATGTTCGGCATGGCGGGCAGCATCATGTCGGTCGCAAACGGGTTCAGCGCCATGATGGAGGCGACGATCGCCACGAATTCGGGGAATCCCATCGGACGATGGGCCTGCGAAACCCACCCGTCGGCACTCGTATCGGTCATTGATTCATCTCGGGAATTTGTAAAAGCAGCCGCGAATATCGACGCTGATGTTGCGTTGCACAATCCCCGTTTCGGACATGGCTGCCCATCGCAAAGCAGGCCGCGGCCTTCACAATTTATTCCGGTTTCAGGCGCGGGATTCGCGGCGCGCGGCCTTCACCAATTCCAGCAGCAGGGCTTCGCCGGCATCGACGAGATGTTCCAGCGTGATGCGGCCGGACTTCCCGCGCGGCGCCGTGCCGTCGCGCGCCAGCGGCGGGACGTGGATGAAAGCGGCGAGCGCCGGTCCATCGTCCTTTCGGGTGGCCTCGATGGCGCGCCAGCTCAGATAGTTGCAGAGATAGCTCCCCGCGTCGCGCGAGGCGCGGGCGTCGATGCCGGTCGCCTGCGCGGCGCGCAGCAGTTTTTGCGAGTGCGGTCCGAAAGTCAGTGCGTCCGCGGTGCCCGCGATTGCGCCCTTGCGCAGCCGCGTGCCGTCGGCATCCGGCCAGATCGCCGTGATCGCGTTGCGGGCGCGGGTCTCGATACGCAGAAAGGGCGTGCGCGCGGCGAGGCCGAACATCAGCAGCGCATGCGGACGATGCGCCGCGAGACGTTGCGGCAACTCGCGGTCCACGGTCGCATAGGTGACATGGAAGACGTGGGTTGCGATCGCGACGTCGTCGAGCGCCGGACGGCGTAGCGCGGCGAGCCGTTTCACCAGCGGCATGGTCGGATTGTACGGTGCGCCGGGAAAAGGGCCGAAGCCGGTGATGAGAACGCGGAGAGGAGAAGTCATTGCTCTGACCTGAACCCCCATCCCTGCGCTTCGCGCCGCCCCTCCCCGCAAGGGGGAGGGAACAGAAAGGATCCTGCGTGCGCCCGGACGTCCATCCCTCCCCTCGATGGGGAGGGCGGCTGGTCGAAGACCAGCCGGGCGGGGTGATCTTCGGAAGCGGACTTCACTTCAGCATCTCCGCGATCTGCTCCGCGGCGAGCGATGGCGTGACGCGGCCGCCGGCCACCGCGGCCTCTGCCGCCTTGACCCTGGCGCGGATCGCGGGATCGGCGCGCAGCCGCGCTTTCAGCCGATCCTCCAGCATCGCCCACATCCACCTCACCTGCTGCTCGCGGCGGCGCGCGTCGAAATCGCCGGAGGCCCGCATCGCCGTGCGATGGTCGAGGACTTTCTGCCAGAGTTCGGCGAGGCCGGTTTCCGCGATCGCCGAATAGGTCAGCACGGGCGGATGCCAGTGTTCGGAGCGCGGCGAGAGAATATGCAGCGCGCTGCGATATTCCGCCGCCGCGCGGTTGGCGCGCTTGACGTTGTCGCCGTCGGCTTTGTTGACCGCGATCATGTCGGCGAGTTCGACCAGTCCCTTCTTGATGCCCTGCAATTCGTCGCCGGCGCCGGGCAGCATCAGGGCGAGAAAGAAATCGGTCATGTCGCAGACCGCGGTCTCAGACTGGCCGATGCCGACGGTCTCCACCAGCACCACGTCAAACCCCGCGGCCTCGCACAGCAGCATCGCCTCGCGTGTCTTGGCCGCGACCCCGCCGAGCGTGCCGGCGGCGGGGGAAGGGCGAATGTAGGCGGCCTCCGATGCCGACAGCCGCGCCATCCGCGTCTTGTCGCCCAAAATGGAGCCGCCGCTGCGCGCCGAGGAAGGGTCCACCGCCAGCACCGCGACCTTGTGGCCGCGCGCGATCAGGAACATGCCGAGCGCGTCGATGGTGGTGGACTTTCCGACGCCGGGCGAACCGGTGATGCCGACGCGAACGGCGTTGCCGGTTGCCGGCAGCAGCGCCTGCACCAGTTCGCGTGCGGTCGCCTCGTGGTCGGCGCGGCGGCTTTCGATCAGCGTGATGGCGCGCGCCAGCGCCGCGCGGTTGCCGGCGCGGATGCCGGCGGCGAGTGCGGTCATGTCGGCGGTTGCAGCCTTTGTTTCCGCCTGTGTCATCGCGTGCGGCCGCCCTCGCCTTCGACGGTCAGGTGAAGTTGGGGCGCGATGGGAGGTCTGCTTGAACAACAGTCGTCCACGACGCCTGCAGCGTGAGCTCGGGAGACTGTCATGAACCGGATCGTTGTCGCATCTGCTTTTCGGCGAAGGCTTTGAGCGTGGGGAGGTCGCTCCGGACAATATCCCACACGAGTTCAGTCCGTGTCGCACGATATGCGTGGCGAAGAACATTCCCGAAGTCGATGATCGTGCGCCAGTCGATCTCCGGAGCGGAGGCCTTGATCTCGTCGGAAAGCCGCCGCGACGCTTCACAAACGATCTCGAGAAGCCGTTCGGTCGCCATCCTGGCGATGCGGTTGGACGTGAAATCGGCCAGTGTTCGCTGGTCCCACAAAGCTTCAATATCGGCAATCGCTTCGAGAATGTCGCGTAGCCGGTCCTCTTGAGTCGGCGGCATTCAGAATACCTCGATCAGGTCATCCGCGATCCGTTCTGCGACGCGCGGTTTGAGTGAATCCTTCATCGACGCTTGTGCCGCCAGCCCGGTGGCATCCTCGATGATGTGCTGGACGCCGACTAGATTGTGGAACGTAAATCGTGCTTCAGCCGGGACATCCAGCAAGATATCAATATCGCTGTCCAGGCGATGATCGCCGCGCGCCCGCGATCCGAAGAGCCAAAGTTTCCGGACACCTTCGGCCCGGATCGCCGGCTCATTGCTGCGAATGGTCGCGATGATCTCCTCGCGTGTCATGTCTCCGTCGCCCTCACTCCGCGGCTTCGCTGGAGTGCCCCAGCCGCGCATTGAGCTTGTGGATCAGCTCTTCCGCGGCTTCCGAGATCACCGTGCCTGGCGGGAAGATCGCTTCGGCCCCCGCCTTGTAGAGCGCGTCATAATCCTGGGGCGGCACCACGCCGCCGACGATGATCATGATGTCGTCGCGGCCCTGCTTTTTCAGCGCGGCCTTCAGTTCCGGCACCGCGGTCAAATGCGCGGCGGCGAGCGACGACACGCCGAGGATATGCACATCGTTTTCGACCGCCTGCCGGGCGGCTTCGTCAGCGGTCGCGAACAGCGGCCCGATATCGACGTCGAAACCGACGTCGGCGAAGGCCGATGCGATCACCTTCTGGCCGCGGTCGTGGCCGTCCTGACCGATCTTTGCCACGAGAATGCGCGGGCGGCGGCCCTCGGCATCCTCGAAGGCGTCGATCAGCGCCTGCACCCTGGAAACCTTGTCGGACATGGCTGCCGCCTCCCGCTTGTAGACGCCGGTAATCGACTTGATCTCGGCCCGATGCCGCCCGAACACCTTCTCCATCGCGTCGGAGATTTCGCCGACGGTGGCTTTTGCACGCGCCGCGTCGATCGCCAGCGCGAGCAGATTGCCTGAGCCTTCGGAAGCCGAGCGCGTCAGCGCATGCAGCGCGGCGTCGACGTCGCTCTGGTTGCGCTCCTTGCGCAGCCGCGCCAGCTTGTCGATCTGCAAGCGCCGCACGGTGGAATTTTCCACCTTGAGCACGTCGATGGCCGCCTCGTTTTGCGGCTTGTATTTATTGACGCCGATCACGGCCTGCCGGCCGGCATCGATCCGCGCCTGCGTCTTGGCGGAGGCTTCTTCGATGCGCAGCTTCGGAACGCCGGCCTCGATAGCCTTGGCCATGCCGCCGAGTTCCTCGACTTCCTGAATGTGGCCCCACGCCTTCGCGGCGAGATCGTGCGTCAGCCGCTCGACATAATAGGAGCCGCCCCAGGGATCGATGATCCTGTTGGTGCCGCTTTCCTGTTGCAGGAACAGTTGGGTGTTGCGCGCGATCCGCGCCGAGAAGTCGGTCGGCAGCGCCAGGGCCTCATCGAGCGCATTGGTGTGCAGCGACTGGGTATGGCCCTGGGTGGCCGCCATCGCCTCGATGGTGGTGCGCATCACGTTGTTGAACACGTCCTGTGCCGTCAGCGACCATCCCGAGGTCTGGCAGTGGGTGCGGAGCGACAACGACTTCGAGTTCTTCGGATTGAATTGCGTCAGCAGCTTGGCCCACAGCAGCCGCGCCGCGCGCATCTTGGCGACTTCCATGAAGAAGTTCATGCCGATCGCCCAGAAAAACGACAGCCGCGGCGCGAAGCGATCCACGTCGATGCCCGCGGCAAGACCCGCGCGGAGATATTCGACGCCGTCGGCCAGCGTATAGGCGAGTTCGAGATCCTGCGTCGCGCCGGCCTCCTGCATGTGATAGCCGGAAATGGAAATCGAGTTGTATTTCGGCATCCGCTGCGAGGTATAGGCGAAGATGTCGGAGATGATCCGCATCGAAGGCTTTGGCGGATAGATGTAGGTGTTGCGCACCATGAACTCTTTCAGAATGTCGTTCTGAATGGTGCCCGTGAGTTTTTCAGGCGGCACGCCTTGTTCCTCGGCGGCCGCGACATACAGCGCGAGGATCGGCAGCACCGCGCCGTTCATGGTCATCGACACGCTCATCTGATCGAGCGGAATGCCGGAGAACAGCGTGCGCATGTCATAGATCGAGTCGATCGCCACACCGGCCATGCCGACGTCGCCGGAGACGCGCGGATGATCCGAGTCGTAACCGCGATGGGTGGCGAGGTCGAACGCGACCGACAGGCCTTTCTGTCCGGCGGCGAGGTTGCGGCGATAGAAGGCGTTGGAATCCTCGGCCGTCGAGAAGCCGGCATATTGCCGGATGGTCCATGGCTGGTTGACGTACATGGTCGGGTAGGGACCGCGCAGATAAGGCGCGATGCCCGGCCACGTCGCGAGGAAATCGATGCCGGCAAGGTCGCTCTCGCTGTAACCCGGCTTGACCGGAATGCCCTCCGGGGTCAGCCACGGTTCGGCATTGCCGCAGGACGCGGGCGCGGCGACCGGCTCGAAAGCGATATCGGCGAAGTTCGGAATGCGGGTCATGATGCACTCATATTAGCATAAGCGGCGTTCAGCGTCGTCAGCGCATCGCCGCCGGCAAAAATGAAATCGCCTATACCCGCGGCGCGAAGCGCGGCTTCCTGTTCGCCGGGCCGGCCTGCAAGATAGATATGACCTGCGCCCGCAGCGCGAAGGGCCTTGGCGGCGTCCGCGGCATGATCGGCATAGACCTTGTCCGAGGAACAGAGGCAGACGAGTTGCGCGCCGGAACCCTTGAAGGCCGCGGCGAGGGCGGCGTTCTCCGCCTCTCCCGTTGGGAGAGGTGAAGGAGAGGCGGGTAAGAAGTCGATGGCCTCGATGCCGCCGGTCTCGAAAAAGCTTTTGGCGAAAGTGGCGCGCGCCGTGAAATCGGCCGGTGTACCGAGATTGGCGAGAAACACTTTTGGCCGCGCGCCGGTGGTTTCGAGCATGTCGTCGGAGCGGTCGCGCAGCTTTTCAAAGGGAGTCGCGAGCCGCATCGGCGCGAGCGCGTCAAAGGCGATCTTCGCCTCGCCGCAAGGCGCGCGCGCGAGCGGTCTGGCGTCAAGCACCTCGGCCGGCTTTTCGTGCAGGTTGGGAAATTCGCTGGCGCCAGTGAGCGCGTCGCGACGCTTTGCGATATTGGCCTCGCGCGCAGCGCGCGTGGCCGCGACCTTGCGCTGGATCAGGTTCTGCTCGAGCGCAGCGAACACGCCGCCGGCTTTTTCGATCGCCTGAAATTCCGTCCACGCCGCGTCGCACAGTTGCCGCGTCAGCGTTTCGATGCCGCCGGAGCCCGCGGCGGGATCCGCCACCTTGGCGAGATTGGATTCCTCGAGCAGGATCAGTTGCGTATTCCGCGCGGCGCGGCGCGCGAACGCGTCCGGCAATCCCAGCGCCAGCGTGTGCGGCAATACGGTGAGGCTGTTGGCGCCGCCCAGCCCCGCCGCGAAGGTGGCGATGGTCGCACGCAGCATGTTCACATAGGGGTCGCGTTGCGTCAGCATGCGCCACGCGGTCTCGGCGGCGACGAACAACGGTTTTGGCGCGAGGCCGCAGCTCCGTTCGACCCGTGCCCACAACAGCCGCAGCGCACGGAATTTCGCCAGCGTCAGGAATTGGTCCGCATCGGCGGAAAGCCGCGCGTAAATCATGTCGCGCGCGTCGTCGAGCGGCACCCCCGCGTCTTCGAGCGCGCGCAGATAGTCCACGGCACACGCCAGCGCGAAGGCCAGTTCCTGCGCTTCCGATCCGCCGGCATCGTGGATCACGCGGCCGTCCGCGACGGCGAACGGACCCTTGAAGCCCATGGCTGCAAGGGTCTTCGCCCCGCCGGTCATCGCCGGCACGATCTCGGACCAGGAAGAGGGACTCGATCCCCCCGCCGCGCAGGCGCCCAGCGGATCGAGGCCGAAGCGAATGTCGCAGGCGGCCGGGTCGACCCCTTTGCTTTCGATGTGGTCGGCGAGATGGGTTGCCGCCATCCGCGATTGCGGCCCGATCTGCAATTCGACGGAGATGTCCGCATCCAGAAAAATGCCGTCGAGAATTTTTCCGATTGCTTCGGCGGTCGGCGCAAGCCCAAACCCATGCGCGCCGTTGGCGCCGGCGAACGCCAGCGTCAGCCCGGTGGCGCCGTTTTCAAGATCGTCCAGCGCCTGTGCGTTGGCACGGGCCGCATCCGGGTGATCGATCCGCTGCATGACGCGCCACGGTGCCGCTGCGGCGCGGCTGCCGACGACGCTCGCATCCGCCGCGCGCGTATAGATCGGTTCGATCCTGAGGCCGTCATAGGTCTTGCTCACCAGTTTCTCGAACGGCGCGCCTTTCAGGACGCCATCGACGAGTTTGCGCCAGTCGTCCCGGGTCGCGGCGGGAAAATCGGCGGCAAGTCTGAGGTCGGAGGTCACATTGTCGGGAATTGAGGGCATTCGGGCGTTCGTTTCCGGGAAGCTATGGTCGTTGCATGGCAAAATGCCATGGCGCGGCGGCCAAGCCAACGGTTGTTGACGCCGGGGAACGGCCAACCGCTGTGCAAAAACGCCGCCTCAAGCCGCCTTAATCTGCCTCGGGTTTGCCGCAACGGTTTGGATGCGGATTGTCGGCCTCAGCCGAGGTCGGGAAGGCGTTCGATTCCGGCGATTGAGACGCGCGCGACGGCATCCGATACCCGGCTGTCCCCGACGATCCGGTCGGGCACAATCTCCGCGAGCGGCACCAGCACGAATGCGCGCTCGAACAGCCGTGGATGCGGCAGGGTCAGTTCCGGCTTGTCGAGCTTGACGTTGTCATAGGCGATCAGATCGAGGTCGAGCGTGCGTGGACCCCACCGCATTTCCCCGGCGCGGTCGCGGCCGAATTTTTTTTCGATCTTGTGCAGCGTGAACAGCAGCGCGTGCGGATCGAGCGACGTCTCGATCTCGATGCACGCGTTGACGAAGCGATCCTGCTGTTTCTCGCCCCAGGGCGGCGTTGAATAGTCGGACGAACGTGCGACGAGCGCGGCTTGCGTCATGCCGCAGATGTTGGCGATGGCTTTCCGGAAAGTCGCGCGGACATCGCCGACATTGCCGCCGAGCCCGATCAAAACGCTGGCCATCGCGGGTCTATCGCCTGCCGCGGGTCAGGATGACGCCGACGTCGTCGAAGATCGCCGGAATCGGCGCATGCGGCTTGTGCACGGTCACCCTGACGGTATCGATACGCGGAAACGCCGCCAGCACGGCGTCGGCGACCGCGCCGGCGGCGCGTTCGAGCAGTTTGTAATTGGTGTCCTTGAATGCGGCGGTGGCCGTCGCCACCACGTTGGAATAGGACACGGTGTCGGCGAGCCTGTCGGTCTGCGAGGATTCCGAAAGGTCCGACGACAGATCGAGGTCGATCACGAAGCGCTGGCCGACCGCGGTTTCGTGCTCCATCACGCCGTGGCGCGCGTGGATCACAAGGCCGCGGATGAAGATCGTATCGGTCATCGGTGCCCCATCCTCGTTCATGCCTGATTGCGTCTGGTCTCGATGGCGTGCGCCACGCGCAACGCCTGTACCGTATCCGCCACATCGTGGGTGCGGATAATGCGTGCGCCGCCTCGTGCGGCAATGAGATGTGCCGCAAGCGATCCGCCGAGGCGTTCCTCCGGCTCCGACGGCACCACCGTACTGATGAAGCGTTTGCGCGAGGCGCCGACAAGGACCGGCAACCCGAACGCCTGCAACTCTTCGAGGCGGGCGAGCGCGATCATGCTCTGCTCCTGCGTCTTGCCGAATCCGATGCCGGGATCGAGCACGATATGGCCCGAGGGGATGCCGGCTTTCGCCGCGATCTCGAGCGAGCGGCCGAAGAACGCCGCGATATCCTGCATGATGTCGACCGCAGCGTCCACCTCGTCGCGGTTGTGCATGACGATCACGGGCACGCCGCGATCCGCGACGACGCGCGCCATGTCGGGATCGCGTTGCAGACCCCAGACGTCGTTGGCGATGGCGGCTCCCATGCCGAGCGCCCAGTCGACGACAGCTCCCTTGATGCTGTCGATGGACACGGGGACACCGAGCGCGACGGTTGCGGCCAGCACGGGCCTCAGCCGATCCATTTCCTCGTCGCGTGAGACGGGCTGTGAGCCGTAGGGGCGGGTGGATTCCGCGCCGATGTCGATGATATCGGCGCCGTCGGCGATCATGCGGCTCGCCCGAGCCAGCGCCCGGTCCGGTATGATGAATTGCCCGCCGTCGGAGAACGAGTCCGGCGTGATATTCAGAACCCCCATGACCGCCGGATATGGCCGCGACAGCAGCTTATGCAGCAGGGGATGACGTGCATCGTTCGGCGTGCGCATGGGTATGGAACTCGCCGCGGTCATGCCGTCGCTTTGCGCGGTCCCAAGGATGGTGTCAAGGCGCGAAAAGCGTCCTTGAGGTCATGGGAGAGGCGTGGGCGGGCTCATTCAATAGCTGATCTTGAGCGGCAGCTTCCGCGCCTGCGCGATCAGTTCGCCGATCGATTTTTCCGAGGGCAGGACGCTGACCAGCTTGCGCTTGGTATTCACGTCCTTCATGGCCTGGGCCAGCCGTGCGGGGTTTCGATGGGTAAATTCGCGCACCGTGGTTACGCCTGTGGCACGCAACAGCTTGGTCTTGCCGTTACCCATTCCGGGGATGCGCATGTAATCGGCGAGGTTGGCCCACTCCAGCAGTTGCTGTTCGCTGAAACCGGTTTTGGCGGCGAGAACCTTTCGCCCTTTCGGGGTCTGGGCCGCGTCGAGATACGCGTCGGTCGTCCGGATGCCAACCGACCTCAGCTTCTTGGCGGCGACGGTGCTCAGACCTTCGAGCTTGGAAATTGGATATGTCATGGTGCTCAGGATGTGAGGTGCTTTATGCGAACTGGCGAAGGCCCGGTGTTCCGGCGATGATCTCGCCCATCCGGTCGGCTCCAATCTTGTCGCGGCCGACCTTGAACAGTTCACGAGCGATGTTCTGAATGTCGCCCATGCCCAAACCCAGCGCCATCAGCCTGCTGCCGAGCGCCATCAGCCCACCGCCCATCAAGCGGCTGAGGCCACCGCCGGTGCCGGACTCCACGATCGCTGTTTCGGCGCCGGGTATCGTGTCGATCAGAGATTGAACCTTGTCGGCAGGGCCTTCCTTGCGGAGAAACTCCAGCATCATCCCGACTGTTTTTCTCGCGACCGCGGAATCGATTCCGGTTCTCGCGGCAAGCTGCTCGATCAATTCGTCCATGGTGCCCCCGCTCGTTCCGGTTGCTCGCCGGATCCTTCGTTTCTGATTTCATCTTGATATCATGCGATCCGAAATACAAGCGATGACCGCGCCGTGGATGGTGTTTGACGCTTTATCGCGCGGCGAGTGTTGCCGCGATACAAGACCCGGCGCTTGATTCCGCGTCAAAAAAAGCATTGCAGTTTTCAGTCGTTTGCGGGGTGGCGCGTAACCGCGAAGGCGCTATGCGATAGGTCCGCGGGTGATTTCGATTGTCGCACCGTGATGCGCCGGGTTCTATCGGCCGAAAACATGACGTATGATAATGACATCCGGCGACCGGACCACGAAGAGGCGATGATATGGCGACCACCGCGACCAAGACTGGCGATACCGATCAGAGCATATTCATCGGTAAAGGCGAGCAGCCCGCATGGCTGACGCTGGCGCTCGCCAATCGCCACGGCCTTGCCACCGGTGCGACGGGAACCGGCAAGACCGTATCGCTGCAGGTGATGGCCGAAGGCTTTGCACGCGCCGGAGTTCCTGTATTCGCAGCCGACATCAAGGGCGATCTCTCGGGAATCTCCCAGGTGGGCGAGGCCAAGGATTTCATTCTCCAGCGCGCCAAGGATGTCGGTCTGACATTCCAGCCGGACCAATTCTCGGCTGTGTTCTGGGATGTTTTCGGGGAGCAGGGGCATCCCGTTCGCGCGACCGTCACGGAGATGGGCCCATTGCTGCTGGCACGCATGCTCGATCTGAACGACGTTCAGGAGGGCGTGCTCAACGTGGCTTTCCGCGTCGCGGACGAAAACGGGCTCGCCTTGCTGGACATGAAGGATTTGCGCGCCATTCTCGACGCCATCGTTCCGGCCGACAAGAAAGACGACATCTCCGGCGAGATGATGAAGATCAAACAGGCCGCGCAGAAATTCGGCAATGTCACGAAGGCGACGGTCGGGACCATTCAGCGCCAGCTTCTGGTGCTGGAAAACCAGGGCGGCGAAAAATTCTTCGGTGAGCCGGCGCTGGATCTCAAGGATTTCATGCGAACCGATCGCGATGGCCGGGGCATGGTCAATATCCTGGTCGCCGACAAGTTGATGCAGAGCCCGCGTCTCTACGCGACGTTTCTGTTGTGGATGTTGTCGGAGCTGTTCGAGCAGTTGCCGGAAGTCGGCGATCCCCCAAAACCGAAGCTGGTGTTCTTTTTCGACGAGGCTCATCTTCTGTTCAACGATGCGCCCAAGGCCTTGATGGACAAGATCGAGCAGGTGGTGCGCCTGATCCGTTCCAAGGGTGTCGGCGTTTATTTCGTGACGCAAAATCCAATCGATGTGCCCGACCGGGTGCTGTCGCAGCTTGGCAACCGGGTCCAGCATGCGTTGCGGGCGTTCACGCCGCGCGACCAGAAGGCCGTCGCCGCCGCTGCCCAGACTTTCCGGCCGAATCCGAAGTTGAACACGGCGCAGGTCATCACCGAGCTCGGCAAAGGCGAAGCGCTGGTATCGTTCCTCGAAGGGAATGGCACGCCGGCGATGGTCGAACGCGTTCTGATCCGGCCGCCGTCGGCGCGGATCGGGCCGATCACGGCCGATGAGCGCAAGGCCCTGATGGATGCCAGTCCGGTCAAGGGAAAATACGACACCGCGATCGACGCCGAGTCGGCTTACGAAATTCTGCAGAAGCGGGTCGCCGGAACGGCGGCGCCGGGCGAGGCCCCCGAAGGCGGCGGAATTTTTGGTCAGATCGGATCGATCGTCGGCACCGTGTTTGGAACCAACACGTCGCGCGGCCGGATGTCGACGGGACAGGTGATCGCGCGCAGCGTCACCCGTTCCGTCACCAACAAGGTGGTGGGCGGCATCGTCGCCGATCTCGGCAAGTCGGTCGGCGGATCGCTGGGAGGTTCGGTCGGCCGTGCGCTGGTGCGCGGGGCGCTCGGAGGGTTGCTACGGCGATAACGGGCGGGTCGCGTTTTTTGCTGCCGGCACAATCGTTTCGGCGAAGCGGTGACGGTTTGCAGCCGGTGCCGTTTCTGATAACGCAGAACGCGCAGGCGGCCCCGCCGCGTCGACAACGGAAAATGCTCGTGTTGAGATGGCCATCTTTCCGGCGGCCGCTGGATGTTCTTTTCCTTGTGGCCTGTATCCTGCTGACTGCCGATGTTCTGGTCCCTGAGATATGGGGGCACGGCAAGACCAAGGACTATTCATTGTGGTACTGGGCCGGGCAGCAAGTTCTGCATGGCGGCGATCTGTATCCGCACGGGTCCAACAGGGTTTTTGATTTCCTCTATCCGCCGCTGTCGGCCATTCTGCTCGCGATACCCGGCTATTTCGGAAAGATTCCGCTCTACGTCGGCCTGTGTCTGCTCAACGCCATTGCGTGGTGGATGACGGGGCAATTGTCCAACGCCATGACCGGATCGGGACGGGCGCCCGGCCCCTGGCTCGCCGCGCTGCCGGGTCTCGTGACGGTCACCTTCGTGTTCGACATGTTCGATCTCGGACAGCCGAACCTCGTTCTTCTCGCCATGATGCTGCTCGGCTTCCGGTGGCTCTGGCAGGGGCGCGGCTGGATCGCGGGCAGCATGTTCGCGCTCGCCACCGCCATCAAGGTCTTTCCCGTCGCGGTGCTGCCTTATCTGCTCTGGCGCCGCCAATGGGCGAGCGCCGCGAGCATGATCGCGTTCCTGGGTATCTTTTTGTTTTTGGCGCCCGCGCCGATCCGCGGGTTCGACCGCAATGTCGCGGAACTGACGACATGGTACCGTGGCATGGTCGGCTCGAACTCGGAGCAGGGGTTCGGCCAACGCGACGCTCAAAACTGGTCGTGGGTCAACCAGTCCCTTATCGCCGTGACGCATCGCCTGGTGCGTCCGGTCAACTACAATCAGATCGATCCCGCCAAGCCGGCGCGTTACATGAACGTTGCTGACATTGACTACAAGGCCGCGAACGAAATCGTGCTGGTTGTGTTTGCCATCATCGGACTTGGCTTCATCGGCGTCATGCCGGCGCGGGCGAGGATGACGCCGAAGTCGACCGCCGAGGAAGTCGGGATTCTGTTCTGCCTGATGACGATCGCTTCGCCGCTCGCGCGCCAGTATTACTTCATGTGGCTGTTCTTCCCGATCACGGTGCTGTTTCATCGCGCCGCTTTCGACCCACGCCGGAAGGTTCAGGCAGCGACGCGCTGGGCGCTCGGTGTATGCTTCGCCCTGATGGTTCTCTCGCTGCCGGTATTTCCGAAGATCCTGCAGGCGATTGGAAATAACCTCGCTGCGACCTTCGTTCTGATCGCCGCGCTGGCGTGGCATATCCATCATCCGGCGCCTGCGACCGATCCGGCTGTTTCGCCGGAAAAAGTCTGAAAATTTGTCCGAGCCGCAAATCAGGGAAAATCAAATGTCCGGCACACCGCAACTGAAATCGGTCCTCGATCGCATCGATGCCGACTTCGACAATTGCCTCGAGCGGCTGTTCACGCTGCTGCGTATCAAATCGATTTCCGCCGATCCGGCCTTTGCCGGAGATTGCAAGGCGGCGGCGGACCATCTCGCGCGTGATATCGCGACGCTGAATTTCAAAGCCGAGGTGCGCCCGACCGCGGGCCATCCTGCGGTCGTCGCAAAAAGCGGCGGCAACACCGGGTCGCGGCCGCATGTCCTGTTCTACGGCCACTATGATGTTCAACCCGTCGATCCGCTGAACCTGTGGAACCGTCCGCCGTTCGAGCCGGAGGTGACGACCCATGCCGACGGCCGCAAGATCATCGTCGCCCGGGGCGCCGAGGACGACAAGGGTCAGTTGATGACGTTCGTCGAAGCGTGCCGTGCCTGGATTTCGGTCACGGGATCGTTACCGCTCGACGTGACGATTCTGATCGAAGGCGAAGAGGAAGTCGGATCGAAGAATTTCGTGCCGTTTCTCGAGAAGAACAAGAAGGACTTCGCCGCCGATTTCGCGCTGGTGTGCGATACCGGCATGTGGGATCCCGATACGCCTGCGATCACCACTTCGTTGCGCGGACTGGTTTATGAAGAAGTCGTCATCAAGGCCGCGAACCGCGATCTGCATTCCGGTGTTTTTGGCGGCGGCGCGCGCAATCCGATCCGGGTGCTGACCCGAATTCTCGGCAGCCTCCAGGACGACGACGGCCACATCACCATTCCCGGTTTCTACGATGGGGTGAAAGATTTGCCGCCGGATATTCTGGCCGGGTGGAAGAGTCTCGATCTGACGCCCGAGACTTTCTTGAAGCCGATCGGACTGTCGATTCCGGCCGGCGAAAAAGATCGCCTGCTGATCGAGCAGATCTCGTCCCGGCCGACCTGCGACATCAACGGCATCGTCGGCGGCTATACGGGCGAGGGCTCCAAGACGGTGATCCCGGCCCGGGCGTCGGCCAAGGTCTCGTTCCGTCTGGTCGAGGGGCAAGACCCCGCGAAGATCCGGGCGGCCTTTCGGGCTTTCGTAAACGAGCGCTTGCCGAAAGACTGTTCGGCCGAGTTCATCGACCATTCCTTCGCGCCCGCGATCGCGCTCGACTGGACCATGAAGCCGCTGGCCGCCGCGAAGCAGGCGCTCACGGAGGAATGGAACAAGGAGGCGCTGCTGATCGGTTCGGGCGCTTCGATTCCGATCGTGGCCGATTTCAAGAAAACGCTGGGCCTGGATACGGTGCTGGTCGGCTTCGGTCTGGACGACGACAACATCCACTCTCCGAACGAGAAGTATGACCTGAAGAGCTTTCACAAGGGCATCCGGTCGTGGGCGCGGATTCTCGCCGCGCTTGCCGAGATGCCGCGCTGAAGCGATCGCCGTTTGCCAACGTGAAAACGCCGCCCGGGATTGGGCGGCGTTTGATTGGGCCGTGCAGAGGGTGATGGCGAAAGCCTACATCAAACGTCAGGTCTTGTAACTGGGATCGAGCCGGTCGAGCTTGCGCAGCAGCGGCGGCCATACAAGCGTGGTCGAACGCAATTCGGCGCGGTCCGGATTGCCAACCACCTTCGTGTTCTTGTCGATCACGGCCTGTTCGACCGGGTAGGCGGTCGGGCCGAGCATGCGGGTCCGGACCTGCATGGTGCAGGCGCGCTCGAGATGGAACATGCGCTCGAACGCGGACGCGACCGAACGGCCCACGGTCAGCGTGCCGTGATTGCGCAACAGCATGTAGTTCTTGTCGCCGAGATCCTTTTGCAGGCGCGGGCGCTCGTCGTGGTCGAGCGCGATGCCTTCGTAGTCGTGATAGGCGAGGTCGTGAGTCACGAGTTGCGCGGTCTGGTTCAGCGGCTGCAAGCCTTCCATGCAACTCGCGACAGCCGTTCCATCCGGCGTGTGCAGGTGAAGCACGCAGCCGGCATCCTCACGCACCTCATGGATGGCGGAATGAATGGTGAAGCCGGCGGGATTGATGCTGTACTCGCTCTCGGTCAACTGATTGCCGTCTAGATCGACCTTCACGAGACTCGATGCCGTGATCTCGTCGAACATCAGGCCGTAGGGATTGATCAGGAAGTGGTGCTCCGGTCCCGGAACCCGCGCCGAGATGTGCGTGTCGACCAGATCGTCCCAGCCGTAATGCGCGACCAGGCGATACGCCGCGGCAAGATTGACGCGCTGGTTCCATTCGGCGTCGGTCATGTCCGACGGCACTTCCTTGAGGCGGGCTTCCGCTGGCGACATGCTGTATCTCCCGTGACGTGTTGGTTTGATTTTTCGGGTTCGAACCTAACCCCGGCCGGACGGCCCAGCAAGTTAGGGGCGCGGCTTGGCTGTCATGCCTTTCCGGCTGCCGGCCGGCCGGTGAAATTGAACCGTCTTCGGCGTTACCCGTTGGTCTTGTCGCCATCATCTTACCGGTGGCCGCGTTGCAAAAATTGCCGACTGGCGAGGCGCACATTATGACGCTATCGTGTCACGAGCCGCGACGCGTTTGCGCAGGCGCTTGGGGGGCGGAGTTAGCGAATGAGCGTGCTTTTGGTAGCCGGGATCGGCGTGTTTGTGGCCGGACTGGTGGCGGCCGCCTTCGGAATCCCGGTTAAGGAATTCAGCTTCGGCAACACCCTGATCCTGTCGGGCGCGGTCATCGCATGCACCGGCCTGATGATGATGAGCCTTTCGCTGGTCGTCCGTGAATTGCGGGCGATCGCCCATCGTCTGCGTTCCGGCCCCCCGGCTATGGATCGCAACGATGACCTTCGTTTGCCCGTGCCGCCGATCACGGAAGACGGCGGGGACATCGCGGACGATCGTCGGTCTCCGCCGGACTCCAGCCGAACCATGCCCGATGTAACAGAACCGGCCGCTACGCTCCCGTCACCGCCGCCGTGGCAGGCGGAAGTTTCCACCCGCAATCGGGGGGCTGTCCGCGAGGAAGCGCGTGACGTCGCCTCGCCGGAATTGCCGCCGGCTCCGGTCACCCCGCCGCCACCGAAGCAACGCCGGAATCTTTTGTTCACGTCTTCGCGGAAGGAGCGCGAGCGCGCAATGACGCGATCGTCCGACCCGGCGACCGGCGGTCTGCCTCCGTTCGCGCCGTCCGATCAGGATCCGGAGGTGTCTCCGCCGCCGTCATTCGACGATGCGTGGCCGCGGCCCGAGCGTTCGCGAACGGAGTTGGGGCGCTCATCCCCGGTCGTTTCGCCTGCTGGCGCCGGGACGGACCGGGATCGCGGGGCTGCCGACAGCCGCAACCGAAATTCTCCGGCGATTACCGTGTTGAAATCCGGAGTGGTCGACGGAATGGCATATTCGCTCTATTCGGACGGCTCCATCGAGGCGCAAATGCCGGAAGGCATGATGCGCTTCGCATCGATCGACGAACTGCGCGCGCATCTCGATCAGCGGCCCTGACCGCTCAGCTTTGAAATAAACTCCGGGCGCGCGCGTGTCGTTCTTGTCACGCCGCCAACAATCCGCCCATACTCGCGCGGTAAAGACAGATTCCGAACGTCAATTCGATCGTTCGACGATGCTTTCGATCCGAAAGACCGAGATCATGAGCGATACACCCGGCAAGAGTTTTATCGATCTCACGGCGGAGATCGTGTCGGCCTATGTCAGTAACAATACGACGGCGGCGTCTGACATCCCGGCACTCATCAGTCAGGTGCATGCCGCTCTGGCGCGGGTATCTTCCGGACGAAGCGAAACGCCCGCGGAACCGGCCAGGCCCGCGGTGTCCGTCAAGAAATCCGTGACTGCCGACTATCTGATCTGCCTGGAGGACGGAAAGCGCTTCAAATCGCTCAAGCGCCATCTGCGGACGCAATACAACATGACCCCGGAGCAATATCGGGACAAATGGCAACTTCCGCCGGACTATCCCATGGTGGCCCGGAATTACGCGGTGGCACGCTCGCAACTGGCCAAAAGCATGGGCCTCGGCCAGCAGCGCCGGCGGCGAAAATAATGCGCGATGCTCTTTCGGGCAACATGACTTAGGAATAATATCCGAATTTGCATGTCCGTCATTTCCGCCTGATCTTCCAAATATTTTTTCTCAAACGCTATCCCCGGGGGTAAAAGGGCGACTAGGATATATGATTATATTCCTAGAACGAGGCGACGTCCATGCTTCTGACCCATCTGTCCCGAGCGCCCGTGCCCACCCGGCAACCGCCAGATCCGGCAAAGCGAATTTGTCATGGGATCGCAGCGCGCGTGGCCGGGCATTTCGGGATCGCGGCCGCGGATGTCATCTCGCCGACGCGGGGCGCGCCGCGCGCCGCGTATGCGCGGCAGGTTGCGATGTATCTCGCGCATGTCGGCTTTGAACTGAGCTTCGAGACCGTCGGCCGTGTTTTTCACCGTGATCGCACGACGGTCGCCCACGCTTGCCGTGTGGTCGAAGACAGTCGGGACGATATCGCTCTGGATCGCCAGATCGCAGCGCTTGAGCTGACCTGCGGGGAGAGCCTGGGCGGATTCCTCCGGGGAGCGACCCATGTCGGCGCCTGATCGCGGAGACAACAAGGCGGCACGACGGCGGAAGGTGCGCGCAGCCGACATCGTCGATCCGTTTCGCGCCCGGCACCTCGCGCTCTCGACGCGCGAGATCATGACGGAGGCGGGCAGCGCAACTGTCACCGTCAACGACAGCGAAAGTCCTCTCGCGTGGCTCGCGCGGCGCAAGGGCCGCGACGGACGCGCCATGATCAGTCAGAGTCAGTTCATCGCGGGTGAAAAGCTGCGCGCCGATTTTACGCGCGGGCATCTGACGCCGCGCGTCACGTCGAACTGGTCGGCGCCAACCGGCGGGCGGCCGAGTGGCTCCGGTGGAGGTGCCGGTGAGATGACCGATCTGATCGTCGCATCGCGCCAGCGTGTGCGGCTGGCGCTGCAGGCGTGCGAGCCCGAATTTTCCGGGCTGCTGATGGATGTCTGCTGCTTCTTGCGCGGGCTCGAGGATGTCGAGCGCGAGCGCGGCTGGCCTCCGAGATCGGCGAAGGTCGTGCTGCAACTGGCGCTCGACCGGCTGGCGCGGCATTACGGCTTCGCAAGCGAAACGCAGGCCGAATCGGCCGCGCACATACGGACGTGGCTGGCGAGCGATGCAGTGTTCGGCAACGAGTAGTTGCGCCGTCAGGCCGCGTCGGCCAGAACTTCGCGCGCATCCTTGCGGATACGCTCGACCATCGCACGCAGGCCGTTGGAGCGCTGCGGCGTGAGATGTTCGCGAAACCCAAGCTCGTCAAGGACAGCAACCGCGTCGGTATCGAGAACGGCTTGCGGCTTTTGCCCGGAATAGAGCGTCAAAAGGATTGCGATCAGGCCACGCACGATATGCGCGTCGCTGTCGCCGACATAGGTCAGGACAGGCTCGTTGTTGTCATCGCGAGCGACCGTGCGGGACAGCCAGACCTGGCTGGCGCAGCCTTGCACCTTGTTGGCGGCGGAGTGCTCCGCTTCGGCCATCGGCTCCAGCGTCCGCCCGAGTTCGATGACGTACCGGTAACGGTCGTCCCATTCGTCCAGCAGCGCAAAATTGTCCCTGATTTCGTCGATCGTCATCGCGGCCTGCGTGTTGTGTCGTCCGGCCCTTATATAGGGCCCCGGACCCGCGAAATCGATACGGGAGCGACGATGCCGGACGAATTTGTCGGGCTTAATTGGCCGGAACGGTTTCCGGAACGGCAAGATGCCATTCGGTCTGCAAATCCTCGGGCGTGAGCGTGCCCGCATCCGGGCTGGCTGCGGCAGCGGGTTCGCCCGAAGCCATGGCGTCGATCGATCCCGTGTGATCCGGCGTCCGTTTGTCCGTGATGATCCGGTACAGTTTTTTCGCGCCGTCCTGGGCACGTTGTCCGATGACGGCAGCGGCCTGGCCGCCGACCTCGCAGGCCGCCGGCTGACGCGTGCAGAACTGACTCATGTCCGATACCGCCGCCGTGGCGGCCGATACGGCTTCCGTGGCGCCGATCTGCGGACCCTTGTCGGTGTCAGGCGTCTTGTCCCTCGGCAGCAGCACGAGCACGAGCCCGAGCCAGAATGCCATGCGAAGCAGGAAAAACATGTCGCGTCCCTATGCGTCTTTTTCGCCCCGTTGCGTTGCAATCCCGCAATCTGACCGTTCAATACCAGCCGGTCCTAAACTGTCGGTGTGTCCGACGCGCAGAAAGTCCGGCCATGCGGGTGGAATTCGATTCGCCGTAAATTTTCGATTGACGGGCTGGACCGCTGTCGCGCCGACGGTTCCATCCACCTTTTCGTAACGGCCAGGTCCAAGCGATGGAAACCTCGCGTTCACCATTCGCGCCGAATGACGCCCGCGCCGGGCTGAAAAGCTGCTTCCGCGCGCGTTGTTTTGCCCGCGGACGGCGTCGCCTTAGCGTTCGCTTAAGTCGGCTCTGACACGGTAAGACAACGAAAATGGAGGCGTTCCGGCGCGTCGGGTGCGACGTAAGCTGAAGCGCGAGCGACGTGACCGCATTGAACCTCATCCGGGACTGCATCGATGCCCTGCTGCATCCGTCCGCGCGATACGATGCGCTGACGCGGGCGCGCCATCGTGCATTCATCGGACCCCGGTTGCTGGGAAGCCTCGTCGCACTTGCGGCATTTCCGGTTTATCTCGCGATCCGCGGCGCGCCGACCGCGCTCGAGGTGCTCGCTTTCGGTTGGCTCACCGCGCCGATCCTTCTGTCGTACTTTCTCTCCCGCACCGGCCGTTACGAAAGCGCGCATGTGCTGTCGTCGATCGCGCTCGCAAGCCTCGTGATGATGATCGCGATCGCGACCGGCGGGATCGAATCGTTCGCGGCGGTCTGGCTCGTTGCGATCCCGCTGGAAGCGGCGCTGTCCGCCTCCCGTCGCGCCGTTGGATTTGCATCGGCGCTCGCGGTGTCGTGCGTGCTGGCGCTGATCGCGATGAACTATCTGGACGTCTTGCCGCCGGCCGATGCGGGCGCGGCAACGCGGGTCGCGTTCATGGCTTTCGGAATCGCGTCCGGCACCCTCTATGCGGCAGGTCTCGCTTTCGGCGCGGAATCGCTCTCGCGCACCGGCATCTCGCTGCTCAATGTCGAGGAGGACCGGTACCGTCTGCTGGCGCGCAATATGAGTGACGTGATTTCACGCCACAGCCGTAACGGCGCGGTCCAGTTCATTTCGCCTGCGGCGGAAGCCTTGCTTGGCGTGCCGGCGGCAGGGTTGCAGGGGCATGGCCTGTTCGATCGCGTGCATGTGGCGGATCGGCCGGCTTATCTCACCGCGCTCGCGGCTGCGGCGCTCGGTGGCGATGCGCAAAGCGTCGAATTCAGGCTCAGGCGCGACGTCGCGGGCGGACCCCGTGGTGAAGTGCGCCGTTCGGCCGATTTCATCTGGGTCGAAATGCGGTGCCGGCCGCTCGAGCAAACGTCTGCCGCCGGGACATCCGTCGAGCCGGAGGTTGTCGCGGTGATGCGCGAGATCACCGACCGAAAAATTCAGGAACAAGCTCTGGATCTGGCGCGCACCGCGGCGGAGCGCGCCGACGCCGCCAAGACGCGGTTTCTTGCGACCATGAGCCACGAGCTGCGTACGCCGCTCAACGCGATCATCGGTTTTTCGGAAATGATCGTGCAGGAGGATGTTCTGCTGATCGATGCGGCACGCCGCAAGGAGTACGCTCAACTGATCAACGATTCCGGTCAGCATCTGTTGTCCGTGGTCAATAGCATCCTCGACATGTCGAAGATGCAGTCGGGGAATTTCGAGATTGTGCCGGAGCCGTTCGCACCGCGCGATGTGCTGGTCAACGGATGCAACCTGCTTGCACTCAAGGCGCGCGAAAACGGTATCGAGCTTGTCACGCGCGCGCCGGATGATCTGCCGCGGATCACCGGCGATCCGCGCGCGTTCAAGCAGATCGTTCTCAATCTGGTGTCGAATGCGATCAAGTTCACCGAGCGCGGCGGCAGAGTCACGATCTCCGCGCGTATCGAGGGATCGCGAATGGCGCTGCGGGTGATGGACAATGGCGTCGGTATCGCACCGGAAGACCTGAAGCGGATCGGCGATCCCTTCTTCCAGGCCGGGAAGACCTATCAGCGGCGTCATGAGGGGACCGGGCTCGGACTGTCGATCGTCAAGAGTCTCGTGGGGCTTCACGGCGGCGAGATCGATATTCAGAGCAAGATCGACGAGGGGACGACCGTGACGGTCATGCTGCCGCTGATGTTCGTGCCGGAGGCGGTGGCGTCCTCGGACAATGTCGCAACGCTGGCACCGGCGGTGCGGTCCGGAAGACAGGATCAAGGTCATCAGGTGAAGAAAAGTGCCTAGAAAAGCTGTTATGGAAGATGTGATGCCGGCTCGCCGCGGCAGGGGCGCGGCAGCCAGGAACGGCGCGGACGAGGAGCGCGGCTTCGCCATGCGCGTTCTCCTGCGCAGTCCGAAGGATCTGTTCGCGGGCACGCTCGCCCTTGCCGCGGTTGGCGTCATCGTTGCCAATGCGATGTTCATGCAGGCGGGCCATCATCCGTCGCCGATATTCGGATCGAGCGTCACGGTGCCGCTCGCGCCGCCGGCCTCCAACCCGCTGCCGCGACCTCGCCCGGTCGAGGCGGACACCGCCGACGTCAAGCCTGCCCAGCAGTTGCAACCGGCACCGGCACATAACCCACGTCCGCCGCAACCGGTCCCGGCGTCCGCGCCAAGCGATCCCGTCGCCAATCTCATCAATTCGACGCGCCGTATCGCCACGGTGCAGCGCCTGCTCACCGAATACGGCTATGGCCAGTTGAAGCCGACCGGTACCGTTGGAACGGACACCCAGGCCGCGATCCATCGATTCGAGAAGGCACGTCGGATGCCGCCGACCGGACAGATGTCGGATCGCCTGGTCCGCGAACTCGCCGCCATGACCGGACGGCCTATCGACTAGTGTCCCGATTCCGAAGTTCGCATGTCCTTGCGGCGACCTTTGATGCGAACTTCGGAATTAAAGGGACACTGGCAAGTTTATGATTCTCGTGTGGTTCAGGTTCAGAAGTCCGCTTC